>Ga0187783_10001060_pt1 | contig 20340 bp, 5 predicted proteins | sample 1015_SJ02_MP02_2_FD_132471 | JGI IMG/M metagenome (GOLD analysis project Ga0187783, IMG submission 132471) | Tropical peat soil microbial communities from peatlands in Department of Meta, Colombia - 1015_SJ02_MP02_20_MG | ecosystem: Environmental > Terrestrial > Soil > Wetlands > Peat | place...
GGGACACTTGACGATCCGAGGTCGCGAGGTCTATACGGAATCAAGGAAGTTCATCAGTGGCCCGCATCCGGTGACCTCAGGTGAGCGTTCATGGCCTGGTTATCGCTTGTAACTCCGGTGATTTCTGTGGAGCGGGAGCGGAAATGTCATTTCCGGTACTGATCGCCGCACCGGTAACGCGATGAACGATTGGCGACCTTCCCCGAGGGCGCCCGCAACGGCTGGCCCGCCACGGCGTGATGCTGCCGCTGCGCAATGGATTGCGCCGTCCGCTCCGTCCCCGCCGACGAATCAGGCCAACGGCCACGTTCCGGCGAACGGCGAAGCGGACCTCCGGCAGCGGCCGGCCGCTGACCTGCTGCCCGCGGTGACCGCGCCACGAGGCGGCGGGGCAATCAGGGGGCTTGACGAGAAACTCACCGTCGACGCGGCGACCGGAACATGTTCCGCCTCGGTGCGAATTCCGTTCAGTTCTGCGCGCTCCGGTTTTACGCCGGCGTTTTCCCTCGCTTATGACTCTGGGGCGGGAAATGGCCCGTTCGGCTTCGGCTGGAGCATCGGACTGCCTGAAATCAGGAGGAAAACGGATAAAGGGCTGCCGCGCTACTGCCACGGCGACGAGTCCGACGTCTTCATCCTGACCGGTGCCGACGATCTCGTCCCGGCCCTGGCCGCCGACGGCGCCCGCGTGACGCTCAGCCGGGCCGTGTACGGCATCAGCTACGAGATCGAACTGTACCGGCCGCGGGTTGAAGGGCTGTTCGCCCGGATCGAGCGCTGGACCGACACCGCCTCCGGGGATACCCACTGGCGCACCATCTCCCGGAGCAACGTCACCACCCTCTACGGGACTGACCCGGCCAGCCTGATCGCCGACCCGGGCGACCCCACGCGGGTCTGGTCCTGGCGCATCTGCGCGAGCTGGGACGACAAGGGCAACGCGGCCGCCTACAGCTACACCGCCGAAGACAGCGCGGGCATCGACACGACGGCCGCGTGCGAGGCGAACCGCACCACCGCGACCCGCGCGGCCCAGGGCTACCTGACCACGATCAGCTACGGGAACGTCCAGCCGTACTTTCCCGACTTCACCGCCGCCAAGCCGGCCGCGTTCCCGGCCGACTGGATGTTCCTCGTCGTCCTCGACTACGGGAACCACGCGAGCACGCCGCCGGCCCCGGCGGGCGACCGTCCCTGGCCGGTGCGGCCCGACCGTTCTCCAGCTACCGCCCCGGGTTCGAGATCCGCACGTACCGGCGGGTGCAGCGGTTCCTGTTCTTCAACAACTTCCCGAACGAGCCCACGGCGGGCGCGAACCGCCTGGTCCGGTCGATCGACCTGACCTACTCCGACCAGCAGGCCCCGGCCGACCCGGCCAGCCCCCGCTACACCTTCCTCGTCTCGGTCACCCAGACCGGCTACGGGCTCGACGGGCAGGCCGGGTCCATGCCGCCCGTTGAATTCGATTACAGCAAGCCGCTGATCGGGCAGCAGGTGCTCACCCTCGACGCCGGCAGCCAGCAGGGCCTGCCCGAAGGACTGGACGGCCTGGCGTACCGGTGGACCGACCTGGACGGCGAGGGCCTGCCCGGCATCCTCAGCGAATCTGGCGGCGCCTGGTACTACAAGCGCAACCGCAGCGCCGGGAACCTCCTCCCGCTGGGCGACGGGACCTCGGTCGCGCGGGCACGGCTCGGCCCGCTGGAGACCGTGGCGGTCCTCCCCTCTCGCGCCGACCTTTCCGGCGTGCGGCTGATGGACCTGTCGGGCAGCGGCCGCCTCGACGTGGTGTCGCTGTCCGAGCCAGACGCAGGCTTCTTCGAGCGGACCATCGACGCCGGGTTCGAGCCGCTGCACAGGTTCGCCGCCCTGCCGGAGCTCGACTGGTCCGACCAGAACCTGACGTTCATCGACGCGACCGGCGACGGGCTCGCCGACATCCTCATCACCGGCGACCGGCTGTACACGGTGTACGCGTCGCTTGGCGAGGCCGGCTTCGACAGCCCGCAGCAGGTGCGCGTCCCCTGGGATGAGGAGCGAGGCCCGGCGGTCATCCTCGCCGACGGCACGCAGACGATCTTCACCGCCGACATGTCCGGTGATGGCCTGACCGACATCGTCCGGGTGCGCAACGGAGAGGTGTGCTACTGGCCGAGCACCGGCTACGGCCGGTTCGGCGCCAAGGTGACGATGGACGGCGCGCCGCGGTTCGCCGCGCGAGAGCTGTTCGACCCGCGCCGGGTGCGGCTCGCCGACATCGACGGGAGCGGGACCGCCGACCTGCTGTACGTCGCGGCCGATGGCGTGACCGCCTGGTTCAACCAGTCCGGCAACGCCTGGTCGGCGCCGACGCTGATCGCCGTCTGCCCGACGGCCGACGAGCTGAGCAGCGTGCAGGCGATCGACTTCCTCGGCACCGGGACGGCCTGCCTGGTCTGGTCCTCGCCGCTGCCGGCCCACTCCTCCGCCCCGCTGCGGTACATCGACCTGATGAGCGGCCGCAAGCCGCACCTGCTGATCGGGGCACGGAACAACCTGGGGACCGAGACGCGGGTCAGCTACGCGCCGTCGACCCGGTTCTACGTCCAGGACGCCGACGCCGGCCGGCCGTGGGTGACCAGGCTGCCGTTCCCGGTGCAGGTCGTCGAGCGGACCGAGGCCATCGACTGGATCGGCCGCGGCCGCCTCGTCACCCGGTACGCCTACCACCACGGGTACTACGACTCCTACGAGCGGGAGTTCCGCGGCTTCGGCATGACCGAGCAGTGGGACACCGAGGAGTTCCGCGCCGACACCGCCTTCGACGACAGCGACTTCGTCAACTGGGACCAGCAGTCCTGGTCGCCGCCGGTGCTCACCCGCACCTGGTTCCACACCGGGGCGTTCGAGCAGGCGGCCGCCGTCGCCGCCGCGTACGCCGGGGAGTACTGGACCGAGCTCGCGCTGCGCGGCCCCGGCCAGGCGGCCGCCGCGGCGGCGATGCGGCTGCCGGACACCGTACTCCCAGACGGGCTCGACCCGTTCGAGGAGCAGGAGGCCTACCGGGCGTTGAAGGGACGCGCGCTGCGCACCGAGGTGTACGGCTGCGACGGGTCCGCCGCGGCGGACAACCCGTACACGGTCACCGCGTCGAACTTCACGCTCCGCCTCGTCCAGCACCGCGGACCCAACCTGCACGCGGTCCTGTACGACTGCCCGCGCGAGACCCTGACGTTCAGCTACGAGCGGGGCGCGGCCGACCCCCGGGTCAGCCACGACCTGACCCTGGAGACCGACGCGTACGGGAACGTGCTGCGGGCCGTGTCCGTCGGCTACCCGCGCCGAGCCGGCTACGCGCCGCCCGAGCCGGTCCTGCCGCCCGCCGCCCAGTCGATGCTCGGCTACGACCAGAGCCGGCTCCACGTGCGGGGCACCGAGCGCGGCTATACCAACGCCATCGACGACACCGGCGCCTGGCCGGACGCTTACCGGGTGCCGCTGCCCGCGTCGGCCGACTCGGCCGAGATCACCGGCGTCACCCCGCCTGTCCGCGCCGCCGGGATCACGAACCTGTTCACGTTCGACGACATGGACGGCCCCGGCGGCGTCTGGGCCACCGCCTGGCAGACGGCCAGCGACATCCCCTACGAGCAGGTCCCGGCGTCCGACGTCGACGGGGCCGGGACACCGTCGGCCGGGCCGGCCAGGCGGTTCGTCAGCCGTTCCCGGGTCTTGTACCGGGCCGATGACCTGTCGGCGCTGCTCGGACCCGGCGTACTGAACACACGAGCGCTGCCGGGCGAGTCGTACCAGGCCGCGCTGACCGAGACGATGGTGACGGCGGTCTTCGGCGCCCTGGTGCCCAACTCGATGCTGGCCGGCGGCGGCTACGTCCAGCCGGCCGGCGAAACCGGCTGGTGGATCCCGTCGGGGCGGGTGTACTACTCCTCCGGCAACAGCGACCCCCCGGCGACCGAGCTGGCGGCCGCGGTCAACTCGGGCTTCCTGCCCGTGCAGGCGGTCGACCCGTTCGGCGCGGTGAACCGGGTCAGCTACGACGTGCACCTGCTGCTGCCCGCGACGGCGACTGACCCGGTCGGAAACGTCACGTCGGCGGCCAGCGACTACCGGGTGCTGGCGCCCGCGACCGTCACTGACCCGAACGGGAACCGAGTGAGTGCGGCGTTCGACGTGCTCGGCCGGGTGACCGCCACCGCCGTCATGGGCAAGACGATGGAATCCCTCGGCGATGAGCTGTCCGGGTTCACCGCCGACCTGGACGAGGCGGCGCTGGCCGCGGCGTTCGCCGACCCGGTGACGGGAGCGGCGGCCTGGCTCGGGAACGCCACCACCCGGATCCTGTATGACACGAGCGCCTACCAGCGGACCAGCCTGTCGGCGCAGCCGTCGCCGCCCGCCGTGCTCACCATCGCCCGCGAGACCCACGTCTCCGACCTGACGGGGTCACCGCCGTACTCCGGGGCACCGCAGGTCACCCGCTGCCAGTTCGGACTGGCCTACGGCGACGGGTTCGGGCGGGAGATCCAGGGCAAGGCCCTGGCGGCGCCGGACCCGGGCACCGGCTCGGCACGGTGGGCCACCTCAGGCTGGACGGTCTTCGACAACAAGGGCCGGGCGGTCCGCACCTACGAGCCGTTCTACTCGGCCGCGCCCGGCTTCGAGTTCGCCGCCGCGACTGGTGTCGCCACCGTCACCTGCTACGACCCGCCGGGCCGGGTGGTGGCGGTGCTCCATCCCAACAGCACGTGGGAGAAGACCACGTTCGGCCCGTGGCGGCAGGACACCTGGGACGGCGACGACACCGTGCTCGTCTCCGACCCGCGCACCGACCCGGATGTCGGCGACTACTTCACCCGGCTGCTCGCGGGCGCGTCCTTCACGTCCTGGTATGACCTGCGCAGCGGCGGCCAGTACGGCGCCACCGCCGAGGAGCAGGCGGCGCAGCAGGACGCCGCACGGAAGACAGCGCCGCTCGCAGCCACGCCCGCCACTGTCCATTTCGACGCGCTCGGCCGGACGTGCCTGTCGGTCGCGGACAACGGCCCGGCCGCCCGGTACCCGGTCCGTGTCGCCCGCGACACCGAGGGCACGCCGCTGGCGGTCTTCGACGAGCTCGGCCGCCGCGCGGAGGAGGACGTCCTGCGGCAGCCGGCACCCGACGGCGGCACCGGCTACCTCGCGGGCACCGATATGGCAGGCCGGACCGTCTACGGGATCAGCGCGGACAGCGGCGCGCTGCGGACGCTGCCCAGCGCGACTGGACCGCCTATCGGCGTCTGGGACGACAGGGGGTATGCGTTCCGGCTCGTCTACGACCTGGCGCGACGGCCAACGCACCGGTACGTGAGCACGGCCGGGGCCACCACCGAGATCCTGCTGGACCTGAACGTGTACGGCGAGGGGCAGCCCGCCGCCAACCTGTGCGGACGGCTGTTCCGCAGCTACGACCCGGCCGGGTACACCGAGACCAGCACCTGCGACTTCAAGGGCAACCCCGTGGCCGGCGTCAGGCAGCTGGCAGCCGACTACCACGCCTCGGCCGACTGGACGCCGCTGGCCAGCCTGACATCCGCCGCCGACCTCGACACCGCGGCCGCGACGGCCGGCTTGGTGCCGACCGGGGACGGCGGCCGGGACCGGTTCGCGGGGACAACGGCCTTCGACGCGCTCAGCCGCCTGGTCCAGCAGGTCACCCCGCACAGCACCGCGATGCGCCCCGACGTGATCCAGCCCGGTTACGACGCGGGCGGGCAGCTCAGCCAGGTCGACGTCTGGCCGCAGCAGACCGCCGCACCGGCCACGCTGTTCGACCCGGCCACCGCGAGCCTGCACGCCGTCACCGCCATCGCCTACAACGCCAAGGGCCAGCGGCTGTCCGTCGGCTACGGCAACGGCACCACATCCGCGTACGGGTACGACCCGCTGACGTTCCGCCTCACCACTCTGACTACGACCCGGCCGGCCCCGTTCCCCGCCAGCCAGCAAACGGTGCAGGCGCTGTCGTACTTCTACGACCCCGTTGGGAATGTCACTGGCATCCGCGACGACGCCGACACGCAGAACGTCATCTTCTTCCGCAACCAGCGGGTCGAGCCGTCGGCCTCCTACACCTACGACGCGGTCTACCGGCTGCTCGCCGCGACCGGCCGCGAGCACCTCGGCCAGACGAACGGCGCACTGACCCCCCCGGCCCAGGTCACCGACGACGACTCGCTACGCACCGGCCTCCCGCAGCCCGGCGACGGCACCGCGATGGCCACCTACACGGAGAACTACAGCTACGACCCGGCCGGGAACCTGACCTCGGTCGGACACGTGGTTAGCTCAGGCAGCTGGACCCGCCGATACGCCTACGCCGAGCAATCGCGGATCACCGCCACCGAAACCGGCAACCGGCTAACCGCCACGAGCCTGCCGGGCGACCCGGCGACCGGGCCGTACACCGGCGCCTACCTGCACGACGCGCACGGCAACATGACCCGGATGCCGCACCTGTCGGCCATGACCTTCGACGAGGACGACCAACTCCGCTCCACCACCCCCAACGCCGGCGGGACCCCGCAGCTCACCTGGTACGCCTACGACGGCGGCGGCCAGCGGGCCCGCAAGGTCACCGACCAGCCGGGAACGACGACGCGCAAGGCCGAGCGGATCTACCTGGGCACGGTCGAGGTCTACCGCGAGTACGCCGCCGACGGCACCACGATCACGCTGTCCAGGGAGACGCTGCACATCAGCGACGGAGGCCAGGCCGCCGCCCTCGTCGAGGACCGCACCGTCGGCACCGACAAGGGCCCCGCGACACTCACCCGCTACCAGCACGCCAACCACCTCGGGTCGGCCCTCCTGGAACTCGACGACACGGCGAGCATCATCACGTACGAGGAGTACTTCCCCCACGGCTCCACGTCCTACCAGGCCGTCATGTCCCAGACCGAGACCCCGAAACGCTACCGCTACACCGGCAAGGAACGCGACACAGAGACGGGCCTGTACTACTACGGCGCCCGCTATTACGCGCCCTGGCTCGGCCGCTGGACGGCATGCGACCCGGCAGGCCTCGTCGACGGCCCGAACCTCTACGCCTACGTGCGCGGCAACCCGGCCTCTCACTACGATCCCGCCGGATTCGAGACAGACGCCGAGATCGTCGCGAAACATGAGCTTAACCGTCGTTACGTCAGCCACGGAGCACCCCTTCCCGCGCATCACGGAGGCGGCCACGGAGCGGCTGGTGCCGGCCATCACGGTGCGCATGCTCCCGCGCGCCACGGGGCGCCGGGTGGCACGGGTCACGGCGGTGGCCACGGAGCGTCTGGTCCGACGCGTCCTGGAGTACCCGGTCCCGCGAGTCCCGGAGGTGGTACCGGGGCAGTCGGCACCGCGGGTTCCGGAGACGGTCCCGGAACGGGCACGGGCTCCGGGCCGGGCGGCGGTAGCGGGCATGGCGGTACCGCACCAGGCAGCGGTACCGGGCAGGGGACGTCAGATAACGGGCAGCCGGGCGCGGCCAAGCGGTTCGGGCTAGCCTTTGCCGCGGCGGCGCCAGTCGGGCTGCTAGCCGCAATCCTGGCACGCATCGCGATCCTCGCGTTTCCGGAATTTGCACTGCCACTTATGACCCTCGGACTCCTCCTTTTGTCAGCGGGGATAAGCGAGGTGATCACGGGCCGGAATCCGCAGGGCGAGCCCATCGACCGCGCGACGGTCGCTGGCGGCGTGGCCGGCGGCTTGTTTGGCGGGTTCTTCGGCGGTCTCTTCGGTGACTCGCCAGCCCCGCTGGACAAGCCGCCTTCAGGCGGGGGCGGAGGCGGGAACCTACCCCCGCCCCCGCCTCGGCAGTTGGCCCTACCACCCGGGAATACAGGTACACCCGCAAGCCCGGCCGGTGCCGCTGGAGCAGGCACGGCCGAACCGCCGTGGATCACCCCTGGCTCACTGCCACCTGCCGAGGAGGCCGACGTACTAGCCGCGCTCAAGAACATCGACGCTGGAAAAAAGCCATCCGGCCCCCTGGCGAAGAAATGGGGAACATCCTTCGAGAACCGGAAGAATGACCTCCCTGGCGGCACTCATGGTCAATCGCCATATTTGGAGCATCGCGTTGCTCCTCCGCCAGGTACCAAGGGACCCGGAGTGCTCCGAGTGGTGACTGACCCCAGTACCGGCAAGATGTATTACACCTGGACGCACTATGGAACAGCCGGTAACCCACCATTCATGAGGATTCGTTGAACATGGCAACCCTTGTACGAGGAGAAGTGGCTTTATCTCCTGCGGTACGTAATGAAATTGGCACTCGCAACTGAACGGGGAGGCGTCCGTGGTTGCAACCGAAGCGAGCCTGCCGCGGCTCGTCATTGTCCAGCCCGCCGAACGGACCGGGATCCTGCTGTTGTCCGGTCCGCAGCTGGTGATCGGGCACTCCGAGTCGGCGGACCTTGTCATCGAGGACCAGTATGTCAGCGGGCGGCATGCGCTTGTCACCGTGGACGACTCCGGGGAAGTGACGCTCTGGGACCTCAACTCGACGGGCGGGACGTTCGTCAACGGGGAGCGGGTGACCGGGGGGCGGGTGCTCGAGACGGGGGACGAGGTGCGGCTCGCCGACGTCGTGGCGCGGTTCGAGGCGGGAACCGCCGCGTCGGCGGAAGAGCCGACGCGGCCGGTGCCGGTGGTCACCGTCCCGGCGCCTCCGGACGGCGGCACGCCGCTCTCAGCCGACATCGGGGTGCTTGGGACCCCGTACACGGTGACCGGCACGGTCTACAGCCCGGCACTGCCCGGCATCCCCGGGCTCACCGTGCAGCTTGTCGACAAGAACGTCGGCGGTGACACGGTGCTCCTCCCCACCACGCAGACCGGAAGCGACGGACAGTACGCGGTCACGGTCAACATCACCGCCGCTTACCTCACGGCGCATGCCAAGAGCAGCCCGGACCTGCAGGTCCACGTGTCCGCTGCTACCCCCACCGGGGCCCCCTCCCCTGTGCTCGCCTCGTCCGCTGTCGCCTACTCGGCGCCGACTGTGGTGACCCTGGACGTCACGCTCCCGGCCGGGGCGGCCGGGCTGCCAAGCGAGTACGAGATCCTGACGGCCGCCCTGACCGCCGCCTACTCCGGCGACCTGAGCGGGCTGCAGGAGGGCAACGGCCGGGCGGACATCACCTACCTGGCGGGTAGGACTGGATGGGACGCGCAAGCCGTCGCGCTCCGCGCGAGCGCCAGCAAGCTCGGCCAGCTCACAGCGCCCGCGCTCGGCCCGGCGCCGGCGCCGCCGCCGGGCAAGACGGCGCCGCTTCCGGCCCCGGTGAGCCTGCAGCCCGAGTTCTACTACGCGCTGCTGCGCGCGGGCCTCCCGGCGGACGCCAGCACGCTGCTGCGCACCAGCCCAGCCGACGTCCAGGCGATCTGGGAGCAGGCCACCAGCCAGGGCGTCATCCCGGCGGCCCTGACCGCGCAGATACCGGCCGCGCTCACGAACTACACCGCCCTCAGCGCCAGCCAACTGCTGTCCGCCACGCCCGCGGCGGGCCTGTCCACGCTCGATCAGATGCTGCAGGCCACGCTGCCCGACGCGACCCAGCGGCAGCAGTTCGCCCAGCTCTACGTGCAGTACACGGGGAACCCCGACGGCCTGTGGGCCGCCGTCGGCAAACAGTTCGGCGCCGCCCTCACCACCCAGCTGCAGTTCACCGGCCAGCTGTACTTCCTCACCATCAACAACGAGTCCCTGGTGGCCGGCCTGCTCGCGGCCGAGAAGGGCAACCCGCCGAAATCGGCGGCCGACCTGGCCACGCTTGGCTACTACGATGCCGCCAAGTGGGCGCCGCTGATCGGCGCCGCGATCCCGCCGTCGATCCCCGGCGGCACCGCCGCCGAGCAGGCCGCCAACTACGCGGAGCTGCTCGCCGCGCAGGTCAGGGTCTCCTTCCCGACCCTCACCCTGGCCGACAAGGTCAGGGCCGGCGTCATCCCGGTCGCCGGGAACGCCACCATCGCCGGCCGCGTCGCTGACTTCCTGACCGCCAGCCAGGCCACGTTCGACATCGGCGCCGAGCCGGTGCAGGCGTACCTGGCGCGCACCGGCACGGCGGCACCGGACGCGGACGTGCTCGGCCAGGTCATCCGGCTGCAGCGGGCCAGGCGGCTCACCCCTGACGACCCGACCATGACGGCGCTGCTCAATAACGGCCTGGACTCCGCGTACGCGATCACCCGCTACGACCCGGCCGGCTTCACCAGGGCGTTCTCCGCCGACCTCGGCGGGGACGACACCGCGGCCGCCATCTACGCGCAAGCCACCCAGGTGTTCGCCGCGACGCTGTCCGTCGCGGTCGGCTACCTCGGCGCCCGGGTCAGCCCTTTCGCCGGCGGGCAGCTCCCGGGGCTGACCACCGCTCCGCCGACGCAGTCCGCGACGGGCTACCCGGTCATCGCGTTCCCTACGCTGGAGAACCTGTTCGGGTCGCTCGACTACTGCGACTGCCAGGACTGCGGGTCGATCCTGAGCCCCGCCGCCTACCTGGTCGACCTGCTCAACTACACCGACCAGCCCGCCCCGGCCAGCGGCGACAACCCGCAGGACGTCCTGCTCGCCCGCCGCCCCGACCTGCAGTACCTGCCGCTGACCTGCGCGAACACCAACACGGCGCTGCCCTACATCGACCTGGTCAACGAGGCGCTCGAGTACTACGTCGCCAACGGGTTCTCCATGGCCGGCTATCAGGGGCAGGACACCGGCGACACGGTCACCTCGGCCGAGCTGATCGCCAGCCCGCAGTACATCGACGACGCCGCCTACACGGCGCTGCAGGGCGTCTTCTTCCCCGACCCGCTGCCGTTCACCCAGCCGCTGATCCTGCTGCGGCTGCAGATGACCGCCCTCGGCGTCGCCCTGCCGGACGCGATGGCGGCGCTGCGCGCCAGCGACAGCCTCACCGGCGCCGGCGGCCCCGGCAGCTACGGGTGGACCGACATCCTCATCGAGCAGGCCGAGCTCTCCCGCGATGAGTACCGGATCTTCACCGACCCGTCGCTGCAGCTCGGTGACCTGTGGGGACTCCCCGCCAGCACGGCGACCACCGCCCTGCAGGGGATGAGCCTGGCCGACCTGTCACGGCGGCTCGGGGTGTCCTATGACGACCTGGCCGTCATCGTCACGACCCAGTTCATTAACCAGAACGCCGCGCTCATCCCCCGGCTGACCCGGCTGAACGTCTCCTTCGCGATCATCAAGGAGCTGCACGACAACCTCGGCACTGCCGCCGACATCACCGCCAGCTTCATCGCGGCGCTGCCCGCCGGGCTCGACGCCACGCAGTACGGCGGCACCAGCCCGGGCGACTACAACGCCGTCGTCAGCTGGGTCACCGGCGCGGACGTCTACCCGCGGATCATGGACATCATCACGATCACCGCCCCGGCGAGCGCCGCCGCCGACTGCTCGGGCGCCGACCTCATGCTCCGCTACGCGAACCCCGATGTCACCGCCAACGTGCTGACCGCGGAGGACTACACCAGGCTGATCCGCTTCATCCGGCTGTGGCGCAAGCTCACGCCGCTGCTCGCCGACCCGTCCGACGCCGCGTCGATCCAGCACACCGACGAGATCCTCGCCGCCCTGCTGCCCGCCGCGCCAGCCACGGCGGAGGCGGGGTTCCAGGTGCTGCTGCAGCGGCTCGGGTTCGCCCTGCGGGTCATGGGGCAGCTGTCGCTGTCCGGCGGCGCGGCACTGCGCCAGCTGCTGGCCTGCTGGGCGCCAATCGAGACCGCTGCGGTCACCGGCCAGGACTCGCTGTACCAGAACCTGTTCCTCACCCCGGCGGTGCTGCAGCAGGACCCGGCCTTCGGCGACAACGGCTACGGCGGGTACCTGACCGACGCCGACCAGCTGCTGCTCGCCCACGAGCCTGCCCTGTGCGCGGCGTGCGGCCTCACCGGCGCGGAGTTCACCCTCATCACCGGCGCGCTCGGCTTCGGCCCGGCGACGCCGCTGACGCTCGGCAACGTGAGTGCGGTGTTCCGGTTCGGCTGGCTCGCGCGCACGCTCGGGCTGAGCGTGGTCGAGTTCATCGCCCTGCGGCAGTACTCCGGGCTCGACCCGTTCACCATGCCGGACCCGCAGACGTCGGGGCCCGCGGAACCAGCCGCCGTCCGTTTCGCTCGCCTCATCTCCGCCTTCACCACGGCCGGCCTTTCCACCACGCAGGTGCTGTACCTGCTGTGGAACGTCGACCTCACCGGCACCTCGGCGCCCGCCCCGGGCGACGTGACCGGCCTGGCGGCCGCGCTGCGGGCGGACTTCGCCGCCGTCGAGGCGCAGTTCACCGTGCAGGACGACCCGACCGGGGCCATCGCCAAGAGCCTGGTGACGCTGGTGTACGGGAGCACCGCCGCCGACTTCCTGCTCGGCCTGGTGACCGGGACGTACACCACCACCGTGCCCTACTCCACCCCACCCGGCCAGTCCGGCCTGCCCGCCGCCGTCGTCTCCGCCGCCGGCGGGCAGCTCAGCTACAGCAGCCTGAACGAGCAGCTCAGCTACGCCGGCGTGCTTGATGCCGCCACCCAGGCCGCGATCGACGCCGCTGCCGGGGGCGACACGGCGCTGCAGACGGCCGTCGCGCAGCTGGCGACCGCGAGCCAGCAGGCGGTCGCCCAGTTCCTCGCCGCCTACCCGGACCTGACGGCGGGGTACGACGCGTACCTGAGCACCGCCGGCTCCCCGGCCGACAAACGGACCGCCCTGCTCGCCGCGCTGCTGCCGCCGCTGACGGCCACCCGCAAGCAGGAGCAGGCGCTGGCGACGGTCACCGCGGCCGCCGGCGCCGACCCCAGCTTCGCCAGCGCGCTGCTGACCGCCGTCGCGGTCTTGCACGCGGACGGGGATACCTCGTCAGCCGCTTGCAGCGACCTGACCGCGGTCGAGCAGCAGGGGCTCTCCGTGCGGTTCTTCCCCGGCAACGACCCAAACGGAGCAGTCGGCGGCACCGCCGACGCCACCGGCGTCCTCGCCTACGGCCCGGCCCTGGCTAGCCAGCTGCCTCCAGGGGCCAACGGGCCGTCCGCTGGAGTCTGGGACGGGTACCTCACCGCGCCGCAGGACGGCGGCTACTACATCGCCGTCGCCGCCGATCCCGGTGCGGCCGTGACCCTGATCGCGAACGGGACGCCGGTTCCCGGTACCGTCACCGCGGGCACATGGCAGAACCAGCTGCCGGTCCAGCTGGTGGCCGGCCAGCTGACCCCCGTGACGCTGACGGTCACCGGGCTGCTCACCACGCTGTCGGTCAGCTGGCAGGGACCCGGGGTCGGCTGGCAGCTGATCCCCGGCCAGTACCTGTACTCCGGCACGCTGGTCGCCCGGCTCGGCGACACCTACACCCGGTACCTGAAGGCGGTGTCACTGGCCGACGGGCTGTCGCTGACCGCGGCGGAGAACGCCTACCTCGCCACCGCCCTGTCGCCGACGGCGGCCGGAAGCTGGCTCAACGACCTGGCCGCGACGGGCACCCCGGACGCGGCCACCGCTGCCGCCCTGCGCGACGTGCTAACGGGTCTGCTCGGCTTCTCCCGGATCAAGCTGGCGCTGTCCCCCGCGTCCCCCGGCGACGGGCGGCTGCTCGCCGTCCTGCAGGACCCCGGTGCCCTGCTGCCCGGCGGGCAGTCTGCGCTGGCGAGCCTCACCGGCTGGGCGCAGGACTCACTCGACGCGCTGCTCACCCAGTTCTTCGGCAGCACCGACCCCAAGTCGCTGGGCACCGTGGCGAACTTCACCCGCGTCGACGACGCCAGCGCGGTCGTCGCTGCCTGCGGCCTGTCCGCGGCGGTGCTGGTGCCGACGATCACCAACGCCCCCACCCCGGACACCGTCAGCGCGCTGCAGGCCGCACTGCGCTCCCACTACGCCGAGCAGGACTGGCTCACGGTGATCAAGCCGGTCAGCGACGCGGCCCGGGTCCGGCAGCGGGACGCGCTCGTCGCCCGCATCCTGGCGCGTCTCGGTGACGGCTACACCCCGCCGACCTGCACTCTGACCACCACCGCGGCGGCCGTCGTCGGCGCGACGACCATCGAGTGCACGGGCACCACCGGGGTGGTCCCCGGCATGACCGTCACCGGCGGCGGCCTCGCCCCCGGCACCACCGTGACCTGGGCCGGCCCGGCCGCGATCGCCGTCAGCACCGGGGTGCCGGCCGCCCTGCCCGCTGGGACTGCGCTGTCCGCCACGGTCACCGGCAACCCCTACGACACCCCCGACAGCCTGCTGGCGCCGTTCCTCGTCGACGTGCAGACCCAGCCGCCCGTGCTGACCTCACGGATCCGGCTCGCCCTCTCCCAGGTGCAGCTGTTCATCGAGCGGGTCATCCGCAACCTAGAGCCCGCCGTGTCCGCCGGGGACTTCGACCCGACGCGCTGGGACTGGATGAAGCGGTACCGGCTCTGGCAGGCCAACCGCGAGGTGTTCCTCTGGCCGGAGAACTGGCTCTTCCCCGAGCTGCGCGACGACCAGTCGCCGCTCTTCGAGCAGGTGATGGGCAGCCTGCTGCAGGGCGACATCACCGACGACGCGGCCGCGGGCGCCTACCTCGACTACCTCTCGGGCCTGGAAGAGGTCGCCAAGCTGGAACCGTGCGGGCTGTACTACCAGCCCGGTGACGCCAGTGTGACCCAGGCCTCCTACGTCGTGGCACGGACCAAGGGGGCGCACCGCAAGCACTTCTTCCGTGAACTCACTGACGGCGGGTGGGGGCCGTGGACCCAGATGATGATCGACCCCGAGGACATGCCGGTTACCCCTGTCGTCTGGGCCGGCCGGCTACTGTGCTGCTGGCTCAAGGCCGTCAAGCAGGCGCAAGGCTCCGCGCCCCAGGTCAGCACCACCACCGGCACCAGCACGACACTCGGGACGCTGAAGATCAGCGACCTGAACACCTCCGTGTCGGACAGCACGACCGCCGCCGCCACGGGTTCCGTCACCGCCCAGGTAGTGCTGTGCTGGGCCGAGTACTACAACGGCAAGTGGCAGCCGACCAAGACGTCCGACGTCAGCCTGCCCACCACGATCGGCGCCTTCGACCAGGCCGGCGATGGCTCCTTCGAGGCGGTACGCAACCAGCTGCGGATCGTGCCCGGCCAGTTCACGGGCACGAACCCGGACCTGGCGGGAAGCGCCGGGCCCGGGGTGATCCCCCCCGACGCGCTCATTCTCGCGATCAACGCCCCTGCTGGGTACGCGCCGTGGAACGCGGGCTTCATCCTGCACAACACGAACGGGGCGGTCCGCTTCGATGAGATACAGCTCAGGGTTCCTTACACCGAGGACGGCCGCTGGGTCTTCGAGACGATAGTGCCGCTCGCGGGGGGGCTCGACCTCCCGCCGCAGTCCCGTCAGTTCAGCCCTGCCCCGGCCGTCCCGTACACGGGAACCTACGGGCCGGCGCGCTTCACGGTCGCCCTGCAGGACGCGGCGGGGAATACCGTGAACTCGGCCGACCTCCTGCAGTTCAGCTGGCTGCCGCGGGTCACCGACAGCCAGCCGGGCCTGCCCGGCCAGTGGACGGCCCCGTTCCTGTATGAGGACCACCGGCGCCTGTTCTACGTGACGACGACGCAAAGCGCCTGGCGGCTGCCCGGCGTACAGGTCTTCGGGCAGCTCCCGGTCACCCGGGCGCCGATCGCCGCGACGTCCATGCCGCCGCTGGTGCTCCCGCCGCGCCCGACGGGAGCCGCCCCGGGCGCGTCCGTCGCCGTGGCCGCGGCGGGCGCCAGCCCGTCGGCCATGCAGCGTTACCTGGCCCAGACACCGGGCATGAGGGCCGCACTGCCGCTGCCCGCGCCCGTCACCTACCAGGGCCAGGTCATCTACCCGGCCGGGAGCCTGGCCGCCGACGCTCCGGCGCTGAACAGCCGGCAAGGAGCGCAGTCATGAACGACGTCACCGCGAACGGCGGCTTTCACTACTCCGCGGACCTGGGACTCATCATTGGCGGGCTCGGCCCCGTCTGGAACCGGTCCTCGTACAACTTCGCGACATTCACCGACCCGTTCGTCGGCGACCTCATCAGCCAGCTGAACCTGACCTCGCTCGCCGGCATGCTCGACCCCGACTTCCTCGCCGGCCGGACGGTGCAGTACGCCTCCGAGTACACCCCGCTCGGCAGCGGCCTGGTGACGGTCACCATGCCGGACGCCGTCATCGACACGTCGGTCAGCGGTCCGTACGCCTGCTACAACTGGGAACTGCTGTACCACATCCCGGTGATGGTCGCCGTTCACCTCAGCAACAACCAGCGGTTCGCTGAGGCGCAGAACTGGTTCCACCTCGTCTTCGACCCGACCGACCCCGGCGGGCGGTACTGGAAGTCGTTCGCGTTCAGCGACACCACCATGGCGAGCATCGCCGAGCTGATCTCGCTGCTGAGCACCCCGGACGGCCAGCTCGCCGACCCGGCGCTCATCGCGGCGAAGCAGGACGTGCTGGCCGGCTACAACGCCATCCTCGCCAGCCCCTACCAGCCGTACCCGGTGGCGCGGACCAGGCAGAGCGCCTTCCAGTGGTGGGTGGTGATGGCGTACCTGGACAACCTCATCGCCTGGGGTGACAGCCTGTTCCTCGCCGACACGATCGAGACGCTGAACGAGGCCACCCTCTGCTACGTGCTTGCCGCGCAGCTGCTCGGCCCGCGGCCGCAGTCGGTGCCGCGCCCTGGCGGCACCACCGCACGGAACTTTGCACAGCTCAAGCAGGCCGGCCTGGACGTGATGAGCGACGCGATGGTGACCATCGAGGGCCAATTCCCGTTCAACCTGGTGCCCGGCCCTAGCGGGTCGGCCGGCTCGTCCGGTGCAGACGCCAGCGGCGTGCTGTTCGGCATCGGCCGGTCGCTGTACTTCGCGATCCCGCCGAACCCGAAGCTGCTCGGCTACTGGGACACCGTCGCCGACCGGCTGTTCAAGATCCGCAACAGCGAGAACATCGCGGGCGTCGCGCAGCAGCTCCCGCTGTTCGACCCGCCCGTCGACCCGGGCATGCTGGTCAAGGCCACCGCGGCCGGCCTCGACGTCGGCAGCATCGTCAGCGGGATCAGCCAGCCCGCCGGGCCGGTCCGTGCCCTGCTGCTCATCCAGAAGTCCCTGGAGATCGCCGGCGAGGTCCGCTCGCTCGGCGCCACGCTGCTGTCCGCCCTGGAGAAGGGCGACGCCGAGCAGCTCGCGCTCAAGCGGCAGGACCACGAGGTCACCCTCCAGCACCTGCTTCAGCACACCCGCTACCTGCAGTACCAGCACGCGATGGAGACCACCAACGCCCTGCTGCGGACCCGCGACAGCGTGGTCGAGCGGTACGCCTACTACCTCAGCCTGCTCGGGCAGGCCCTCGACCAGGCGACGGTGCCGGTTATCACGCCCAGCACGCTCAACCGCCCGCAGCTCACCGAGAAGAACTTCGAAGACGTCTACGCCACGCTGCTGACCGAGTACGACCTCCCGGTGCCCACGCTGGCCTACCCCGACCCGCAGCTCGCCCAGGGGTCATCCCCGTCGGCCCAGTCGGGCGCGACGGGCACGGGTCAGCTCTACCTGAACAAGCAGGAGGACATCGAGCTCAACACGTACCTGCCCCACGCCAGGGATGCGCGGATCTCCGCGAACGTGGCCAACGCGGTAGCGACCACGGTTACCCCTATACCCGAGATCGACGCGGACCTGCACTGGTGGGGCATCGGCTTCCACACCAGCGTGATCAACGGGAACACCCTTGGCGCGATCGCCAGACTCGGGGCGGACATCGCCCAGGTCATCGCCGGATGGGACACCGACCAGGCCGCCATCGCCGCCCGCACGGCCGGCTACCAGCGCCGGGCCGAGGAATGGACGCTGCAGGCAAACCTCGCCGCCCGCGAGCTGCTGCAGCTCGGCCGCCAGGTCATCGCCTCGCTCATCGCCGAGCAGGTCGCCCAGCACGACTACGCCACCGCCCAGAAGCAGGTCGCGCAGGCCAAGGACATCCAGGCGTTCCTCAAGACCAAGTTCACCAACACCGACTTCTACACCTGGATGCAGAGCGACCTGACCGGCCTGTACTACCAGTACTACCGCTTCGCCTGCGACACCGCCCGCAAGGCGGAGCAGACGATGAAGTACGAGCTGATGCGCCCGGAACTCGACGCCACCCAGTTCATCCAGTACAACTACTGGGACTCCGGTCACCAAGGGCTGCTGTCCGGCGAGGCGCTCTACCTCGACGTCAAGCGGATGGAGCTCGCCTACCACGAGAGCAACACCCGCGAGCTCGAACTCACCAGGCACGTGTCACTGCGCCTGCTTGACCCCATGGCCCTGCTCGCGCTCAAGGTCACCGGCTCGTGCACCGTCACCGTGCCCGAGTGGCTGTACGACTGGGACGGCCCCGGCCACTACATGCGGCGGATCAAGGCCTTCGCGGTCTCCGCGCCGTCCGTCGTCGGCCCCACCACCAGCCTGAACCTGACGGCGACCCTGCAGAGCAGCACGATCCGGGTCTCGCCGCTGGCGGGCAGCGGCGGCGCGGCCGGCGGGTACGCGCGCACCGGGCAGGACGACAGCCGGTTCCAGGACTACTTCGGCTCAACGGACGTCATCGTGACGAGCAGCGGCGTCAGCGACAGCGGCATGTTCGAGACGAACCTGCACGACGAGCGGTTCCTGCCGTTCGAGGGCGCGGGCGCGGTCAGCACCTGGAACCTGTCGCTGCCCGCGGAGGTCCGCTCGTTCGACTACCTGACGATCTCGGACCTCATCCTGCACATCCGCTACACCGCCAGGGACGCCGGGGACCCGCTGCGCACCGCGGCGGTCAATTCGCTCAAGAGCATGCTGAAGCAGGCGGGCAACAGCGGCCAGGCGCTGCTGTTCAACCTGCGCTACGACTTCCCGACCGAGTGGTCGGCGTTCGTGAACGGCACCGGCGACTTCACGGTCACCCTGGCGACGTCGTTCTTCCCCTACGCGGTGCAGGCGGCGGCTGGCCTGACGATCGACTCCCTCACCCTCTACACGGACGTCCCCGCCACCACGGCCGCCGCGCCGTCCCTCGCCAGCGTGATCCCGCAAGGCATCGACCTCACCGCGCTGTCCGACGCTCTGACCGGCTCCGCTGGCCAGGCGCAACTCTCCCTGCCCGCCGACGACAGCGTGCTCACCCGCGACCTGACCAGCCAGGTGTTCCTCGTCCTGCAGTACCACTACACCGTGGCGTACCCAGCGATTGGCTAGCCGGACGGCAGTGGACGGCGATGGCCGACCGCGGTCCGTACGTCTGGCGGGAGGCCGACGTTGGCGGGGCTCGAAGATCATCACACCGCAGGAAAGCGCTGACACGCGACGCGACCAATGCCTGGTTACCTGCTGTCACGGAGGCGCCGCCAGCCTAACCGACGTCTATCCGCACAGTTGGTGAACTGCAGATTCCGCACCTTCACCGCGGGGACGCCGAAACCCCCGTCTGACCTGGGAGCCGGTGAGCGGGATCGAACCGCTGACCTGCCGTTTACAAGACGGCCGCTCTGCCTACTGAGCTACACCGGCGCTGTGTCTCATGGTATTGCCAGGTGGCCGCGGGTGGCGGACGCTCGGTGCATAGAAGCGGCGCAGGCGGCGCTGCCCGGCACCGAGATCATGCTCATCGGCGTCATCACGGCCGCGGTGGTCATCGCACGGGCCACCTGACCGTTGGTCGAGCACATCGACGCCATGGCACACGAGGGGATGCACGCGGTCGTGGGGTCGGTGTCCGGCCTTAGGGTGACGGGGTTGAGCTGGAATCGGACGCCTCGGCTAGGACCGGCCTGGAGCCGTCGTTCGGGCGCTTCACGGTGCCCCTGGCCGTGATCCTGATCATCCTGTCCTCAAGCACGCGTCCCAGACCGCTGAGATCCGGGCCGCTTACGCGGTCACCTGGTTATTGCTGCTCACCGCCGTACGCAGCGCCTGGCAATATGCGACCGGCGTCGGCGCTAGGGGCGTTGGGGACGTCGGAGTCCTGAAGGATCGCACGGGCGTACCCCTGACGGCGCGGCACGTGCTGTGGCTGTTCGGCGGCACGGTAAAACGCGTGACATTCAGCACTAGGCAGAAACCGGTCGCATGCCCGAAGGTAGGGCCATGGCGGAACCGGCTCAGGCAGACAGCGCCGCGATCGAGGTGCGCGGCCTGACGAAGTCCTACGAGGGAGTACAGGCCGTGCGGGGGATCGACCTGTTCGTCGAACGGGGGCAGATCTTCGCATTGCTCGGACCGAACGGCGCGGGGAAGACCACCACCGTCGAGATCCTCGAGGGTTACCGATCGCGCGACGCA
>Ga0187783_10001061_pt1 | contig 20338 bp, 33 predicted proteins | sample 1015_SJ02_MP02_2_FD_132471 | JGI IMG/M metagenome (GOLD analysis project Ga0187783, IMG submission 132471) | Tropical peat soil microbial communities from peatlands in Department of Meta, Colombia - 1015_SJ02_MP02_20_MG | ecosystem: Environmental > Terrestrial > Soil > Wetlands > Peat | place...
ATGCCGCAGACACGGGAGCACATCCTGCTGGCGCGGCAGGTGGGGGTGCCCTACATCGTGGTGTTCCTGAACAAGTGCGATGTGGTGGAGGATCCTGAGCTGCTTGAGCTGGTGGAGTTGGAAGTACGCGAGCTGCTGAAGACGTATCAATTTCCGGGCGACACGGTGCCGGTGATACGCGGTTCGGCGCTGAAGGCGCTGGAAGGCGATGCGAAGTGGGAGAAGACGGTATTGGAATTGATGGAAGCGGTGGACAAGAACATACCCTTGCCGCAGCGGGACGTGGACAAGCCGTTTGCGATGCCGATCGAGGATATTTTCTCGATTTCGGGACGCGGGACGGTGGTGACGGGGAGAATCGAGCGCGGGAAGGTAAAGGTAGGAGAGGAAATCGAGATCGTGGGCTTCCGGCCGACGATGAAGAAGACGGTAACGGGCGTGGAGATGTTCCGGAAGCTGCTGGATGAAGGGATCGCGGGAGACAACGTGGGCTTGCTGCTGCGCGGGACGGAGAAGGATGAAGTGGAGCGCGGGCAGGTGCTGTGCAAGCCAGGGTCGATCACGCCGCACACGAAATTCAAGGCGGAAGCGTACGTATTGACGAAGGAAGAGGGCGGGCGGCACACGCCGTTCTTCACGGGATACCGGCCGCAGTTCTACTTCCGGACGACGGACGTGACGGGAGACGTGAAGCTGCCACAGGGAGTGGAGATGGTCATGCCGGGCGACAACATTTCGATGGAGATCAGCCTGATCACACCGGTGGCGCTCGAGAAGGGGTTGCGGTTCGCGATTCGCGAAGGCGGCCACACGGTTGGCGCCGGCGCCGTCGCGGAGATCATCGAATAGCCATGCCGAACGGTGAAAAAATTCGGATTCGTTTGAAGGCGTACGACCACCGCATTCTCGATCAATCGACCAAGGAGATTGTCGATACCGCGAAGCGCACCGGCGCGGACGTGGCCGGACCGATTCCACTTCCGACCGTAATCAATCGCTGGACTGTCTTGCGGTCGCCACACGTGGACAAAAAATCGCGCGAACAGTTTGAGATGCGCACGCACAAGCGATTGATCGACATCCTCGAACCTACGCCGGACACGGTCGACGCCCTGATGAAACTCGATCTGCCGCCGGGCGTGGACGTCGAGATCAAGGCCTTTGGACGCGAGCACACCGCGAAATAGCGGGAGCACATTACAAAGCGAAAGAGCGAGACGAAAAGAAAATGGCAGTGAACGGCATACTCGGAATCAAGCTCGGCATGACGCAGGTCTTTGCCGACGACGGCACGGCCGTACCCTGCACGGTTCTGCAGGCCGGGCCCTGTGTGGTGGTCGAGCGGCGCTCGAAAGACAAGCACGGCTATGATGCGGTGCAGCTAGGCCTCGTCGAATTCATCAAGCCGCAGCGGGTAAACAAGGCGATGACCGGCCATTTCAAAAAGGCGGGCGTGGCGCCCATGCGATGTCTCGGAGAAGTTCGGCTTGAGGATTCAAAGGATGAGACAAAACCGGGTGATCGCGTCCTAGTCGACGGGTTCAAAGTGGGCGAGTACGTGGATGTGAGTGGAGTTAGTAAAGGCAAAGGATTTCAGGGCGGCGTGAAGCGCTGGCACTATCGCGGCGGCGACGCAACACACGGCTCGATGTTCCATCGCGCACCTGGCGGAATTGGCGCCAGTTCCTTTCCTTCCCGAGTCTGGCCCGGGCAGCACTTTCCCGGCCACATGGGAAACGAGCGGAAGACCTCGAAGAATCTGCGCGTTGTGAAGATTGACGCAGAAGAGAATCTGTTGCTTGTGCGCGGCGCGGTGCCGGGCCCAGCGGGCAGTTACATTTACATTCATAAGGCGAGTAAGTAGCAGTAGAGATTTCCGAAGGGCCCTGGCGGCCCGATAGAAGAGACGACGATGCCGGTTGTGGATGTGAAAAATTTATCCGGGGACAAAGTTGGCCAGTTTCAGCTGGCCGACGACGTGTTCGCGGCTAAGGTGAATCAGAATCTGCTGCACGAGGCGGTTCGCAACTACCTTGCCGGACAACGTGCCGGAACGCACAAGACGAAAGACAAGAGCGAAGTGAGCGGCTCGGGAAGAAAGCTTTGGCGGCAGAAGGGAACCGGCCGGGCGCGTATCGGCTCCATTCGATCGCCGTTGTGGCGGCACGGCGGAACTGTCCATGGACCAGTGCCGCACAGCTACGAGTATTCGCTGCCGAAAAAAATGGTGCTTGGCGCGCTGCGCTCGGCGCTCTCAGCGAAGCTGGCGCAGCAAAAGCTGACGGTTGTCGACGGGTTCGCGCTCGACACGCACAAGACCAAAGCGTTTCGTGAGGCGCTCACGAAGCTCGATGGCCAAACCAAGACGATTCTGGTTGTGGCGAATGGTGAGAACCTGAATCTCGAACGGGCCAGCCGGAATTTGGAAGGTGTGACGCTGGTGGCATCAACCGGTCTTTTGCCCTATGACTTGCTGCGCCACGAGAGTCTGATGCTGTCGCGCGAAGCGGCTGAGCGCTTGAATCGCGCCTTATCAACCGGCGAATCGCCGGTTTCGGGTACAGCCGAGACGGCCCCCGCGCAGCCGAAAAAGGCTGCGGGCGCGAGTCCGGCTTTGTCGGCTTCCGGCGCTAAGGTTGAAACCAAACCCTCGCGCGCGAAAAGCGCCAAGAAGCCCGCGTCCGAAGGCGCGGAGAAAAAAGAAAAAGTGAAGTCGAAGCCGAGAGCCAAGAAGGATTAGCCGATGGCAACAAGAGTCTATCAAGTGATCCGCCGGCCGATCATCACCGAGAAGGGGCTCGGCGTGAAGGAGACGCAGCATACGGTCGTTTTCGAGGTGGCCTCGGACGCGACCAAGACCGAAATCAAAGAAGCCGTGCAGCGAATTTTCAAAGTAAAGGTAGATCGCGTTCGCACCGCGGTTTTCCACGGCAAATTCCGCCGGCGCGGCCGGGCTGAAGGCTTTCGCAGCGACTGGAAGAAGGCTTATGTGAAGCTGGCCCCCGGGGAAAAAATGATCGAGTATGCAGAAAATTTGTAGATCCGGCGGCAACGGGTATTTCGCGAGTGGCGAGGCAAAATGGCGCTAAAAACATTTAAACCATACACACCGGCAAGGCGGTTCCTCACCATGCTCGATAAGAGCGAGGTGACCAAGGAAACGCCGGAAAAATCGCTCACCGAATCGAAAAAACGCACCGGTGGCCGCAACGCTCATGGCGAAGTCACGATGTGGCACCGTGGCGGCGGACATGCCAAACGTTATCGTGTGATCGACTTTCGCCGCGACAAGACCGGAATCCCGGCAAAGGTTGCGGCCATCGAATATGATCCGAACCGTTCGTCGCGCATCGCGCTGCTGCACTATGCGGACGGCGAGAAGCGCTACATCCTTCAGCCGATCGGTCTCGAAGTCGGAATGACTGTGCAAAACGGCGAAGGTGCGGACATTCTTCCGGGAAACGCGCTTTCGTTTCGCCACATTCCGCCCGGCACGATGGTGCATAACCTCGAGCTTTATCCTGGCAAGGGAGCGCAAGTGGTGCGCGCGGCGGGCGCAGCCGCGCAGTTGCTCAGCAAGGAAGGCGACATCGCCCTGGTGAAACTGCCTTCGGGTGAAGTCAGGAAATTTAGCGTCGATTGCATGGCCACCATCGGCCAGCTCGGAAACCTCGACCACGAGAACGTAACGTACGGGAAAGCAGGGCGCACGCGGTGGCATGGCAAGCGCCCCACCGTGCGCGGCGTCGCCATGAATCCGGTCGATCATCCGCACGGCGGCGGTGAAGGTCGGGTTAAGGGGAATCACCCCCAGACTCCGTGGGGTTTCCCAACTCTCGGTGCTAAGACGCGAAAGAAGCGGCCTAGTGACCGGATGATCGTGGAAAGAAGAAAAGCATAGTTTTGGTGTCCCAGAGCTTGCGGAGTTGCGAACAAGCAGAGAGAAGCAGGCGGTAAAGAAATAGAAAGTAGAAGTAGAAAAGCAAGTAGAAGCAAAAATGAACCCGGCGCGGCGGGTACGAGAGAGCATAACTATGACAGCGACACGAACGTCTCGACGTGTATCGCGGCGACCCGCGCGGGGCCGGAAGACATCTCCACGGCGCGCCGTGAAATCAGCAGCAAAGCCAGCCGCCAAGCTGACGGGAAAAGCCGCGGCACGGCCGGCCGGAAAGATTGCATCCAAATTCGCGCCGGCGCCGCAGGTTTTGATCCGACTTTGCCGGCCCGGCTGGGCGGTGATTGTGGAGAAAGCGCCGAACGCGCAGGGAACGCGTTTCATCTGCCCGTTCTGTCCGCTTTCGCATCGCGTTTCGGGTCCGGTGCGCGGGTTCCGCAAGGTGCGCCGCGCTAAGTGGATCAAGCTGCGCCGAGTGGAGGAGTAGGGAATAATGCCGCGCTCGCTTAAGAAGGGGCCATTCATCGACGGCCACCTGCAGAGGAAGGTGGAGGCGCTGAACGCCCGCAACGAAAAAAAAGTGGTGAAGACATGGTCGCGCCGCTCGACGATTCTGCCCGAGATGGTCGGCCACACCATCGCCGTGCACAACGGGAAGAAATTCATTCCCGTGTACATCACGGAGCAGATGGTCGGCCACAAACTCGGCGAATTCGCCCCGACGCGTACGTTTAAGGGCCACGGAGTGAAGGCCGCGCTTGAACGGGCAGCCGCTGCGGCGGGCGCTCCTGGAGCCCCTGGCGCTGCCCCGGCACCGGCCGGTGGTGGTGCGGCGCCGGCGAAGTCGTAAGCGATTCGGCAGAGTTTAGCTCGGAGGCATGGCTAGGAAGATGGCAACAGCTACGGAATCACAAAGCCAGATCGAAGGCATGGCCAACACGCGCTTCGTTCGCGTTTCACCGCAGAAGGCCCGCCTGGTAGTTGATTTGATCCGTGGCCAGCGTGCGGAGGAAGCGCTCCAGACTCTGCGGTTTACGAAAAAGAGAGTCGCTCGCCAAGTCGAAAAGACGCTGCGCAGCGCGATCGCGAACGCCGAACGCAAAGCGGACGATTCGGGTGCATCGTTGGACGTTGATCAGCTCTACGTTACGCGTTGTTTCGTGAACGAGGGCCCGCGCTGGAAGCGGATGCGCCCAGCGCCGATGGGCCGCGGCTTCCGTTACCAGAAACGCACCAGCCATATCGTTGTCGGCGTGGCTGAACATCATCGAGCCGCGGCGGATCGCGTGGCTGCCGCAGCTGCGGAAGAGGCCGCCTCAAAGGGCGTCAAGGGTGCGGTTCGGAAGGCCCGCAAAGCGATCGAGAAACGCGCGAAGGAAGCGCAGAAAAAGCGGTAGGAGGCGAGCTTGGGGCAGAAGACACATCCGTACGGTTTTCGGCTGGGCTACAACAAGGCCTGGAAGTCTCGTTGGTTCGCAAAAAAGGAATACGCGGACCTGCTGCACGAAGATGTCGCGCTGCGCAAGCAGTTGAAGGACCGGCTGCGCTCCGCGGGCGTTTCGGGAATCGATGTGGAGCGCGCCGCCAACAAGCTTGTCGTTAGGATTTATACGGCGCGGCCCGGAATCATCATCGGCCGCAAGGGGTCCGAGATTGACAAGCTGAAGAACGAGGTCCAGAAGCGCACAAATCGCGAAGTGCACATCGACATCCAGGAAGTGCACCGTCCGGAGCTCGATGCGCAGCTGGTGGCCGAATCTATTGCGCTGCAGCTTGAAAAGCGAGTGGCCTTCCGGCGCGCGATGCGCAAGGCCGTCGATTCCGCGCTGCGATTCGGCTGCAAGGGCATCAAGGTCCGCGTCGCGGGCCGCCTGAACGGCGCGGAAATCGCCAGAAAAGAATGGTACCTGCAAGGCCGGCTGCCGTTGCAGACATTGCGCGCGGACATTGACTATGGCACGGCCGAAGCGCAGACGACGTACGGAGTAATCGGCGTGAAGTGCTGGATTTATCAGGGCGAAAAGATTCCGCCGCGCGCCAGCAAGCAGGCAAGCGGGCTGGGAATCTAGCGTAGAGAAACAGGCGAACGATCATGTTAATGCCGAAGAAAGTGAAGTACCGAAAACAGCAGCGCGGCCGGCGCACGGGCAAGGCCTGGCGCGGTGGTTCGCTGGCGTTCGGTGAATACGGTCTGAAAGCGCTCGAGCCGGCATGGATTACCGACCGGCAGATCGAAGCCGCGCGCGTTGCCATCACGCGCTTCATCAAGCGAGGCGGGAAGCTTTGGATTCGTGTGTTTCCGGACAAGCCGTTTACGAAGAAGCCGGCCGAAACGCGCATGGGCAAGGGAAAAGGGCCACCGGAGCGCTGGGTTGCGGTGGTCAAGCCGGGTCGCGTGATGTTCGAAATGGCAGGCGTCGACTTGGCGTCCGCGACGGAAGCGTTGGAGCTTGCCGCTCACAAACTGCCTATCGCGACCAAGTTTGTGACTCGCGCGGAGGAGCTCTGATGGCTCAGGCGACGGAAAAATACCGGGCGATGAGCGCGAACGAGCTCGAAATCCAGGAGCGCGAGCTTTCGGAACAGATTTTCAGGCTGCGGTTTCAACTCTCTTCCGGCCAGGCCGAAGGACTGAAGAAGCTGCGCGAAGTGAAGAAGGATCTCGCACGTGTAAAAACGATCCGGCGCGAGAATGAATTGAGGAAGGCGTAATGGCGAACGAAGCGGCGGCGGTGCAGGAGCATGCGCGGGAGCGCGGTGCCCGGCAGGAATTGGTCGGCGTAGTCACAAGCGCGAGGATGGAAAAGACGATCGTGGTGAAGGTGACCCGTACGACTCAGCACCCGCTTTATCGCCGGGTGATCCGTTCAGGAAAGAAATACTATGCGCACGACGAATCCCGCGAGGCCCGTATCGGCGACGTGGTGCGCATCGTTTCGACGAGACCGCTTTCGAAGCTGAAACGCTGGCGGCTCAAGGAAATTGTGGCTCGCTCGACTCGTGTGGCCTGAGCCCTGAAACTTTAGAGGACGACGACAATGGTGCAGATGCGGACATGGCTGACGGTGGCCGACAATTCCGGCGCGCGTCAGATCACCTGCATTCTTCCGATCGGAGGAGATGCAGGATTGAGGGCTGGGCTCGGGGACGTGATTACGGGAGCCGTCAAGGAAGCATCTCCGGACGGCCAGGTAAAAAAAGGCAAAGTAGTGCGCGCGGTGGTGGTACGCACCAGAAAAGAGCATCGTCGGCGGGATGGAACTTACATCCGTTTCGATGACAACGCGGCGGTGCTTATCAATGATGCGAATGAGCCGATTGGCACGCGCGTTTTCGGGCCGGTCGCGCGTGAACTGCGAGAGAAGAAGTTCACGAAGATCATCTCGCTCGCTCCAGAGGTGTGGTAGCAATGGCGCATACGAATCAGGAAGCAGGCAGGCTGGGCATCCGCCATGGTGACATGGTCAAAGTCATGTCTGGGCGGTCGAAGGGCAAGACGGGCAAGGTCTTGTCCGTGAACCCCGTAAAGCGGACGGTCACGGTCGAGCATGCCAACATTATCAAGAAGCACACGCGGCCAAACCCCTCGAAAAACGTTCGCGGAGGGATTCTCGATAAAGAAGGCCCGATCAGTGTTTCCAACGTGATGCTGGTCTGTCCCGGCTGCGGCAAACACACGCGCGCGGGTCACACGTCCCTGCCGGACGGCAGGAAAGTCAGGACCTGCCGGCGTTGCAATCAGACGTTTGAGAACTAGTAGGCGGAGAAACATTTCGAAATGATCAGCCGTTTGCATGACAAGTACCGAAAAGAGGCCGTACCGGCACTGACGAAGCGCTTTGGCTACACGAACACGATGGCCGTGCCGCGAGTTTCGAAAGTGACCTTGAACATTGGGCTCGGGGAAGCGAGCCAGAATGTGAAGTTGCTTGATACGGCCGCCGTCGAACTGGGGCAGATCGCGGGACAAAAACCCGTCATCACCCGTGCGAAAAAGTCGATCGCGAATTTCAAGATTCGAAAAGGCATGCCCATCGGCTGCATGGTCACTTTGCGCGGCGAGCGAATGTATGAGTTTCTCGACAGGCTCTCCACGGTCGTCTTCCCGCGTGTGCGCGATTTCAAAGGCCTGGCGCCGAATTCCTTCGACGGGCGCGGGAACTATACGTTGGGGCTTAAAGACCAACTTGTGTTCCCGGAAATCGACTACACCCGAGTCGACAAGATCAAAGGCATGAACATCACGATCACCACCACGGCGCACAGCGACGAAGAAGGTCGCGAGTTGCTACGGCTGCTCGGCGTGCCGTTCCGCGCACAGGGCGCGGCATAAAGGGAGCAAAAGAGAATGGCTCGAACCAGTCAAATGGCCAAAATGCGGCGAAAGCTTAAGTACAAGATTCGCCAGCGCAACCGTTGCAGGATTTGCGGGCGGGCGCGCGGCTATCTGCGCAAGTTTGCGATGTGCCGAATCTGCTTTCGAGGTCTCGCGCTGAAGGGTGAAATTGCTGGCGTCGTTAAGGCCAGCTGGTAAAAGGAATGATAACGGTAAGGATGAAGAATGACCACTGATCCCATCGCTGATCTCTTGACACGGATTCGCAACGGCACACGCGCGCGTCATCCGCGCGTCGATGTGCCCGCGTCCAACCTGAAGGTCGAAATCGTGCGCATTCTAAAGGAAGAGGGCTACCTCGCGAATTTCAAGCTGGTCGAGGAAAAGGGACGGAAGACGCTGCGTGTCTTCCTCCGCTACACACCGGACCGGCGCAGCGTGATCACTGACCTGAAGCGCATCTCGAGGCCTGGTGCGCGCCGCTACACTGGCAAGAACGGCATTCGATCCGTGATGGGCGGAATGGGAATCGCGATTCTCACCACTCCGCGCGGTTTGATGACGGGTCATGCGGCCCGCAAAGAGGGCGTCGGCGGCGAGCTGTTGTGCGAGGTTTGGTAAAACGAATGACGCGGGCGAGCAGACGCCCGTCATCACAAGGACTCGGTAGAAAATGTCGCGAATAGGAAACAAGATCATCACGTTGCCCTCGGGCGTGAAGGTACAAATCAAAGACGGCATCGTCGACGTGCAGGGCCCAAAAGGAAAAATGGCCGTGCCGCTGCCGAACGGAATCACGTTCGAGCAAAAAGACAGCACCCTTCTGGCAAAGCGTGACTCGGAAGAGCGCCGGGCGCTTCACGGTCTGGCCCGCGCTCTCGTCGCGAACGCAGTCACTGGGGTTACCCAAGGCTTCAAGAGGGAGCTGGACATCGTCGGCGTCGGCTATCGCGCTGAAGTCAAGGGCAAGAATGTGGTGCTCGCGTTGGGATATTCGCATCCAATTGAATTCCCGATTCCTGAGGGGATCCAGATCGCAGTCGAAAAACAGACCCATGTGACCGTTTCTGGCGCGAACAAAAACCAAGTCGGCCAGATCGCCGCGAATCTGCGCGCGCTCCGGCCGCCCGATCCATATAAGCAGAAAGGCGTGCGCATCACGGGCGAGCGCCTCAAGAAGAAAGCCGGGAAGGCTGGCGCTAAGACGACGGCCTCGTAACAGCGCCGTGACGCAAAGGGACTAGCGCAAAGATAGTTGCAGCACCAGGAGAATCGGCGTGGCAGTCAATGTTCGAAAGTTATCGAGTGAAGCGCACCGCGAGCGCATTCATGTTCGCATGCGCAAGCGCCTCGCGGGCACGCCTGACCGCCCGCGCCTTTGCGTGCACCGTTCTACCAAGCACATTCGCGCGCAGGTGATCGACGACGCTGCCGGGCGCACCGTTGTCGCAGCCAGCTCGCTCGATAAAGAAGTGCGGGAAAAGATAAAGGGCGGTGGCAATGTCGCCGCTTCCAAAGTCGTCGGAAAAATTATCGCCGAGCGCGCGCGCGCCAAGGGAATCGAGCAAGTCGTTTTTGATCGCGGCGGTTACCAATATCACGGGCGCGTCCAGGCGCTCGCGGAGGCGGCCCGTGAGGCGGGCCTGAAGTTCTGAGGAATATGCCGAAACAGGAGCTCAAAGATACGTTATCCGTTCGCCGGCCGGTCGAAACGAACCAGGCGAATCTGAAAGATCAGGTCGTCTCGATCAACCGCGTCACGAAAGTCGTAAAAGGCGGCAAGAATCTCAGTTTTTCGGCGCTTGTTGTCGTCGGCGATCAAGGCGGCCACGCCGGCTTCGGCATGGGCAAGGCCCGCGAGGTCCCCATGGCCATTCGCAAGGCCATCGAGCAAGCGAAGAAGAACATGGTGAAGCTCAATCTTAAAGGTTCGACGATTCCGCATCAGGTCGTCGGCTACTATGGCTCGGGACAAGTACTGCTGAAGCCAGCGCCTGACGGCACCGGCGTAATCGCGGGCGGTCCCGTGCGCGCCGTGATGGAAGTCGCGGGTATCCAGAACGTCTTAACCAAATCGATCGGCACCTCGAATCCGCACAATGTGATCAAAGCGACTTTTGACGCGCTCTTGCATCTCAAGGACGCGGCTCGCGTGGCCGAATCGCGCGGCCGTGGAGCCGAGGAAGTGGCTGCATCGTAGGCCGCAATCGAAAATCGACTATGGCGACAAAAAAGAAGAATTCGGGAACGCTGAAAATCAAATGGGTGCGCAGCTTCATTGGCTGCCCCCGCGGTATGCGCCAGACGATTCGCGGCCTCGGCTTTCGCCGCATGCAGCAGGTTGTCGAGCGACCGGACACGCCCGAAACTCGCGGCATGATTGCGAAAGTCCATCATCTCGTCGAAATTGAAGGGAATTAGGGACAGCTCGAAATGGAACCGACACTATCGAATTTGAAGCCGCCGCGAGGCTCGCGTCACCGTAAGGTGCGCGTCGGCCGCGGCATGGGCTCGAAGCTGGGCAAGACTGCCGGGGCTGGCAACAAAGGCCAGCAGTCCCGTCGCGGCTACTCGCGCCGCGCTGGATTTGAAGGCGGCCAGATGCCGCTCCATCGCCGCTTGCCGAAACGGGGCTTCTCCAGTCCGTTTCCGAAGACATTCGCCGTTGTCAACGTCGAGAGTCTGAACGCCTTCTCCGCGGGCGATACAGTGACCCCAGAGTCTCTCGCGAATCGCGGCTTGGTTCGTGCGATGCGCGACGGTGTAAAGATTTTGGGCGATGGCGAGCTGAACGTCGCCCTTACGGTGCGCGCGCATAAGTTCAGCAAGTCGGCTGGTGAAAAAATCGAAAAGGCCGGTGGGAAGGCCGAAGTTTTGAAATGAAGAAGTTGGCGGAGGCGTTTCGGAATATCTTCAGCACGCCAGACTTGCGTAATCGTGTGTTGTTTACGCTGGCGCTGCTCGGAGTGTACCGCCTCGGCGCCTTTATCCCGACGCCCGGTATCAACACGGACCTGCTCGGCCAGCTTTTCGAGCAGAGCCGCGGTTCCGTGCTCGGTCTGATCGACCTTTTCAGCGGCGGCAACCTCCGCCGTCTGACGATCTTCGCGCTCGGCATCATGCCGTACATCACGGCATCGATTATCTTGCAGTTGCTGGTTGTCGTCTGGCCATATCTCGAGCGCCTGCAGAAAGAAGGCGAGCTCGGCCGGCGCAAAATCACGCAGTACACGCGCTACTTGACGATTATTCTGAGCGCGTTTCAGTCGTTCACGATCGCGCTCACGTTGCAGCGCCAGGGTCTTGCTGGCCAGTCGCTCGTGTATCACCCCGGCCCTCGCTTCATCCTGATGACCATGCTGACGCTGACCACCGGCTCAGCCTTCATCATGTGGCTTGGCGAGCAGATCAGCGATCGTGGCATCGGCAACGGCATGTCGCTGATCATCTTCGCCGGCATCGTGGTCGGTTTGCCACGGGCGGTCAGCGATCTTTGGGACAAGGCAAAGACGGAGCAATGGGGCTCGTTCACGCCAATCGCTTTGCTCGCACTGTTCGTGCTTATGGCGGCGGTCGTCGCCTTCATCGTTTTCGTCGAGGGCGGCCAGCGGCGCATACCGGTGCAATACGCGAAGCGCGTGATGGGTCGTCGCGTCATGGGCGGCCAGATGACGTATCTGCCGCTGCGCGTTAATTCCGGGGGTGTGATTCCTCCGATTTTCGCGAGTTCGTTGCTGACGTTCCCGCAAACCTTGGCCCTGGTTTTCAAGGCCAAGATGCCGTTTTTCGACAAGTTCGCGAAATCGATCAGCTGGGGAGAGCCGCTTTACACTTTGCTGTACGTGGGGCTGATCATCTTTTTCGCTTTCTTCTATGTGGGAATTATCTTCAATCCCACGGAGCTGGCCGACAACATGCGCAAGTACGGAGGATTTATTCCCGGCATTCGTCCGGGCCGCAACACCTCCGAGTACATCAATCGCATCTTGTCGCGGCTGACGCTCGTCGGCGGCGTATACCTGGCGATCGTATGTTTGCTGCCGGAGTGGATGATTTCCGGAATCCACCTGCAGCATTTGTGGCTCGTTGGCAATTGGTTTGACACGCACGCGCCGCGCTTCATATTGGACGGTCTGGGAGTGCAGTTTTATTTCGGCGGGACGTCGCTGCTGATCGTCGTGGGCGTCGCGATGGACACAGTACAGCAGCTCGAAGCGCAACTGGTAATGCGCAATTACGAAGGATTTGTGAAAAAGGGCCGGGTTCGCAGTCGTCGCGCTTGATACGGATCGAGGGCGGTGAGGATGGCTCTGAGTCGGCCTCTGATTTTCCTGGGTCCGCCGGGGGCGGGCAAGGGGACGCAAGCCAAGCAAGTCGCGAAGCGTCATTCGGTGCCGCATCTTTCCACCGGCGACATGCTTCGAGAGGCGATTTCGAAGCAAACGGATTTGGGCAAGGTCGCTCGCCCGATCATGGAACGCGGCGAGTTGGTTCCGGACGAGTTGGTGATGAAGATGGTCGAAGAGAGGCTCTCCCGGCCTGATGCCGCCGGGGGATTTATCTTCGATGGCTTTCCGCGAACGGTGCCGCAGGCCGAGCAGCTCGACCGGATCCTCGAACGGCGCGGGTTCGGCAAGCCGCTCGTCATCAATTTTCCGGTCTCTGCGGACGTCCTGGTGCGGCGGATTTCCAGCCGCTGGACGTGCAGCGTGGGCGGCGAGATCTACAATGTGCTCGACGCGCCGCCGAAAGTGCCTGGCCTTTGCGACGTGGATGGCGGCAAGCTCATCCAAAGGCCCGATGACCGGCCCGAAGTGGTAAAGGAACGGTTGGCGGCCTACGAGCGCAAGACCAAGCCGCTCGAAGAGTATTACCGTCGCAAAGCCGTGCTGAAGGAAGTCGACGGTTCGGGAAGTGTGGAAGCTATAAACCGCGCGGTCGAAGCGATACTGGAGCGTGCGGCGGGACGCGATGGTCATCTGTAAATCGGCGGTTGAGCTCGACAAAATGCATCGGGCCGGCTTGATCGTATGGGACGCGCTCGAAAAAATGCGTGGGATGGTGCGGCCGGGGCTTAGCACCGAAGAGCTGGACGAATTCGCCGAGGCCTACACGATCGAGCACAAGGCGACACCGGCATTCAAAGGTTATCGCGGATATCCCGGTTCCGTTTGCACCTCGATCAACAACGAGGTGGTGCACGGAATTCCTTCGCCGTCGCGGAAGCTGCGCGAGGGCGACATCCTGTCGATGGATTTTGGAGTTGATCTCGACGGGTACTTTGCGGATGCCGCTGTTACGGTACCGGTTGGAAAGATCTCGCCGGAGCGCCAAAAGCTCCTGCGCGTAACGCGTGAATCCCTCGAGCAGGCGATCGAGAAGGTCCGGCCGGGAAATCGGCTCGGCGATGTTTCCTCGGCCGTGCAGAAGTGGGTGGAAAAAAACGGCTTCTCGGTGGTAAGGGAATTCGTGGGCCATGGCATCGGCACGAAGATGCACGAGGAACCGCAAGTTCCGAACTACGGGACTCCGGGACAGGGACCGCGTTTGCAGGAGGGCTTGGTCCTCGCGATTGAGCCGATGGTGAATGTTGGCGGACCTGCCGTTCGCGTTTTGGACGACGACTGGACCGCCGTTACGGCCGATGGAACCGATTCGGCGCATTTCGAGCATACGGTCGCTGTCACCGCGAACGGTCCATGGATCTTGACTCGGCCGCGAGAAGCGACCGGGCCGTGTTGGTAAAATCTTGGTGAATGGAGCGTATGGCAAAGAGGCCTGAGCCGGAAAAAAAGAAGCCCGAAGAGGGAAGCGGAAAAGAAGACGCCATCGAAGTGATGGCCACGGTAATCGAGCCGCTACCGAACGCGATGTTCCGCGTCGAGCTCGAGAACAAGCACCAGGTGCTGGCTCACATTTCCGGCAAGATGCGCAAGAATTTCATACGCATCCTCGCGGGCGATCGGGTCGCGGTCGAGCTTTCGCCCTACGATTTGACGCGCGGCCGCATCGTCTATCGATACAAGTAGCGGCCAAGAGCGCGATGCAGTGGGCTGTTCGAGAGATTGGAGCAGAAGCAATGAAGGTTCGGGCATCGGTAAAGAAAATTTGCATGAAGTGTAAGATTGTCCATCGGCGCGGCGTCGTGCGTGTGATTTGTGTGAATCCTAAGCACCGGCAGCGCCAGGGATAAAGACAGCAGGAGGAGCTACATGGCACGCATAGCAGGTGTCGACCTGCCGCCAAACAAGCGGCTCTGGATCGGGCTGACCGCGATTTATGGCATCGGCCAGCATCGGGCCCGTTCGCTTGCGGAAAAGGCCAGCGTCGACCCGACGAAAAAAATTAAGGATCTTACGGAAGAAGAAGTTACGCGTCTACGCGCCGCGATCGAGTCGGAAGGGCGCGTCGAAGGCGATCTCCGCAAGGAAATGCAGATGAATATCCGGCGGCTGATCGAAATTCAGTGCTATCGCGGACTGCGGCATCGCCGGAATCTTCCGGTGCGCGGCCAGCGCACGCACACCAACGCTCGTACCCGCAAAGGACCGCGCAAGGGCGCCATCGCGGCAAAGAAAAAAGTGATGGCCCGCAAGTAAAGCGAGAGAGGACAAAATCGTGGCAAAAGAAACTCCAGATGCGGCAGCAGCGCCGGCAGCAGGAAAGCCGACCAAGCGAAAGAAAGAGTTTCGGAAGAAGCGCGAGAAACGCGTGGTGCCGCACGGCGTTGTCTGCATTCAGGCTACGTTTAACAACACGATCGTGACGCTCACGGATCCCGATGGGCGCGCGGTCAGTTGGGCGTCTGCCGGCTCGGTTGGATTCAAGGGTTCCCGCAAGGGCACCCCGTACGCCGCGCAGCAGGCGGCCATGACAGCGGCGGGAGTTGCGCGCGATCAGTATGGAATGAAATCCGTCGAAGTGCGTGTGAAGGGGCCGGGAGCAGGGCGAGAATCGGCAGTTCGCGCGCTCGCCTCGTCGGGTTTGCACATCAACGCAATTAAGGACGTTACGCCCGTTCCGCACAACGGTTGCCGTCCGCCGAAGCGCCGGCGCGTCTAATGAAATAAGTTCGGATTCTGGGCTCTGTCAGGAAAAGGAGAGAAGACTTGGCAAGACATCGTGAAGCAGTTTGCCGGTTGTGCCGCCGGGAAGGGCAGAAGCTCTTCTTGAAGGGCCTCCGGTGTTTTACAGAGAAGTGCGCTATCGAGAAGCGCAACTTTGTGCCCGGCCAGCACGGGCAGGCTCGTCGCGCCAAAATGGTCGGCTACGGCGTGCAGCTGCGCGAAAAACAGAAGGTGAAGCGGACCTACGGGCTGCTTGAGCGGCAGTTCCGCAACTACTTTGAACGCGCGACCCGCACGAAAGGCGCCACGGGCTCGAACCTGATCGTTTCGCTTGAGCGGCGTCTCGACAACGTGGTCTACCGCATGGGCCTGGCGGGTTCGCGCGCTCAGGCGCGACAGCTTGTGCTCCACGGCCACGTTCGCGTCAACGGTCACAAGGTTAATATTCCGAGTTACCTCGTGCAGGTCGGCGAGGAAATCGCACTCAAGGACAAGATGCACCAGAACGCGATGGTGCTCGAGGCACGCAATCTGGCACAGACTCAAGGCGTGGCGCCCTGGCTCGATATCGATCGCGAAAACTTCAAGGCGCGTGTGGTTGCGCTGCCGCGCCGCGAGGACGTGCAAACGCCTCCTATGAACGAGCAGCTCATCGTCGAGTTGTATTCGAAGTAACACCAAGTTCAACTTTTCGAATGCGGTTGGCCCGCAGCGGTGGGCCGGAAGGAAGGAAAAATATGTGGAAGGGTTTTCAGAAACCAAAGCGGTTGGCGGCAGAACCCGAGACTTTGACCGATAAGTTTGGCCGTTTTTCCGCACAGCCGTTTGAACGTGGTTGGGGAACGACGGTTGGGAATGCCTTGCGTCGTGCGCTGCTTAGTTCGATTGAAGGCGCTGCCATCACCGCGGTGAAAATCGAAGGCGTGCTGCACGAATTCTCGCCGATCCCTGGTGTGGTTGAGGACGCCACCGATATCATCCTCAACCTCAAGCAAGTGCCGCTGAAGTTGAATACCGATCAGCCGAAGACGATCACCTTGAACGTCGATGCGCCCGGTCCGGTAACCTCCGCGAAAATCGAAGAGGACGCCGATATCGCTGTTCTCGACAAGAACGTTTACATCGCAACGGTCAGTGAAGGCGGCAAGCTTGAGCTCGAACTGCGCGTGAAGAATGGACGCGGATACGTGGCGGCCGACCGCAATTTCGACGAGGACCTGCCAATCGGCTACATCCCCATCGATTCGGTTCATTCGCCCGTGCGTAAGGTGAATTATTCGGTGGAAGCGGCTCGCCTTGGACAGATGACCGACTACGAAAAGCTGACTCTCGAAGTCTGGACGAATGCCGCGATCACTCCGCAGGATTCGATAGGTCTCGCGGCCAAGCTCATCAAGGACCATATGAGCATCTTCATCAACTTCGAGGAACAGCCTGAGCTGCCGGAAGAAGCCGTCGAGAATTACGCCGATCCGCGGCTCGAATATCTCGACCGCTCGGTCGAAGAACTCGAGCTGTCAGTCCGTTCATATAACTGCCTGAAGAACGCGAACATCCAAAACCTGCGGGAGCTCGTGCAGAAGACCGAGTCCGAAATGCTGAAGACGAAGAATTTCGGGCGCAAGTCGCTGAACGAAATCAAGGACATCCTGCACAAGATGGGGCTTGGTCTCGGCATGAAGTTCGACGAGCACGGCCGCATCATCTGGCCGCCACTTCCGAGCCAGACCTCGCTTCCCGTACCGGAAGGAGATGCGACGACTCTGTAGCGCGCAGGACACCATGAGACACCTCAAGGCAGGATTCAAACTCGGACGCAACCCCGCGCATCGCAGGGCGACGCTCCGCAATCTGGTGACGAACCTGATCGAGAAGGAGCGCATCCAGACGACGGTGCTTCGCGCCAAGGCGGCGCGTCCACTCGCCGAGCGCATGATCACGCTGGGCAAGCGCGACTCGCTGCATGCAAGGCGCCAGGCGGCCGGATTCCTTACCACGGCGGAAGCGACGAAGAAGCTGTTCACCGATCTCGCACCACGCTTCGCGGATCGCCCCGGCGGCTACACGCGAATCGTACGCACCGGCTGGCGGATCGGCGACGGCGCGGAACTCGCAATCCTCGAATTCATCGGCTCGGAATTGAAGAAGAAGGACAAGAAGCCGAAGAAGAGAGTTACCGAGGAAACCCCGGAAGAAGAGAAGGAAGCGGTCGCGGCAACGAAGTAGATTCTAGGCTTAACTTGAAAGAGGCCCGTTTCGATGACATCGAAACGGGCCTCTTCATTTGCGAGCTTTCTTTCAGGCGTTTACTTTGACCTTTTCTTCACGTTGGCGTTGCCGGACGTGAATCCACAGCGCCGCGAGTGCGGCAACCGCCTGTGCAGTCGCGCCGCCAGTTGTATCGATGAGGACGTCTGTCACAGCGGCGGTGCGGCCGGGCACGAAGGATTGGTGAAATTCGTCGAGCGCGGCGTAGCCCGCCACCAACAGAATGGCTACAGCGGCCCACGCAAGATGTGTCTCACGCCGTCCGGCGCGGATGGCGTGCAGGATCAGCAGACTGAACACGAAATATTCGGTGAAGTGCGCGCACTTGCGAATGAAGAAATGCATCTCGACCAGGGTCGCATGCGGAAGACTGGGAAACAGCCAGTGCAGAATCGGGATGATGATGCGCCCGGTGTTTTCCGCCGTGAAAACGTGAGTGGAAAAGAGCGAGATGACAACAGCCCAGGCCAGCACCGGCCACCAGCGCGCGAACCATCTCACCCGAATATCCTTCTAGAAACTCCGGTAAGCTGAACTTTTGGTTTGAGCTTCATCAGGTTGAATTTTTTCTTTCGCGATCTTATTCCAGACGGTAGTTGGGCGCTTCGCGGGTAATGATCACGTCGTGGACGTGGCTTTCGCGGAGTCCGGCCTGCGAGATGCGAACAAATTTTCCGCGCTCCTGCAGCTCTTTCAAATTCGCGGCGCCGCAGTAGCCCATGCCGCTGCGCAGGCCGCCAACAAGCTGATCCACGAGTCCAGCGAGAGGTCCTTTGTAAGGCACCTGGCCTTCGATTCCTTCCGGAACCGACTTTCCGCGCTCGGCGCCTTCCTGTGCGTAGCGGTCGGCCGAACCTGCTTCCATCGCACCGAGCGATCCCATGCCGCGATACGACTTGAAGGTGCGGCCTTGGTACAGAATCGTTTCGCCGGGCGATTCCTCGGTCCCGGCAAAAAGGCTCCCGATCATGACCGACGAAGCTCCTGCCGCAATCGCTTTCGTGATGTCGCCTGAGAATTTGATGCCGCCGTCGGCGATCAGCGGAACTCCCGACCCCTGCGCTGCGCGAGAAGCCTCGGCGATTGCGGTGATCTGCGGTACGCCCGCGCCAGTGACAACACGCGTCGTGCAGATCGAGCCGGGACCGATACCGATTTTCAAGCCGTCAATTCCGAGCGAGATGAGATCGCGCGTGCCTTCGGCAGTGGCTACGTTTCCGGCAACGACTTGCATATCCGGCAGCGAGTGTTTCACCGCGCGAATGGCGTCCATTACGCGCGTGGAATGACCGTGGGCCGTGTCGATCGCAAGCACATCGACTTTTTCGCGAGCCATTTCCTGAGCTCGCTCGAGGAAATCGCCGGTAGCGCCGATCGCGGCGCCGACGCGTAGCCGCCCGTGCTCGTCTTTCGTGGCCAGCGGGAATTCGATCTTCTTCTGGATGTCCTTGACGGTGATGAGACCCTTGAGATTGAAATCCTTGTCGACAACGAGAAGCTTTTCGATGCGATGCTGCTGCAGGATGCGCTCCGCTTCGTCAAGCGTAGTGCCGACGGAAACGGTCACAAGATTATCTTTCGTCATCACGTTGCTGACCGGCTGATCAAGATTGCGCTCAAAACGCAGGTCGCGATTCGTGAGAATGCCGACGAGCCGGGGGCCGCACGTGACCGGCAGGCCCGAGACCTTGTACTTGTTCATGATCTCCAGCGCCTGGCGTACCGTCATTTCCGGAGCGATGGTGACGGGGTCGACGATCATGCCGCTTTCGGAGCGCTTGACGCGATCGACTTCTTCGGCTTGGCGGTCGATCGTCATATTGCGGTGAACGAACCCGATGCCGCCCTGGCGGGCGATGGCGATTGCGAGGCGCGCGTCGGTGACGGTGTCCATCGCGGCGGCGACGATCGGGATGTTAATCGAAATCTGCCGCGAAAGGCAGGTGCGCGTGTCAGCCTGAGCCGGCAGAACGGACGATTTGCCAGGGAGAAGCAGAACATCATCGAACGTAAGCGCCTCGCAGACCGGTCCGTCAATCATCTGCAAGTCTCCTTGTTACTTGGGCTTACGGACGTCGCGTGCACATGCGCAAATGCGCCTATAAACATCAAAGCCCAGCCAACTTCGCTGGGCTTGGTGACCGATCTATTGTCGACGCCGAACTTCATGAATCGACTCATTTTACGCACAGGAGCGGATGAAAGCAAGCGACGAGAATGCTGAAATTCGCCGCATGCCTTACCCCCGTTATATGTCCGATTAAACTGTGCACCCAGCTTTTGTTTACAATGGCTTACAGCGAATTCTAATCGGCAGCATGTACGATTAGAAATGCTCAAGTGTCGATCAAGAAACTGAGCTCTCGGGATGGCCAGCGAGCTCGCACTGGCCGCTCGATTCCCAATTCGGGAAAACGCCCTTGCGGGCAAAGCAGACGTCGCATCGGAGCAGAGCCGACTCGCTAGACCTTGACGCTCCGCCTTCGGACGACACCCGAGTTGCTCGAGCGAACCCACGATTTCCATGATAGTGGATTCGGAGTAGAGCGCAAGATCGTACTTGTGCGTAGAACTTTCCAATCTCGATGGCGAAGATGGATTCCGTACGGGTCAGCCAAGGGGCTGAGGTTCCGTCTCGGGCAGAACAGAAGAACGAGTGAGTGCGCGATGCGAAGCCGGGGCGGATTTGTGGGAAATGAAGGAGAGGATCTGGTGGACCGCGTCGCCGGGACTGCATTCGTTGGTGTCCACGTGGAGATCGGCGTCGGA
>Ga0187783_10001062_pt1 | contig 20338 bp, 11 predicted proteins | sample 1015_SJ02_MP02_2_FD_132471 | JGI IMG/M metagenome (GOLD analysis project Ga0187783, IMG submission 132471) | Tropical peat soil microbial communities from peatlands in Department of Meta, Colombia - 1015_SJ02_MP02_20_MG | ecosystem: Environmental > Terrestrial > Soil > Wetlands > Peat | place...
AAACAAGGCATGAATGCATTGCCAATGGCAGATAAAGCTGCAGCTCACCACTGTTGCGATGCTGCGCCGCTTTGCAACCCGTGATAGCTACGGAAGGACGCGACTTCCTCTTCGCCCATGTAACGCGCCAATAGCACTGGATCCGACTTCCGCAGATCAACCAGCACCAACCCGTCGAGCACGTTCGAGAAGTCGCGATCCAAGTTGAAGCCGAGCACGCGCCCGCCCAGTCTCGCGTAGTGTTTGATCAGGATCGGGATTCCCTTGCCGTCACTTTCGATATCAGCGATGGGGTCCGCCAGATGATCGAGGTCACGAATGCAGCTACAGAATCCGTCGCCGATTGCCGGCAGGACAGGGCGAGGGCGGAAGGGACTACGCGGTGCGACTAGTCTGGCGAGGTGATCATCCTTTCTCTTGCCCTGGAAGAAGCGAAAAATAAGTTCACGCGAGAGGCGGTTATAACGTTGGCTGATGCTGACAGCTCCGAACAAAACCGCAAATCGCGGATGCAGGCCAACGTATCTGCCAATGCCTTTCCACAGAGCCAGCAGAGGAGTGTATTGTTTCTGATACTCAGGGCGTACGAAAGAACGCCCAAGTTCGATCGATGGGCCGATCGACTCGAAGAACTTAGAGTGATAACGAAATAAAGTGCTGGTATACAGCCCGGAAACTCCGAGGCGAGGAAGAATCTCGGTCGCGAGGCCCAGCCGGTAACCACCGACGACTTCACACTTGAGTTTGCTCCACAGCACGAAGTGAACGTAGTAGCGGTCGAATCGATCAAGATCGCGGTCCTTGCCCGTCCCTTCACCCGCCTCGCGGAACGTAAGTTCCCGCAGGCGTCCGACTTCTTGGATCACCATGGGTAATTCGCTGGCGGGAGCGCCGTAAACGACAAACTCGCGATTTTCGGAAAGACACTGCTCAGGCCGTAGTTTTTGCAGATCCCGGAAGAGAGTTTCTGCGGGAATCGCGGCGGCAACGGGCGGCAGAACTTTCCGCGGCAAGGCCACTGCCAGAGTCGGTAGAACCGGGTTACGACGGGCACTGCCGCGCTGCGCCAGGACATACGTACGCCAGCGCAGATACGTCGTGACTTCCCGATGGGAGCCGAGGGTGCGGAGGATGTCAGGCGGGATCCGGTTCCCGACGCGCACTTCCACAATTTTGCCGGTTTGCTGAAGGAACTCGCTCAACAGCCATGCGGTGCGAAGCCGGGGGTGAACAAGACCTAAGGTGAGAAAGGTGGCGCTGTTGTGTCCGGAGATAAACACCGGTACAACAACCGCGTCCATCGTGCCTGCTAGGCGAGCCACCATCGAGTTCCACGGTGGATCCGCGACTCCCAAGTCCTGCAGCCGTAAATGAGAGACTTCACCCGCCGGAAACACCACCAGCATGCCGCCCGCCGCAAGCCAGTTCATTGCCTTGCGCACTCCTCGTCGATTTCGTACTACCGAATCACTGCCCCCGAATGGATCGACAAAGATGCAGTGTTCGCGCAGTTCGGGAATCCCAGCCAACATGAAGTTGGTCAAAATCTTTACGTCCGTTCGCACACGCCTCAGCAGTGCTCCCAGAATTGCACCGTCGAGGAGACCAAACGGATGATTGGCGGTGATGATCGCGGGGCCGTGCGTGGGGACTCTTGCCCAGTCGGATTCCGTGACTTGATACTTTACTTGCAACCCCGTCAGAACATTCTCGAGGAGCGACCGGTTCACTGGCTGCTGCGCCCGCTGATATAGCTCGCGAACCCTCTCGATGGGGGACAGGCGGCGGAACAGGCGTGGAAGGGGAATTTTAGGCTGGGGTGCAGCCACCCGTTGGCCTGACAGCTCCAGAAGGTCGGTGATGGGCATACCTAGGCAATAAAGGAGGGTAGTTGCGGGACGATGAATGCCGTATTAAAAGGCTGTGACAAGGGGTAATCGAAAGGGTGCGTCCCAAGGTGCAACCCACGACCTAGGGGTCAACCTTATGCCAATGCCGAATCTTCGGGGAGAACGTATCAGTACTGTCCTTGGGCCGTGGCATGGTCCTCAGCAGGGATAAACTTTTCCCTTACCGCCTCACGCATCAGGTCGGGAGGCAACAGGCCTTGCGCCAGAATGAAATCGTGGAAACGCTTCTGATTGAATTGGGCTCCGAGCGCGGTTTCTGTTTCTTTGCGCAAGTCGATTAATCTTGTGAAGCCGTAGAAATAGCTGTTCGCCTGGCCCGGCATGCGGTAGGTGTATCTCTCAACTTCTTCCTCGGCGAAGGCGTGCGATTGCACCACCTCCTGTTCGAGTATTCGGTAGGCGTCCGCGGGTTGAATCTTTCCGGATTGCAGCTCGGGATCAAGGAACGCGCGCGCAGCACGGAGAAGACGATAGTCTAAGGACACCAGTTGGCCTTCGGGCGGCATGTAGGGCTTAATAATCGCCTCAGAATACAGTCCCCAGCCTTCGACATTGGTGCTGTTGAACGCATAGAGCACGCGCGCCAAGGAGACTCCGTGTTCCACCATGGAATCAAACTGCAGCTCATGCCCGGGGCGGGCCTCGTGTGCCGTAAGCGTCCAAGCCGCGGCGTCGAAGGTGAAGTCGTCGTACTTCTCCGTCGACGTCTGTCCTGGTCCTGCCGGTATGTTCAGGGGTAAGACGAACTCGCCCTTCTCGCCGGTATTGTGCAAGAAAGGCGGGGGAACCATGTGCGGCGCCGGCTGTTGCGTCGTTTCGGCCGCCGTGGCAAGCCGGATACGGGCAGGTCGATCTGGCAGACTGACGATCTGATGCTCGGTAATGATCTTCTCGATTTCTGTAAGCCGGCCTTGGTAAAGCGGTAGAATCGCGTCGCCCACAATTTGCTCCTTCTTGAGGGCCCGCAGCACGTCTCGATAGTCGCTTGAGGGAAGGTGCCGCTGCTGCGCGATCTGCGCGGCAATTGGTTTCATCTCCGCCTGAATGTCGTCGAAAGCCTTGTGCGCCATCCCGGCCAGCTGGTCGGGAGGAATATCGATTCCAAAGTCCTGCAAGCAGAGCGCATATTCTTCGGGCGGAAGACGAAAATCGGTGCGCGCCTTCGGCAGCACCGTGGCCTTTAACCAAGCGTCATAGTCCGCGAGTTGAAATTTCAGCTTTCCATAGGGCTCCAGCCAATCCTGGAGCCGGTACTTCTCGAACAACGCGGCGATCCCGTCGATGTAGTTCGAGTCCCGTGCCAGCTCGGTTTCAAGTTCTGTCCGCCAGGGAAAGATCATGCCGGGCTTGGCCATCTGCTCAAGCGTGCGCAGCTTCAAGATTTCCGTGATGGGTTTATAGTTTGCTTCCATTCCAGCATATTTGCGAATACGCTCGACAGCAGCCGGACGCCGTTCTGCCGGCGTTTGGTCATCCAGCAGAAACTGGATCCCCTGGAACACTTCCCGGCTTGCGTTCAGGAAAGGGACCTCGTGGGCCCGTGCGAAGTCCTCTTCTTTGAAGCCGATTTCCACTTCGCGGATGATAATCTCGAGGTCCTGCGCCACCTCCCTCTGCCGTTGCTGGCCAACCGCAGTCTTTAGCGTTGCGAGAACCGCGGTCATCTCCTGGCGTTGCTGGTCCTGATCTGCCCAACTCGGTTGCGAGATGTCGCGGTCATACTCCTTCAAGCCCTGCCGCGACCCAGCCTCAGGATGATGTTTGTATTCGACCGCCAGCAGCATGCGGGTGTACTGATTGCTCGATTCGATCCAACTGCGTTCGCCGGATGGCGCTTGTACAAGAGCGTACATGTTGAGAAGTACTCCGATGACAGAAATGGAGAGGGTGAGAATGGATCGTCGGCTCACGATTCCTCCAGAGGGCGGTAAAGCCGGCGAAAGGCACAAGAAGCAATGTGCTTGGGGAAAGGTCTTCGTGTGTGGCAACAGACGACGAACATAGATCTCCTATCGAGAGGCTGAGCTGTTGTCAATAACTACCGGCTTCCCCGCTTTCGTATCACGTCAGCACGGCGATTGCAATGCTAGATCTTGAAAGGGATGTTCTTTTCCGATCCCTGGAACATCATGTGCTCGAAGAGATGGGCGAAGCCGGTGCGGTCTTTGGGCTCGATGCGGAATCCGATGTGGTAATAGACGGCAATGGTGACAATGGGGGCGGTGTGGTCGGGAGAGAGCGCCACGCGCAGACCGTTAGGCAGCTTGTAGTACTCCACAGGGACGTGGAATGCAGCCGGCTCTTTCTGCTGGGCAGAAACAGAGGCGGCCAACAGCAGTGCTGTTCTCAACAAATTTCGGGTCAAGATCTTCATTCGCTCCACTCCAGCCGTACCTTGGCAATTCGATTGCGCAACCGAGTTTCCTGGCGGTTGTACACACCCTTGTAGCAACAAGCTGATGAAACTCCGCCGGATTTCGTCCGCGCGAAGCCTGACACGACCGGTGTCCCGTCCGGATGATTGTGTAGAGAGGCAACAAGACGAGGATCCCGGCAAAAAGCCGCAACCGAATATTCTAGGCCTTGCTCAGGAGAGTAGGTCAACTCCGGAGAACCGTGGCACGGCCAATCCGGAGCGCGGGACAGCACGCTATCTTGCAACTTTCTGGTCCGCGGTAATTCGGCCCAGGCATGTGATAAGGCGCTCGATATCGCCAGTGGAGTTGTACACGTGGGGCGTCACACGGGCGGAGTTGCCACGCACGCTGACAAAGATCCTCTCCCCGGCCAGAAGATTCGTGAAATCCGGCGGGATCCCCGATTTTCTTCTAAGACACAGATAGTGGGGCGCGCGCAGTTTTTCCGGTGGAGATGAGAACCCGAACGCGGCAGCCGCGGTGGCGAGCTGGCGAGTCATTATGCCGCATGTTTCTGAGATCTCGGCGACACTCCATTCGAGGATCTGTTGCATCGCCCGGTTGGAGGCGGGAAGGAGGGCGAAATTCGAACGTTCCCCCATGTCGAAACGACGTGCGCCGCTTTCATATTCCGGCGTGTAGAGAATGAGGCTGGTGAAATCTCGGGCATTCGCGCGCTGGATCCAGTTTTCTTCGAGGGGAATGCCGTTCTGCCAACGGGGCGCGACGTAGAGCAGGCCGGTGGTGTACGGTCCCATGAGCCACTTGTAGCAGGCGGCAACCACGAAGTCGGGTTGCACCTCAAGCGCGCTGAAAGGGAGAGCTCCAAGGGACTGCGTGAGGTCGAGGGCTAACCCTGCCCCAATCTTGCGGCATTTCTGCCCAATCCGGACGAGATCGAGACAACCACCGCTGGTCCACTGGACGTGCGGGAGTGCGGCGATCGCGACCTCATCGGTGAGGCCGTCAAGAACCGCTCGTGTCCAATCGTCATCTTCTGGCCATGGGACTACCTTCAGGGCGGCGCCACGCTCTGCGGCCAGCCGCTGCCAAGTGTAGTAGTTGGAGGGGAATTGCTCGTCGAGCAAGAGGATGCGCTGTCCTTTGTGAACCGGCAGATTGCGCGCGGCCGTGGCCATGCCGTAGCTGGCCGACGGAACGATCGCAACGCAATCGGGAGAACAATCGAGGAGGCGGGCGGCGGTCGAACGATAGGCCTCGGAGCCGGTGAAAAATGTATCGCGCGTGAGTTCCCATGGATGCGACTTGAGGGTAAGGCCCTCGCCGCCGGCTTCGAGCACGCTCTTCATGAGGGGAGACATGTACGCACAATTCAGGTAGATGACATCGGGGGGGAGGTCGAAGAGATGTCGTTGGCATGGAAGCATAGAAAAGGTAGATTGTAGTGTATCAATGCAGAGTGGACTGCCTGCGTGTCAATTACTCCCGGCGATTTTCAGAATCGGCGGGACCGAAAGCAATCGCGTGTTGGCAATCGAGTGTCAGTCCGAGTTAAAGTGTATATAAGGTGAACCGTCCAATTCATCGTACTTGCCGTACTTTTTCGATCGCTCTCGTGTGTGCCAGCGCACTTCTCTTCTGCTCATGCCATGGCTCAAAAACGTCGACTACGAAGCGCTACGCCTTGACCGGTCGCGTCATTTCGATTGATAGCGGGAACCAATCGGCCGTCATCGATGGTGACGCTGTCCCCGGCTTCATGGCGGCCATGCCAATGACCTACAAGATCAAGCCTGCGGCCGACCTGAGCCATCTGACACCTGGCGATTCCATCTCCGCTGACGTGGTGGTCGTAGAACCCAACGCGAAGAATGAGGACGCAACCGAGTATTGGCTGGAGAACGTCAAAGTTACTGCCCATGCCAAGGCGCCGCCCACAGCGGCCCTGCACATGCCGCGCAGCGAATGATAGGCCGGATTACTCCCATTTCCGACGACTGGACCATCTCTAGTCGAGGGAAAGTGTGCAGGACATCGAATGGTCCAAAAAGAGACTGCCCCGGACAGCATGTGCCTACCAACGCCAAGATTGCCGACACGGTACAATGCCCGCGAGTCGGAATTCCAGTCGGAAGTGCTGGTGAAAGCGAAATAGAGGAATGCCCGAGACCATCGAGTGGCGGGAACGACCGTCACGCCGCCGCCGCTTTCTGCTCATTCTCGCCCTGATTGCCGTCTTCATTTTCAGCAGCCGCACGGCGGTGTCATATTATGTCGAGGCCCTGTGGTTCGGGTCACTCGGGTACGGCGACGTGTTTCGCCGGACGCTCAGCCTCCAGTGGACGGTCTTTGCAATATTTTTCACCCTTACGTTTTTGATTCTGTACGGATGGTTTCTGGCCTTGAGGCGGGCGTACGAGCCCGATCTGTCAAGCGGCGGCGTGATTTTCATCGGCAGGCAGCCGGTGAAATTGCCGGTCGAACGCATCCTGAATCTCATCGTGCTGGCGGCCTCCCTGGTCATTGCCGCCGTGATCGGCGCGGGCGCGAGGGCAGAATGGGAGACTTTTGCGTTGTATCGGTACGCCCCGCCCACGACCGGCGGCGTAGTGGACCCGATCTTCGGCAAGCCGCTGCCTTTTTACCTGTTCACCCTTCCGGCATGGCAATTTGTCGTGGGCTGGCTGCTGACCCTGGCCGTGATCGCCTGCGCAGTCGCCCTTTTCTTTATTCTGATTACCGGCAGCACTCGGGTGTTCTCTGGTCGACGAGGCAGCACCCTGCCATTGCCTTGGCGGGGATTCTCGATTGCCTTTGCGTGCTTCCTGCTGATCCTTGCGGTCCGAGTGTATATCAGCCGGTTCGAGACCTTGTTCGAGGAGCACACGATCTTTGGAGGTACCACCTATACCGATGCACACGTAACCCTTACCGGTCTACTCGTGGTCTCGGTCACGCTTATTCTTGCCGCTGCCATTGCGGCGGTTAACATCGTGGCCGCGCCGCGGGTGAGCCGCCTGGTGGCCGGGCTCATTCCGGCCGTATTCTGTTATCTCGCCTTGCAGGGCATCGGCTGGTACGTCAGCAACTTCATCGTCAAGCCGAACGAACTGGTTCGCGAGCGACCTTACATCGCCAACAATATCGACCTCACCCGGCAGGCCTATGGATTGAACCATATTTTGCAGCGCGAATTTCCCGCCGAGACGGGTATCCAGGCGGCCGATCCCGCGAACAATCAAGCGACGCTGCAAAACATCCGGCTGTGGGACTGGCGCGCACTTCAGGATACGTTGCGTCAGATTCAGGAAATCCGCACCTATTATGATTTTCCCGATATCGATATCGATCGCTACGACATCGATGGCAGTACGCGTCAGGTGATGCTTGCAGCGCGCGAGTTGAGCGTCGATAAACTCCCGGAGAGCAGCCGCAACTGGATCAATGAGAGGCTGATCTATACCCATGGCTACGGCGTCACCATGAACCCGGTCAATGGGTTCAACCCGGAAGGACTGCCCACGCTGATCCTGAGCAATATGCCAATCCAGAGCACGGTGAAGACGATCGCTGTAACGCGCCCGGAGATTTACTTCGGCGAGTTGACCGACACCGACGTATACGTCAAGACGCGGCAGCAGGAATTCAACTATCCGCAAGGCCAGACGAACAACCTGACATCCTATGAGGGCAACGGCGGCATCCTCCTCGGCGGATTCCTGCGGCGCATCCTCATCGCGTTGGACCAGGGAGACTTGGCAAAACTACCCTTTAGCGACGATATCAGCTCGCAAAGCCGGTTGCTGATGCGTCGCAACGTGCGCGAACGCGTGGCCGTGCTGGCGCCTTTTCTGACCTACGAACCGGATCCTTATTTGGTGATCGGCGATGACGGCCGGTTGTCGTGGATTATCGATGCCTTTGCTACCTCCGACAACTACCCCTACTCCAGCCACTACCCTCTTCGCGACAATCCCGTCAACTACATCAGGAACAGCGTGAAGGTAGTCGTCGACGCTTACGACGGGACCACAACGTTCTACGTGTTTGACGCGCAAGACCCAATCATCACAGCCTATCGCCGAATTTTTCCCTCCCTGTTTAAGGATGCGGCAGCCATGGCCCCGGCGCTGCGAAAACACGTTCGCTATCCCGAACAGTTGCTCAAGCTTCAGGCGGCTGTTTACGGCCTTTACCATATGACAGATCCGGAGGTGTTCTACAACCGGGAGGATCTCTGGACGGTCGCTTCCGAAGTCGGCATGAGTGAATCCGGTGAGCAGAAGACGCTGGCCATGGAGCCGAACTTTGTGTTGATGAAACTGCCGGACGAAAACGACGTCGAATTTGTGGCCATCCTGCCATTCACGCCGGCCAATCGAAACAATCTGATTGGCTGGATTGCCGGCCGCAGTGACGGAGCGCAATACGGTACATCCGTAGTCTATGACTTCCCGAAGACCAAGCTGGTCGATGGTCCGCTGCAGGTCGAAGCACGAATCGATCAGAATGCACAGCTGTCGGGACAGTTGACGCTGTGGAATCAGCAAGGCTCTCACGTACGGCGTGGAACTTTGCTGGTGATTCCCTGCGGGCGCGCGCTGTTATATGCGGAGCCGATTTACCTGCAGGCCGAGCGCAGTCCGATGCCGGAGTTACGTCTCGTGGTGCTTGCACTGCAAGATCGCCTTGCCTACGGAGCGAGCTTCGACTCGGCGATGAGGTCGCTGTTTGGCGGAGAACCCTCTTCCCTGACCCCCGTGGCTCCCATGGAACCTTCTCGAAGCGCAGTGGCCTCTACCACCACAACCAAGTCGCCAGCGGATTGGAACGCGCTCGTTGCGGGAGCGGCCAAAGACCTGGCCGATTATCAGCAACTGACCGCGCAGGGCAAGCTCGCCGAAGCCGGGCAGAAGCTCGAACAGCTCAAGCAGAAGATCGACCAACTGAACGCCCACCAGAATTGATTGCAATTCTGAACCACGCTCTTGCCCTACCCACAGGGCTGTGCGTCGGTCACATCTCCAAATTCAAGGTGAAGGGAAGTCGCCGCAGGCGCTGTCCCGTGGCGGCAAAGATCGCATTCGCCACCGCCGGAGCAATCGGTGGCACGCCCGGTTCTCCCATCCCACCCGGTTCTTCTCGACTCGCCACAATGTGGACCTCGATGGGCGGTGCTTCATTGACCCGGATGGGATCGTAGCCGTTGAAGTTGGTTTGCTCAATGGCTCCATTTTTTAGGGTGATCTCATTCTTCGCCGCGGCACTCAAGCCGAAAATGATGGCGCCTTCTGTCTGGGAACGAATCGACTCGGGATTGACAGGCTGTCCGCAGTCGACAGCAGCCACGATACGGTCGATTTTGAAGGTCTTGTTGTCCGCGATTGAGACCTCGGCCACTTCGGCAAAGTAACTATCGAAAGAGGCGAAGGAAGCGATGCCGCGACCTTTCCCTTTGGGCTGCGGCTTGGTCCAATCCGACTTCTCGGCCGCCAATTCGAGCACTGCGCGCAACCGCAGCGGGTCCACATCGTCCTCCGCAAGCTTCGTATTCTCTGGCTTCACCAGCAGGCTTTTACGAAACTGGACCGGATCCTGTCCCGCAGCGGTGGCCAGTTCGTCGATAAAACTCTCGATGACAAAACCGTTGAATGAGGTAGCGACCGAACGCCACCAGGCTCGCGGTACCGAACTCGCGACGGGATTATATTCGAGCCGCACGTTGGGAATCGCGTATGGCATATTCTTGGCTCCTTCGACCTCCTGTCTTTCGGGCGGCACGGTTGGGTCCCAGAAGGCACGAATCGACGTCGATGCGAAGGTGTGAAGCCAGGCGGAGGGACGCCCGCTGGCGTCGATCGCTCCCCGCATCCGGTGGCACGAGGCGGGACGATAAAAGTCGTGTGTCATATCGTCTTCGCGCGTCCAGACCAGCTGCACCGGCTTATTGACGACCTTAGCGATTTGCGCAGCCTCGGCGGGATAGTCTGCCATGTAGCGCCGGCCAAATCCTCCGCCCATAAAGGTCGTATGCACAATCACCTTTGCGGGTGGCATTCCGAGCACCTGGGCCACTGTTCGTTGCACCCAGTCCGGCGATTGTGTGGGTGCCCAGACTTCGCAGTCGTTGGCGCGCGCATGCATCGTAATGTTCATCGGCTCCATGGTCGCATGCGCCTGAAAGGGAAGCTCATACACGGCTTCAATCTGCTTCGACGCCTTCGCCAAGGCAATGTCGACGTCGCCAACATCGCGCACCCGCTTCCCGGATTTTGCCACGGCATCCCGCAGGGACTCCCGGAGTGTGTCGCTCGATTCCGACACGGCAGGTCCGTTGTCCCAAGCGATGTCGAGAGCATCCCGGCCCTGTATGGCAGCCCATGTTGAGTCGGCTACGACCACAATTCCACCCGCCGTGTGAATGCCCGGACCGAGAGCAGGTATTTCGAAGACCTCGCGAACTCCGGGGAGCGACTTCGTCTTCGACGCATCGAAATGGGTTGGTTTACCGCCAAACACCGGACAGCGAGCGACCACGGCAAACAGCATCTCAGGCACGCGTACGTCGAGTCCAAACTGCGCGCTACCATTGACCTTGCCAGGAACATCCACCCGTGGTACGGGATGGCCGATAAGTTGGAATGTCGACGCGTCTTTGAGCGGTACAGTCGCGGAATCGGGGAGAGGCAGCTTGGAGGCTGTCTCTACCAATTCTCCGTAGCTCGCTCGCCGGCCTGAACGATGGAAGACCGCAGCATTTTCAGCCCTGCATTCGCTTCGAGGCACACTCCATTTGGCGGCCGCCGCAGTGATCATCAACTCACGGACGGTAGCCCCGGCGCGTCGAAGCGGCATGTAATTTTCCACCGTGCTGTCGCTGCCCCCCGTTCCAAGATGCGGATAGATGTCGGGCCGGGTCTCTGCCTGCTCGATGGTGACCGAATTCAGGTCGACGGCAGCCTCTTCGGCTAAAACCATCGCCAGCCCGGTGCGAATGCCTTGACCCATTTCGGATTTCGCCACGATCAGAGAGATTTGCCCAGTCGGCTTCACGTGGACCCAAGCGTCGAATGGATTTGGAACAGGCTTTGGAGATTCTTCAGCCAGCAAGGATCGGGAAAGGCGGACGCCGATAATGAGGCCTGTTCCCGCAATGGCTCCTCGTGCAAGGAAAGCGCGGCGGCTGATGGGCATGGTCAGGCTCCTTTCGCGGCGCGATGAATGGCCCGTCGAATTCGCTGATACACGCCACAGCGACAGAGGTTGCCGGCCATCGCTTGATCGATTTGCGCGTCAGTTGGGTGGGAAATCTTCGCCAAAAGAGCGGCGGCTGACATAATCTGTCCGCACTGGCAATACCCGCACTGCGGCACCTGCTCGGCAATCCACGCCAGTTGCAGAGGATGACTGGTATCGGCAGACAGCCCTTCGATTGTGGTGATTTTGCGTGGGCCAACGGATGAAACAGGAGTCTGACACGAGCGGACGGCTTCGCCATCAAGATGTACGGTGCACGCCCCACACAGTCCCATGCCACAGCCGTACTTCGTGCCCGTCATATTTAGTTTGTCGCGCAGGACCCACAACAGCGGGATGTCGGAGGCAATCTCGATATCGTGAGGACTATTATTGATCAGCAGGTGAATGGCAGCCATAGGCACTCCGGCGGACGATTATGTTAGACGAAACGGCCCAAATTTCGTTTTCTTTAGCGATGGTTCCCTAGGAGTAGTCCGGGTGGACTTCAGAAGAGGACGCGAGGGCATTCCGATCAGTACCGTCCGGCGAAACCCTCGATCCTGGCCGGATCTGCAGGTCGGATGAAGATTCGAGGATCATGCAGAAATCCGGCTTTGTTTGGCGCTCTTGCCCAAAGCCACAAGAAACACCGCGCTCTTTCCGGCAGCGTGGGGGGAGAAGAAGCTGACCACGTCATCGTCGTAAAAGGTGAGTCCGGTCGCGCTCAGGTGCAGCGCATAGGCTGCGAGATAGAGTTTCCCCCCGACAACGCCGGCTTCCAGTTGTACCGCCCGGTATCCGCGGTTGCCATAACGCTTGAAGATTGCCTCGAGGTCGGCCAGAAAGAAAATTGCAACGCTCGCGTCGGCCGGGAGTTCCTGCTCCAGCCCGAGATCACCGGCTTGGCTGCGGAAGTCGCCTTGCTTCAGCATTTCCAGCCCTCGTCGTTCTCGATCGAAGAAGTACGAGCCGGAAGGCAGACCTTCCACGGCGTTCACGATTAGATAGAGATGGTTGAGCGTCGTGCCAAAAGGGTCGAGAAAGTCAGCTGGCACCCCTCGCGTCGAGCGATCGAGAATCGTGGACAGTTGGACGAAGCCGATGGGTTCGCGTGCGAATCGGCGGGTAGAGCCGCGACGCAGGATCACTTGCTCAACCGAATCCCCCGGGATTTCTGCGTCTCCGAGAGAAGCAAGAGGAATGAGTTCACGAGCAGGCTCTTTAGTCCTGACCAGGGGCAGGCCTCCCCGCCAGCCTGCGACATCTTTCGGCGAGACGAGAGAAGAGGCTGTGTGCATCGTTCGCATAACCGGATAGTCTACCTCTCTCCTGGACAGCGGGACGGTTTCCATGCCGAGAGGCGAAATACCTTCCGGTGCGCCCGGAGGCGATTCAGTGGTGTGCCCAATAGGAACTAGCGAAAATGCCACCTCACGATCGCTGTCCAGGTCGAGCAGCTGGTTCACCTCGGCATCGACAAAGCCGCCGATGAGCTTGGCCGGGAATGCGAGCGACGTACTCACGGCCAGCAGGTTGGCGAGGATCGTGCCGTTATCCCAACCAAAGTGCCGGTAGGTGCGGGCCTGATACTTCCAGGCGTTTCGCCAATATGTGCCGGTCGAGATGATGATCGCCGGCGCGTGTGCGATCGAAGGCTCGTGGTCGGTCGCTTCCACCAGCACGCGGCGAAAGTCGCCGGTGCGCAGCTTGCGCAATCCAAACCCATTTGCAGCGTAGTGATAGAGCCCTGCTTCCAGGTCTGGAAGGGAAGCGCAGGCGAGATAGAGCTCGATCTCATAGAGAGCGCCGGTGCAAGCTGCCGCACGGAAGTAGATCTCGCCACCGCTCCACTTTCGCCGCCGGGTGATACCTGCCGAGAAATGGAGCAGTTGGCTCAATTTCTGAAGGTCGGGAACAGCGCTCTGCCGCCGTCGAACCTCCGCAATAGCTCTGAGTGCAGGAACACCCGTTTCCTCGAACCTCCGCGGGAGCGGGATGAGTTCCGGTTGGGGATAGATCTTGAACGGGAGCGGCTGATTTGCCCAATCGAGGAAGTGTGGATTGGTGCGGACGCTCAGATGGGAATGCTTGGTCGCGTTGTGATAGGTCCAGCCGGCCCGAGTGTCGCGATTCGCCATGACCAGGATTTGATCTTAGTACATTCCGCCCGCGGCTTTGCCCGGCGGCCTGCCAAGCGACAATGTTCGAGGATTATGGACCGCTCGGAAACAAGTCGGCGCGGACCCCCCAGAGGGAACTCACCAACAACGCCTCCGGGCCGTGGGAGTTTAGCTAGAAGTAAAATTTCAGCCCGAACTGGATGAAGCGAGGATTCAGAGCTGCTTGGGGGTGTCCGAACTGCGGTGTGCCATACTCGACCGCTACCGGCTCCTCGCTGATTGCGCCTACCGGCCCCAACAGCGGGTTTTCGTGGTTCCAAATGTTGAAAAATTCCGTCCGAAACTCGAAGCGTCTTTGCTCCCCGATGGGAAACATCTTAAAGATCGAAAAATCCCAATTTTGCAGGCCCGGACCACGGACGATGTTCCTGTTCGCGTCGCCATAGGTGAAGTAGGTCATATCGTTGACGAAGGCGCAGGTGTTAAAGAGAGTCCCCGCAACGCAGGGCTTTCCGTTGGGATTGCCGACCACGTTCGGCCGGGTTTCGTAGTATCCCACAGTTCCGCCACCGTCGACGGTGGAAACGGGGGTGAGCGCATCTGTGATGGTGAACCAGTTGCCTGTCTGGGCGGTGACGATGCCAGCCACCTGCCAATTGCCGATAAGCTGGTTCAGAGCACCGCTCGCATTTCCCCCGACCGCTTGTCCGCGTCCAAACGGCAATTGGTAGGCATAGTTCACGGTGAAGCGCTGGCGCAAGTCGAAGTCCGAATTGCCATATTCGAGGCCTGGTTCCAGTTGGTTGCGGAAGTCGCCGTTGTTGAGAGAGCCGAGGCTGGCGCTCGAAGCATCGTCGAGCGCATGGGCGTAGGTATAAGAAACCCCGAACTCCAAGCCGTGGGACATTCTCTTTTCGAGATGCACCTGAAGGGCATTGTAGTTGGAAAAGTCGTTGGCGCGCAGCGTGTCAATGCCGGCATCGACAGCCGGAAACGGACGCCTTGGCGCCGTCGGACAGTTTGCAGGAGTATTGGGTGGGGTTGTGCAAAAGGCCACATTGATCGCAGCTTGATTGCCGTTGTACATCCCGTAGAGATCCGCTCCATGCGACCCTGCGTAGCCAATGTCCAGTAGCATCTGACTGGGTAACTCGTATTGAACGCCCAGGTGCCATTGCATCACGTAGGGCGTACTCAGGTTCGAACTTTCCGAAAACAGGGTGGGCGTGTTCGGGTTGGTGAGCGAATAGCTGGGGAAGCCTTCCGACAAGTGGGTCGTAGCGTAGGGCAGGCCGTAAATCGAGCAGTTTGCACCTGTTCCAGGCGCATACAGCGGATTCGCACCCGGCAAGAAGCACGGCTGCGCAAAAGTTTGCGTCACAAAGAAAGGCGGGTTGAACCCAGGACTGGGGTTAGAATACGGTCCGTTCTCCTCACCGCCGTAGAAAATTCCGTAACCCGTGCGCAATACCAGCTTGTTGGTAATCTGGTAGGCCAGTCCCACCCGGGGAGCAAAATTTGTCAGGTCCGGCGAAATCAATCCCGGAGTACCGTTGCGCTGAATGGGAATCGTCTGGGCCAGAGTGGGCGTTAACTGGGCTTGCTGGCCTCGGGGAAGGATCAAGCAATTGCAGGAAAAGTCAAAATTTGCCAGTTCATTGTAGCGCGCCTTGACGACGGTGAATATTTCATAACGCAGTCCCAGGTTCAAGGTCAGTTTCTGCGTAACCCGAAAGTCGTCCTGGGCGAAGAACGCGTAGTTTTGCCGGTGATAATCGACGTTGTGAATGTTTGTGATCGTCGCCGCATCGGTTAGGCCCAGCAGGAAAGTCGCGTACGCTTCGCCTCCCGTGGTTGGGGCTCCTGCGTTATCCGTAAAATCGCTGGCAAAATCCATGGAGCCTCGCGACTGCGCCGGCTGAAGAATGGTGAACTCGATAAAGCGCAACTCGGTGCCGAATTTCAGCGAGTGGCGGCCAAGAACCTTCGTCAGATTCTCAGCAATCACGTATGCATTCTGCTTCTCAATCGATGGCAGGTAGCCCGAGCTTCCGATCGTCGCCGTGCCATCATCGATGCTCATCGTCGGCAGACCGCCGTTATTCGTACCTGGCTCGAACGGAACTCCGGGAAAGCCTAACTGGCCGGCCACGTCGGTGTTGTAATTCAGTTGAAAACGATGGGCGTTGATACGGTTATAGCCCAGGCGCAATTCATTGATGGTGGTCGAGGAAAATATGTGGGACCAGCTGATCGCCACACTTCGGTAGGAGTCATCCTGGTAGCCATCCTGAAACGCACCGCCATCGAGCGCGTTGTCGAACGGGGAGGGAATGAAACTCGGCTGGTTTTCATAGCTGAACCGGCCGAAGATCGAGTCTTTGTCGTTGAATCGGTTATCGATGCGAATGTCAAAGTTGTTCTGGTCTTCGGTTCTCTTCGGCTCGGACAGAAAGTTTGCTCCGCTGATATTCACATTGGGGGCAGGGAACAGCGCCGAGAGCCGGGTCGCGAGAGGATCGATTAAGCCCGCAGGAAAGATGTTCGTCGGGTTCCCGGCGGCGCTCACTCCGATCGGCACCCCACAATAGCCGTTGGGATTCAGGGTCGAGACCTGGGTCTTGTAGTTGTTGAAGATCTCACCCATGTAGGTCGGGTGCCCGCTGCAATCGACCGCCACCTGATTGGTTGTGACGCCGCTCAGGTTCACCGCCATGGCAGGAGTGGTCGTCAAAAAGGATGAGAAATTGCCTGCGATCTCAGCCGGCGTCGGAACCAGAATCAATTGCGGCAGAGCCTGGCGGATGCGCAGCCCTTCATAGTCGCCGAAAAAGAAAGTCTTGTCTTTGCGAATGGGACCGCCGAACGTTGCGCCAAATTGATTTTGCTGGTAGGGTTGCCGGCCGAATTCATCGAAAGCATTGCGGGCGTCGAGTACGTCGTTTCTGAAAAACTCATAGGCGTCGCCGTGGAATTGGTTGGTTCCGGACTTAATGACGGCGTTCATCACAGCGCCGTTTCCCCGTCCGAATTCCGCGCTGTAGGAATTCGTCTGGACCTTGAATTCGGCGATGGCGTCGACAGAAGGCTGGATAACATAGGAGCTGCCGTTTAGGACGTCCCCTAAGTCAGAATTATTGTCGATTCCGTCGAGTTGAAAATTGTTCTGCAGGGAGCGCGCGCCGTTCGAGCTGAAGCCATAGGACGTTTCCACTCTCGAACCCGGCTCGCTCGGACCTACGCCGGCACCGAGCAAGGCCAGTTGCGCGAAATTACGACCGTTCAGCGGAAGGGTCACGATCGTGTTGCTGTCGACCACTTGCCCGAGATCGGAGGTCTCGGTCTGAAGTTGAGGGCCTTGGGTTGTGACTTTGACCACCTCCGTCACCCCCCCGACCTGCAACTGCACGTTGACTTCGGGGCGTGACTGGACATCGACCGTGACCGGGCCGACTTCCGTCCGTTTGAAACCTTTGAGCTCGACGGTCACGTTGTAGCGGCCGATCTTCAGCGGACGGACAACGTATTCCCCGTTGCTGGTCGTCGTGGTGGTGACGCTGATGCCGCGATCCACGTCCGTCACCGTAACCTTGGCCCCGCCGACGACCGCGCCGCTTGGGTCGGTCACGACTCCGGTAATGCCTCCGGTATCTTTTTGGGCCGCCAGGGCTGTGGTGAAGGTGACCAGAAAGGTAAACAAGAGAATGTGGGAGGGCTTGCGCAGGTTCAACATCTCCGGCCTCCTAACCTGGAAAGGCGCGAGAGCACACTCTATCGTCCCCCGATCGGCCCGAGACGATAAATGGCTTTCGATTTATTTCGATCTCTTACTACTAGTTTCCTTTGGCGTTTGTCAAGCGCAGAATTCTTTGCCACCTAGTGGCAAAGCCCTTTGTGCGCGAATGTATGCACTTTGTGATCGTTTGTCAACCTATTTGTTTGACCCTAATTTCTCATTCAGCGTTGAATGCCAAAGGGATACGGCCCCCCGCGGCTCCGTTTCCAGGAACTCAACCGAGCGGAATTCGGCCGCCCAGAGGCCCGTGAGCCTCTCGCTGAGGCCAACGGTCCGGGCGGCACAAAGCAAGTCTCGGCTTCCGCTAACCGTCAACTCGCCGCGATGTCAGCGATGGTTCGCGCATCGGCGGATGCTCGCACGTCATGGGTGCGAATGATGTGAGCGCCTTTGTGGATCAGGGCAGCCTCCATGGCGATGGTTCCCCAAAGACGGTCGGCGATGGGCGCATCCTTTCCGTTTCGCGCCAGCGCGCGTCCAATGAAAGACTTTCGTGAAACTCCGGCCAGCAACGGATAACGCAAATCAGCGAACTCTTGGAAACGCTTGAGCAGAGGGTAGTTCTCCTGGAAGTTCTTACCGAATCCAAAGCCCGGGTCGAGCACTAGGCGGTCTTGCTTTACTCCTTCCATGACGGCGGCATTAGCCCAATCTCGAAGTTCACGTTTCACGAAAATCACCATATCGTCGACCGCGGGAAGCTTCCGCCATTCCTCCGGGCGGCCCCGCATATGCATCAGTACCACGCCACAATTTAGCCCCCCTAGAGTTCGGGCCATTTGTCGGTCCCAGCGCAACCCACTCACGTCATTCACGATTTCAGCCCCCGCCTCAATGGCGGCGCGAGCCACAGTCGATTTGTAGGTATCAACGGAGACGATGGCGTCGGAACGCGCCTTCTTCAGCGAGAGGATCACGGGAATAACCCGCTTCAATTCTTCTGCTTCGCCGACCGGGTTCCGCGTTTCCGAACGGGTATCGGCGGAACAGTTCCCACTCTCCGTGGTCACGACCTGGGCCCCCGGCCGGGTCGATTCACCGCCCACGTCGATAATATCGGCGCCGTCGTCGAGCAGTTCGAGAGCATGTTCCACGGCCCGATCTCGGTCGTAGTACAGCCCTCCGTCGGAGAATGAATCGGGAGTCACATTGACCACGCCCATGAGCAGCGTGCGCTTACCTAAGGGCAGACAGCGGGAACCTAAATTCCATTCGAAGACGGGACGCATGCTCCTGATTCTAAACTGCTAGCAAACCCCCTCTCCACAATGTAGGCCCGCGGCGAACGACTGCTGAAGGCAAACTCATGAGCCGTGCGGCTTGGTGCTACAATCGCTACTCGGATGCCTGGAAAACACCGCCGCTTCACCATCATTCTCGCGGTCTTGTTGGTGGCCCAATGCCAGGCTGCGTCTCACAGCCCGATTGCGCGACGCATTGAATCGGTCCTCTCCAGCCCGGATTTGAACCGAGGCTTCTGGGGTATCGAAGTGGTCTCGCTCGACAGCGGCAAGACGCTTTACAGCCAAAACGCCGATAAGCTGTTTACCCCAGCCTCCAACACCAAACTGTTTACCACCTCTGCCGCCCTGGCGCTCATTGGACCGGGTTACACCTTCCGAACGACGGTCGAAACCACGGGCACTTTGGACAAGTACGGACGTATCAGCGGTGACCTGGTGCTCGTGGGGCGTGGCGACCCCAATCTCTCAGGCCGCGAACTCCCCTATAGCCTGCACACCCGTCGCAGTGACCACGCTATCCAGGTCTTGGAACAGCTTGCAGATGCGCTGGTCGAGAAGGGGGTGAAGTATGTGGATGGTGATATCGTTGCCGATGATTCCTACTTCGCATTCGAACGCTACGGGGAGGGCTGGAGCCAGGACGATCTGGTGCTGGCCGATGGTGCTCCGGTATCGGCGCTTACCATCAACGACAATGTTTTATTCTTGAACATTCTCCCGGCAGACCGCGCCGGCGAACGGGTATTCGTGAGCGTCAGTCCGTTCGCCGATTATTATCAGGTGGATAACCGGATCATCACCACTCCCGCCGGGACCGGAAGAAAGGTCTTCATCAATCGCGAGCCAGGATCTACCCGGCTCACGTTGTGGGGAAACGTGCCTCTTGATGATGCTGGCGTCAACGAAGCGCTTGCTATCGACGATCCGGCCGAGTTTGCTGCCGAGCTGTTTCGTCAACTTCTGGCGAACCGCGGCATCGTGGTGTATGGCAAGCAGCGAACTCGCCACACCGAGTTGGCAAGCCTCTCCACTTTGACGGTTACGGCGATCGCGCCGGCTCGTGGGGGCGATGAATCTGCCCACGAGGCGCTGAGCCAGGCACTGGTTCTGGCCACACATGAATCGAAGCCTTTGCTGGAAGACATCCGCGTGATTAACAAGGTCAGCCAGAATCTCCATGCCGAGATTCTGTTGCGCCTTTTGGGGCGCGAAAAAGGAACTGCTGGCACCGTGGAAGGTGGCCTCGAGGTCTTACGCGGTTTCCTGAACCAAGTGGGAGTGCCCCCGGATGCTTATGTCTTTTATGATGGCTCTGGGCTCTCCCGACAAAATCTGGTTTCTCCCGATGCAGTAGTGGAGCTCTTGCATTATGCGGCAGGGCAGGCGTGGGGTGCCAGCTTTCAGGACACATTGCCAGTAGCCGGAGTAGACGGTTCTCTAGCAGAACGTCTTACTAATCTCGATCCTCGTGCGCATGTGTGTGCTAAGACTGGTTCACTGGGGGGAGTGAAGGCGCTCTCCGGCTATGCCACGACAGCCAAGGGGGACCATGTGGTGTTCTCCATCCTTTCGAATAATTTCAATCTGCCTGCCAAGCGGGTAACGGACACGATTGACAGCATTGTCGAGGCGATCGTCAATGACGAAGCCA
>Ga0187783_10001063_pt1 | contig 20328 bp, 17 predicted proteins | sample 1015_SJ02_MP02_2_FD_132471 | JGI IMG/M metagenome (GOLD analysis project Ga0187783, IMG submission 132471) | Tropical peat soil microbial communities from peatlands in Department of Meta, Colombia - 1015_SJ02_MP02_20_MG | ecosystem: Environmental > Terrestrial > Soil > Wetlands > Peat | place...
CAACCTGCGGGACATAACCGAGGTGTTGCGCCCGGGCAGTCGAAAACTGCTTACGCAACGCTTCCGACCGCCTCAGCGCCGACGGGTTCACCATGGAAGAGTCTTAAGCGCGAACTGACAACCTGCTTGACAGAATCTACGACCGGCCGCAGAAGCCGGTAGGGGACGACTTCATTTGTGTCTCGTGCCAGGCTTTGTTCCAACGATCGCCTCCACGCAACCCGCAATTCGGTGTTGATGTGGATGATGTTAATTCCGGCAGCGATTGCCCTACGAAAGTGTTCATCATCGGTCCCTGACCCACCGTGTAGAGTGAGAAAGACGCCAGCGGCTTGCTTGATTTGGACAATTCTTTCGATATCCAAGTGCTTCTTCGTTTTTCCCTGCACCATGCTCTTAAGCATGCCGTGCATGTTGCCAACCGCCGGAGCAAGGATGTCAATTCCGGTTGCCTCGACGAATTGTCGCGCCTCTTCGGGCGAGCTGAGCTTACTGTCGCCCTGAATGGTTTCGTGAATTTCGGACCCGGTCCCAATGTTGCCTATTTCCCCTTCCGCAAGGATTGCGGAGTTTACGATCTTGATGGCTTGAACCGCTTCTTTGGTGCGAGCCACATTCTCTTCGAAGGGGAAAGCGGAAAAATCAATTCCCACCGCATCAAATCCTGCACTCGCCGCCTCTATTGCCTTCGCTAGTGAATGTGTATGGTCCGCGTTGAGAAAGATTGGGAGGTCGGACTCCTCGCGCTGGCTTTTCACCAAAGCGGCAAGCTGACGCGCACCAAAAAACTCTCGCTCCCCTTCGGAAGCGCCGATGAGCACCGGAAGTTTCGTCTCAGCTGCGGCTGCCACAACCGCCTTGAACAAGGTCTGGTCAGCGACATTGAAATGGCCGAGAGCCGCGCCTTCCTTTTCCAACCGGCTCAAAACGTCGTGTAGCGTATCTTTGCTTGTGTACTGGAGAGTTCTCACTGCCGTCATTGGTGCTCCTTAAGCTTGCGGTACCATCGTACGATGCCATTCGTTGAGCTGCCGTGATTCAGTCTGGGCTCGGCCGGGTTCTTGAGTTCCCGTAATGATGCGCTGCGCTAGCAGTTTGCCTAGCACTGATCGAACGAATCAACGTTCGTTCTCAACCAGCGGCTCCAACATCCTACAGCAAGTCCCATTCCACCGCCTAACAACTGCAATGGTTCGCTCGAGGAATACCTGATCTCTCATTGGAGTGACAGGTTTCTGTCCATCACCGCCACATGTCTGTCTCTGTTGATCAGGCGCGGCTAATCCTTCACGACCCAAGACTGACCAAGTTTAGGGCCTCACAAAGAAGTTGCGTTCAGATTTGCATTGCAGGGCAGGCTTTTCATCGCCTTGCGTTTTGGTACTCCGGTTGCGTACTGGTGACCACGGTTGGCTGACATCGGAGCCGTCAAAGCGTGACCGCAGAGTCATCGGGGTAGGCGGTGAAAAGTCGTCGGTGTCTCTTATGTGGCCGTTGTTTGCATATTTCGTGCTCGTGATCTTGCTGGTGACCTCCGTTCTGGTGGTGTCTTATCTGCTCGGGCCGAGGCACTCTGAACCTGCCACCGGTGAACCTTACGAGGGTGGGATAGTTTCAGAAGGTTCCGCCCGTGTGCGCTTTTCGGTGCGTTACTACCTGATTGCCGCGTTCTTCGTGGTCTTTGACCTGGAAGCGGTATTCCTGTTTGCCTGGGCGGTAGCAGCTCGCGAGTCGGGCTGGGCCGGTTATTGCGAGGCCCTGTTGTTTGTAGGCGTACTTTTCTCCGCCCTCATTTATTTGTGGAAGGTCGGCGCGCTCGATTGGGCGTCGAAGCCTCGATCTTCGAAAGCGAGCAACTGATGCAGTGGTCTCTCACCAAACCCGACGTTACAGGCCTGGTCGCAACCCCGGAGCGGGAGCCATTCGAACAAAGCATGCGTCGCAGCCTGATCCTGTCGCGACTCGAGGATCTGGTCAGCTGGGGTCGCAAGAATTCCGTCTGGCCATTCAACTTCGGCCTCTCTTGCTGTTACGTGGAAATGGCTACCAGCATCACGAGCAAGTTTGATGTCTCGCGCTTCGGCGCCGAAGTCATTCGAGGCACACCACGCGAAGCGGATCTAATGGTGGTCGCAGGAACTGTTTTCCTGAAGATGGCTCCCATCGTTCAGCGACTCTACGAACAGATGATGGAACCGCGCTGGGTCATTTCGATGGGCTCGTGCGCGAACTCCGGAGGTATGTACGACATTTACAGCGTCGTCCAAGGCGTGGACAAGTTTCTCCCGGTCGATGTTTATGTCCCCGGCTGCCCCCCGCGCCCGGAGGCGTTCCTGGAAGGATTGCTGCTGTTGCAAAAGGCAGTGGGGACCGAGCGCCGTCCACTGAGCTGGGTGGTGGGCGCGCAAGAAACTGTTCGGTCTCCACTGCCGTCCATGCGGGACCTGATGCGGTCCTCGCGTCAGAAAGCCACCACTCTGAGGGAGCAGGACGACCTATGATCACGGCCGAAAACATCGCTCAGGAAATTAGCGACCGTTTTGGCCACGGCGTCGCGTTTCAGGACACGCACGATCGTATACCGACTGCATGGGCAGCAAAAGATTGCGTGACTAGTCTCCTGCGTTTTCTCAAAGAGGAGGTAGACCGGCCGTACAAGATGCTCTATGACTTGTCTGCTATCGATGAGCGCATGAAACAACATCGAGGCGGCCAGCCGGCGAGCGATTTTACGGTGGTCTACCATCTTCTCTCCCTGGAACGAAACGAGTACGTGCGGATCAAGGTAGCCCTCGCCGAGGACCGCCTTTCTCTGCCAAGTGCCACGCCGATCTGGCCTGCCGCGAATTGGTACGAGCGGGAAGTGTGGGACATGTTCGGCATCACATTCGATGGACACCCACACCTTCGGCGCGTCCTGATGCCAGACAGTTGGGTCGGCCATCCGCTCCGCAAGGAACATCCTGCTCGTGCGACCGAGAGCGGTCCGTATCAGTTGTCTCCGGGAAAAGAAGTGGCTGAGCAAGAGGCCCTCCGCTTCCGTCCTAACGAGTGGGGCATGAGCCGGCAGCGCGATGGCTCGGATTTTGTGTTCCTCAACCTTGGCCCCCAACATCCCGGTACTCATGGCGTCCTGCGGCTCGCCCTGCAACTTGATGGCGAAGAAATCGTTGATGTTATCCCGCAGATCGGTTTTCACCATCGCGGTGCCGAAAAAATGGGCGAACGCCAATCCTGGCACACCTACATCCCGTACACCGATCGAGTGGATTACCTCGGCGGCGTGATGAACAATTTGGCCTACCTCACTGCGGTAGAGAAATTGGCCGGCCTCACGGTTCCACCTCGCGCCCAGGTGATTCGAGTGATGCTGGCGGAATTGTTCCGCATCATCAGCCACCTGGTCTGGTACGGCACCTTCGCGCAGGACGTTGGACAAATGTCACCCGTCTTTTTCACGTTTAACGATCGCGAGCGTGCCTTCAGCATCGTCGAGGCAATCACGGGCGCGCGGATGCATCCGTCGTGGTTTCGAATCGGCGGCGTAGCTGCGGACTTGCCCAAAAGCTGGGAGAAGATGTTCCGCGATTTCATCAAGTACCTTCCGCCCCGCCTTGTCGAATATGACCGAACCGTAATGAAGAACTTCATTTTTAGGGCGCGGACAAAGGGAATCGGTAGCTTCACAGTTGACGAAGCTGTCGAGTGGGGAGTTACCGGTCCTAACCTTCGCGCCTGCGGCCTCGATTGGGACTTTCGCAAACGGCAGCCTTATTCGGGTTACGAAAACTTCGAGTTCGATATCCCAACGGGTCAAAACGGCGACTGCTATGACCGGGCTGTAGTGCGCATCGAGGAGATACGGCAAAGCCTGCGCATCATCGAGCAGTGCGTGAACCATATGCCCGAGGGTCCGTACAAATCGGATCACCCTCTGGCCACGCCGCCCGTGAAGGACCGCACGATGCACGACATCGAGACCCTGATCACACACTTCCTCAGCGTTACCTGGGGCCCGGTGATGCCCGTGGGGGAGGCGCTCGGCGCCATCGAAGCCACAAAGGGAAATAACGGCTACTACCTGGTGAGCGACGGCAGCACGGTCTCCTACCGCACTCGCATACGCACACCGTCTTTCGCCCATATACAGACGTTGCCCTTGTTGTCACAGGGCCTGATGATTCCCGACTTGGTGGTCATTTTGGGCAGCCTGGATTTTGTATTGGCAGATATCGACCGGTGAAGAGAAGAACGAAATCATGCTGACAGCCGAAGAAATTCGAGAGATTGAGACGGAGGCGGAGCATTATCCGAAGCGCGAAGCGGTTTGCATCGACGCACTCAAGATCGTGCAGCGGCACCGTGGTTGGGTCTCGGATGAGAGCGTTCGCGATATCGCGGAACACCTCGGTATGTCCGCCACGGACGTGGACAGCGTCGCCACGTTTTACAACCTGATTTTTCGCAAGCCGGTCGGCCGGCACGTGGTCATGGTCTGCGACAGCGTGAGCTGCTGGATTATGGGCTACGAGCGCGTCCGGGCACATCTGCGCGAGCGGCTCGGAATCGAGTACGGCCAGACCACGTCGGACGATCGCTTCACTGTGTTGCCCATCGTGTGTCTCGGATGCTGCGATCATGCTCCGGCCTTGATGGTGGATAGCGATCTGCATAGTGACTTGAATCCCCAGAAAATTGACTCCGCGCTCGAGAAATACAAATGACCGGCAACTTTGAGAAACCGCTGACCGAGAGAATGCACCCGGACGGAAGCGTCGTGGATTTGCAAGCCTACGAGTTGGCAGGAGGATATCAAGCGATCCGGAAAATCCTGCGCACTGGCATGACACCGATGGCGGTGACCGAAGAGGTGAAGGAAGCGAATCTGCGCGGAAGAGGCGGCGCCGGCTTCCCAACTGGTGTGAAGTGGTCTTTCGTGCCTCGTGGCAAAGATGTTCCAAACCCGACTTACCTAGTGGTCAACGGCGATGAGATGGAGCCGGGGACGTTCAAAGACCGCTTGCTGATGGAGCGAGACCCTCACCAGCTGCTGGAAGGCGCGATGGTGGCCGCATTTGCCATCGAAGCCGATATCGTTTGGATCTTCTTGCGGGGCGAATATACGCTCGCGGCCGAGCGCCTCGCCCGCGCCATTGCCGAAGGCTATGAACGCCATTACCTCGGAAAGAACATTTTCGCTTCTGGCTACAACCTGGAGCTGTATCTCCATCTCAGTGGCGGCCGCTACATCTGCGGGGATGAGACCGGACTCCTGAACGCCCTTGAAGGCAAGCGCGCCAATCCCAGGTCGAAGCCGCCCTTTCCACCCTCGGTCGGGCTCTTCGGCAAACCCACGATCGTCAACAACGTCGAGACCATCTGCTGCGTACCTCACATTATCAACCGGGGCGCGGAGTGGTTTCGCGGTTTGGGACGAACGAAAGATGGTGGCACGAAGCTGTTTGGCGTGAGCGGAAAGGTAAAACATCCAGGCCTTTGGGAACTGTCCATGGGAACCACGGTGCGCGAAATTCTCGAGGAACACGCCGGAGGGATGCTAGATGGAGTGAAGTTTCGCGGATTGCTGCCGGGTGGGGCTTCGACCGACTTTATCGTCGAAGAGCACCTGGACTTGCCGATGGATTTTGCGTCCCTGGACAAAGCAGGCAGCCGCATGGGCACCGGCACCATGATCGTGCTCGACGACCACACCTGTCCGGTCGGCATGACCTGGAACCTGACCCACTTTTTTTCGCGCGAATCATGTGGGTTTTGCACGCCGTGCTGGAGCGGGCTGGGATGGGCAGATCGCATTCTCAAGGCGATGGAAGAGGGGCGCGGCAATCCCGGCGATCTTGACAAGCTGGAGTTCCAGACCAAGATGTGGGCTCCGGGCCACACTTTCTGTGCACTCGCGCCGGGCGCCGCTGAGCCGGTACAGAGCGCGTTGAAATACTTTCGTGACGATTTCGAACGGCACATCGGCGAACACCGCTGCCCGTGGAGTTAGGCGTGGCGATCGTATACGTGGACAACAAACCGTGCGAGATGAACCCGGAGCAGAACCTGCTTCACGGGTGTCTGTCGAACGGTTTCAAGCTGCCGTACTTCTGCTGGCATCCAGCGCTGGGTTCTGTGGGAGCTTGCCGTCAATGCGCTGTCAAGCAGTTCAAGGATGGGAACGACACCCACGGAACGATCGTCATGTCCTGCATGACACCCGCAACTGAAGGCACGCGGATCTCCATCGTTGATCCCGAGGCAGCCTCCTTTCGTGCCGGAATCATCGAGGGGCTCATGTTGAATCACCCGCATGATTGCCCGGTCTGTGACGAGGGCGGTGAGTGTCACCTGCAGGACATGACCGTGATGACCGGTCACGACTATCGGCGGTATGAGTTTGACAAGCGCACGTTTCGCAATCAGGACCTGGGGCCCCTGGTGAATCACGAGATGAATCGCTGCATCCAGTGTTATCGCTGCGTTCGCTACTATCGCGACTACGCCGGCGGCAAAGACTTGAATGCTTTTGCGTCGCGCAATCAGGTCTTCTTCGGCCGTCATGAAGACGGCGTTCTCGAGAACGAATTCAGCGGCAACCTGGTGGAGATTTGTCCCACCGGTGTCTTCACCGACAAAACTCTGAAACGCCACTACGCTCGCAAGTGGGACCAGCAGTTCGCTCCGTCGGTTTGCGTGCACTGCGCTCTCGGTTGCAACGTGGATGCCGGCGAGCGCTATGGAACTCTGCGGCGCATCGTGAACCGCTATAACCATGAAGTGAACGGATATTTTCTGTGTGACCGCGGAAGGTTTGGGTACGAATTCGTCAACAACGAACGACGTTTGCGACAGCCCGTTATGAAAGGAGAGCCTACATCCGCTGTGTCAGCGCGGCGCTATCTCGCCGAGAAGATCGCGCATGGCAGAGTGATCGGAATTGGCTCGCCGCGCGCGTCACTCGAGGCTAACTTCGCTTTGCGGACCCTCGTAGGCCCGGATCATTTCTACTCCGGGATGGCCGATCATGAAGTAGCGCTGATTCGGCTCATGCTTGAGATCCTGCGGCACGCTCCAATGCGAACTCCCACGCTGCGAGAGGTGGAAGAGTGCGACGCTGTGTTCATCCTGGGCGAGGACTTGACAAATGTTGCTCCCCGAATGGCTTTGTCGGTCCGGCAGTCGGTGCGCCAACAGCCCATGGAAGCTGTCAAGAAGCTGAAAGTTCCGCTGTGGCTGGATTTCGGCGTGCGAGATGCGACGCAGGACGCGAAGGGGCCGCTTTACATCGCGACGCCCTACCGCACTCGGCTGGACGATGTCGCGGCGGCAACTTTCCGCGCCGCACCTGACGACTTGGCTCGCTTCGGATTTGCCGTAGCGCACGCCCTCGACTCGCGCGCGCCTGCGTCACAAGATTGGCCGCTGGCAGGCGAGATTGCGGGAGCCCTTAAGGCGGCCAAGAAGCCCTTAGTGATCTCTGGTGCGAGTTGTGCGAGCGAGGCTGTCATTCAGGCGGCCGCGAATGTGGCGATGGCGGCGCATGCCGCGCTAAGCTTCACCGCGCCGGAGTGCAATACGGTCGGGGCGGCACTCATTGGTGGGAACTCGTTGAGCACCGCATTTCAAGCGGTCCGGGATGGTTACGCCGATACGATGATCATCCTGGAAAATGATCTCTACCGCCGCGCGCCTCGTGCTGAAGTTGACGCCGTCCTTAAGACTGCGCCGCACACTATTGCACTCGATCATCTACCCAATCCGACAACCGAGAAAGCCGAACTGGTGCTGCCAGCTGGCACATTCGCCGAATCTGACGGGACTTTTATCAGCAGCGAAGGGCGCGCCCAGAGATTCTTCCAGGTCTGTGCGCCCGAGAACGAGGTTTTGGCAAGCTGGCGCTGGCTGAAGCCAGACCACTGGCACAACCTGGATGACGTTCTTGCGGCTCTAGCCCAAGCGTTGCCAGAATTAGCCGCTGTACGCGATGCCGCCCCGTCGAGCAAGTTTCGCATTGCTGGAGCGAAGATTCCACGTTCGCCGCATCGCGAAAGCGGAAGGACCGGCGCCCTCGTCAACATCGATATATCTGAACCCAAGACTCCCGACGATCCCGACTCTGCGCTCTCGTTTTCAATGGAAGGAACGCCTGACCAGCCGCCTGCAGCACTGATTCCTTTTTTCTGGTCCCCAAGTTGGAACTCGATCCAAGCAGTCAACACATATCAGAAAGAAGTTGGTGGGCCACTGCGCGGCGGCGATGCGGGCGTGCGCCTCTTCGAGCCAGCCGCTAGGAATGGACAACCCTATTTCGGCGCTATTCCCCCAGCATTCGGGCCGCGCGAAGGCGAGTGGCTACTGGTGCCGATCTACCACATCTTCGGCTCGGATGAGCTGAGCCTTTCGGCGCCGGGAATCCGAGAACTCGCGGCGAAGTCTCAAGTCGCCATGAATTCCGACAAATTTGGGGATGGCATGGAAGTTGAAGTGACCTGTGCTGAGGGCACATTCCGCCTGCCTGTAATGATCCATCCCGAGATGCCCGCTGGTGTTGCCGCAGTCTCGGTTGGTTCATCCCCACCCCTCGGCATTCAGTGGCCCGCCTGGGGAAAGATCGCGAGGCCGAAATGACGAGTCCTCACCCGATCCTTTCAATCCTCGGAATTGTGGTTGTGGCGATGAGCATCGCGGCCTTCCTGATCTGGGTCGAGCGACGATTGCTTGCCCTCTGGCAGGACCGTTATGGGCCCAACCGCGTCGGCCCCTTCGGGTTGCTCCAGGTTCTGGCTGATTCGATCAAAATCTTCATGAAGGAGGACTGGATTCCTCCTTTCGTAGACCGGCCGGTTTTCGTGCTGGCCCCGGCGATTGTCTTCGTGACGGTGCTGATGTCTTTCGCTGTGCTTCCGGTGGCGCCGGGAATCATTGTCAGCGACCTGAATGTTGGCCTGTTGTTCTTTCTCGCCATGTCCTCTCTGGGGGTTTACAGCGTTGTGCTGGCGGGCTGGTCTTCCAACAATAAATACGCACTTCTCGGTGGCCTGCGCGCTGCCGCGCAGATGCTGAGCTACGAAGTTTTCATGGGCCTCTCCTTGATGGGTGTGGTACTGCTGGCGGGATCGTTCAGTCTGTCCGCGATTGTCGAGGCACAGAAGAGAATCTGGTTCGTGATTCCGCAGTTTCCCGGCTTCGTCTTATTTGTAATCGCCGCCCTGGCTGAGACCAGACGCATCCCGTTTGATCTGCCCGAAGCCGAAAGCGAACTGGTCGCCGGTTATCACTCCGAATACTCCGGAATGAAGTTTGGCATGTTCTTCGTCGGAGAGTACATGGGAGTCACTTTGATCTCCAGCATGATCGCGGTTCTGTTCTTCGGAGGGTGGCTCGGCCCGGTCCTTCCAGGGCTGGTTTGGTTTTTCATCAAAGTGTTCTTCTTCATTGCATTTTTTGTTCTGGTGCGGGCAGCGCTGCCGCGTCCACGATTTGATCAGCTCATGTCGTGGGGATGGAAAGTGATGTTGCCCCTCGCCTTAATCAACCTGCTGGGAACCGGCGCGGCCGTGCTGATTTGGAGATAAAGAAGATGCTAAGCATACTGAGGACAATCTGGTACGTTTTTCTCCATTCCTTCCAGAAAAGGATTACCGTTCAATATCCGGAGCAAAAACCATACCTCGCGCCGCGTTACCGGGGCCGGATCATTCTGTCACGCGATCCTGATGGAGGCGAACGCTGCGTAGCCTGCAACCTTTGTGCGGTCGCTTGCCCAGTCGGTTGCATCGCGCTTCAGGCAACCGAGGATGAAACCGGGCGGCGTTATCCGGAGTTCTTCCGCATTAACTTCTCACGTTGCATTTTTTGCGGTTATTGCGAAGAAGCCTGCCCGACTTACGCCATCCAGCTGACACCCGATTTCGAGATAGGAGAGTTTCGGCGCAAGAATCTGGTGTACGAGAAAGAAGATTTGCTGATCAACGGTCCAGGCAAGCATCCCGGTTACAACTTCTGGCGGATCGCTGGAGTCAAGATCGGCGGGAAAGACAAGGGTGAGGCGGCACACGAAGCGCCACCTGTTGATGTGCACACTCTGCTGCCCTAGAGAATTTTAGGAAAAAGAGAGCTTTATGGAACTCGCTTTTTACATCGCTGGCGCTGTGGCAGTTGTCTCGACAGTGTTGATGCTCACTCGGCTGCACATTGTCCATGCCCTGCTGTACCTGATCGTGTCACTACTTGGTGTAGCCGTGGTGTTCTACACGCTCGGTGCCTCACTTGTGGCCGCGCTCGAAGTCATCATCTATGCCGGCGCCATCATGGTGCTTTTTGTTTTCGTGGTGATGATGCTCAACCTGGGCGCGCCAGAGGCGGAAATGGAAAAAAATTGGCTCACCCCAGGGATTTGGGTTGGTCCGGTGATTTTGGCCGGCGTTCTTATTATAGAGGTCCTTTATCTGGTACGCGGAAGCACCGCAGGCCTAGGGGCTGGCGGGGTGGAACCGAAGCAAGTTGGAATCGCACTGTTTGGACCTTATCTGATTGGCGTGGAACTTGCTTCCGTGCTACTGCTGGCGGGACTGGTGGGCGCGTATCAGCTTGGCTACCGCAAAATCGAAAAACGAGAGATTCAACATGTCGCAGATATCGATGAGGGACGGACTGCTACTGGCCGGGGTCTTGTTCTCCCTGGGGCTGACCGGCCTGCTCGTACGGCGTAATTTGATTTTCGTCCTAATGTCTTTAGAGGTGATGCTCAATGCGGCGGGTCTGGCATTTGTGGTCGCCGGGGCTCGATGGCATCAAGCCGATGGGCAGGTCATGTTTCTGTTCATCCTGGCGATGGCGGCAGCGGAGGTTTCCGTGGGTCTGGCAATGGTGCTTGATGTCTATCACCGCTTCAAGTCGCTGGATGTGGACGAACTGAGCGAAATGAGAGGCTGACGTGATCAGTTTGTTGTGGCTCATTCCGACGTTGCCTTTCGCAAGCGCGCTGATACTCGTGCTGATTGGCTCACGTTTGTCGAAAAGATTGGCCGCCGGCTTTGGTGTGGGTTCGATTGGACTCTCGGCGGTGATCACGATTCTGGTGGCGGCTGGTTTCCTCAGCTCGCCCCCGCCAGGAGGCTCCTACTCGCAGACGCTTTGGACCTGGATCGATGTAGCGGGATTTCGGCCGCAGATTGGCTTCTACCTCGATTCGCTGTCGCTCGTCATGCTGCTGGTGGTTACGTTCGTCGGCTTCCTCATCCACGTTTATTCGGCCGAGTTCATGAACGAAGACCAGGGTTACAGCCGTTTCTTCGCTTACATGAATCTGTTCGTCGCGTCGATGTTGACGCTGCTGCTGGCGGACAATCTACTTCTCCTCTATCTTGGCTGGGAAGGTGTCGGTTTGTGCAGTTATCTGCTCATCGGATTCTGGTACCGAGATCCTGCCAATGGGCGAGCGGCTAGCAAGGCCTTCATCCTAACCCGCATCGGCGATACGGCCCTGTCGATCGGTTTGTATCTGCTGTTCACTCAGCTGGGTACGCTCCAGATTCAAGGTCTCATGCAACGTGCTTCCGTACAGTGGCCCTCGGGCTCCTACTATGCCGTGGCAGCGGCGTTTCTCTTACTGGGCGGCGCAGTTGGCAAGTCAGCCCAACTTCCGTTGCAGGTTTGGTTGCCGGATGCGATGGCCGGCCCTACCCCAGTCAGCGCACTCTTGCATGCCGCGACAATGGTAACGGCTGGCGTTTATCTCATCGCTCGGACGCATGTTCTTTTCTCTTTGGCACCACCGGCTCAGTTGGCGGTCGCAGTTGTCGGCGCGTGCACATTGCTCCTCGCCGGCTTTAGCGCACTCACCCAGCACGACATCAAGCGCATCCTCGCCTACTCGACCGTCAGCCAAATTGGTTACATGTTCCTCGCCCTCGGCGTCGGCGCATGGCAGGCGGCGATGTTCCACTTCGTAACTCATGCTTTCTTCAAGGCCCTGCTGTTTCTGGGCGCGGGCGTGATTATTAATGCCCTCGATGAGGAGCACAGTATCTTCCGCATGGGCGGTTTACGCAAAGAACTGCCTCTTACTTTCTGGACGTTTCTTATCGCCGGTTGCTCTCTGGCGGGCCTGCCTTTCCTTACCGCGGGTTTCTTCAGCAAGGACCTGATTATCTGGGACGCGTGGTCGGCCCAATATGGATACCCGGCGTTTTGGGTTGCGGGGATCATCGGCGCGCTGCTGACTGCGCTTTACACATTTCGGATGATCTTCCGGGTGTTCTTCGGCCCTTTGGGCATGCCGGTTACGAAGCGCCCGGGCTATGCGATGACGGTGCCGCTGATCGTCCTTGCTTTTCTTTCTATTGTGGGCGGATCTCTGAAGGAGCCTTTGCTTGGATTCTTGGGTTCGGCATTGCCATCGACCATCGAGGCCCATGCCGGTGCCCTTACAGAAATAAGGTCCGAGGCCGTTGCCGGACTCATATTCCTGCTTGGGCTCTATCTCGCGTACCTGTTTTACCTTCAAAGGCGCAACTTGGCGGATGCTCTGGTGGCAAACCCCATCGGCCGCGCGCTGCACCAATGGTGGTTCGCGGACTGGGGTCTTGACTGGATCTACGACAAAGTTTTTGTGCAGCCCTTCATCTGGACATCCGAGATCAACAAGAGTGATTTCGTCGACGCATTTTACACCGGTGTCGCATGGCTGGCCCAATGGTTTTATCGGGGATTGAGCAGCACCGAGACCGGTCGCGTCCGCTGGTACGCTGCTGGAATGGCCGCAGGCTCTGCACTCTTCTTAGCGATGGTGGTTTTCAAATGATATTGGTCTGGCTCATTGCAATTCTGTTGATAGGCGGCGTGCTTGCCTGGCCTGCGGAGCGCTGGAGCCGGCAACTCCCGAGGTGGATCTCGCTGGTCGCGATTGCGATCGACTTTGTGCTTGCGGCGATCATCTGGGCGAACCGATCCTCGAGAGCAACCCAGTTGTGGCTCGATGAAGTTGATCGGAGTTGGGTGCCGAGCCTCGGCATTCACTTTCATCTCGCGTTAGACGGCCTCAGCTTGCTAATGCTTGGCCTCACGTTCTTCCTGGGAATCATGGCTGTCTTGGCCTCGTGGATAGAAATCCAGGAAAAGGTGGGCTTCTTCCATTTCAACCTGATGTGGGTTCTAGCGGGGATCGTCGGTGTTTTTCTGGCGATCGATTTGTTCCTTTTCTACTTTGCATGGGAACTGATGCTCGTCCCAATGTATTTTCTGATCCTCATATGGGGGCATGAGCGGCGAGTTTACGCAGGCGCTAAGTTTTTCCTTTTTACCCAGTGCAGCGGGCTGCTCATGCTGATTGCCATTCTGGCACTCTATTTTTTCCACCACCGGGCAACGGGCGTTTACACCTTTGAATATTCCGAGCTGTTAAACACGCAGCTAAGTCACGCGGCTGAACTGGGGATGATGCTTGGCTTCTTTGTCGCCTTTGCTGTGAAGTTGCCCGTCGTTCCTCTGCACACCTGGTTGCCAGATGCCCACACCCAGGCTCCCACCGCGGGAAGTGTGATCCTGGCGGGGTTGCTGTTAAAGACTGGCGCCTACGGCTTGCTCCGTTTCGTTGTCCCCCTGTTTCCACATGCGGCTCATGAATTTACTCCTGTAGCTCTGGTGTTGGCCGCGAGCGGGATCGTTTACGGCGCCGTCATGGCGTACTCGCAGACCGATCTCAAGCGTCTGGTTGCTTACACCAGTGTTAGTCACCTAGGGTTTGTGCTGCTCGGAATTTTCTCCTGGAATCCGCTGGCGCTTCAGGGTGCGATTATGACGATGATCTGTCACGGCCTTAGCACCGGAGCACTCTTCATCCTGGTGGGAGGTTTGCAGGAACGTCTGCACACCCGCGATTTGAGTCAGATGGGAGGTCTTTGGGCCACAATGCCAAGGTTGAGCGGTGCCGCTCTCTTCTTCAGTCTGGGCTCGCTTGGTCTGCCTGGTCTTGGCGACTTTGTCGGAGAGTTCCTGGTGTTACTGGGATCGTACAAAGTTAATGTCGCGATCACGGTGGTTGCAAGCCTCGGTGTGCTCGCCTCCACCTTTTATGCGTTGCGCATGGTTCAGCGCGCGTTCCTGGGACCGAACACGCAAGCCTGGCACCTCCCCGACTTGAACCCGCGGGAAGCCTTCATGATGACTGGGATGATCATTGGCCTTCTCGGGCTGGGACTCTATCCGCAGCCGGTATTCAATACTTGCGGCCAGGCTTTGGAGAATTTACAGCGCGAGGCGCAACCCGCCATTGCTGCTTTGCGGAGATGAATGTTAATGATAAACGCTGACGACATAATCGCGTTACTTCCAATACTCTTGATCTCCGCAACTGCAGTGGCTGTGATGCTCGGCATTGCCATCAAGCGGAGTCACGTTTTGGCAGCAGGGCTAACACTCGTCGGCCTGGCAGGCGCTTTCATCTCGATCTTTGCCGCAGTGTCGCTCGCTCCCCGGCAAGTCACATCGCTTTTACTCGTCGACCGATTCGCATTGTTCTACATCGGCTTGATCATTGCCTCAGCCGCGGTGGTGGCGGGGTTGTCCTACGATTACTTCGAGAATCGAGAGGAGCATCGAGAGGAGCTATATCTACTGCTCTTGATCGCGACTGCAGGTTGTGCGGTATTGGTGGCCAGTACTCATTTTGTCTCCTTTCTTCTCGGCCTCGAGATTTTGAGCGTCTCCCTGTATGCCCTAATTGCGTACTTGAAACAGCGAACTCGAGCACTCGAAGCGGGAATCAAGTATCTGATTCTGGCGTCAGCGTCTGCGGCATTCCTCCTCTTCGGCATGGCCCTTATCTACGCCGATGCCGGGACAATGGAGTTTTCGCGCATCCGAGAAATCTCGCTCGGAGGGTCCAGGCTCGGCTTGCTCGTGCCCGGAGTCGTGCTTACCGTGACTGGAATCGGCTTCAAACTCGGTGTGGCTCCTTTTCATCTCTGGACTCCGGATGTCTACGAAGGCGCACCCGCGCCCGTGGCCGCGTTCGTCGCCACAACATCCAAAACCGCGATGGTGGCGTTGCTGCTGCGCTACGCTTATTTGTCCGGCGTGTTCGAGTATCGTGGGGTGCTCCTGGTATTCGCTATCATCGCGATTGCCTCAATGTGCGCAGGCAATCTGCTCGCGCTCGAACAGAGAAACGTTAAGCGAATTCTGGCTTACTCTTCGATTGCCCATTTCGGATACATATTGGTGGCTTTTCTGGCGGGCAGAGCCATGGGAATCGAAGCAGTGAGCTTTTATCTTGTGGCCTACACGGCAACGCTACTTGCGGCGTTTGGAGTTGTGACCGTGCTCTCCAGTGCCGCGCGCGACGCCGACGATATCGAGGACTACCGCGGCCTCTTCTGGCAACGACCGGGGCTCGCATCTGTCTTGACCGTCGCGCTTCTCTCGCTCGCAGGAATTCCGGCAACCATGGGATTCGTCGGCAAGTTCTATGTGCTCGCGGCCGGTGCAGGGGCCTCCGCCTGGCCCTTGATGTTGATTCTAGCAATCACCAGCGTCGCTGGCCTTTTCTACTACCTGCGTATCATCGTGGCACTATACTCGGCCTCACCGGGGCATTTTCTCATTGGAGTGACATCCAAGAGCAGCGTCTTCCTCGTGGCTGCACTCTCGATTCTCGTGATCTGGTTTGGTATCTATCCCACGTCCCTGCTCAACTTGGTACAAACAACCGCGGCGCCGGGTGATACTCGGGATGCGCCGTTCGTAACCAAATTGAACAGATGATCCGCATTGCGGGGCACGGCCGCCGGCATAGAACGATCTGATCGTCATCTTTGTGGGGCATCAGGGTCGTTACATCGATCTTCTTCAGATCTTCCGGGATATGGCAACACTCAAGGTTCGTTCCTGACGCGGCCTGGGATGTGCTGCACGTTAAAAGGTCCGATCAACGCGGAGGTACTGGCATTCCTCAGACAAACAGAGGAGGCAGCCGCCTGGATTGTGAAAGACTGGTCTCGCAACTAGGGTTGTTACCTAAAGCGAACCGAAGGCGGTCTTTCTCCTTGGAGCGGGCGGCCGTGCGGTCCTGGCTGCGGGATGGCGGGCATCGCTCTGTTGCAGGCGCCGGAACTGACACTCATGCCGTCGTTGTAACGATCCGAAATGAAAGGAGTTCGCGTGAAGCAGACAATCCAGAGGACCTATGGTTTGCTTTTCAAACTTGACGCGCATGATGCCAAATCGGCGGTGAGAGTCGGCTCGTAGGGAAGGCAGAGCAACACCGAACGTCCTCTTAATAACAGAAACAAACTGGCCCGCTACGACAAAAGGTGTGATCAATTGCCATTATTGTATAGTAGTATTATAGAGATTATTGATTTCCGGGGTGCGGATGAGCCGCAGAATTGGTGACAAGCCAGTTTCGTCCACAATCGCCATTATCGGGGGCGGGTTCAGTGGGGCGATCCTGGCAAGCAAACTGCTGCGGGTGGGGACCCCGGCAATCACGGTGGTGTTGATCGAACGGGCTGGGTGCCCGGGACGCGGTGTGGCCTATAGCACGCACTTGGATGGGCACCTGCTCAACGTCAGGGCGCAAGACATGAGCGCGCTCGCGGACGATCCTTCCCATTTCCTACACTGGGCACGAGAGCACTGCAACGATCAGGTTCAACCAAACGATTATCTGCCACGGCGCGTCTACGGCAAGTACGTCGAATCGATCCTGTGCGAAGCCATCGAGGAGAATCCCGGCAGATTCGAATGGAAGCGGGACGAGGTGTTCTCAATAAGTCCTGCAGAAGGCGGAGCCAACATCTTTCTAACGAACGGGCCCAAGATTCACGCCGATGCGGCTGTACTGGCTCTTGGCAATTTTCCCCCACATGATCCGGTACCTGGCCGGCGCAATGAATACAGCCGACGCTTTGTTCCGAACCCGTGGTCCGTGGGGGCTCTCGATGAAATCGCGCCAGAGAGCAGCGTGCTGCTGATTGGCTCGGGTCTCACCAGTGTCGATGCCGCAATTTCGCTGCGATCGCGGGGGTTTCTTGGGAAGATCCACATGCTTTCGCGGCACGGATTACGGGCGCAGACGCATAAGCAAACCGGGCAGTGGCCGGCTCGCTGGGATGATCCAGCCACCCGGCGAGTTCGAAGCTTGCTGCGACTGATCCGAACCGAAATGGCGAAAGCAGAAGGACAAAACAGTGACTGGCGCGCGGTTATCGATTCCATGCGACCGTTTGCGCAGAGCATCTGGCGGTCGTTGCCAGAGCAGGAACGGCGACGATTCCTTCGCCATCTGCGCCCGTATTGGGACGTGCACCGTCACAGGGTGGCTCCAGCGATTGGCAGGCTACTGGAAACGGAAATGGCTCAAGGTCGACTGGAAATCCATGGTGGCCGGATCATCGAATATCGAGAAGACGGCGACTCCGTGCAAATAAGCTACCGCAAACGCAATACCGGTGAGTCGAAAACACTGCGCACTGATTACGTCATCAACTGTACTGGCCCGGAGAATGATTGCCGCAAGATGAAAAGTCCATTGCTGAGCAACCTCTTAAACCGGAAGCTAGTGCGCCCGGACCCACTGTTTCTTGGGCTCGACACGGCTGACGACGGAGCTTTGCTGGATGCCCACGGCGTACCCTCCCACTTCCTATACACGGTTGGGCCTCTGCGGAAAGGGACTCTCTGGGAGACAACCGCCGTCCCGGAGATTGCCATGCAATTGTCGGAGCTCGCTTCGCACCTGCTATCGCGCTTCGCGCGGGAATGGAGTGAGAATTTGGCGGCGAAGCAAGCACCAGTGCCAGCTTGAGATCGGCGAATCCAGGAGGATGGAGACGTGCATTTTGAGCAGTTCTACCTCGGTTGCTTGGCGCACGCATCGTATATGCTCGTGTCAGAGGGCGAAGCAGTGGTCGTAGATCCCCAACGCGATGTTGAGATTTATCTTGATGCTGCCGCGGCAAACGGCGCAAGAATCCGCCATATCTTCGAAACTCATCTGCACGCGGATTTTGTTTCCGGGCACAAGGAACTCGCCTCACGCACCGGCGCAGATATCTACATCGGGGGTCGCGCGAATGCCTCGTTTGGTCACGTTGATGCTAAGGACGGGTTTGAACTGCGGGTTGGAAAGATGCGGATTCAAGTTTTGGAGACTCCCGGACACACGCTGGAGAGCATTTGCCTGGTGGTGACCGACGAAGAGAAAGGGCCCAAGCCGTGGGCAGTTCTCACAGGCGACACGTTATTCATCGGGGACGTAGGGCGGCCGGACCTCTCGAGAACGCACACTCCCATCGAACTGGCTGGCATGCTCTATGACAGCTTGCACGAAAAGGTTCTCAAGTTGCCGGATGATGTGATCGTTTACCCCGCGCACGGTGCAGGTTCACTCTGCGGACGCAGCATGCGCGCAGAGCGATTCTCAACGATCGGCACCGAACGCTTGACAAATCGTGCGCTGCAAGTCAAGAGCCGGGAAGAGTTCGTCCACGAGCTGACAACAAATTTACCGTCCCGCCCCGACTACTTCCTCCAAGACGCGGAACTCAATCGGCAAGGGGCAAGGACTCTGTCCGAATTGCCGGATTTGGAGTCACTCTCTGCCCAGCAACTGGCGCTTGAGCTGGGAAATGGCGCCAAGGCATTGGACGTGCGTCCTTGCGACCGCTTTGCCGCGGGGCATGTGCCCGGCTCCGTGAATATCGCTTTATCGGGCCAGTTCGCCTCGTGGGCAGCGATTGTCTTCGGACTGTCGTCCGGCCCCATCATCATCGCCGATACGACCGAGCAATGGGCGGAGGCGCGGGTTAGGTTAGCCCGTGTCGGCATCGAACAGGTGCGCGGATATTTGTCGGGCGGCGTGGAAGCGTGGCAGAAGGCTGGCTTCCCCCTGGCCCAAATCCCGCAGGTTACAGTTCAAACGCTCAATGAATGGGAGAAACGGCCGGAACTCTCCATCATTGATGTTCGCCGCGAGTCGGAATGGCAGTCCGGCCACATTGCCAACGCGTTGTGGATTCCATTGGACAAGCTCGCCTCGACTGGCTTGCCGGTCGGTTACGGCAGACTCATTGCCGTACATTGTAAGAGCGGGTACCGCAGCATGATCGCCTGTGGTCTTCTGCGGCGAGCGGGTTTTCCGAACGTCGTCAATGTGATCGGTGGATTCGATGCATGGCAAGCCGCCGGTTTTCCCTCAGCAACCAGAGAAGAGGTAGGAGTTTAGCATTGGGCTGACGCGGATACCGTGTCTGGTGCAATTTCAGAGCATCACAGCCATTACCGTTATTCTCGAGGCAGGCCGTGGCATAATCTCGTGATGGAAACCTCGAGCCTGGATTTTTTGTACTTGGAGAGGGATCCAAGGACGAAGCAGCCGTCTGCCTGCATATACGTGAAATCGAGTGGCCAGGAGGACTATGCCGGCATGCGGGCCGACAAGCTGATTTCGGCTCACTGTTTGAGCTTCATCGAGCTTGACGCCGAACTCCGCCGCCTGCACGCGGAGCTGGACGAGATTCGCGCGCGAGCCAAGAAGAAGTTCTATAAGGCCGAGAACGAGAATAACCTCGCTGGCATCTAAGCGATCTGTTCTTTCGACCTGCCCGATCGAAAAGGAACGTGGCGCTCCCACTCGTCATAACATGCCTGACCGTGGCACCTGCCCGGCGAGATGAATCGGCAGGCACGGCGATTAAGTCATCAATAAAGTAAATGATCGTTCTTCAGGGATCGTGTAGGTTTGCGCGAATTCTGGTTGCTGGCGTCCGGCAATTGCTTTAAAATCGAGGTCATCCAGAGATGAATCGTCAGCAGCAGAGTTTGAGTGAATCTGAGCAGCGGTGTGATCCATATCGCAGACAGAGAATTTGGCTTCCTTGATACTTCTGCCACCCTGACGCGGCAAACGAACACGGCTCATCCAACCATATCAACCTAGGAACAAGTCAGATCGAAATGGCTTAATCACCAAAGTTAGCAACTGCGGCCTGCCCCCATGAGGCAGCCGCACAAACATATTTCTTTAGCGAAGGAGCTATTCGCATGGCGACAGCAGAAGTCCGTCAGACACTAACCGAGCAACAGGCTCGGCAGCTCGCTACGGTCACTAAGACAGTCCCAATGATGGAGGCGATCACGCCGCGCTGGCTGATCACCTTCCTCTCCTGGGTGCCTGTCGAGGCCGGCGTCTACCGAGTCAACAAAGTAAAACCCACGCGCCCGGGAACGCGCACCATAGAATGTAATCCGGATGAAGAGATCGACCTGCCTGAGATTTATGTCGATTACGAGGAGAAGCCGCGTGAATATACGTTGAATGCG
>Ga0187783_10001064_pt1 | contig 20310 bp, 12 predicted proteins | sample 1015_SJ02_MP02_2_FD_132471 | JGI IMG/M metagenome (GOLD analysis project Ga0187783, IMG submission 132471) | Tropical peat soil microbial communities from peatlands in Department of Meta, Colombia - 1015_SJ02_MP02_20_MG | ecosystem: Environmental > Terrestrial > Soil > Wetlands > Peat | place...
CGCGCACGGCCCGTTCCAGGGTCTCGACCGGTTCGAGGCCAGGCCGGCCGTGGTCCGCGCGCTGCGCGAGCAGGGCCGGATCGTGGCCGAGGTCCGCCCGTACCTGCACGCGGTCGGCCACTGCAGCCGCTGCGGCACCACGGTCGAGCCGCGCCAGTCGCTGCAGTGGTTCGTCCGCGTCGGCCCGCTGGCCAAGGCGGCGGGCGACGCGGTCCGCGACGGCCGTGTCCGGCTGCACCCGCCGGAGATGAATGCCAGGTACTTCGGCTGGGTGGACGACATGCACGACTGGTGCATCTCCCGTCAGCTGTGGTGGGGCCACCGTATTCCAGTTTTTTATGGACCAAACGGAACGGTGCGTTGCGTCGGCCCGGACGAGCAAGCGCCCGGGGGCTGGCGCCAGGATCCTGACGTGCTCGACACCTGGTTCTCCTCGGCCCTGTGGCCGTTCTCCACGCTGGGCTGGCCCGATGACACGCAGGACCTGAGGACGTTCTATCCGACCAGCGTGCTGGTGACCGGGTACGACATCCTGTTCTTCTGGGTCGCGCGGATGATGATGTTCGGCCTGTACGCGATGCGCGACAAGCCGCCGTCCGACGCGGTCCCGTTCCGCGTGGTGGTCCTGCACGGCCTGGTCCGCGACCAGTTCGGCAAGAAGATGTCCAAGTCGCGCGGGAACACCGTCGACCCGATTGAGTGGATGGACCGCTTCGGCGCCGACGCGACCAGGTTCACCCTGGCCCGCGGCGCCAACCCGGGCAGCGACATCGCCATCAGCGAGGAGTGGGCGGCAGGCTCGCGCAACTTCTGCAACAAGCTGTGGAACGCCGTCCGCTTCGCCCTGCTGAACGGCGCGCACGTCCCCGCCGCCCCGCTGACCCCGGCCGCATATTCGGTGCCCGACCGCTGGATCTTGTCACGGCTGTCGGCCGTGACGGCCGATGTGGACGAGCTGTTCGAGCAGTACGAGTTCGGCAAGGTCTGCGAGGTGCTCTACCACTTCGCCTGGGATGAGGTCTGCGACTGGTACCTGGAACTGGCCAAGGTTCCGCTGGCCTCCGGTGACCAGACGGCGGCCGAGACGACCCGGCAGGTGCTCGGGTTCGTGCTCGACCATCTGCTGCGGCTGCTCCACCCGGTCATGCCGTTCGTGACCGACGAGCTCTGGACCGCCCTTTGGGCGGTCGGGGGGTACCAGGGGGGCTCTTGGGCTCGTCCCCCCGCGGCCAGCACTGCCGCCCTGACCGGCGGCGACTCGGTCATGGTGGCGCCTTGGCCCGGGTTCTCTTACGAGGACCGCTCCGCCGAGGCCGAGCTTGAGTCGCTGATGCGGCTGGTGACCGAGGTCAGGCGGTTCCGCTCGGATCAGGGGCTGCGTCCCGGGCAGCGGGTGGCCGCCCGCCTCGCGGGCATCGAGGCCACGCCGCTGGCCGCGCACGAGGACCGGATCCGGTCCGTGCTGCGGCTGGAGCCGCCCGGGGACGGCTTCGCCGCCTCGGCGTCCCTGGCCGCGGAGGACATCACGGTCGAGCTCGACGTGGCCGGGGCCGTGGACGTCGCCGCAGAGCGCCGCCGCCTGGAGAAAGACCTTGCCGCGGCCAAGACCCAGGCCGACCAGGCCGAGCGGAAACTGGCCAACGCCGACTTCACCGCCAAGGCGCCGGCCGAGGTCGTGGCCAAGACCCGCCAGCGGCTCGTGGCGGCCCAGTCCGACATCACCCGCCTCGAGCAGCGCCTGGCCGGCCTTCCCTGATCCCGGTCAGAACGTCGACGGGCACCACGGAGCGGGATCCCATGACATGGCGGCCGACAGCCGCGTCAGCGTGTCGGCCCGGTGCTCGGTGACCAGGCCCGCGGCGGCCAGCGATCCGATCCGGGTGCCGCCGAGGGCCCGCTGTTACCGCAGCGGTTCAGCCGATGCTGCCCGCAGCCGGGCTACCGACCCGGCCACGACCAGGGCCGAGCCGGCGGCGATCCTCGGCCTGCGCCGCTGCACGGACCGGGGCACCCGCAGAACATAGAACACGGCCATCGGGACTTCGGAGGCGATCGCGAGCACCGTCAGCCGCCTTGGGTGGCGCAGGCCATACCGCACGCCGAGGACCATCCCCACGACCGAGAAAGCAACCTGGTACCGGGCGTACCGCGCTCGCTGGCGGGCCGTGAGTGGTTGCGTCCCGGCCCTAGCCGGAGCCTGCAGGCCAAGCCTGCGCACCAGATCCCTTTGCTGCCGCCAGCTGTTTTCCACCTCGGCCCGGGCCGGCGCTTCCGTGGCCAGGCCCCACGCCACCAGCCCGAACCCAGCAGCGCCCGCCCACGCCGCCAGGGCCCGCCGCCGGCGCCCGGCGGCCCAGTGCCCGGCCCCGACAGCAGCCTGAGTAACGACCGGGGCGACGGGAGACACCCACCCCAGCGCCCCGGAGGGCCTGGCCCCGTCCAGCAGGATCATCAAGATCCCTCGCTGCACCTGAAAGATCCCCCGCTGCACCTGGGCCCAGCCGTCATCACCAGCCATCCCGGCATTGTCGCCCAGGCCGCGCCTGCGTGCCAAGCTTCCCGGGCTGCCGCTTACGAGTTCGACCTGGTTACTGTAGTGCGCAGATTTCGTCGACTTGGAGAAGTAAATCCGCAGGTCAGCGTCTTAAGCCGGTCGAAGCCCATGATCGTGAGCCAGCGCACGCGGGCCAGCGGGTCGCCGCGCTGGGGTGCGCCGCAAAGTAGCGCGGGCGGTCAATCTCGAGCACGGCCAGCGTGTCCCGGTCCAGCCAGCGTTCCCGCGGCGCGGCCAGGATCGTGCTGCCGGCGCCCGCCCGCGCATGCCGGGCCGGACGGCGAAGTACCCGAGCCCGGAAGCCGGATGTCCAGTCCGTCGCGCGTCCTCACCACGGGCCCGGTCACCCGTGAGCTCACCCGGCGTTCTCCGCACGGTACTTCTTCCAGCGGTCGAGTCCTTTGACCCAGGACTGCTGCCCTATCTTCTCGACAAGGTCGTTGACCCGGCGGTAATAGTCCAAGTCCGGCTTGAGGAGCACGGCGTCGCCTGGGCCGGGGAAGAACGCCGCGTCGGCGACCGCATCGGCGGACTCCGGTTTCTTCTGGCTGGCCGAGCGGAGGGCCTTGTTCAGCGGGCCGGGGACGGGCTTCCAGTGGCCGCCCCACTGCCCGAGCATGACATCAAGCCGATGCCGGGCCTCGTCGGGGGAGAGCGGGTCGGCCAGCAGCGACTCGACCAGCACCTTGGCGGCGTGCAGCCGCATCTCCCGGTAGAACGCCTGCGTGTAGGCGTCGGCGCCGAGTTCCAGGTTGGAGGTGACCTGCTGCGTCAGGCCGTAGAACACCGCTCGCCCGTAGTGCGTCAGCGCCGCCTCAAGGTCGCCGTGGGCTCGCAAATGGTCCGCCCGGGCCCGCTCGATGTTGCCGAGCAGCTCGGTGTCGCTCTCGGCGTGGCCGCCATCGGCGGCCTTGTCCCACCGGGATCCGGGGTTCCTGCGGAGGGCGGAGACGACCTCACCGTGCAGGTAGCGCGTCCACGCGAGGTCCCAGTCGCTCTCCTCCGCGCCGAAGCAGGCCTCCGCGGTCAGGTAGCAGGCCGTCGCGGTCTTCAGTGCGGTGCCCTTTGGGTTCAAGAACGCTCGGAACCGATGGCCCTCGGCCAGGAACAGGCAAAGCAGCCCGAGCATGTGCAGCCGCGTCTGGCCCGCGGCCTCGAGCGCATGCTTAGCCGGACCGGCCGGCTGGCTCTGTCGCGAGGCTTGATCGTCGAATAGCCCGTCAAGCTCGGTGATGCCCAGGCTGAGGCACAGCTGCTGCAGGATCGGGATGATGCCCGCCCCGGTTTGGGCGGTCTCCCGCAACTGCCCGGCGCGGGCTGGGTCATCACCGGCGATCTCGGCCAGGATCTCCCCTCGGGTGGATTCGTGCTCCCGTGGGTAGGTTTTACGGAACTCGCCGAGCAGCCGGGTCACCTCCGGCATTTCCGTGCTGACCGCCTGTACCCGCGGACGGTTGGCGTACTCGAGCAGCTTGCGGCAGAAGTCGAACTCGACGTAGAGGTCCCACCACCAGTACGCGTCCATGAATAGCGTCGCGAAGCTGATCCCGGCCCGGTCGGGGGCCGTGTGGCCAAGGTGGTAGATCCACTGCTCGACGTCATCCCACCAGGCCGGGTTTTCCATCCTGAAATGGGTGTGGAACGACCCGCTCACCGCCTCGCCCACCCGGGCGCGGTAGAACGCCTCGGCCCGGGCATGACCTTCGGCTCGTTTTTCGCCGGAGAGCGCGAGGCAGTCGCGGATGACGCGGACGTTGGCCGGATGGAGCGTCAGCAGTTCCCGCTCGTCCTGGCCCTCCTCCTGCGCGGGCATGCGCTCGAGCAGCCCGCGGCCGACAAGCTCGGCCACCAGCTTGTAGGCCTGGCGGAGGTGACGCCGTTCTTCCGCCTTGAGCTTGCTTGAATCTTCGGCGGTAGCGATGGCGATGGCTTCGTCCACAGTCAGCGACAGGTCCAGCGCCACCGCCATCTCGTCAGGGAAGAGCGTCGGCTTGGGGTGCAGGACGGTCAGCAGCGCCAGCAGCTCTCTGGCGTCGGGGGAAAGGTGGCCGATATTGCCCTGGACCAGCTTGGCGTATTTTCCCTCCCGGGACTCCTCGTGGGCGATAGCACCGAGCTGCTCCTGGATGACATCCGGAATCAGGGACGGCGAGCGACTCGCCTGCGCCTCGATGTCCTTGGCCGCGGCGAAAAGGCTGATCGGGCGCATGCCCAGGGCTTCGGCGAGGATTTCGGTATCGGGCAGAGGCCATTTGCGGACCTTGGGCGCGTCCCGCCGCATCTGCTCCAGCGCGTCCTTTACGACGATGTAGTCCTCGAGCGTGGTCACCGTGCCAGGCGGCCAGCCCAGAGCCTGCTCTAGGCGTTCCCTGACCGAATGATTGTTCGTTTCGGCCAGGACGACCGCGCGCGGTATGTCCCACGTGAACAGCTCCGTCAGCATGCCCAGCGTGCCCGGGTCGACGTCGATGCCGGTCTTAATGTCCGGCTCAAGGTGCAGCGCGATCAGCACGGCCGGCAGCGCGTCACGCCCCCCGGCCTGCTTGCCGGCGAGCTCCGTGATCGCGGACTGCACTTCCGCCTGCCTCTGCCGTACCTCGTCAGGTCCCGCCGCCAGCCGGACGGTGACCGGCCCGATCAGATGGGGAAAGGAGCGCTTGAGCAGCGTGTCGTACAGCAGCGCGTTGAACAGCGTGGTCTTGCCCGTCCCCGGCTCGCCGAAGATCAGCGCCGCCCCGCCGGTCCTCTCGCCCAAGCTCAGCAGCCGTCTGCGGGCCGCCTTGAACTCCGCGGAGTGGTCCACCATCTCCCGCGTGAAGCTGTAGTCGCGGACCCACTTGTCCAGCGCGCTGCCCAGCTTCTCCCTGAAGTCAGCCTCCGAGATCACGTCTGTCTCGACGACCAGGCCGTCCAGTGCCCGCTTCCGGAACTTTTGCTGGCGGTTCGCTCGGTCCTCGCCCTGCCGCCTGGCGCGCTCGACGCCGGCCGCTACCTTCTTGTTTAGCAGGAACATCAGCGGCGAGATTCTCGCCTTCGCTGCCGTGTCGAACTCAAGCTCGGTGTAGGAGGTCTGGTCATCGGGCGGATGATCCCCGTACCTGATCCCGAGGATCCCAACCAGCAGATCACACTCCCGAACCTCGGCCTCGCACACCTCCCTGGCCGCGGCAGCCTGCGCGCCGAAACGCTCCATGACGACCGGCTCGAAGCATTTCACGCCGTCGAACCTGAAGTTGTCGATGACGTCACGCGCGACGGCGCGGAAGCCGCCTAGACCGCGGCTGGTGGAGCTGACAAAGACCTTCCATAGCCTGGCCTTTGGGTCCTTAGATTCGTCCGGAGGTGCATCCGCGACCAGGTCTGCGGTCTCTTGGGTCCCTTCCATTGCTTCCCCCTCCATTTACCTATTAATTTGTTATTTGTTTGTTTAACCATGGATTTCGAGGCCGTGGCCAGAGACCTCGACCAGCCAGCCCCTGGTCTCGGCGGTGAGCAGGCTGCCGGCCTTCTCGGCCAGCAGGCCGAGGTCCTCGATGCTCGACTCCTCGCCGAATTTCTCCAGGTACCACCGCATGACGGCGGCCATCCGCGTATAGCGGAACGCATGGCGGCTGAAATCGCGCAGGCTGCGTATGTTGCTCAGTGCACCGGCTACCGCCGGCAGGCAGATGGCGAACATGATCAGCGTCTCGGTATTTCCCGAGTGGAAGGACCATATCCGCAGGCTGTGCAGAAGTGCCGCGATGATCGTGGCGCCGAGGACGCCGTAAAGGATGCCCCTGACAATATGATGCTTTCGCATCATCTTCTTGCTGGTCCGCTCGAAGTACTTCAGCTGCCCTCCGACCCAGTACTTGCGGATCAGCTCATTCAGCGTCTCAGGATCCTCCTGGACGTCCATCTGCCCAGCGTCGCCCTGGGACATGACCGCCGTGAAGGCTCGCCGGACCCAGTCATTCTGCGTTGGCTGCTCCGTGGTCCCGCCCACATCGAAATCGGTGTTAGGAAAACGCCCGACGGCAAGCAGGTAATAGGCGGTGCGGAGGCGTTCGGCCAGGTATCTGTAGGCGAACCAGTGCTTGTTGTTGTTTTTCCATCTTCTTTCCGCGGCGACGATGACGACGGTGGCGATGATCAGCGCTAGTTCGCCGAGGGTGAGTTCCCACGTGCCGGTCAGGACGATTGCCTGGAGGGCGGCCAGGATCGTCGCGAGCGCGGTAAATCCGAAGAGCGCGTAAGAGGACCAGACGAATGCCCGCTGGGACGCAATCGCCGCCTGGTCGGCACGGGCCAGTGGGGGCGCGATCTGCTCCAGAATGCGGTTCAGCCGGGGCCATTGCCGGTAGTCGGCCGGCGCGAGATCGTCCATGGCCCGGTCTGCCCGCCGCTGCCAGTCGGCGGCCGGCTTGTAGGTCTTGTGATTGAACGTGTTCAGCCCCGCGAGATCCTCTCGGAGCCGGCTGCGCGCGGCGGCCGCGGCCATGTCGTAGGGCGCGGCGTCGTCGAGGTCCGCGTAGGGCTTGCGACTCCCGCCCACGTGGACGATGATCCGCAGCGGCGCCGTCTCCTCAAGGACCGGTTCTTCGGGGGCTGCCTCAGGCCGCTTGTCGGTGTCGCGGTCGCGGAGCCAGCGGATCAGGTCGGCCGTGCCTCCGACACCGCGTCCCTGCTCGCCGTCCCAGATGGCGATGATGACATCGCTGTTGCGGGCGACCTCCTGTCCTGCCCACAGGTAGCCGGCGTCGCGCTGCTCCTGGCTGGCCTCGGCCGGGACGAGGTCCGGCGGAGGCTCGAGCTGCCGCCTGGCCTGGCCGCGCAGCTCATCGAAGTCCTCGCGCGACTTGTCGGAGGTGAAGTCGGCGCGGTAAGTCGACACGTTCTTCTCGGCGACGGGGAGCACGCAGACCAGGCTGCTCCCGTTCCGTTTGAGCACCAGCTTGGCGACGATACGGTCGGCTCCCTCGGCCAGCGCCGAGACCACGGTCGGCATCAGCGGCGTATCCGGCCGTCTCTTTCCCCGAACGTAACCGCTGCTGGAAATGGCGAGATCGATGGCGCGGTCTACCGCCTCGAGTAGCTCTTTGTCGTCCTCAGCAAGCGTCCGGTGGCCGGTGACGCCAATCCTCAGTAGAAACGGAATTTGGCCCTGATCGGAGCGGGCTTCCTTCGGATCGGCTGGCTTCGCCGCTGCTTTTTGTATACCCACGCCGGTTCCCGTCCCCCACCATGATCGTCCTTGTGCTCGGTTCCGGACTTCTGCCTAGAAAGTACTTCAGATCGCAATAACAGCAGCGAGGACTAATTATTACAGAATGATCAAGAAATAGGTAGTGCTCGCCGATTCGCGAGTAACGCCCAGGTCAGTCCCCTTACCGCACTTTCGCCCGCCGATGAGCCAGCCGCACTGCCCTCCTCGCCCGCCGCCGATCTCCCCTCCCCGCGCAAGTAGGCTGGGGCGATGGACATCGAGGCGCGGATGCGCGAGGTCGAGCAGGAGATCGTCTCCCGCCGTCCCGAACATTCCGTGGACCTTGCCCTGGACCGGATGACCGAACTCGTCGGCCTGCTCGGTGACCCCCAGCGGGCGTGCCCGGTCATCCACATCACCGGCACCAACGGCAAGACGTCCACCGCCCGGATGGCCGACGCGCTGCTGCGCGCCCGCGGCCTGCGCACCGGCCGGTTCACCAGCCCGCACCTGGTTTCCATCAGGGAGCGGATCGTGATCGACGGCGCGCCGATCAGCCCGGAGCGGTTCGTGGCCGCCTACGAGGAGGTCATCCCCTACGTCGCGCTCGTCGACGAGCGGCATCCGGTGCCGATGTCGTTCTTCGAGGTGCTGACCGGCATGGCCTTCGCGGTCTTCGCCGACACGCCGGTCGACGTGGTGGTCCTCGAGGTCGGCGTGGGCGGCCGCCTGGACTGCACGAACGTCGCGGACGGCGTGGTCTCAGTCATCACCCCGATCTCGATCGACCACACCAAGCTGCTCGGCACCACGGTGGAGCAGATCGCGGCGGAGAAGGCCGGGATCATCAAGCCGGGCGCCGTCGCGGTGCTGGCGCAGCAGCCGCTGCCCGCCGCGGAGGTGCTGCTGCGGCACGCGGTCGAGGTGGGCGCGGCGGTGGTGCGGGAGGGCATAGAGTTCGGCGTGCTGAGCCGCGAGCAGGCGGTCGGCGGCCAGCAGCTGACGCTCCGCGGCCTGCGCGGTACCTACGAGGACGTCTACCTGCCGCTGTTCGGCCTGCACCAGGCGGGCAACGCGGCGTGCGCGCTCGCCGCCGTTGAGGCGTTCGCCGGGGTTTTGGAAGGCACAGCGTCGGACGGCGCGGAAGCGGCCCTGGACGCGGACCTGGTTCGCGAGGCGTTCGCCAGCGTCACCTCGCCCGGGCGGCTTGAGGTGATCAGGCGCAGCCCGACCATCATCATCGACGCCTCGCACAACCCCATGGGCATGGCGGCCACCGTGGCCGCCATCCAGGAGGCGTTCAGATTCACCTATCTCGCCGGGGTCTTCGCCAGCTACGCGGACAAGGATGTGCCGGGCATGCTCGCGGAACTCGAGCCGCTGCTCGACGACATCGTGGTGACCCGCAACTCCTCAGACCGGTCGATGGATCCGGCCGTGGCCGCCGGACTGGCAGCCGAGATCTTCGGCGAGGACCGGGTTCGCTCCGCGGCCCGCCTGGACGATGCGATCGATGCCGCGGTCGCGCTTGCGGACGAGGCCGGTGCCGCCGGAGTGCCGAGCGGCGTTGGCGTGCTCGTCACCGGTTCTGTCATCGGCGCCGGTGACGCCCGCCGGCTGCTCGGCCCGGCCGGGGGTGAGCTGCCGCCCGAGCCGCCGCCGCACCAGCCCGCGCGTCACCCGTTCACCGCCGCGGAGCTGTCGTGACCGGGAAGGCGCTGCGGCAGTTGTGTGGCACGGTGCTGATTATGGAGGCCATCATCATCGGCTTGGCCATCCCGGTCGCGATCGTCTACGAGCACCTCCACCACGGCGTAGCGGGCGGCGTCGGCGGCGGCCTGGCCGTGTGCGCCCTGCTGCTCGGCGGCCTGGTGGGCCGCCCCGGCATGGGCTGGGCCCTGGTGGCAGGCTCTGTCCTGCAGGCCCTGGTCATCGCCTCGGGAATCGTCGTGCCCGCGATGTACGTCCTCGGCGCGATCTTCGCCGCGTTCTGGATCACCGGCATCTGGCTCGCCCGGCGCATGGCGACCCCCCCGGCGGCCGGCACCTCCACCGCCTCGAACGCGTAGCGGCCGGCGCGCCACCTATGGGGCCAACCGGCGGCACCCAGGAACGTGGGTAAGCTTGAGGAAGTGGCGAATCGTCCGGAACCTGGCGAGCCAGCGTCTCCGTTGTCCGAGTTAGAACCATATGCCGTTTCACGGCGCGGACCGCAAGGTCCACGCTGACAGTTGCAGATTTCCATCCCGGACCGGAAGGTTACCGTTCCCGATGAGCAACGCGCTGAAGTTCCTCGGCCGTGATATGGCGGTCGATCTCGGCACTGCCAACACGCTGGTCTACGTGCGCGGACGCGGCATCGTCCTGAACGAGCCGTCGGTGGTGGCGCTCAATACCAACAACGGGCAGATCGTCGCCGTTGGCGCCGACGCCAAGCGGATGATCGGCCGTACCCCCGGCAACATCGTGGCGGTGCGGCCGCTTAAGGACGGCGTCATCGCCGACTTCGATGTGACCGAACGGATGCTCCGCTACTTCATCCAGAAGGTCCACCGGCGCACTCATCTGGCCAAACCCAGGCTCGTTGTGGCGGTGCCCAGCGGGATCACCGGCGTGGAGCAGAGCGCGGTCAAGGAGGCTGGCCACCAGGCCGGCGCCCGGCGGGTCTACATCATCGAGGAGCCGATGGCCGCGGCGATCGGCGCCGGGCTGCCGATCAACGAGCCGACCGGCAACATGGTCGTCGACATCGGCGGCGGGACCACCGAGGTCGCGGTGATCTCGCTGGGCGGTATCGTCACCTCACAGTCGATCAGGGTCGGCGGTGACGAGCTCGACCAGGCGATCATCACCTTCGGCAAGAAGGAGTACTCGCTCATGCTGGGGGAGCGGACCGCCGAGGAAATCAAGATGGCCCTCGGCTCGGCGTTCCCTTCCGACGATGAGCCGCACGCCGAGATCCGTGGCCGGGATCTGGTCAGCGGGCTCCCGAAGACCGTGGTGATCTCCGCGGCCGAGGTGCGCCGTGCGATCGAGGAACCGCTGAACCTGATCATCGACGCGGTCAAGACCACGCTGGACAAGTGCCCTCCGGAGCTGGCCGGCGATGTGATGGACCGCGGCATCGCGCTGACCGGCGGCGGCGCCCTCCTGCACGGTCTCGAGTCGCGGATCCGGGAGGAAACCGGGATGCCCGTGCAGGTCGCGGACAACCCGCTGGATTCCGTGGTGCTCGGCACGGGTAAGTGTGTCGAGGACTTCGAGACGTTGCGTCAGGTGCTGGTGCCGGACTCCAGGCGCTGATCCTGACCCGGACCCTGTCCCACTAGAGCGGTCGCATCGGCCGTCGGGGAACGGACGAGGAGCCGCAGTGCACGACAGCCGGCGCACACGCCTGGTTCTCGGCGTGCTTGTGATTATCGCGATCGGCCTGATCACGCTGGACTTCAAGGACGGTGGCGCATCGCCGCCGCGCGGCATCGGCGCGGACATCTTCGGGCCGATCGAGCAGGTCACGCACGACGTGACCAACCCGGTCGCCAGCCTCTTCGACTCGATCACCGGCGGTCCCTCGGCGCAGGCCACGATCGCCAACCTGCAGCGGGAGAACGCCGAGCTGCGCGCCGAGCTCAGCTCCGCCCAGCTGACCAAGTCGGCCCGGGAGCAACTGGCCAAGCTGCTGCAACTCGACGCTGGCGGCTACCGGATCGTGGCTGCGAACGTGATCGCGGCCGGCGGCGACTACTCCGACACGGTCACGCTTGACGTCGGCCGCGCCGACGGGATCGAGCCGGACGAGACCGTGCTGGACGGTTCGGGGTTCGTCGGCACCGTCACCCAGGTGAGCAGTGACACCTCCACCGTCGTGCTGGCCGACGACGCGTCGTCGGTTATCGGCGTGCAGATGGAGGGCAGCGGCGAGATCGGCGCGGTGACCGGGACGGGCAAGGCCATGACCGGATCGCCCCTGCTCCGGCTGACCCTGTTCGACGCGAACGCGGTGCTGCAACCGGGGCAGCAGGTCGACACCTACGCCTCGGTGGGCGACCAGCCCGAGGTCCCCGGCGTGCCGGTGGGAACGGTCATATCCGTCCAGCCAAGCTCCGGGTCGCTCACCCAGACCGCGCTCGTCCGGCCGTTCGTGAACTTCACCGCGCTCGGCGTGGTCGGCGTCGTGGTCGAGGTGCCGCAGCACAATCCGAGGATCTCGATCCTGCCTCGTCCCGCGCCCACGGTCACGATCACCGTGACCCCCAGTCCGACCCGGTCCGTCTCCGGCACCGTCCCGGCGTCCTCTTCTGCCGGGGGATCCCCGTCGACCACCCCGTCCGCGCCGGCGACCGGCGGCGGCTGATGATCCGCGCGCTGATCTCCTTCGCCGTCGCCGGCATCGCGGTCATCGTCCAGATCACCATCGTTGACCGGATCGCCTTCCCCGGCGGCACGGGACCCGACGTGGTGCTGCTCGCGGTGGCCGCGCTGGCGCTGGCCAGCGGCCCACTGGTGGGATCGCTGACCGGATTCTGGGCCGGCCTGGCGCTGGACGTCGCCCCGCCGGGCAGCCACTTCGTGGGCCAGAACGCACTCGTGTTCTGCCTGATCGGCTACGGGTGCGGGCTGGCCGCCGAGGCCCAGTCCGGCGAGGGAGTCCCGGAGCAGGAGCACACGGCGTTGTTCGAGATCGTAGTCACGGCGGTCGGCGCCGTCTGCGGAGAGACGCTGGCGTCCCTGCTCGGCGTCATGCTGAGTGACCCCCGGGTGACCTGGCCCGCCGTCAAGCACGTACTGCCGGTGGCGGTGGCGTACGACGTGGTGCTGTGCCCGTTCGTGTTGTACGCGGTCGCGGCGGCACTGCGGCTGGCGCCGGGGCGGGTCCGGGAAAGGGCGCAGCCTCTCGGCGCGCATGCGGCCAGGGCGGCTCGGCCCGCCGGGCCGACACCGAAACTGCGCCTGGCCGAGCGGGGCAAGGGCGAGGGCCTGGGCCACAGCCTGCGCGGTCAGGCCACCGGCGGTGCGTCCGGTCGGACCCTGGCCAAACGTGAGCCGCGGCTGAAGCTCGGCCACGGCGGTTCGCCCGGCACGGGAACGCTCGGTACCCGGGCGCTGGGCGCGGCATTCGCGGGCGGCGGCAGGCGCGGTACCGGGCTGGGCGGCACGGCAGCGGGCGGCTTCGGCGGCGGCGCGGCCAAGGTCAGGTTCACCACCCGCCGCGGCGAGCCCATGCTCGGCGGCGCCATGGCCCTGAGCTCGCCCCTGGCCCGCTCCCGGCTGAACGGCTCCCGGCTGAACAGCTCGCGGTTCGGCCGGACGCAGCTGGGCCGGTCACTGCTTGGCGGCTCGGTGTTCAGCCGGTCGCCGTCCGCCCTGTCCCGGTCCGCGCTGCGCGCGTCCGGCGCCATGGCCCCGCTGAGCAGGCAAGCGTCAATCGGCCGGTCGGCGTTCGCGGGCCACTCGCCGTTCCTTGGCCGCACGTCCCTGTTCGGCCGGTCACCGTCGGCTGGGCGGTCATCGGCGCTCGGCCGCTCGTTCACCTCGGGCCGCGCGGCCCGCGGGCTGCGCTCGGCGCTAGGCGCTCCGGCCGCCGGGTACGGGCCGCGCGGGTCAAGGTCCGGCATCCTCGCCCGGCTGGCCAGCGCGCTGCGCGGGCCGACCCGGCCCCGGTTCCGGCTGCGCCCGCAGCAGTCGGCCTTCCGCCCGGCCACCCGGGGCTCGGCCATCAAGGGCTCGGCCATCAAAGGCTCGGTCTTCAGGGGCTCGGTCTTCAAAGGCTCAGCCATCAAGGGCTCAGCCATCAAGGGCGCGACCATCAAGGGCTCGGCCTTCAAGGGCCCGGCCATCCGTGGCTCAGCCGTCCAGGGCAAGGCGCCGGGCCGCGGCTGGCTGCGGCGCACCTCTGGACGTGGCTGGACCGCGGGGCGCTCGTCCCAGCTGGGAACGGGGCGCTCCGGTCCCGCCCGGCTGCACATGCCCCGGCCCAAGACGAACAAGAAATGGCGGACAGGAGGTTACCGGTGAACGTGTCGGCGCGCCGCCGCCTGTTCCTGGTCTACGTGATCGCGTTCGCGATGCTGGTGTCGCTTGGCGGCAGGCTCTACTACCTGCAGGTGATGAACACCGGCTCGTTCACCAAACTGGCCGAGCAGAACCAGACCAGGGACGTGATCGTGCCCGGGATCCGCGGCCAGATCCTGGACGACGTCGGCGGCCAGTTCGTCACCAACCAGACCGCGCTGGTCGTTTCTGTGGACATGATGACCCTGTCCCAGCTGCCCGGCGGCGCCGCCCCCGTGCTGCACCGGCTGGCCTCGCTGCTCGGCATGTCGTACAACTCGCTGACCCAGCAGACCCGCCTGTGCGGCCCGAAGGTGTCCCAGCCTTGCTGGGTAGGCTCGCCCTACCAGCCCATCCCGGTGGACCAGCACGTCTCGGACCAGGTGGCGCTGCAGGTCATGGAGGAGCAGAAAGACTTCCCTGGCGTCACCGCGCAGGTTCAGCCGGTCGTCGACTACCCCGAGCCCGACGGGGCCGACCCGGCCCAGGTCCTCGGCTACCTGCAGCCGGCCACCCAGCAGGAGGTCGCCGCCGAGCATCTGCCCACGACCGGCTTCTCCGGGGTGGACCTGGTCGGCCAATCCGGCCTGGAGGCCCAGTACGACAGCCAGCTCCGTGGCAAGGTCGGCACCCAGGTGGTGTCGGTCAACGCCGCCGGGGACGTCACGGGCACCGTCAGCCAGGCCAAGCCAGTCAACGGCGATGACCTGGTGACAAGCCTCAACGCGAACATCCAGGTCGACGCCCAGAACGCACTCGACGCGGCGGTCGCCAAGTCGCGATCAGAGGGAAACGACCCCAAACAGGCCGCGGCGGTCGTGCTGACGACCACGGGCCGGGTGGTGGCGATGGCCAGCTACCCGAACTACGACCCGAGCGTATGGACCAGCGGCATCTCGCAGCAGGAGTTCAACTACCTGTTCGGCTCGTCCTCGGGCGCGCCTGTCATCAACTGGGCCACCATGGGCCAGTGGGCGCCCGGCTCCACTTGGAAGATCACGTCCACCGCCGCCGCCGTGGCCAACGGGTACAGCCTGGACGGCCTGTACGACTGCCCCGCCTCGATCAGCATCGGCGGCCACAGCTTCGTCAACGACGGCAACCCCAACGAAGGCGAGATGACCTTCGCCGAGGCGCTGATCCAGTCCTGCGACACCGTCTTCTACCAGCTCGGCTACGACATGTACCTGAGTGACGACACCAATGCCAACGACGTGACCTCGCCGAACGCCCCGGTGCAGAAGATGCAGAAAATGGAGCTGGCCTGGGGTTTCGGCCAGAGCACCGGCATCGACCTGCCCGAGGAGAACCTCGGCAGCGTGCCCACCCGCGAGTGGCTGTACTACTACTGGAAGGACAACGCTAACACCGGCGAGAACTGGTGCAAGAACGGCAGGGAATACGGCTCGTACGTGCAGCAGATCGAGTGGCAGGACTGCTACTACGGCAACGTGTGGGAGCCTGGCCAGGCCGCCATCGCCGCGATCGGCCAGGGCTACGTGTCCGTCACCCCGCTGCAGCTCGCCGACGCCTACGCGGCGCTGGCCAACGGCGGCACGCTGTACAGCCCGCGGATCGGAGAGGCTCTGATCTCTCCGTCCGGCCAGGTGGTGCAGTCGATCAACCCGCCCGTGGTCCGCCACCTGCCGGTGTCGTCCTACACGCTGGCCTACATCCGCAACGCGCTGCAGGGTGTGGTGACCGCGGGCACCGCGGCCGGCGCGTTCAGCGGCTTCCCGCTCAACCAGGTCTGCGTGGCCGGCAAGACCGGTACCGCTCAGGTGTACGGGTCGCAGGCGTCGTCGGTGTTCGCCTCGTTCGCGCCGTGCAACGACCCGCAGTACGTCGTCGTCGTGATGGTCCCTGACTCCGGTTACGGCGCCGACGTGGCGGCCCCGGCGGTACGCCAGATCTGGGACGGCATCTACGGGCTTGAGGGGCACAAGGCCGCGGTTCCTGGCGGCCGGGTCCCGTCCTCGCTGCCGACCATCAGTGCGACCGGGGCGATCCGCGCGCCGGCCGGCTACAACGGGGGGGCATGATGGCAGGACGGTCGAGTCCGAGCTACACGGTCCGCGGGTACAGCCTGCCGCGGGCCGGCACGTTCTCCGGCCGTCCGCGGTCCCTCGCGGTCCGGGCGTTCGCCCGCAATTCCGTCCTGCGGCAGATGGACTGGGTACTGGTTCTCGTGGTGGCCGCGCTCAGCGCGATCGGCGTCCTGCTCGTCTGGTCGGCCACCCAGCCCTCGCTGCTTGCCGCGGGCGACAACCCGCACACCTACCTGGTCAAGCAGGCGGTGTGGGCCGGGATCGGGCTGGTCCTGATGTTCGCGGTGAGCTTCGCCGACAGCAGGCAGCTGCGGTCGTGGACGCCGTTCGTCTACGGCGCGACCATCCTCGGCCTGCTGGCGGTGCTGGCCACCCATGCCGTCAACGGGGCGCACGCGTGGATCAACCTGCCCGGCGGCTTCCAGGTCGAGCCCTCTGAGTTCGCGAAGGTCGCGCTCGTCATGGCCATCGCCGCGGTGTTCAGCCAGGCTCGGTGGAGGGGCACGCCCGGCTTGCGCTCGGTGCTGCTCGCCCTGGCCGCCGCCGCGCCGCTGATGGCCCTGGTCGTGATCGAGCCCGCGCTGGGCGTGGCCCTGGTGCTGGTCGCGGTGACCATCACCATGGTCGTGCTGTCCGGGACGCGGCTGCGCATCCTGGCGGCGCTGGCGGCGATCGTCGCCGCGGCGGTGCTCCTGGCCGGCGGCACGCACCTGCTGAAGTCCTACCAGCTGACCAGGTTCACCTCCTTCCTGCACCCATCCGCCGACCTGGCCGGCGCGGGCTACAACGCCGCCCAGGCCAAGATCGCGGTCGGGTCGGGCGGGATGTTCGGCACCGGACTGTTCCACGGCCAGATAGTGGCGGGCAACTTCGTGCCGTCCCAGCAGACCGACTTCATCTTCACCGTGGCCGGCGAGGAACTCGGCTTTGTCGGCACCATCACCATCGTCGTGCTGCTCTTCATCGTCATCGCCCGCGCGCTGCGCATCGCCGCCCGGGCCGACGACCTGTTCGGCATGCTGGTCGCTTCGGGTATCGCGATGTGGTTCGCGTTCCAGTCGTTCGTGAACGTCGGCATGACGATCGGCATCATGCCGATCACCGGCCTCCCGCTGCCGTTCGTCTCCTACGGCGGCTCGGCCATCTTCGCCGACATGATCGCCATCGGCTTGCTGCAGTCCGTCCGCCGCCGCCACCGCGTCTTCGACTGACCGGCCCCGCAGGCCGGCGATGTTGCCGGCGTCCGTTCCTCCCGCACCGGCCCGCGTTGACCCGCTCCGCGCTGCTGCCACCACGTTCCGTTCAGATAATCTGGTCTGATGCCTGTCCAATCGGTCTACCCGGCGCTGGAACCGCTGCTGCCGCGCGTGCGCAAGCCGGTGCAGTACGTCGGCGGCGAGGTCGGCTCGGTCACCAAGGACTGGGACAGCACGGACGTCCGCTGGGCGCTGTGCTACCCGGACGCCTACGAGGTCGGGCTGCCCAACCAGGGGATCCAGATCCTCTACGAGGTCCTGAACGAGCGCGACGGCGTGCTGGCCGAGCGCACCTACGCCGTCTGGCCCGACCTCGAGGGGCTCATGCGGGAGCACGGCGTGCCGCAGTTCACGGTCGACGCGCACCGCCCTGTCGGCGCCTTCGACGTGCTCGGCCTCAGCTTCGCCACCGAGATGACCTACACCAACCTCCTCACCGTGCTCGACCTGGCGGGCATTCCCCTGTTTTCTTCAGAACGGACCCTCGCTCACCCCCTGGTCATCGCCGGGGGCCACGCGGCGTTCAACCCCGAGCCCATCGCGGACTTCCTGGACGCGGTCGTCCTCGGCGACGGGGAACAGGCCGTGCTCGCGATCACGGACCTGATCCGCGCCTGGAAGCGAGCCGGACAGCCGGACGGCAGGGACGGCCTGCTGCTCCGGCTCGCCAACCTCGCCTACGTGCCCCGCTTCTATGACTTCTCGTACTACTCTGACGGCAGAATATCGAACGTATCACCTAATCGTCAATGGGTTCCGCCCACAGTTTCGAAACACACCGTGATGGACCTGGACGCGTGGCCGTATCCGCGGACGCCCATCGTCCCGGTCGCGGAGACCGTGCACGAGCGGTACAGCGTGGAGATCTTCCGCGGCTGCACCCGCGGCTGCCGGTTCTGCCAGGCGGGGATGATCACCCGGCCGGTGCGGGAGCGGTCCATCACCACGATCGGATCGATGGTCGCGGGCGGCGTGGCGGCCAGCGGCTTCGACGAGGTCGGGCTGCTGTCGCTGTCAAGCGCGGACCACAGCGAGATCAACGAGATCGCCGTCGACCTGGCCGACTGCTACGAGGGCAGCAACGTGGGGTTGTCGCTCCCGTCGACCCGGGTCGACGCGTTCAACGTGACCCTGGCCAACGAGCTGAGCCGGAACGGCCGCCGGTCCGGGCTGACGTTCGCCCCCGAGGGAGGGTCGGAGCGGATGCGCAAGGTGATCAACAAGATGGTCACCGAGGATGACCTGATCCGCACCGTCACCACCGCCTACGCCAGCGGGTGGCGGCAGGTCAAGCTGTACTTCATGTGCGGGCTGCCGACCGAGACCGATGAGGACGTTCTGGCCATCGCGGGGCTGGCCCGCCACGTCATCGCCGCCGGCCGGGAGGCGTCCGGGCGGCGCGACATCCGCTGCACGGTGTCGATCGGCGCCTTCGTGCCCAAACCCCACACACCGTTCCAGTGGGCGGCACAGTGTGCGCCGGAGGTGGTGGACGCGCGACTGCGCGCGCTCGGCGGCGCGCTGCTGGCCGATCGCGCCCACGGCAAGTCCATCGGCTACCGGTATCACGACGGCCAGCCCGGCCTCATCGAGGGGCTGCTTTCCCGCGGCGACCGCCGGGTGGGCCGCGTGATCCTGGCCGCGTGGCGGGATGGCGGGCGGTTCGATGGGTGGAGCGAGCACTTCTCGTTCGAACGCTGGGCGCGCTGCGCCGAGTCCGCGCTGGCCACCGAGCCGGTGGACCTCGCATGGTATACTACGCGCGAACGTGACTACAGCGAGGTGCTCCCCTGGGATCACCTGGACGCGGGCCTAGACCGCGACTGGCTCTGGCAGGACTGGCAAGACTCCATCGCCCCTGAAGGCGCGGCCGAGGTGGAAGATTGCCGCTGGACTCCGTGTTATGAATGCGGGGTCTGCTCCGCCATGGGTACGGAGATCCAGGTTGGTCCGACCGGCGAGCGGCTCGACGGGAGGCGGCTGCTTCCCGTGGTGAGCAGGAGGTAGTGTGGCCCAACCGGAGCCCACCAGCCTTAAGACTGCCCAGTTGCCTGCGGTGCAGCATCTGGTGGTCCGGTATGCTAAGCGCGGAAAGATGCGTTTTGCCAGCCACAGAGACGTGGCTCGCGTCTTCGAGCGGGGAGTGCGCCGGGCCGGGCTGCCGATAGCCTACTCGGCGGGGTTCACGCCGCACCCAAGGATTTCCTACGCGGGTGGCGCTCCGACCGGGGTGGCGAGCGAGGCCGAGTACCTGACGCTCGCGCTGACGTCCCGTCTGGTCGGCCCGCAGGTACGCGAGCGGCTGAACGCGGCGCTGCCTGATGGGATAGATGTGATCGACGTCACCGATGCGGACTCCGGGGCCCGAGGGACCTCTCCGGGGCAGGAGTACACCGCGTCCCGGTGGCGAGTAGTTCTTCCGGGCGTGGAGCCAGCGGCGGCGCAGCGGGCCGTCGACGGTTTCCTCGCCCTGAGCGAGGCGCCGGTGGAGCGCCTCACGGACAAGGGCGTCCGCCGTCTGGATGCCCGGGCGGCCGTGATCACGCTTGACGTGCTCAACCCGACCGACCCTGAAGGCGGCCAGCGTGCCGCCGTGACGGGTGTAGAAGATTGTGCCATTCTTCGAATGGTTGTTCTGCATACGGCTCCCGCTGTACGGCCCGATGACGTGCTGACCGCGCTTCGCGAGCGGCACGGCCTCGTCCCGTCCTCGCCGCCCATAACCACCCGGCTGGCCCAGGGTTCGCTGGCCCTGCTGGCCGGGACGAGCGCGTTATGAGGGCGTTGCTGTGGTGCAGGAGGCCGTGACATGAAGACCGTGACATGAAGACAGAGAACCAGGCTCAGGGTCGTCGGGCTCGTGCGTTCGCCGCACGAGTTCAGGGTCGCCAGCGCGGCTCCGCCCTGGCCCATGTTGACAACGTGCTCCCGCGCGGCGTGCGGGCGGACCGCGGCATGCCGCCTCCCGGCGGAACACCGCGGACTCGCGCGCCCGGGAGCCTGACTGGAGATTGCCCGAATGCTCGAGAGCGAGCTGCACGACAGAGAATTTGCTGACAACGCCGGGGGCGAGCGCGCCGCCGGCAGCCTAACTCCACCCGCACCGAGTGTGCCGAGTGTCCCGGCGGCCCTGTTCCCGCCGCCACAGGTGGTGTTCCAGCCGCCTACCGTGCGGGCGGAGCCGGCCGCGACACGGCCGGCGCCGGCCGCCAC
>Ga0187783_10001065_pt1 | contig 20304 bp, 19 predicted proteins | sample 1015_SJ02_MP02_2_FD_132471 | JGI IMG/M metagenome (GOLD analysis project Ga0187783, IMG submission 132471) | Tropical peat soil microbial communities from peatlands in Department of Meta, Colombia - 1015_SJ02_MP02_20_MG | ecosystem: Environmental > Terrestrial > Soil > Wetlands > Peat | place...
GCCGCGGCCTTTGGCGGGCGCGCCGACGTGATGGCGCAGTTATCGCCGGATGGCCCGGTCTACCAAGCGGGAACGCTTTCGGGCAACCCGCTCGCGATGGCATCCGGGCTAGCGGTGGTCACGGCCATCGCCTCCGATGCGACCCTTTATGAGCGGTTGGAAGAGAGAACTCGCCAGTTGACCGACGGCCTCGAAGCGATCATGCAACGGCATGAGGTTGCGCACCGTTGTACGCGGGTCGGATCGATGTTCTCGCTGTTCTTTACGGAAGGCCCCGTGGAGAATCTCGAAGACGTACGAAATTCCGATCGAAATCTTTTCGCGAATTATTTTCGCGCCATGCTCGATCGCGGCGTTTACCTGGCGCCGTCACCCTTCGAAACCAACTTTCTTTCGGCTGCGCATACTGCTCGAGATGTTGAGCGCACCCTCGCGGCAGCCGACGGCTCGCTGGCTGGGCAGCGGGCGGCGGTATGATCGAGCCGAAACTCGACGCGCGGCGCCTCCTGTCAACCGAACCAATCGGCGAGGTCTCCATTCCGCGGTTGTATGCCTACCATCGTGCCCTTCGAGCGGCGCGCTCGAGCGGAAAGCGGACGATCACGTCGCACGGGCTTGCGGCGCTCCTCGGGCACACGATCGCCAGCACGCAGATTCGAAAGGACCTTTGCGCGCTGGGACCGCTCGGACGCCGCGGTCAGGGGTATACGATCGATCCGCTTGTCCAGCAGCTCGCCTGCGTTCTAGGATTGGAGCATGACTGGCGCATCGCAATCGTTGGGTTCGGATATCTGGGGCGCGCTTTCGCCGCCTTTATCACCGCGCGCGAAGCGCGTTTCAACGTCGCAGCGATCTTCGACCGGTCGCCCACGGTCGTGGGGCAGAGCTGGCAAGGAATCGTCGTGCGCGACGTCGAGGAGATGGAGCGCGCGCTTCCGGAATCGGGTTGCAAAATCGCAGTGATCTCGGTACCGGCGCAAGTCGCTCAGGAGTGCGCGACGCGAGTTGCCGATCTCGGCGTTCGAGCGATTCTAAACTTCGCTCCGACGCCGCTGGAGCTGCGCGGCCCGGTTATCGTGCGAAACATCGATCTCGCCGGCGAAATGGCGATCCTCACGCACCGGTTGAACCTAGGGAGCCTAGAGTAACGCCGATGCCTATTACTTGCATTGGGCTCTCGCACCATACGGCGCCGGTCGAAGTGCGCGAACGACATATGTTCCCCGCCTCGCGCATGGCGGAGGCGCTCGTGGCCCTACGAGATTACCAAGCCGTTCGCGAGGCCGTCATGCTTCAGACTTGCGGCCGGCTCGAAATCTACGCCGAGCTCGACGATTATGAAAGCGGCGTTGCGCAGGTCAAGTCATTTTTGGCCAACTTCCGGCACGGCGCGACCGGCTACGATCTGGAATCGTATCTCTATACAAGGCTCGGCCACGAAGCGGTCGCGCATCTCTTCCGGGTCTGCACCGGCCTGGATTCGATGCTGATCGGAGAAGCGGAGATTCTCGGGCAAGTCAAGGATGCGTACGTTGCGGCTACTCGCGCGAAATCTCTGGGACGCACGCTGCATCGTCTCTTTCGCGAGGCGCTCGCAGCCGGAAAGGCGGCTCGCGCTCAGACGAGAATTGGCGGCGAGTCGGTCTCGATCGCCACTGCTGCGGTCGAAGCCGCGCGCACGCACCTCGGCACGCTGGCCGGCACAGCCATTTTGGTGCTCGGCGCCGGCAAGATGGGCCGGACTGCGGTGCGCCGTTTGCGTCAGGAAGGAGCGCAGCGCGTGATCGTCGCCAATCGGACCATAACTCGCTCGCGCGACCTGGTGAGCGAAGCCGGTTGCGGCGAGGCCGTCGAGATTCGAGATTTGCCGCGGGCGCTTGAGAGCGCCGACGTCGTGGTTGCATCGTCGGGCGCCTCCGATTTCGTCCTCAGTGAGGAGCTCGTTCGCAAGGCCATGGCTCGCCGAAGCGATCGACCGTTATTCGTCGTCGACATCGCCGTGCCGCGCGACGTCGATCCGGACGTCGGCATCATTGAGAACGTGTCGCTCGTCGACATCGATGGTCTGCGGTCCGTCGTCAGCGAACGGCTCGAACAACGCCGCGAAGCAATTCCGGCGGTCGAAGCGATCATCGCGCAACGGAGCGGCCGCTTCGAAGGTTGGTACCGGTCGCGCGTCGCTCTGCCGGTCATCGCTCGTCTCACGCAAAAAGCCGAGGCAATCCGCTCGGCCGAGCTGGAGCGGCTGCTGGCCCGTTGTCCCGATTTGGCCGAGCGTGAACGCACGCTCATCGCCGGCATGACGCTAACGATCGTCTCGAAGCTTCTGCATTCGGCGATACTCAAGATTCGCGAGCAGGCAACATTGGATGGCGCGGAAGCGCTTTCCAGCGCACGGGTGCTCGACGATCTCTTCGAGCTCAATCTCGCTCCACCGGAACGATGACCGGTAAAGTATTTCTGATCGGCGCAGGCCCGGGCGATCCGGGCCTGCTGACGTTACGCGCCGCGCACCTGCTGCGTACGGCCGACGTTATGCTGTACGACGCCCTTGCAAGCGACGCGGTCGTGGCACTCGCGCCGGATCGGTGCGAACGCATTTTCGTCGGAAAGCGCAGCGGCGATCGTGCGTTGCCGCAGAGCGAGATCGAAGCGCTCATGATCGTGAAGGCTCGCGAGGGCCGGCGCGTAGCTCGTCTCAAAGGGGGCGATCCGTTCGTCTTCGGGCGCGGCGGCGAGGAGGCCGAAGCGTTGCGCGAGGCAGGCATTGCGTTCGAGATCGTTCCCGGCATCAGCTCAGCCCTGGCGGTGCCGGCCTACGCCGGCATCCCGGTAACCCATCGCAACTACGCCGCGTCGTTCACCGTCTTCACCGGACACGAAGATCCCGCCAAACCGGCATCGACTCTGGATTGGGAGAAACTTGCCGATCCGCTGCGCACGCTCGTCATCTTGATGGGTGCGGCAAATCTGCGCGAGATCGCCGAGCGGCTGGTCGCGCACGGAATGCCGGCGACGACGCCGGTTGCGGTGGTGCAAGACGGCACGGGTCCGCGCCAACGAACCGTGCTCGGTACGCTCGTTAGCATTGCGGAGCGCGCCGCACAGGCGGCGATTGGGCCGCCGGCAATCGTCGTTGTCGGCGATGTCGTGGGCTTGCGCGAGCGTTTGCGGTGGTTCGACACCGGTGTTCTGTTTGGGAAAAACGTTGCGATAACGCGCAGTGGCGAGCAGTCGGCGCTTTTTGCGGCCGCGCTGCTCGAGCGCGGTGCGCAGCCGATTGCGGCGCCGACGATCGCGTTGCGGCCGCCGGACGATCCCGGCATCGCCCGCAACGCACTGGACGAGCTCGAATCTTTCGCCTGGATCGTCTTCACCTCGCGCAATGGCGTCGACGCTTTCTTCGCGAGCTTGCGCGAGCGTAACGCCGACGCTCGCGCGATCGGAAAGGCGAGGGTCGCGGCAATCGGCGACCGAACCGCCGAGCGGCTCCGAGGCTACGGGGTCCAACCCGACCTCGTACCGCAAAGCTTCATTGGTGAAGAGGTTGCTCGGGGCGTCATCGAACGATCGCATCCGAAAGACTGCGTACTCATCTACCGAGCCCAAGAGGCGCGCGACGTTCTTCCGAAGATGCTCGAAGCCGGCGGCCTTCGCGTAACGGTGGCTGCGGCCTATAAAACCGTCGTCCCAGACGATCCCGAGTTCGCTTCTAAGATCGCGGGCGCCGACGTGCTGACATTTACGAGTGCAAGCACCGTGCGCGGCTTTACTACGCTGCTTGGCGGAGACGCCGTTGCAGCTCGAGCCGCGCTCGGTAAAGTCGTTGCCTGCATCGGCCCTATTACCGCGCAGGCGGCAATCGAGGCCGGTCTGCACGTAGAGGTCGTGGCAGAACGTTATACGGCCGATGGTCTGCTCGAGGCTCTCGAAGCTCATCTTACGCGAACGTAGTGCAGATCTTATTCGGCGCAACATTTGCCGCGGCCGTTGCATCACTCGCTTACCGAGCGCGCGCACTCACCTCTAGCGGCGCAATCGCGGCGTTCGTGGTGGGCACGACCGTCTTCGCCGGCGCCGGATGGCCGGGCGCCGCCGTGCTTTTCGCGTTCTTCTTACCGTCGACGCTGCTCACGCGAATGGGACGCGCGAAAAAACTGGGGATCGCGCCGCAAGGACGAGCCGCGCGCAACGGCTGGCAGGTTTTGGCGAACGGCGGCGTCGCAGCGTTGTGTGCCGCCTTCACGACGCACGGCACGCTCTTTGCCGCTGCGTTTGCGGGCGCATTTGCCGCAGCGTCAGCCGATACGTGGGGCACTGAAGTTGGATTGCTTTCCCGAAGGAGGCCGGTTTCGATTCTGACGCTTCGTCCGCTGCGCGCCGGTCTTTCGGGCGGCGTTACTCCGCTCGGGATTGCGGCAAGCGTAACCGGTGCGCTCATGGTAGCGTGGGTCGCTGCGCTGGTTCGTATCGCACCGCTAGGAAGCGTCGCGCTCGGCGGCTTGGCCGGCGCGCTCGCGGACTCGGTTATCGGCGCAAGCCTGCAGGCGCTGCGGTGGTGTCCGGCTTGCGCTTGCGAATCTGAAGCGCGGATTCATGATTGCGGGGCCGCGACGCAGCTGCGGCGCGGAGTGCGCTGGATCGAGAACGACGCGGTGAACTTCGCCGCAACGCTCTGCGGCGCAATCGTCGCGTCAGCGGCCGCGTCCTCGTAGAATCGCGACTTCTTATGCCCAGAATGCCATCCGGCGTCCACCTGTTGCCTGCGGGCGCGCTCGATCGCCTGGAGCGTTACTCGCCCAAGAATCAGCGTCAGCTGAAACGGCTCGCGCGGCGCCGCGCGGCGAAGCCGCATGAAGATTTGCCGCCGTTTCCGACTAAGCGATACGACGTCGTCTACGCCGATCCGCCGTGGTTTTACTATGGAAGTCAGATCAAGGATGCGGCTGCAGCAAAGCATTATCCGTTGATGGACCAGGACGAGCTCGCGAAGCTGCCCGTTCGATCGATCATGAGCGAGCGAGCCGCGCTCTTCTTATGGTCCACCGGTCCGCGGTTGAACTTCGCCGTCGATCTCATCGAACGGTGGGGCTTGTTTTACCGCGGCGTCGCTTACGTTTGGGTGAAGATCAATCGCAAGGGCCAGCCGATCCGTGGGCAAGGCGTACCGCCGACCTTTACGAAGCCGACGACGGAGTTCGTGCTCGTCGCCACGACCGTGCCGACCGGCAGGCCCTTTCCGATTCTCGATCTCGCGCAGCCGCAGGTTGTGATGGAGCCGCGCGGTCAGCACAGCCGCAAGCCGGCGGTATTTCGCACGCTCATCGAGGCGCTCTGCGGCGACCGTTCGCGGATCGAACTCTTTGCGCGACAATCCGCGCGCGGCTGGGATGCGTGGGGAGCGCAAGCCCCGGTCACGCCCCGGGACGCTTGAGCGCTAAAATCGAAGGGAGGATCGCATGGGTGCAGCGGCCGGCGCGCGCGCAAGAATGGGGGAGGCAACGCTTGCCTCGCTAGGTATTCACGTCCTCGCCGCGCTGGCGATCCCGGCGCTCGCGTGGACGGCGTCGACCGTCGCTCCGGTCGAAACGATTAGTTTCAGACAGATCGTTCACATCGAGATCGTTCCGCCGCGCGTTCCGCATCCGCCGCCGCGCGCCATCGCTCCGCATCACGACCGCCGGCCGATCGTGAATTTCGCCAGCCACGTTCGCCTCGTTAGCGAGAAACCGCATTTGCACGCCACCTCCGAGCCGGCGGTCGCAACGAATGCGCCGGTGGCGCCGGCGATCGGAACCGTAGCCCGCGCGGGCGAAGGCAACGCCTCGGCCGACGCGATGCCCGATGCAACGCCGTCGCCGGTCGTTCGCGCCGCGGCGAGCCTCGGCGCACGTCAGACCGGCGGATATCTGCCCTTTGGAGCCGAGCAGCCCGACCCGGTGCTGGATCCCGGCGTCCGCAAAGAGCTCGAATCGCTGGGCGCGCACGTAACGCTGATCGTGACCGTCGGGGACGACGGCCGCACCAAGGACGTGCTCTTCGATCCGCCGATCGATCCGCAGATGCAGAGCCGGATAAAATCAATCCTCGCCGACGCGAACTGGGATCCGGCAGTCTGCGGCGGCGGAGTTGCCTGCGAAGCCAGCGCAACGATCAAACTCTAGGGAGACTTTGAAGAGGGGGTTGGAACTGCGTGAGCGCGGCGTCGCAACTTTTTCGGGCCACCCATGGAGGGCTGTTACAAACCCTTCGACTCGCTTTGCTCGCTCAGGATAGCCCGAAAAAGTGCGCGACGAGCGTCCGCGCGTCGCAGTTCCAACCCCCTCTTCAAAGTCTCCCTAGAGAATCGATTTTCCCAAGCCGGAGCAAATCAAGCCAACGGCGAGCGCTGCCGTTTGATTGCGATAATCGAAGATCGGATTGATCTCCACCACTTCGATTGAGCCGAGTTGTCCGCTGTCATAGAGCATTTCCATGACGAGATGCGCTTCGCGGTAACTCAGGCCGCCTTTGACCGGCGTTCCCGTACCCGGAGCCTCGCTTGGGTCGATCGCGTCCATGTCGAACGAAACGTGGATCGGCCGGCCTTGCGCGCCGGCGATCGCGCGCGCCTCTTTCATTACGTGCATCATCCCGCGCTTGTCGACGTCGGTCATCGTAATCGTTCGCACTCCAAACTCTCGGAGCAAGCGCTTTTCGTTCGGATCGACGTCGCGCAAACCGATTTGCACGGTGTGCTCGGCCTTCGCAAAACCGTTGGCCAGCGCAAAATAGAGCGGCATCCCGTGAACGTTCCCGGTCGGCGAACTCGTTGGACTATTGATGTCGGCATGCGCGTCGATCCAAACCAATCCCGGCGGCTCGCCTCGAGCGCGCGTTAGGCCGGCCAAGGTGCCCATTGCGATCGAATGATCGCCCCCGAGCACGATCGGTAAACCGCCCTCCCGCACCGCTTCCTCGACTAGCAGCGCCAGACCGTTGCAGACGTCGTTGATAACGCTGAGGAATTTTGCCGACGCGTCGTCGGCGCTCGCCGACTCGCGAATCGGCACGTGGAGATTGCCGCGATCGATGATGGTTGGAATGTTGAGCCGCCGCAAGGCTTCATGCAGCTTTGCATAGCGCACCGCCGACGGTCCCATATCGACCCCGCGCCGGCTCGCTCCCAGATCCATCGGGACGCCGACGATATCGACGCGCTGCACCGGTGAAAGCGTCGTGCTCACGCCGCAGCCTTCGATTTCGCAACTTCGATGACCCGCACCACGATCACTCGCAACACGCCGGCGATGGGCACCGCAACCAGCATGCCAAAGAGTCCCCCCAACTCGGCACCGATCAAAACCGCGACGAGTACGAAGAACGCGCTGAGACGCACTTGGCGTCCGACGATGTTGGGTGCGATAAAGTGCCCCTCGGCCTCATAGATCAAGACGAAGGCAGCGGTTACGAACAGAGAGTTGATCCAACCGTTCGTCAAGAGCGCCGATAGAAAGGCGGGAAGAAAAGCCAATACGGCGCCGACGTAAGGAATCAAGTCGCCGAATCCCGCGAGCAGTCCGAATAAGTACGGGTACGGAACGCGTAAGAGCATCATTGCGACCGTGATGAGAATGGCGACCGTGAGTGCGACCAACAATTGACCGCGAACGAAGCCGCCGAGGACGGAGTCGATGTCGGCGAGCAATTCCAAGGTGGCGCGCCAGCGCTGCGGCGGTACGACCGCCGCGACTCCGGCTTTGAGATGATCCAGGTCGAACAGAAGATAGGCGGTCAGGACCGGGACGATGATAAAGGTCGCGAACGCCGCAACCGTGCCCGCCAGCAGCGTCGCAACGTGCCCGAAGGTTTGCAGGCCTCGCGTCTGTACCCACGTTCCAACCGCGGTAGGAAGGCCGGCGATTTCGCTTCGGATCCAGGGCGGCAGGCGCGACGTCAACGGATCCTGCGGATCGTAGAGGAGCGAATGGAGCCGCCGGACGAGATCCGGATAATGGACCACCAGCATTGCGACGTCGTTTACGACGTGAGGCACGATAAAAAGCGCCGCGACGACCAACGCGATCACGATGGAGAGGTAGACGATAACGATTGCCAGCACGAGCGGCATGCGGCGGCGCAGCCACTGCACCGCCGGATAGATGAGGTAGGCCAAGAAGATCGCGCCTACCAGGATGTAGACCACGCCGCGAAGCCGGGCAAGGATCTGCACGAGGAACTCGCCGATGTAAAACGCGAGCACGAGCACCATCAAAATTTTTAGTGCGTACGTAATGCGCGCGTCGGTAAGCCATGCCCATGGATTGCGGCGAGGGCTCCTCATATGCGCGCGACGTTCCCCATGCGGCCAAGCAAGCCCCGTTGCGGAGTGCGGCAGGAGCCGGAACGAGTGAGAAGCGAATTGGCCGCCATGTTTGCGCGTGCGCCGTCACTCGCAGCTCTTGCGCTCCTAGCTGAAATCGTCGCGATCGCACCCGCACGGGCGTATCTTCCCCCGCCGATCGTGCACTTGAATCACGACGTTCGCAATCTGGCTCGCCGCCTGCCCGCCGCGATCGCGCTCGATTTGCTCGACCTCGACACGGGCTATCAAACCGGCTTCAACGCAGGCATGAGCATGCCGGCCGCATCGACCATCAAGGTGCCGGTCATGGTCGAGGTTTTCGAACAGCTCGAGGCGGGGCGCTTCGATTTGCAGCGCCGAGTCAGGCTGGAAGCTGCTGACAAAGATTACGGCTCCGGTGACCTTTGCGACGCGCCGGCGGGAACGGCCTATGCGGTCTCCGATCTGCTCGAAAAGATGATCGACATCAGCGATAACACGGCGACGAACATGCTGATACGGCTCGTCGGGCGCAAGAACATCAACAAGCGTATGCGAGAGCTTGGACTCGAGCGAACGCACCTAGCCGGCGACGTGCGTACGGACAGCTGGTCGATCCGGCAGACGCTGCGAACCTCGCCTGCGGATTTGGTCCGGCTGCTGACGCTGATGGCGAAGCGCGAGCTCGTCGACGAGTGGTCCTCAAACGAGATGATCGATATCTTGAAAGCCGATCAGATCAACACGCTGCTCCCGGAACCGCTACCCGTCGACGTACCGGTCGCCCACAAAACCGGCTCGCTTGACGACACGCTCAACGACGCCGGCATTGTCTTCGCCGGCGACGCGCCTTACGTGATCGCCGTGATGACGACCGCGCTGCCGTCGGAAGATCTCGGTCGAGCCTTCATCCATTCCGTTTCGCGGCTCGCCTACGCTGACGAGCTGCGTTTGGCGCGCTGGCGCGAAGCCTCGGCGCCCCCGACCAGCGATCTATCGCCCGACGCGCAGTATTGGAATGAGGGCGCCGCGCCGCCGTAGCGGCGCAGGCAAGCTCCTAGGCGCTGATTTTCGCCGACGCGTAGACCCGCGTCAGCCACGACTCGTAACGCGGTTCGCGGCCGGTAACGATGCGGTTGTAGAGCTCGCTCAGCCGGGCGGTTATCGGACCGATATCTCCGTCGCCGACCTGGCGCCGGTCGATCGAGCCGACACCGCAGATACCGACGGCCGTGCCGGTAAAGAAGACTTCCTCGGCGGCGTAGAGTTCTCCACGATCGATCGAGCGTTCGACGGTAGGTATCCCAAGCTCGTCGCGCGCGATCTCGATCACCGACCGGCGCGTCACGCCTTCTAATACGTTTTGCGACGGATCGGGCGTGTAGAGCACCCCGCGCCGTGCTAAGAAAATATTCTCCGCCGAACCTTCGGCGACGTGTCCGTCGTGCGAGAGGAGGATCGCTTCGTCGTACCCGTTCTGCACCGCCTCGCTCTTGGCGAGCGCAGAGTTGACGTAAAGTCCGGTAATTTTTGCGCGCGGCGGCGCCATCGTATCGTCGGCACGACGCCACGAACTCACGCAAACGTCCAGCCCTCGGCCGGCGTCGATATACTGCGCGAACGGAATCGGAACGATGGCAAAAGCATCCGGAACGTTATGAAGCCGCACGCCGACGTCTTCCGCGGCTTTGTAGACGAAGGGACGAACGTAGACGTGCGATTCGTAACGATTGCGCAGGCAGAGTTCTATGGTTACGTCGATCAGCTCGTCGACCGTATGTCGAAGTTCCATCGTCATGATCTTCGCCGACGTGGCCAGCCGCTCGAAGTGATCGCGCAACTGCACGAGAAAAAGCTCCCGCTCCTCCGGCACCCAATAACCGCGAATGCCTTCGAAACAGCCCGTCCCATATTGGAGCCCGTGCGTCAAGAGGCCGACCTTGGCTTCTTCGTAGTTGAGGAATCGACGGTCCGCGTAGACGGTAATCGACGAAAGATCCACGCTCGCTACCTCCTTACCAGCTGACCAGGCGCTTTGCGTCCACGATTGCGAAGCTCCTTTGGCCAAACGTCGCTCCGCGCCCGGCCATCGGTCGTAACCTACCAAGGGAACCGCTAGCGGGGGGCGTCCGAGCGTTTCGGCACGGACGGTGGGGAGCGCTGCGGCGTCGCTCGAATTACGGTAAGTGTGAGCAAACCATTACTTCGGTTGACGCATCCGCTCGTTCGCGCAGGCGAAGGCTTACGACGGGCGACGTGGGACGAGGCGCTCGATCGCGCAGCTGCGGCTCTGCACGATGCGCGCGGACGCGGCGCGACTCGCACCTTTGGGATGTTCAGCTGCTCCAAGGCGACGAACGAGATGAACTACATCGCCCAAAAGTTCGCGCGCGCCGTCTTGGGCAGCAACAACATCGACAGCTGCAACCGAACTTGACACGCTCCGAGCGTCGTCGGTCTGACGGCGGTTTTCGGAGCAGGCGGCGGCACGAGCTCTTACCAGGAGATCGAGCGCACCGGCCTGATCGTCTTGTGGGGATCGAACGCGCGCGAAACGCATCCGATCTTCTTTCACCACGTCTTGCGCGGACTTCGAAACGGCGCCAAGCTGTACGTCGTGGATCCGCGCCGCACGTCCAGCGCTCAGTGGTCCGACGGCTGGCTCGGGCTGGACGTCGGATCGGATATCGCCCTCGCCAACGCGATCGGCCGCGAGATCCTCGCCGCTCACCTGGAGAACCGCGAGTTCATCGCCCGAGCGACGAGCGGCTTCGAAGCTTACCGCGCCTCGGTCGAGCCGTACACGCTGGAGTACGCCGAAAAGACGACGGGCGTTCCGGCCGCGCTCGTTGCCGAGCTCGCGCATGCATACGCCACGGCGCCGCGCGCCCAACTGTGCTGGACGCTCGGCATTACGGAGCATCACAACGCGGTCGACAACGTCCGCGCGCTCATCAATCTCGCGTTGCTCACCGGCCACGTCGGGCGCTACGGATCGGGCCTCAACCCGCTGCGTGGACAGAACAACGTCCAGGGCGGCGGGGACATGGGCGCAATCCCAAATAAATTCCCCGGCGGTCAAGACGCGGAAGATCCGGGCGCGATCGCGCGGTTCGAACGGGCCTGGAACGTGACGCTCCCGCGCATGCGTGGATGGAATCTCACCGACATGTTCCATGCGATCGATTGCGGCGAGCTCGATTCGCTCTACATTGTCGGGGAGAATCCCGCGCAATCCGAGGCGGATCAAACGCGTGCGATGGCTTTGCTGCGCAGCCTAAAACATCTGATTGTCCAAGACATCTTTCTAACGAAAACGGGCGAACTCGCCGAGGTCGTTTTCCCGGCGTCGGCCAGTTGGTGCGAATCGGACGGAACCGTGACAAGCAGCGAGCGGCGAGTCCAGCGCTGCCGCAAGGCGCTCGAGCCCCCCGGCGAAGCCCGCGACGACATCGCGATTCTGTGCGACCTCGCCCGGCGTTTAGGCCACGGCTGGCCGATCTATTCGCCACAGCAAGCGTGGGACGAATGCCGCTCGCTCTCGCCGTGGCATGCCGGCATGAGTTACGCTCGCCTCGAACAGCTGGGCGGCATTCACTGGCCGTGCTACGACGAAAACCATCCCGGGGAACAGTTTCTGCATGCGCGGCTGTGGGAAGAGCCGTTGCGTGGCGAGTGCGCGCCGTTCGCTGCGGTCGAGCACGATCCGCCGGTCGAAGCGCTCGACGACGAATATCCCGTTCGTTTGACGACGGGGCGGCGCTTGGATTCCTTCAACACCGGCGTGCAGACCGGTGGCTACGCTTCACCTCTGCGCCATGGGGAAACGCTCGACGTCTCACGAGAGGATGCGGTCCGCTACGGCGTCACCGACGGCGATTACGTGCGAGTAAGCTCGCGGCGCGGCTCGGTCGTCGTTCCGATTCGCATCGACGCGGGACTTCGTCCGGGTCTTGCGTTTACGACGTTTCACTACAACGATGAGGTTGCGACCAATCTGTTGACCATCGACGCAACCGATCCAAAGTCGGGAACGGCCGAGTTTAAAGCCTGTGCGGTTCGCATTGAACGAGTCGTCTCGCCGATCGAGAGGGTCACGGCTACGACGGCCTAGCGATGGATTTACATTTTACTTCAGCTACGGCAAGTGCCGACGAGCGCGCAGTCGTCGACGGCGCGCTCGCCGGCAAACTCAACGGCGATGGACGCATGCGCCGACATCTCTTGCTTCCTGTCCTGCACGCGGTGCAGGATCGCTTTGGCTGGATCGGTCCCGGCGCGCTCAACTACGTGAGCGAGAGTCTCGGTGTCGCGCCCGCCGACGTCTACGGCGTGGCGACCTTCTACGCCTCACTCAAAACGGCGCCCGGCGCCGCGCGCATGGTGTATGTTTGCGACGACATCGCGTGCATGAATGCCGGCGCAGAGGCGCTCTGCGCCGCCTTAGAATCGTCGAGTGATTCGTGGTCGCGCAGTCCGTGTTTGGGGCTGTGCGATCGGGCGCCGGCGGTGCTGATCGAAACGGCCGGAGCTTCGACGAGCGCAACCGCAATTGCGCCGGCGACGCCCGCGTTGGATCCCCAAACCTCCAGGCCGACGCAGGTCGGCGGATCGGCGCGGCGGCTGTTGCGCCGAATCGGCAGAACCGACCCTCAGAGTTTGGAGGCGTACCGAGCCGACGGCGGATACGCTGCGCTGTTTAAAGCTTTAGAGCTGCAGCCCGGCGGCGTCATCGCCGAGGTTATTGCCGCGAATCTATTGGGACGCGGCGGCGCGGCCTTCCCGACCGGACGCAAACTCAAGGCCGTTGCCAACGCGCCGGCGTACCCGCACTATCTCGTCTGCAATGCCGACGAATCCGAGCCGGGCACCTTCAAGGATCGCATGCTGATGGAGGAGGATCCGTTCGCGGTCGTCGAGGCGATGACGATCGCTGCGTATGCGATCGGCTGCCGGCAGGCGTACATCTATATTCGCGGCGAGTATCCGCAAGCAGCGCAGCGCATCGGCCATGCGATCGCGCAGGCTCGCGCGGCGGGACTGCTCGGCGATGACGTGCTGGGAAGCGGCATGGGTCTGGAGATCGAACTGCGGCGCGGAGCCGGTGCATATATCTGCGGCGAAGAGACCGCGCTCTTCAACTCGATCGAAGGCAAGCGCGGCGAGCCCCGCAACAAGCCGCCTTTTCCGGTTGAGAACGGACTCTTCGGCAAACCGACGGTGGTCAACAACGTCGAGACGCTCGCGAATCTTCCGCTGATCGTGACCGAAGGCGGCGTCCAGTTTGCGCGTGTGGGGACACCCGGCTCGACGGGGACGCGGCTCTTCTGTCTTTCGGGCGCCGTGACGATCCCGGGACTCTACGAGGTTCCGCACGGGACGACGCTTGGAGCATTGATCGAGCTGGCCGGCGGAATCGCGCCCGGGCGGCGGCTTGCGGCAATACTTCTCGGCGGCGCCGCGGGCACGATCGTCACGCCCGACGCGCTTTCGATGCCGTTGACCTTCGAAGACGCTCGCGCCGCGGGAGCAACGCTGGGCTCGGGCGTCGTCATGCTCTTCGACGATCGCGTGGATCTGCGCGCGATCTTGCGGCGCATCGCCGAGTTTTTTCGGGACGAATCATGCGGGCAGTGCGTACCCTGCCGCGTCGGGACGGTGCGCCAATCGGAAGCGCTGCAGCGGCTTTGCTGCAACGGCGATCCGATGCAGCGCGCGCGAGATATCTCGTTGCTCGGCGAGATCGGCACGGCGATGCGAGACGCCTCGATCTGCGGCCTCGGCCAAACCGCGGCGAACGCGATCGAGTCGGCAATTCGGAACTTGGGCCTGTTCGCAGCGGAGAGCAATTCGTGAGCGTCGAGCTTACGATCGACGACCGGGCGGTCCACGTCGAGGACGGCTCGACGATTCTCGATGCCTGCAAGCAGCTTGGAGTAGAGACACCCACCCTCTGTTTTCTCGAATCGCTGACGCCGGTCAATGCCTGTCGCGTCTGCGTCGTAGAGTTGGAAGGCTCGCGCGCGCTGGTGCCGTCGTGCGCCCGGCGTGCCGAGACCGGCATGGTCGTTCGGACCGATTCGCCGCGCGTGCGGCACAGCCGCAAAATGGTGCTCGAGTTCCTCGCCTCGTCGGTCGATCTTTCGACTGCACCCGAGGCGCAGCGCTACTGCCGGCGATACGGCGCAGATCCAAGGCGCTACGGCACCGATGCAGCGACGGTCGAGCAACCCGTAAAGATCGACAATGCGCTCTACGTCCGCGATTATGCGAAGTGCATCCTCTGCTACAAATGCGTCGAAGCATGCGGCACCGACGCGCAAAATACTTTTGCGATCGCGGTAGCCGGCCGAGGGTTTGGCGCAGGTATTTCCACCGAATACGACGTGCCGCTGCCGGAGTCGGCGTGTGTCTACTGCGGCAACTGCATCGGCGTCTGTCCGACCGGCGCGCTGATGTTTTCTTCCGAACACGAGCTGCGGCAGCGCGGCCAGTGGAAGGAAGAGCGGCAAAAGAAGACCGACACGATCTGTTCTTACTGCGGTGTCGGCTGCACGCTGACGCTGCACGTTCAAGACAACGCGATCGTCAAAGTGACCTCGCCGATCGAGGACGACGTCACCAGCGGCCACCTCTGCATCAAAGGACGCTTCGGTTATCAATACGTGCAGAACCGTCCGCCGGAGGACGACTCTCCTGCGTGATCCTGACCGGAGCGAACGAACGTGAGCGCAGTCGAAGGGCGGCCCGGACGCAGCATCGGCGTGGAGATGCTCGTAGTCGACGGCGAGACGCAACGCCGTAAATACGACAGCGTCGTTACCGAAGAGCCGCTCGAGCTGCGTCTGCTTTCACAGGGCTCGACGAAGACGCTGGCGATCACGATGCGAACGCCTGGAAACGACTTCGAGCTCGCTGCGGGTTTCGTTTATAGCGAGGGCATCGTGCGCGCGCGCGACGAGATTGCGGAGCTGACGTACTGCATTGACCCCGCCGTCGACCCCGAGCAGCGGTACAACATCGTCACCGTCGAGTTCCGCACCGGCGCGCCGCTGGATTTCTCTCGCTTCGAGCGTCACTTCACCATGAGCAGCTCGTGCGGCGTCTGCGGTCGCGCGCAGCTCGACTCGCTGCGCGAGCTGGGCGCGACGCCGGCCGACGACGACACGCGTCTTCCCGCAGGCGTCCTCTACGCGCTTCCCGGGCGCATGCGCCAAGCGCAGCGCGTCTTCGCTTCGACCGGCGGCTTGCACGCCGCGGCGCTCTTCGATCTGACCGGCAAGGCAATCGTCGTTCGCGAGGACATTGGACGCCATAATGCCGTCGACAAGCTCGTCGGCTGGGCGCTGCTGGACGACCGGCTGCCGCTGCGAGGCTGCGCGCTGGTGGTTAGCGGACGTGCCAGTTACGAAATACTGCAGAAGACGGTGATGGCCGGCGTTCCGATCGTTGCATCCGTTTCGGCACCGAGCAGCCTGGCCGTCGATGTCGCGCGCGAATTCAACATCACGCTGGCCGGCTTCGTGCGCGGCGAGCGCGCAAACCTTTACGCCGCTCCGGAGCGAATCGTCGCGAGATGAAAGAGCGCGAGTTTCGCTTGGACTTCTTCATCGCGATCGCCGCGTTGCTGGTGAGCGCGCTGACGGCGGGCACGTTGATCTATCAGACGCACGTCATCGGCAATCAGTTCGCCGCGACGATCTGGCCGTATTTGAGCGTGGGAACGACGTACAACTCAAGCGGTGAGACGATCGACGTCACGAACGACGGTCTCGGCCCGGCCTTGGTGCGGTCGGCGCAACTGACGGTCGACGGCGCTCCCGTTCACTCCTGGAACGATTACCTTGGCGTACTGGCGACGGATCCGGAATTCCAGCCGATTTTCCGGCGCACGCGCGCCGCCACCGAGGCCGGCAAGGGGAACGGCGCGACGCTGTCGATGAGATCGATTGGGCCATCCTCCACGCTGCGGCCCGGTGAGTCGGATACGCTGCTGAACTTTTTGCTGGCCGAGAGGCTTCCGCCTCAACTCATGCGCAAACACTCGCTTTCCATCGATCTTTGCTATTGTTCGCTCAACGGCAGCTGCTGGACGCTGCACTCCACTCCGGGGCGGATCAGCAGCGATCCACGACCCGTCTCCGGATGCGCGAGCAGTTTTGCCATCGAGTCCAATCCCGTCACCGCGCCGCTAACAAAAAGTCCTTCAGCAGCGCATTGAACGCCTTGGGATTGTCCGCGTTCGCGACGTGACCGGCGGCCGGAACCATCGCTAATCGTGCGTTAGGAAGGCTCGATGCGATCTCGTGTGCGAGCGCCGCCGGAGCGACCGCATCGTGCTCGCCGTAGGCCACGAGGACGGGTACGTCAATGCTCGGCAAGATGTCGCGATAGTCGCCCGTCCACGTGGCCTGCGTCGCGGCGAGGAAGCAGTCGAGAGATTTGCAGGCAAACTGCTCGACGGTCTCGCGTAAACGCGCCGGCGGCAATCCAAGCTGCGCCGCGCGGCGCTCGCCGAACGCGCGCATATCGCCGGCTTCCCGCGCCTGGGCGGCCATGTTCTGCGCCACTCGCTCGCCGTCCGGATAGCGAGCGAACGTCCCCAATAGCAGCATCGCAGTAATACGTTGCGGCGCGCGTTTCCATAGCTCGAAACCGACGACGCCGCCGAGGCTGCAGCCGACCAGCGTAAAGCGCTCCACCCCCAATGCATCGGCGACGGTAAGCACGTCGGCCGCATAGCCCGCACGCGTGATGGTCGCCGGATCCGGGTCGGGCTTCTGCGTACCGTTGCCGCGCAGCTCGACCGCGGCGCAGCGATGATCGCGGCGCAACGCCTCGAGCTGATAATCCCAGATTGCCGCCGTCGAGCCGACCCCGTGCACGAATATCAATGTCCGGGCGTTGCCGCCCGCGGCTGACGAACCGGCAAGGCGCGCGCCGGCAGTCATGGCGTATCCCGCTTGCGCGCGACAAACGCGCGAACGTACTCCAAGGGTTGGGCGTTGAGAACGTCCTCTTTGGTTAGGCCGGCACGCCGGGCCTGGCCGACCGCGAAGTCGATCGCCGATAAATCTCTCGTGCGGTGCGCGTCGCTGTCGAGAACGAACGTAACGCCAAAACTCTTCGCCTTTCGAGACAATGGCGCGGGAAGGTCGAGACGTGCGGCTTGGCCGTCTATCTCCAGAGCCGTACCGGTGCGTGCGGCCGCAGCGAAGACCGCGTCGTAATCGAACTCATAACCGGTCGCGAGCACCGAGCCCGGCGAAGCATCGAAGCGCCGGCCGGTCGGGTGCCCGATGATCGTAACGTACGGGTTTTCGCAAGCACGAATGAGCCGAGCGGTCATCTCGCTGCGCGACTGGTTCACCGCGGTATGAACCGAACCAATTACTACGTCCAGTTTCGCGAGCGTCGCGTCGTCAAAATCGAGCGAGCCATCGGGCAGAATATCGACTTCGCTTGCACACAGCGTTCGAATCCCATAACGGTCGCCGACCTCCTCGATGACGGCGCGCTGCTCGAGCAACCGGTTCGGCGCGAGGCCAAAACGTCGGCCGCGGCCCGCGGAGTGGTCGCTGATTGAATGATACTCGTACCCGCGAGCCGCCGCCGCGGCAATCATCGCTTCCAAGCTGTCGTCGCCGTCGCTCCACGTCGTGTGCATGTGAAAATCTCCGCGCAGATCGGTTAGCTCGACGAGCTCGGGAATCTCGCCCGCACGCGCGAGCTCGATTTCGTCGAGCCCGCTGCGCATCTCGGGAGGAATATACTGCATCCCGAGCGCCGCATAGACGCCGGCTTCCTCGGTGCACGTAATAACCTCGCCGTTCTCCAGGTTGAGGATGCCGTTCTCGCTCACGCGAAGGTTCGAGCGTACCGCGTACTCGCGCAGCTTGATATTGTGCTCGCGCGAGCCGGTAAAGTGCTGCAGCAAATTCCCGTAAAGATGATCGGGCAAAACGCGCAGATCGATCTGCAAGCCGCCGGGAAGCCAAATGCTCGCCTTGGTCGGCCCTTCCGCAAGCACCGCTTGCGCGCGGTTCCAAGCGGTAAAATGGGCAGTCACTTCGGCAGCATGGTGAGACGTACAAACTAAATCGACATCGCCGACGGTCACCTCGCATCGCCGCAAGCTTCCGGCGAAGAGCAGCCGTTCGAGCGGAGGGCCCTCACGGACGTAATCCATCGCCTCGCGCGCAATTGCAAGCGCGATGGGCAGCGGCGTGCGCCGTTGCCGGCCGCGGTAGGCAAGAATGCCGCGCCGCCAGTTTTCGATCGTCTTGCTACCCAAACGCGGGACTCCGGCGAGCGTCCCCGCGACGATCGCGGCTTCCAGATCGGCGAGCGAAGCGATCCCGTAATCGGTAAAGAGCATTGCGGCCGTCTTCGTGCCGATCCCGCTCACGCCGAGCACTTCTAATAGCGACGGCGGGAAGCGCTGATGGAGCTGATCGAGCTGTTCGGCCTTTCCAGTCCGCACGAGTTGCTCGATCGCCGAACCGATCGACTTGCCGACGCCGGGAAGCTTGAGATGCTCGCCGGCTTCAACCAGGTCGGCTAGCGGCGGAGCGTTCTCTACCGATGCCGCCGCCTTTTCGTACGCCATGTACTTGTAGAACGACTCGCCCGCCATCTCCATGAGGGTACGGATCTCGAGAAGCTTTTGCGCTACTTCCACGTTTGATAGCACGGCGTGTAGTGGAGTTGGCTCAAGCTGCCGAATGATACTGCTGCGATGCCTCTGTTGCGCATGCGAAACGCGACATTTGCAAGCGGCACGACCTTTGTCGGTCCCGTCTCACTCGAGCTATCCCAAGGCGAACATACCGCGCTGCACTGCGGCGGCGCCCAGGAAGCCGCCATCGTGGCGCTGCTCGCCACCGGCATCGTAAAGGCTTCGAGCGGCTGCGTCCTCATCGACGATTACGACCCGCACGTGCAATCGGTCCACTGCAAACGTATCGCAGGATTGGTCCCGCACGAACCTTTTTTGCTCGACGAAAGCGAGTTTGACCGCTACGTCGCCTACCGCGCCGCGCTGTGGGGTATCGAGCTTCGCCGGGCGCAGACGCATGCCGCATTGTTGCGCCGCCGGCTATCGGGCATGCATGAATCATTCGCTTATCCGTTGATCGCCACGCTGATCGGAATGCCGCGGTTAATCGTGCTCGACCGGCCGCAACCGGCGTATGCGCCGCTAATTTTCGGGGTCGTCGGAAGGCGTGGGGTACTCTCTACCCATACCGACGCCTCAGCCGCTCGCGCCTTTTGCCCGAGTGGGCCTACGCAGTTGCAAGCGACGCAGGCTTGACGCCGCGCGCCTTATTTGCCGTCCTGCAAGCGCGTCTGTGGGCGCAGCGGCGGATTGTCTTCTGTTCCTGCGCGGCGGCTTTCGTCGCCGGCCTCGTTCAACCGTCGGGTTACGCCGCGCCGGTCTTTCTGTGCTCGCTCCTTGGAATCGCCTCCGCATTGGCCCAGAGCCCCGGGATCCACCCCCATCTCGACCGCGGCGAGCAGAGTGCGCCGCTGTTCGGACGAGAACTCGCGCGCGCGAAGGCGCTCGTTCCGTGTCTCGCCGCGGCCCTCGCGGCGCTGATCTACGCCGGCGCTCAGCTTCTGCGCGGCGCGCCCGACGTACCGCTCACGCTGCTTGTCGCCATCGCGGCCGTCATCGCGGCGACCTTGACGGCGCTGTGCGCGACGATCCGGAGCGGAACCGCGCGTGTCTTCTACATTATACTCGCAGCGAACACCAGCGCGGCGGCATATGCGTTAGTCGTTGCGGGGCGCTCGCTCTTAGCCGAGCTGGCGTTCTGCGGGGTCGTCGCCTTTTTTGCGCTACGGCAATATGGCGAGGCGCTGGCCCGCTACGATCCTATTTGAGCCGGCGTCGCGGTGGCAAGCTTTTCCAGCATCGCGCGATTGAACTGCGATAGATCGTCGCTGCCGCGAGTCGAAACCCAGTTCGAGTCGGTAAC
>Ga0187783_10001066_pt1 | contig 20296 bp, 17 predicted proteins | sample 1015_SJ02_MP02_2_FD_132471 | JGI IMG/M metagenome (GOLD analysis project Ga0187783, IMG submission 132471) | Tropical peat soil microbial communities from peatlands in Department of Meta, Colombia - 1015_SJ02_MP02_20_MG | ecosystem: Environmental > Terrestrial > Soil > Wetlands > Peat | place...
CATGGACGGCTCCAGTTGTTGTTGGGACCCCAGATTCATCTACCTGGCGCGATGAAACCAGGGACGCCCGTTTTCACTACCTCATTGAGCCTCTGCCTGGTCTGAATGCGATTGATTTCGTTCCATGCGCCTTCCGGAAGGGCTGAGATGTCAAAATTCTCGCGCGCGCGCGCCGCGGTTTTGGGTGTGGTAAGCAAAGCCGTGCCGCGCTGCACCGCCCATGCCAGCAGCACCTGTGCCGGCGTCTTTCCAACTTGGGCGGCGATTGCCGAAATGACTGGATCTTCGAGCAGCCCCGGCTCCATTCCGTGACCCAACGGAGCGAAAGCCAAAAACACAATGCCCTTTGCTTTGCAGAATTCCAAAATCTCCGTTTCCGGCAGATACGGATGTGATTCGACTTGGACCACAGCTGGCTTGATCCTTGCCGACTCGTAGATGGGCAACAATTCATTCAGGCTGATGTCCGACAGTCCGATGGCCCGACACCGGCCGCGGTCCACGAGACTTTCCATTGCTCTCCAGGTGTCGAGCAAAGTCACTCCGTGGTCATAGAGGACATTGCCGTTTTGATCCCGCGGGTCCTGCTCATCGCCCGGCTGAAATGCATAGGGAGTGTGAATGAGGTAAAGATCCAGATACTTGAGCCTGAGTCTGTCGAGACTCGCCTCGAAAGCTGGTGCAACGCGTTCGGGACGATGATTGGAGTTCCACAACTTTGTAGTGACGAAAATGCTTGCGCGCGCGATCCCCTCAGCGGCGAGCCCTGCCTGTAAGGCTTCGCCTACCTCGCGCTCGTTGCGGTATCGTTCCGCGCAATCGAAGTGTCGAAATCCTGCCTCCAGTGCGTCTCTGGTCGCAGTTTTCGTCACGGCGGGGTCGGGAATAAGGGTGCCAAAGCCGAGGGCGGGCATGTGGCCGGCTCCGTTGTTGAGCGGCATTCTCATCATCCGAAGATTAGAAGATTCAATCATGGTTACACCCCCACCAAGCTATTGTGCGTCCGGTGTCAACCCCGGATTCAAAAACTGCCGGGTGGCGCATTGTTCTGACGTGCCACGGCGCAAGGATTCTGCATCTGAAGATCCGAGGTGTCCCGAACAGCAAACGTAGTGGCACAGTAGGACATGGTTTCTTGGCTCGCAGCAGTCAAATCGGACTGTCCGTAAAGCGGAGCTGCCAGCAGAACCACGCAGAGCGCGATCAGCTTTGTGCGAAGCCTCGCACGATCAGGAGTCAACATTTTTAGAGTTAGGAAATTCACAATGCCCCAATAAAACCGTTATGCGCCAAGGGCCTCTCGCGACACAAGCGCTCCGAGACGTTGGTTCCTGACACCTCCGCGATGTCCCCTGCGTGTAACGATCGACTGCACATGTCGCGCTAATTTGGTGCGTGCTCGATGCAGTCTCGCCTTTACTGTTCCCACCGGCAGCTTCAAAATTCTTGCTGTTTCTTTGGCCGACAACTCTTGCAGGCTGCGCAGATGCAGGACCTCAACATAGAGCGGTCCTATTTTCTTGAGTCCTTTTTCAAGCAGAACTCGGCCCTCCTTCGACAAGTACTCCTGCTCGGGGTTCAGCTTCGTTTCCAATAGATGCAATCGCGCCCGAGCCTTACCTGTTACCTCATCAAGTGATGTCTCCCTTTTTCGCTGGCTCACGCGCAAGCGCATCAAGGCCGCGTTCATGGCAATGCGAGTGAGCCACGAGGAGAATCGCGAACGCCCATGGAAGCTATTCAGATTGCGGAAAGCATCGAGAAATGCGGTTTGAACGGCGTCCTCCGCATCTTCTCGATTGCGGAGAATCCGTTGCGTAACACGAAGAAGAGCGTCCCAGTGCGGCATGACGAGACACTCAAATGCTGCCGAGTCACCAGCCCTGGCGGACGCCAGCAGGGTCGCCTCTTTACTTGTGATGAATGAAGGTCCGACGGTCGCTGCAGCGTTCAGTTCGTAGTTTGTCGCGGCTGACATTGTGTTACCTCTCATTTCCTTGGCTTGCCCAATTGCAAGGAGGCGTCGCGGTTGTTTGCCAATGCATCTGCGATTAAGCCAGAATCAACCAGAGGAATCTATTGGACGATGGTATGGATCGATACTATCGCATGAATTAGCGCAGCCCGCAACTTTGTCGTCGTGCGCGGTCCTGACGAACGTCTCGATGATTGCCTCGGCGATTGCGTCGGCGAACTCGTCGAGCACGAACTAACCACCGTCGGACTAGCGCAGCTCGGCCGCCGGCATAACCTGCCTCACGACTTCCGCTTCCGGCATGGAGATCATGCTGCCATCGCGGAGAGCCCCAGCCATTCGATACGGCAGCAGATCGAGGTTGGTGGCTGGGCTACCTCTTCCGTGCCATCGAGGCCGCTTCCATCCTGGCCTGCTTGTTCCAGCCGTGGAAACGCGAGAAGTCACCCGCATTCCATGCCTCGTGGAGTCCGGGAGTACTGAGATCCCAGTCTGGGCGGATTTCACTCGTCACGGCGCGCAGATCGTGCCAAAGATCGATGACCGATGGACGCCCCCAGAACCAGTAGCCATTGTAGATGCTGTAAATGACGAGGCCCGGCTTGAGCACGAGCGTATGCGGGATCATTGGATTATGCTTGGGGTCGGTGTACTCCTGGATGTTGAGATCCTTCTGAACCGTTCGCTCGGGGTCCGAAAGGAATGTCCACTCGGCTCCGACTGACGCACGGAATTCCTGAAGAGTATGGTGATCGTCGGTGGTGATCGTGGCGACCTGAGTGTACGCCACCGCAATCTTCGGGTAGAACGAGGCGAGCTCCAAATGCTGCTGGTGCTCCTTTGGGCAATAGTGGCCGCGCGCAAGCGTAAGGATGAGCGGATCATCGCCCTGTAGCTCGCTGAGCTTGCGCACGTTGCCGGTGTGATCGGGCAGTTCGTAGTCGGGGAAAATGCCTCCGGGCACAATATCAGAACGCATGATTCGACTCCTCCCATTTCCCTCAAAGATCCAGAGTGACACCCGCGTTTGGCTGGGAACAGCATATGAGCACGTTCCCGGGAGCGGGCCCCTCGAGCGGCTCGGGGTTATAAATAATCGATCCGCCAATCAGACCAGTCATGCAGGTGTGACAGACGCCACTCCGGCAGGACCATCTGACCGCAACGTCGCACGCTTCCGCCAGTTCAAGCAAGCTTCCGAACTTCGGATCCCAAGCAGCGGTAATCCCGCTACGCGCGAATGAGACTGGGGGGCCAGATCCGGGCGGCCCTTGTGGCACGTGAGGAGTGTGATCAACCTGTGCCATACCGGGGGTAGTCGCCTCGAGAGAACCGAAGATTTCCGTGTGCACATTCCCTGCGACCACTCCCCAGTTTCGCAGCCCATCGCGCATATTTTGCAAGAATGCAGAGGGGCCACACAGATAGAAGTCACTACCCTGTGATACGCCAATTCTCTCTAGCAAAGCTGTGTCAATGCGCCCGGGAGCATCGAAGTCTGCCCCGACTTCGTCGATGGCAGCGGGCCTGCTGTACACGATGTATCCTCGTCCGCGAGAGAGCTGTTTCAGTAATGAACGCGATTCTTCTGCAAATGGATGGTCGACGCGATTGCGGGCTCCATAGATCCACCAGATTTCTCGTTGCGATCTTTGAGCGGCGAGGGCGTGCAGCATCGACATCACCGGCGTTGCGCCCACTCCAGCGCTCAGAAGAACCACAGGACTCTGGCCGGGACGCAAAGTAAAGCTTCCGCGCGGCGCACTAACATCCAATCGATCGCCCTCTCGCGCACGATTGCACAGAAATGAACTTGCAATCCCATTCAATTCCTTTTTGACACTGATGCGGAAATGATCGGCTCCGGGCAGATCGGACAACGAATAGCTGCGAAGAACGGGCGGTTTGTCCCGATCGACGAGCAGCCGCAAAACCACGAATTGACCTGCCTGGAAGACAGGAAGAGGCTGCCCATCGATCGGCGCCAGAACGAAGGAAGTTACATTATCGCTTTCCTCATGGATACGCGCGACTCGCATCTGTCGAAATCCGGGCCATGCTGGGGCTTGTTCCTCATAGGCGAGTCCCGGATTCCCCACCGTAGTCTTGGAGCTCAAGTCTTGTTGGAGCATTGCTTGGAACGAACTCTGCCAACCCTTGCTCAGTGCAGGAATCCGCAGCGCGCGTTGCAGTTGCTCGCTGGAATGTCCTGGCAAATACAGGAGGGCGTCAACCTCGGCCACACTGATTCGCTCTAGACCGTCAGTAATTTTTACAATGTCGTCGCCCGCCCCAACTTCTCCTTCCTGCAACACACGAAAGTAGAATCCTGGTCTGTGATGTGCTACGAGCAGGGCCGCCATCCGAGGTTCATTCATGCGAATGCCGACCCGGTAGCACGTTACGCGCGGCTGTGTCACTTCGAATATCGCATCCCCAATGCGGTAGCGATCGCCAATGCAGACCTCATTATCCGGAAGTCCGTCAACCGTGAAGTTTTCTCCGAACTGGCCGAAGCTGAAGTCATTGCGTCCGAGGAAGCGTTCCCAGTAGTGATAGGAGTCCATCTGATAAACAAAAACCGCGCGCTGCTCCCCACCATGACCGGCGAGATCGCCTTGGGCGTCGCCATCGATATCGAGCTTGCGCGCCATTCGCCGTCCCGTGACCGGAGATTTCCAGACTGCGGTGCGGACAGTTTTGCCGTTCCATGTCACGTCGCGCGGAAGACCGACATTGACGGAAAGCAATCTGGGCATTCCTACCTCGTCGAAGTCCAACGTCTGGCTAGAATCCTTGCATGTTCGTGCATCGGGGCAGCTTCTGCGCCAACGTCGAAAAGGCCGGCATTTTGCCTCAGTGAGCCAAACAATGGGTGCGTTTGATGCACGCCGGACTGTGGTTGGCGCAGCCAAAAGACAATGGAGTATCGTTCCGGCCTACCAGCGACGAGCCGGAGCGGCACCATCCACGTGGAGTATCTCTCCGCTCACATGGCCTGCCTGTGCCAGGTAAAGAACGGCATCGACAATATCCTTTACCGTCGCCTTTTTCATAGTCGGCTGCAACGTCGAGTCGTTACGATCATTGCGGTGCATTGGTGTATCCACAACGCCGGGGGCTACCGCGTTGAAGCGGATGCCGTCTTTTGCATACTCGATGGCGAGATTCTGGGTCGCTGAATTCAACCCACCCTTCGTAATCATCGAAATCGAGCCATTTACGCCGGCGATGGGCCGATCGGCAAGCGCCGCGGTAATGCTCACAACACACCCCGATTTCTGTTTAAGCATCTCTTTCACGCTGCGCTGAGTGAGGTAAAAGAATCCGAGTAAATTAGTGGAGACAAGCGCGTCGAAGTCCTCCGTAGTATAGTCAGTGAAAGGCTTGGGTAGGAAGATGCCGGCGTTATTCACCAAAACATCGAGGGTTCCGAAGTTGTTGATTGCGGCTTCGACCGCCTGGGCAGCAGTTTGCTGCTTTCCGATATCGCCATCGAGGAGAACCAGGCTGCCTGAGGTGGTCAACTTTCGATTGGCGCCCCGAGAGGTTGCGACGACGTTATAACCTTCTCTCAGAAACCTTTCGACTAAACCCGCGCCGATACCCCCCGCCGCTCCGGTTATGATCGCTGTTTGTTTGCCTGACATACATAACCTCTCGTTTAAGCTGCGAACCCAATGCCACAGTTGCGTCATCGGCCTCTGAAAGCGCTTCATCCCGTCGGTACCGGCCAAGACGATACCGGCGTCGATCGCAGTAGGAACCCACGCGGCTTTCCCTCCAGCAGCAAGTGAGTTCATGAATGCGTGATGCGCGGTCCGATGGAACACGGACGCCACCAACGGGTCTTCGGCCTCGTACACGATGCCGGTGCCTCCGCCCCCGATCCTGCGGACGATGCGGTAATGAGAAACCTTCTGCCCAATGGGTTGTGAAGGCTACAATCACGTACTACAAATCTTTAACATTCCAAAAATCAAAACGTTGAAAAAACTTTCGTGCGAGCCCGACGGCTGCGCGGTGCGCTGTTTGGCAGACCCGACCCCCTGATCGAGGGGGCCCTCGCGCCTTCGCTCAAGTCCTGGGATGCCCCTGAGCCCGTAGGATCAAGCTAACCCAGCAAGTCAAGCGCAGGTCAGTTTAGAACCAAAGATTAGCGTTGCTGACCAGAGCGCCTTGACCGGCGGTTACCAATGTAATCGGGTTGAAGCACCAAACCCCGCTGCAGGTTGACTTACCATTGTAGTAGTTTGCATATTACTCCAAGTTTCGATTGGGGAGGAGGACGAAAATGGCGGTTCCAACGACCAAACTCTTGGGCATCCGTGAGTGTGGTTTCGATGAATACTGGCTGCGGGATCAAATATGCGGAGACCCCGCCATGCTGGGATTAGGTGAGCTGCAACCGATCAGTAAGGAACAGACCCAGTCACAGGAAGGCAGACTGGACCTGCTACTTAAGGACCCTGAAGACGAATCGATGTTCGAGGTTGAACTGCAGCTCGGCCCCACCGACGAAACTCACATCATCAGGACGATCGAATATTGGGCCAACGAAAAGCGAAGGTGGTCAAAGCGGAGGCACACGGCAGTCCTGGTGGCGGAAGAAATCAGCAAACGCTTTTTCAACGTTGTGCACCTCTTGAGCCTCGCAGTCCCAATTATCGGGATCCAGTCAAATATGGTGCAGGTCGGTGAAACCAGGGCTTTGCATTTCAACAAGGTGATCGACACCTACGAAGAACCGGAGGAGGCAGAGACGTCTTATGACGAGAACTACTGGATCAAGAATCATCCCGGAAACCTGGAGTGCGCAAAGTGGTACCGCGCATTACTCGAAAAGCTTTACGGTGAGGTTCCGGCGAAGTATTTCGAATGGCACATCTCTCTATGTGTCGGCGGGGTTGAGCGGGTATCGATCAACCGGCGAAAGAACAACCAGGCAATGATCACCGTGAAGGTGGGTGAGGACGGTCTCCAGCAGACGGTCGACCACCTGAATGCTATAGGAATTTCCTTCACGAAGCAGCTTTCGGAGAAAACTGTAAACTTCAACGTGAACCTCCAGCAGCTCAAGGATAATGCTGAGACCCATGCATGGTTGGCATCTACGCTGTCGCCAGAGAATGTGAAACTGCGGGTTAGTCAACAGAACGCCTAGTTGTCAAGGGTCCGACCCGGACACATGGGGTTGCAGAACCTACCGGCTACATAGCCCGAACAAAGACCAGCTCCTTCCCGTCTGGGGAGAAACAGATCCGGCTCATCCCATCGGCAATCAATTGCTTCTTTGTTCCTCCCAACGCGGGCGTCTCCCAAACGGAACCCCTTCGCAGTTACCGCCGCAGCACCCCCAAACTGGTGTTAGCTTGACTGGGTGCTTCCGAGGCTGAAAGGAACCAAGTGTGTCGCCGGATACGCGAAACTGCGTGCAAGTCGGGTCGTGCGGGTTTTATGATAATGCGGGGCTGGAGGAGCCAAGGGCAAACCAGCGTAAAGCCTTGGCGCCGATTCGTACGGATTGACACGGATTCGAGGCGATATGGTGAAGCGTTCGGGCTGGGTGACAGGCGTGGTGGTAGCGCACTTTCTGGTCGGAGCGCTCTTCCTCGGAGCCTGTATCCTCCTGCTGATTCTGATCCGCCAAACGAAGCCGGAAGAAAATGCCGCCACGACGATTCAGGGACTCAAGGAAAGCGCCGGCATTCTCGCTCCGCTGGCATTGCTCGTGTTCGTCGGCGCCTGGGGCTTGTGGAAGGGCAGACTTTGGGGGTGGTGGATTGCCTCGCTGACGGACGCTGGCCTACTCGGAATATTTGTTTACAGCATGATCGACGATGGCCTGAGCAACATTGATTGGGACATGGCTGCTCTCACAGTAGCGGCGTTCGTGCTGGTGGTGCTGGTGTTGGTGCCTCCGGTGCGGCAGTTCTACTGGGGAAGAACGACGGGCGCAGGTGGTCACGCCGGCTAAGATGTGACTTCGACCTCCGGCGATCCCTAAGTACTGACCTTATCCTAGGCCAGTACGACGACCATGTCGAGCGAGTATGCGTCCAAGGTTCAATCCGTCGCTCGGATGAACTCGCTTAGCGTTGGAACGGCTTTCAGCTCGCCTCCAATAACAGCGAAGCAAGTATCGTAGTCTCCGGCAACGGAAAAGGGTGGCACGGGTGGTTGTACTGCGGTTCAACATCGCTGCGCTGAAGAATCAGCCGAGACGGAGACTGTTAGAGTCCTGTCCTCCGTCACGAAAACACCCCCTGGTGGGTTAGCTAGTTTTCAGAACTGCTTGCGGCATGGAACAAGAAGGCCGATCGCAGCCCTTGTAGGTTGCGAGAGCCGGGGGTCGATGGAGCGGCGATGGAATCCACTTGCGGTCGGTCAGGTTCTCGAGCCCTTCGGCTAGAGGTGGGGGTAGGCGCAGCCGCGCCGTGGTAACGCTCACTTTTTGGCGAGCTGAGGTACACGTGGCGCCTTCTACTGATGACTTCGATCCCCATTCCGCATCTCTCACCGCCGCTAAAACAGGAGTTTGAGAGCCAACTGGCATTGCCGCGGGTTGATAGCCAAATAGGTGATCGACCCGAAGTCGGGATCGCCAGCGTTGGTGTCCGGCGTACCGAAGACAGGATGGTTGAAAGCGTTTTCCGCTTCAAGGCGCATCTCCAATCGTATCCCTTCGTGTGCGTTGGAGAGTAGGAACTGCTTGGCGATCGACAAGTCGCTGGTGAAGGCAAGTGGCGTTCGGACGGCTCCCGTCGTGCGCGGCGCGTTGCCAAGAGTAAACGGCGCGGGAACTTGCAGAAAACTGGGATTGGCAAAAAAGTTGTTTACCCAACCAGCACCGTAGTTGCGTCTTGGCTCGGCAACGAAATTCGGGCGCTGGGGACCGTATGTGGGCAGCGACGTTCCGCCATTAAAAGTAAAGAAGCTGAGCGGGCGGCCGGAGCTTATCTGCCAGATGCCGTTGGTCTTCCAGCCGCCGACCAAGGCCTCCAATACGCGCGGCATGTTGCCCAAAAACGCCTTGCCCCGCCCGATCGGCAGATCGTAGGTGTAGCTGAATTTCAGCATCGACGGCACATCGAATGTCGAAAGGCTCCGCTCCGACGACGGGTTGGTCGGATCCTGCAGGGCCCAGCCCATGTAAGGTCCATAGTTCCCAATCCAGGCCACGTTGGTGTCGTACATGGAGGAGTCGTCGATGGATTTCGACCAGGTATAGCTGACCAGTAGCTCCAAGCCGTTGCTGTAGCGCTTGTTTGCGGTAAGCTGCAGCGCGTGGTAGGTGGAATTCGCGATGGGCGGAACATCGATGGTGACACCACCTGGAAACTGAGGATAAGGAAGCTTCAGTTGAAACTCTTGTATTTGCGGGCCGGAGAGCACACTGTTCGGGTCGGATATGGGTCCACCGTTCACCGCGGCAAAGGGATTGCTAACGTAGGTTTCGAGATTCCCGATTTCCGTCGGGTTAGCCTTGTCGAGAGGGATAATGTCGTAATTGTTGGCGCCGCTGAAGTAGAGGTGGGTTCCCTTTTTTCCGATGTAGTGTGCACCAAAGACTACGTTCCAGGGCATTTGGCGCTCGAAGCCGAAGGTCCAGCTCTGCTCATACGGCGTGCGTGCTGCGAAACTCGTGCGCAGCGGGCCAATGGCTCCGTAGCCCACGTCATTCAGCAGACCGAGGGAGCGTCCCGGGGGCTGGATCAGCCCATCGGGAAAAGGATTGTCCAAGTGCAGATAGGGAGTAGCACCATCATTCTGATAGGTCGAAACGACGCTGGTGTATTGGTTGAAGCCTTGGGACCCATAGCTCAACAAGCCGTTGGCGCCGGAGCGGCTTTGACCGTAATAGATGCCATAGCCTCCGCGGATTACGGTCTTCGGCTCGATCTGGTAGGCCAGTCCAAACCTGGGTTGAATATCGTGCCAGTCGGTGAGCCAGTTGTTGCGTACCCTGGAAGTGTTAAACACTTCGCCTCCGCGCAGCGAGAGAGTCGTCCTTCCGCTGAACTGATCGTCGTAGGTAAGGCTGCCGCCGTTTAACGGATTGACCACATCAGGGTTAAACCAATTCATGCGGTTGAAGCGCTCGGTGCGAGGTAGCGAGATGTCGTAGCGCAGTCCTAGATTCAACGTCAGTTTATGGGTCGCCTTTAGGTTGTCCTGAACAAACATCGCGTACTGATAGTTTTCAGTCGCGGGCTGAAACTGGATCTCGTAGTAGCTATTGCCGCCGCCCTCCAACTGGCCCATAAGAAAGCTGGCCATCCCGTCTCCACCGCATTCACCCGCCAAACCTAGGGGGCACTGTGAACTACCTGTATCAGCAAACTGGAAATACCCCAGCGGGGCGTTCGTCTGGATGTAATTCTGCTGGTGCAAACGACCCTCGAAGCCGAACTTCAGTTCCTGGCGACCACGAACATTCGTCAGCATCACGCTAAGCTGCCCGGTGTCCTGCCCCTGCTTATAGTTGCCATACGGATTGCTCCCTGCACTCGTGAAGCCAGCGGAATAGTACCCACCACCGATGAAGATGGCGGGAACACCGTTGAAACCATTGGCCTCGAGATAGGGCGGGAATCCAAGCGCAGCGAGCGGGTTGGCATTCAAACTCGAATCGTAGGCGAAGATATGTTCCGTGCCTCGGGTGAATCCAAGGGTGCTAGTCAGCAGCAAAGTGGAACTGAAGGTATGGGTGTCATTAATGGTGAACAGGTGGGCGTTGCTTTTTTCCGGTCCAGTCGAACAGGGATCAACAAAGGTGTTGAAGCAGTTGTAGGGAGTGGTATTAGACCATTCTTGGGAATACCTGGCGCTCAGCAGGTTCTTCGGGCTGAAGCGGTGGTCAATCTTGATATCGTACTGCTGATTGTCGCTGGGAGTTGCCCCCGAGGCAATCCAGTTGTAGTAGGGCGATTCATTGGCCACGTTGGCCATGGGCTGGGGGAAAAGGTTCAAAATTCTCTGCGCGACAGGATCAATCAGATTGCCTGGCTTTGCGGGCAACTGATAAGGGGTGCCGATCAGGTTGGGACTCCCTGGGCTGATATAGGTAGCAATATTGTTGAACGGAATGGGCGTATTGCGCACCGGCCCACCCAGATTAGCGTTGTAGACACCGCTATAAGGATCGAAGATCTGCCCTTCCATGACGCTACAAACGCCGCTTGCATTGAACGTCCCGCCATAGTACGAGCACAGTTCACCAAAATTACCGGTGCGCTCCGCGTTGGTAGGGACGCCGGCCTGGTAGGTGCTCATCGAGCTTTGGAGCGTTCCGTCCCAATCGAAGAAAAAGAAGGTCTTGTTCTTAACTATGGGTCCGCCAAAGGTGCCTCCAAAATCGTGCCGGTGAACCGGAGGAATCGGAATCCCGCTGCGCTCGTTAAACCAGCTGTTGGCGTCGGTGATGGTGTTGCGGATGAAGTCATAGACTTCCCCATGAAAGCTGTTGGTGCCCGAACGCTCAATCATGTTGATGATCGAGGCGCCGGAAAATCCATACTCGGCGCTGAAATTGGACTGTTGCACTTTAAACTCTTCCACCGCTTCCGCTGAGGGTACGTAAGTGGCGTTGGTGATACCGCCATTGGGTTCGAAGTTGGTGATGGAAACGCCATCCATCAGAATGTCGGCACTGGCCCCGCGGCTGCCGTTTGAAACAAAGTTCGTCCCCGTATCACTGATGTGGTTCGCATCACTCATGTCAGTGACGCCTGGCGTCAGATAAGCAAAGTCGAGCACATAGCGGTCCACGAGAGGCAGGTCATTGATGAGCTTGCGGTCCACGACCTGGCCGGTCACCGCGTCTTCGGTTTCGATGGTCCCGCCCTGGGCCTCGACGCGAACACTTTGCGACTCACCGGCAATCTTTAACGTCAGATTGGCGGTCGCGTTCTCACTGACATTCAATTTGACGTGGGTGCTTACCGCCTTCTGAAAGCCTTTCATCTCTGCCCATACGGAGTACAACCCGGGCGGAATCGAAACAAAAAGGTATCGCCCATTGCTGTCCGTCTTGGCGGTGAACTGATACCCCTTCTGCTCGTCGACAATGGTAACCGTTGCGCCTTGCACGACGGCCGCCGACGGGTCGGTTACAATGCCGCTCACAGTTCCGAAATAGCCCTGGCCGAACAGTGCAACGGGCAGCACAACAATGCAGGCGGCGGTCAGACATCGCCATATGCATCGGCCCTTTTTCCGAATTGTTAGCGCGGAGATACTCACGTTGCCCCCTCTCATCCGGATGAATTGGCGAAGCCGCCAATCCTGATGTTGGCAGATCTCGTCGAAGGAAAATCTCCCCTCACTAGAGCGTCCGTTCCGTTGGTGCGAACCCGGCAAAGCGAACTAGTGCAAATTCGCACCTATTATGGACCTCCGCCGCCAATATGAAAAGGGAGTAGGTCACAAGGGCGAGGTCAAACCGCCCGTGTAAAGACCTAGAGAGTAAGACCTCCCTTCCCGGTTGAATCTCTCGAAACGAAAAGAGTAAAGATCCGGTTTGAGACTCAACGGCGACGGACTGGTCACGTGTCACCGGGCGAAGATCCTGAGGCTGTCCCTGGAGACTGGCCACTAGCTCATCTCGATCTCGCCTCTTGCCGTTTGAACCGCCAGCACGATGCGCGGCAAGTCGGATGTGCGGACGTCGGCTTCGATACCGGTGCCGTGCAGGATGCGGCGCTGCTCGTCGGGTTGTGGAGTCTCGAAGCGCAGCGACTTCGCCGTGCCGATCTGAGGGGAGTTCGACGACGGATGGGGCGAGCCCGGTTCCCATTGAATAAAAAACGCGACCAGGGGTGTGGTTTGCTCGATGCCAAGCACCTGCCACCGGAGTATCTTGCCGTCCGGACGCTGCCGGGAGGAGGGTTGCGGACCAATGGTTCTGTCGTTTCGGAACCTAATCGCAGCAAGTCTATTCTGGCCAGACGAGGTAATTGTCACTACATTGTCACGTCCGTCTCGTGCGGCGGCCCTCCGCGCCGCAAACTGTCTAAGAAATAATGCAAGCTCGTCAAGCTACCTTGGCCCTCGCTTTGTCCGCCGTCCTCGGCCCGCTGCGGAATTTCTTCACTGCCATTGTTGTCAGGACAACAAAAAGCACCAACACGGCGAGTTGAGCAATCGCGAATGGTGGCTCTTTTTGCGTCGGGGCAATCGCTTGCAACCCCGGCACCTTTTCAAAGGATTGCACCACCAGAACGAACACGTTGAAATACAACGCCGCGCATGCTGCCAGCACGTAGGTTTTCCGCCACGCAAGGTGTAGGGGGTAGCGCGACACAATTGCAATCGCCAGCACTACCAGTGAGATGATTCCGAGCTTGATCCCTGGCGTGATGCCCGTAAATGGAAACAGCAAACCCGTTAGGCTGGTCAATGCGGTCGTGGTCAGAAACACCGCAGTCCATCGGTCTAGGCGTTGGTCGGTGAGAAACCCATACATCACCACGATCCCTGAAGCGATTCCGGCCAGACTGATCAATACGTGCACCAAGGTGAAGGTTTGTAAACTCATACCCAGAACCATGGCGGGCTCCTTTCATCTAGAGATTCGGGCGGTCGTCCGATCCTACGCTGCTGGGACGCAAATTGCCAACGGCCGTATCGCGTTTCTAGTGGCCATCGCGCGAATCTCGCTTTTCGATTGAATTCGTGACAGCGCTGACCGTCATGCTCAAGCAGCCACACACCGACTGGGGAAAGAGCACTGGTTGAGGTGCGGACCGAACCAGACGTACGCAAACCGATTGCCGCTCCCAAGCCAATTTGCGTTCTCGATGTGCATGAAAGCTGAGCACGCCTTCGCCCTTGGGACCTTCCCTTCCCAGTTCCAAGAAACAGAGTAGAATCTGAGCCATGACCATACCGGTTGCTCTGACAGTTCCACACCGCAAGCGCGGAAATCCCAACTGGGGCCGTCCCACACTGCCCGTGCCAATTCTCGTGACCGAGTTCGAAATGCGCGTCAGACAATTGCGACTCACCCCCGAGATGTATACCTTCTCCCACGAGTTGAAGAAATGGTGCGAGTGCAACCGGAATCGAGTCTATATACCGGAGTGGCTACTGGAGAAGTGGGGTATCTCGGTCGACCCGAACTTCAGTGATGCCGCCTGACCGACCCGATCCTAATTCCCCATCGAATCATGGCAGAGGATCTCAAACGTGTGGTTGTCTGGAAGAACTTATTGCTTGATGGCAGGGACTATTGCGCTCTTTGGCGCACCGCGGAGGGCTGGCTGTTGAAAGGCACGGTCGTCGGACTCCTCAGGGATCAACGACCGATGCTGGGGAATTACGAAATCTACTGCGACGAGAACTGGTTGACGCACCGAGTTCAAGTCGAGCAGGCAATCGGAAATGAGGTGAAGATTCTCTGCCTGAACGTAGAGAGCCGCGGGGTATGGCGCAGTTCGGGTCCGGAATTGCGCGACATTCAAGGCTGTGACGACGTTGATCTCGCCTTGACGCCTGCCACCAACACCCTTCCGATTCGGCGTCTCAACCTCCAAGTCGGGAGCAGCGCGTCGATTATCGCCGCTTGGGTCAAGTTTCCCGAACTCGGGGTGCAACCACTGTCCCAACGTTACCTCCGGGTGACCAAAAATACCTACCGCTACGAAAGCAACACGGGGTTCGCAGCGGAGATCGTAGTGGATGATCTCGGTTTGGTAACCACTTATTTCGGTGCCTGGGAACGCATCGCGGTGCTCTGAAAAACGAGACCCCACGCTGCTCGAGACAGGGCCGCTTGCGAACATCAGGATAGGCCGATACGCGGTTAGCCGCTGCCCAGATTCGCGCCAATCTTATTCGTGGCGAAGGGCAATTGTGGGATCGACGCGTGTGGCGTGCCGGGCGGGGATGTAACAGGCCAGAAGCGCCACCAGAACAAGCAGCAGGATTACGGCAGCGAAGGTCAGCGGATCAGCAGCCCTCACGCCAAACAGCAACGACTCCAGGGTGCGGGTGAGAGCCAGCGAGCCGACAAACCCCGTGGCGACACCGATGAGAATCGTGCTCAATCCCTGGCGTAGGATCATGGTCAGAACGTCACGCGAGTGCGCGCCCAAAGCTACACGCACACCAATCTCGCGCGTGCGGCGGCTGACCGAATAGGCCATCACGCCGTATACCCCCGCCGCAGCGAGCAGCAGCGCGACGAGTCCGAAGAAACCGATGATCATCAGGTTGAACCTGCGCGAACCGAGAGAGGCAGAATAGACGTCAGAGAACGTACGGAACGTCGCAGGAATCTCGGGATTGAGCTGCTCCAGGATTCTGCGCGCTACCGAGGTGACTGATTGCGTCTCGGCATCGCTGAGCATGGTGATAGTAATCGCGGCTCTCGGGCGCTGAAACAGATTCACATAGACGGTGGGGCGCGGCGGCGCATCAAGGCCGTATTCGTGAATGTCACCGACGATGCCGACGATGGTGAGCAAGCGCAGATCACCGTCCATGTTTCCGAATTCGATGGTGTGGCCGATAGGGTTCTGACCAGGCCAGCGCTCGCGAGCCAGCGAATCGCTGATCACGGCCACGTGCGGAGAATCTCTACCGTCACCCTCATCGAAGATACGTCCTCGAAGCAAAGGGATTCCGAGAACCTGGAAGTATCCGTCCGTGGCGACGCAGAAATCCGCGTTGCCGATGCGCTCCTTTTGGGAAAACAAGGACGCGAAACCGTCGACATTCTTGGGAAACTCCTCCTGCGTCATTAACAGAAACATGCCGTCAGGAAGACCGCCATCCATGGGAAGGCCACTGGTTGCACCCACCTTGCGCACATCTGGAATTTGCTTGAGACCGTCGATCAGGTTCGAAAAGAAGGTGGCCTGTCGTAGCTTTGCCTGCGGATCGTTTGTCCAGGGAAGCGTGATGTCCATGGTGACAACCTTGTCCACGCGAAACCCGGGATTCACTTCGAGCACCTTGAGCAGGCTGCGACCGAGCAATCCCGCTCCGACCACGAGAACAAGTGTGATCGCGATCTGCGCCGCTACGATACCCCGGCCGATGCGCTGGCTGCCTTGCGAACCCGCTTGCGTGCGCCCTCCTTCAACCAGACCCTCGCGCACGTCCCCAGATGTGGCCCGCATCGCGGTGAAAGCCCCGAGCCCCACGGCGACCGCGCTGGAGAGCAGGAAGGCGAAGGCAAGCACTGGAATACTGATGGAGACGCTGTCCAACCGTGGCAGATTCTCCGGCGCCAGCGCCACTAATCCCGCCGCTCCCCAGAATGCGCCCCCGACGCCGAGGCCGCCACCGCCAAGTGCAAGGAGGAACGCTTCCATAAGGAATTGACGAATCAGACGCCCGCGCGCCGCACCGAGCGCGCTACGAATGGCGAGTTCGCGCGTTCTCGCCGAGGCTTGCGCCAGTAGCAAGTTCGCGACGTTCGCGCACGCAACCAGGAGAAGAAATCCCACCGCGCCGAGCAACATGAGCAGCGCCGAGCGAGCCTTGCCGGTCATCGAATCCCGGAGAGGGACGACAATTCCATCCTTTAGGAGATAGTCGCCTTGCTCACTGGAACTGGCGTGGATGCGACGTGCGATCGCGCCGATGTCCCCGTTTGCTTGCTGGACGGCCACGCCGTCTCGCAGGCGGCCGACTGCATTGTAGTTGTGCGAGGTCCTGCTCGGGTTTTCGCCGTCAAGATCGGCCGGCACCCACAAACCCACCTCTGGCGGAAACTGAAACCCATCGGGAAGGACGCCGATGACCGAGAAGACGGTATTTTCAACTTTTAGATGCGACCCGGAGAGGCTGGTGGGCGATCCGAGATACTGCTTCCAATATCCGTAGCTGACGAGAACGACAGGAGCGGCTCCTTTTCTCGTGTCCGCAGCGTTGAAGTCGCGTCCGATGATCGGCTGAACACGGAAAACCTTCAAGAAATCGGATGAGACGATCGCCGCCCTCGAGCGTGTCGGTTGCCCGCCGCCAGAAACGGACACAATGTCAGTACCATACTTTGCCATCGACTGGAAGCTGTGGTTCTGATCGCGGAAGTCGTCGAAGTTCGGATCGGCGAGGCGAGACCAGGAGCCCTCGGCATTGACCTCGAAGACCGCCATGATCCGGTCCGAATCGGCATAAGGCAGCGGCCGAAGCAAGACTCCGTAGACAACGCTGAACATGGCGGTGGCGGCTCCGATAGCCAGGGCCAGCGTGAGCACTGCAACGGCCGCAAATCCCCGGCTCCTGCGCAAGACCCGCAGTGCATAGCGCAAATCTTGAAGGGTCGCCTGCATGAGCATGAAACTCCTGGGTAAGGCTAGCTTTAGGGTTCGTCAATGAGCAGCAATCTGCAGCACCTACAATACCACTCCGACCTACTTCCGGCTGTTCCCCGGACCTCCCACCGCAAACAATTTTGGAATTCGCTGCTCGAGCGGCGGAAGCGCCGGGAACGGAGCATGCGGTTCGGTCTGGTACCAGTAAGCAACCGAGTAGAAATTGTCGGAGCGGTGATTGGCATGGCCATGCTCGATCGTCGCGCGCAGAGACTTGCTGAACGGAATCGGCGAATCCAGGTGAAAGCGGTATACCGAAGTACGGGAGCCCGCCTTCTCATCACCTTTTGAGGGTGCACCGTACATGCCGTACGAAAAAGCGCGCTCGCCGAAATCCCAGGCACCAAGAAAGTAGTCCTCCGACCCGGTGCCGTTGATTGAAGGCAGGGCGGCGCCATCGATAAAGAACATGTCGTCTCCTTCTCCCCACCAGCCGTCCTGGTTCTGCAGGATGGACATGGTTACGCCGACGAAGTGGCCGCGCCCCGTAGCTTCCATCCAGACGTAGTTGCCCGCGCCGTCCAGGTTCTTCCGGTCGTTGACCCTGGGATCGTCATTTTCTTTCCACTCATTCGTCCAACCTTTGGCGGGAGCCGCTTGACGGTACTGAGCGTGAAAGTACAACTGATCAGACGGCAGGGGCTTCGAGGAGCTGCGGTAATCAATATTGAAATAAAGAGCGTCGGTTTTCTGCGAACCTTCGTTGGTGAGGGTGACGCGTCCGTGTTTTTGGAATGGCATAGGGAAAAAGCAATTCAAAGCCTGGGCGGAACCGACCGAAAGCGGGATGGACTCATAGAGGAAGTAGGTGCCCAAACCGAGGCCGAAAAAGTCGCCAATCGGGCTCTCGACGCTCGGTGTCGACTCTTGATCCCAATACATGCGCAAGACGAGCGCTTTTAGGTGGTTGGGATCGGAGCTGGCAATGGTGATCCAGATGTGGCTGACCACGGCGGGCCCGTTGGTGTCGAGCAGCGTGAGGGTGGCCCCGGGTGCAATCTCACGCGCATCGGCGTTGCCGCCGGTCTGGTCGTAGCTCGACGAGCGCATCTGAATGTAGTCCTTGGCTTGCGGGAGGTTCGCGAGCCACACGTCGGGAGTTTGGGCGTGTACGATAAGAGCCAGCAAGCACACTCCGAGGGGCAACCAAAGGATTCTCATTGCCGAACCTCCGCGAAGAATTGGGGCACCAGTGTACGCCCACGCCGCGACGAAGCCACCGGAAAGCGCAGCTGATGGCGACGATCCTCCTTGTGACCGCGTCGGGGGGGGAAGAGGGCACAGGTTGGATGCGCTCGTGGAGTCGTTTTTGTGGAATTCGTTTCGCTTCGGCGTAATGTGTGCAGTTGTTCGCTGGCTCGAAAATCTCTATCGAGTGCGGGCTTTAGGCATAGCATGGTGGAGAGAAGGGTCTATGACTGACGGACATTCTGGGAGCGCCCCTTCGGCCGGCGGCGAGGCTCGATGCTTAACTACCGTTGCCTCGCTCATAGTGGGGGCTGCGTTTTTCGCCTTATGGTTCTGGCTTTTGCCGCAATGGCTGGGTTTCAGCGTGGAGCTGGCGGATGCAGCGCGATGGCGATGGCTAGGGGCGGCGCCGTCCGTGATTGGATTTGCTGTTGCTCTGCGCTGCATCTGGGATTTCGGGTGGACGGGCCGTGGCACACCTGCCCCGGTTGCCCCACCGAAATGGCTGGTCGTTGTCGGTTTCTACCGTTATGTACGGAACCCAATGTACGTGGGCTTCGCCGTGGGATGGATCGGGCTTTGGATTGTGTTTGGTCATCCCAACCCCGTTGCAATCGCTGCCGTGGCAGCGGTTGCTCTCGGCGTTCATCTGTTCGTGATCCTCTACGAGGAGCCGATATTACGAAGGAAATTTGGAGCAGAATACGAAGCATATTCGAGGAACGTGCGCCGTTGGTGGCCGCGTCTGCGACCGTGGTGCGGCTTAACCAATTCCTGAACCTCGTGCTTGGACTGTGTAGAATAGTCTCGCCGTCGACCTTCAGGAAACTTTCCATGAAACTTCCGCTCGGGATGTTTCTTATGGTTTGGCTGTTAGCTTTCGTTTCCGCGCAGACCCCGGACTGGTGTCAGAGCCAGCCTCGATCCGCCTACCGCAAACTGGAGCGGGTGAGGATTCGAGATCCATGGTTCGAGGTCTACAAGATTCGTCCGGGGGTCCTCGCCATTTATGAGCCCCATCAGTTCGAAGAGGTGATCTCTTATCTCGTGATCGGATCTCAGAAGGCGCTCTTGTTTGATACCGGTATGGGGATCAGCAATATTAAGGCTGCGGTGGAAGACCTGACCCAACTTCCGGTCAGCGTCGTCAACTCGCATACCCACAATGACCATGTAGGAGATAATTGGCGCTTCACCGACGTCTACGGCATGCCGACCGATTTCACTCGCATGAATGCAAAAGGATCAACGGCGGACGCGCAGGCCGAGCTTGCGCCAGGATACATCTGCGGAACTTTGCCAACTGGTTTTGATGTCAATTCGTACCGAACGAACGCCTTCCATATCTCTCACTGGTTGCATGACGGCGACAAAATCAATTTAGGGGATCGAACGCTAGAAGTTATCTCGACGCCGGGGCACACTCCCGATTCCATTGCTCTGCTCGATGAGCGAAATGGTCTGCTGTTCACGGGAGACACATTCTATCCGGGCCCGATCTATCTTTATCGTCCCGAGACTGATCTGGATGCTTATGTCTCATCCCTCCAACGACTGGCTGAGCTGGCTCCTCGCCTACAGCTTCTGCTGCCCGCACACAATGTTCCGGTCGCCGACCCCAGCTATCTTCCGCGTGTATTGGATGCAATACGGCAGGTACGGCACGGTCGGGCCAAATCGGTGTCCAGGGATGGAAGGCGAGAGTATAAGTTTGAAGGTTTCTCGTTCCTAATGTCCTGACCCTTGTTCGCTTTTTCCAGATGTAATCTGCCTCGCAATCACTTTTCAGGTAGCTCCGTAGAGTGGG
>Ga0187783_10001067_pt1 | contig 20292 bp, 22 predicted proteins | sample 1015_SJ02_MP02_2_FD_132471 | JGI IMG/M metagenome (GOLD analysis project Ga0187783, IMG submission 132471) | Tropical peat soil microbial communities from peatlands in Department of Meta, Colombia - 1015_SJ02_MP02_20_MG | ecosystem: Environmental > Terrestrial > Soil > Wetlands > Peat | place...
CTGCAGCCCGTCCTCAAGTGCTTCACCGGTCGCTGCCAAACCTGTCGGCGGCCCGTCGACCTCCACCACTTCTCACTTCACCGCCACCGCCAGAATGAGTGAACCTAACAAAGTAGTACTAGGAGGGTCTAGCGAAACAGCTAGCGAAACTCGGGGCGCTTACCCCCCGGCTCCGCTGCGAGGCGTTCGGCGGCTGCGCGGCCTTGGTCGACGTCGTAGACCGTCACGCGAGCGATCGACCCTCCCGCCCAGACGTAGACCCACCCCTCCCTCTGCCGAACGTGGCCGGCGATGCCCACAGGCTGAGCCTCCTGGAGGACCACAGCAAACACAACTCCGTTGCCGAGTTCATGGACCTCCTCAAGCTCGACCTCCAATTCCTCATACATTCCGAACCAGCCCTCAATGAAGGCACGAATCGCCGTCCGGCCTTCGAAGACGTCCCCCAGCGCCCGCCCCTCAAAGACCGCATCCACAGCGAAGCTGCTCATCATCGCATCGATATCGCGGCGATTCGCATCCTCAGCCTGCTTGCGCACAAGCTCAACCGGGTCGGGCGTCGTGGGCTCCTCGGTCATCTCCCGGCCAGTATGCCCGACGGGGGCTCGATCGCCCTTCCAGCCGCCTTCTGAAGGCCCTGCCGCTCCTGGGGGTAGCACGCCCTCCAGGCTTGTGCTTTGGGGCAAGAGGAGGCGCGACCGTGAGGACGGGTCGCGCTCTCGGATCGGACGAGATGCAGTCGCCCGCACGAGGCGCCGAGCTCGGGCTTCCTCTTCGAAGAGAAGCGAGCGTGCCCGCCCGAGGTCCGGAGCGGGGTGCAAATCGGGGTGCAATTTGAGCAAGACCGGGGGATACCGCAACACACAAGAATGGCTCTAGCAAGCCAAATCTACGACCACCGATACCCCCCTAATCCCCCTCATAACCCGAAGGTCGCGGGTTCGAATCCCGCCCCCGCTATCTCAGAAAATGCCCGCATCTCTGTGGGCCTTTTCGTTTGGCTCGGTAGGCGTCGCTTTCGCGCACCGGGGGTACCAATTTCTCGAGCGCATCGAGTTTCGCGGGTTGGCTAAGCGCATTGGGCGCGGCAACATCGCGCCCACACGCACGGATTGCACGGCGGACTCAAAATGCCTGGCTGACCGTTGAAGGCGGGAGTGGCATGTCGCAGCGCCTCGACGTGCTCCTGCACCTTAGCGCGACCATCGAGCTATGAGGAGGCGGGGAGCAGCACTCGAGCGGACAAGTCGCTGGCTCAAAGGTCATAAGGTCGTCGCGCGGGTACCAATGGGTCCCCTCGCGGTTTAAGGAAGGTACCAATACGAGAAAGAGGAGTTCAGACGCGGGCCCGAGGCATACGCTCGGTCGATCGAGCTGCGTCCGAGTACGCTCGAAGATCGAAATAGAGGACGGCCAGAGTAAGCGCGCTAAGCGACGCGATCAGGGTATCGATCCCAATGCCCACCGCTACAGAAACGGCACCCGAGGTGCTTCCCAGCGGGAGCAGCCGGGCCCCGAAATGCACTGCGGCCGCGACGAGGTCGACCAGAAGCACGAGCGCAAAGACGAGCCGATAGTGCGTGGCCGTCAAATGCTGGCTGCTCCGCAGGGCGGCGAGCCATCCTTCGTGCTCCAGCGATGCGGCCTGCGCCACCACGGCCCAGCGCAACGTGAGGAAGACACCCGGAATGATGAAGGCGATGAAGCCCAGGGTGATACCGATGGTCGCCATGATCTCGGCGGCGGCCACGACCGGGAGCACTCGGACTCCGGACAGAGCGACGGACCCGAGCCGTGGTCGCTTGCCCTCCCCGATCGCTACGACGGCCTGCATGTGAAGGGCCGAGACCAAGGGCGTGATCAGCGAGGCTCTCGCCAACAGGAGCAGCCAGTGAATCCCGGCGGGTTCGTGAGCGTGTCTCAGCGGGCCATAGCCTGTGATCGCCAGCACCGCCAGCTCGTAAGGCGCCATCACCGCCAGTGCGAGGAGCGCGAACAACAGCGGGAAGCTGCGATAGAGACTTGCGGTCGCGACCAGAATCCCGCCGAGGGAGCGCCGTTGGTTGAGGTCGATTTGCTCCACGCGGGCCATCGGTTGACTCGAGGCTACTTTCGTCGCGCGACATCGCCCAGCACAGGGCTAGAGAGCGCGTTGAGACATCTGTGGCTGGGGGGCGAGGTCACGGACATTCACGACGCACCTAAATCTCACCAATTAGGCCCGGTTCAAGTTTCGTACCAATTCGAGGACCTCGCTGGCCTCCAGCGAGGCAGGCGACCCGCGGCTCGCGAAGCACGGCCTCCCAAGCTCTGCGTACGATTTGAGCGTGCCGGCGCGTGTCATGCTCCACTTGTTCAGCAGCGGCACGCTCGAGGTCGGCGGGGTCGAGGTGCCCGTGCCGTTCTTCTTGATCCGTCACGCAGAGGGCGACATCGTGGTCGACGGTGGCAATCCGCTCGCCGTCGCGCGAGACGCTCGCGGTCACTGGGGCGCCCTCGCTGACCACTTCCGTGTTCGGATGACCGAGGAGCAGCACTGCGCCACCCAGCTGCACGGGCTCGGCATCGCGCCGAAGTCGGTCCGCCACCTCGTTCAGACCCACCTTCACATCGACCACACGGGCGCGCTTGGCCACTTTCCCGATGCGACCGTGATCGTGCAGGCACGAGAGCTCGATGCTGCTCGCGTGGCCGAGCCGCCTCAGGCCCACGGATATGCCCGCGAGGACTTCGATAAAGCCGGACTTGATTGGCAGCCGGTCGAAGGCGAGCTGGATCTCTTCGCCGACGGGGCAATTCGACTACTGCCGACGCCGGGCCATTCGGCAGGCCACATGTCGCTGTTGCTTCAACTGGACGAGACCGGCCCAGTCCTGCTCACCGCGGACGCCGCGGACAATCTTCCACAGTGGGACGGACAGCGACCGCCGCGCGCGCTCTATTCACGCGAGGGTGCAAAGCAGTCGCTTGAACGTCTTCGGGAAGTCGCGAGTGAAACGGGTTCGCTGGTCGTCTTCGGACACGATCCGGACAACTGGTCGCAGCTCAGGCATGCGCCGGACCATTACACCTGAAGACCGCCGGGTTGACCGACGGGCCCGCTTGACGGGCCCAACGCCACCGCCAAGACCAGCATGAGCACTGAGGCGTGTTCGTGCTTGTGAGCCACCGATTCGTGCCAGCTGGCCTCCGTCGACTGGCAGCACGGCGCTGGTGATGAACGCCGGCCTCACGGTTCCGGCGTGTTGTCGATCGCCGCGTAGGAGTACACGCCCTGGTACCCGTCGCCCGACGTTATCCCCGCGCACCCTTTGCGCAGGTTCTCGCAATCCCACTTTTCGCCGTTTGCCAGATGGATGTCGAGCCGCGACAGGTAGTAGAAGGAGAACGCGTTGCCGTCGCCGTTGGGGTCGACTTCGGCCACGAGCGGTTCCTCGCGCCAGCGGTTGGTCAGCAGCCGTTTGTCGGCTGAGCGTTCGTGCTTTAGGTACTTGTCGAACCACGCGCTCGTGTACCAGTCCACCATGTCCGCTCCCCGCAGCGAGGCGCCGAAGGCCTGGTTGGGGATGAAGCTGAAGTCCAGGTGCGAGCCACCGCGGATGACGATCTCGCCGCTGTCCACGCCGGCTTGGGAGTACGCAAGCGACTCTTTGGACTTGCCCAGCGGGTTGGGCAAGGAGGTGTTCGGGGCGGGCGGCAGGCCGTAGTCGGCCGAGAATCCCAGGCCGGGCTTTGTGATCGGCACCGTCGTGCGGTCGGGTCGGCGGGGCAGCCCTTCTCGCCGATCGTCATCGTCGATCCGGGCGCGCCGCCGGGCACTTCGGCGCCTTCGGGGGACGGTGGGCCGAGGTTGTCCCACGCCACCGCCGCCTTCACGCGCGGGTCCCACTGCGCGATGTAGGACACGCCCACCGCGCCATAGGAGTGGCCCGCGAGGCCGATCTCGTTGCTGTCGAGTAGGTGCCACAGCGGGTTGTAGGCCGCGTCCAGGCCCTTTGCCACGCGTTCGTTCTGCTTGGCCGCGTGGCTCGTGCCCGTTTCACAGCTCGGCACCGGCTCGTAGGGGTGGCTTGGTGTCGACAGGAAGAAGTTCAGGGCGTCCTCGGCGCCGTCGTAGAACGGGCGCCCGTCGGTCTGCGCCGGGAAGCCTTCGTCTTCGTCGGGCGCCTGCCCGAACGTGTCGCTGCGCCCCTGACCCTGGGGGTCGAACGTCAGCACGATGTAGCCGTCCTTCGCCAGCGTCTGGGCCGCGTACCAGTACATCTGTTCGTCGGCCTGCACCGAACCGTTCGTGATCACCACGCCGGGTCGTTTCGCCGGGCCGTTCACCGTTGCCCACACGCGGCCCGACAGCGTCGCCCCGCCGCGCGAGGTGAACAGCACGTGACGCACGATCCCGTCGCCGTCAGCTTCCCAGTGGTACAGGAGCACGTCGCCGGCGCAGCCGTTGCCGCCGTTGGCGCACAGGTCGTCGCTGAACATCCGTCGGGGTCGTCCGCCTGTTCGCTCAGCGCTTCCTCATTGTTGAGCAGGCTCTGCTCTGTGAGCTGCGCCTGGTATTCGGGGGTGTCGTAGATTTTCTGGCGCTGCTCGATGATCGAGAAGTTCTCGGCCTCCACCAGCGGGTTGAATTCGCTCGGCGGTTCGGGATATTCGCTCGGCGGCGCGGGGGCGGGGGTGCTGGTCGCGGATGCCGTTGCGCCTGCTGCCGGCGGCGCGCCGACTGCCACGACCGCTACGCACAAGGCCAGCGCGCCCGCGACGCCGAGCATCTGCGAGGTGAGCGCGCGCGGTCGGCACACGATCCGGCGCCCATCAACGACCAGCCGCCCTCTCATTGACCGCGTGCCCGCTCCCCGCATCCGCGTGTGACGTACCCGCCTCGGCGGATTGCAAACGTCAGCCGCCGCGTTGCGAGTCAGCGGGACAAGCCGTCGAGCAGCGCTCGCCAGCCGTCCTTGAGGCGCTGCAGCGGCATGCCGAGCGCGCGGCGCTGATAGATGACCACTTCGGCGGCGAGCGTGCCGAGCAGGGCGTCGGCGATGTAGTCGCTGTCGGCACCCGGCAACAGCTCGCGAACGAGGGCGGCGACGTGGGCGCGATGGGCGCCGTAGACGTTGTGCAACAGGCGTTCGCCCGGCGCACCCGCCTCGGCCTCGACCATCAGATCGCCCTGTAGCTCGATCTCGTCCAGCGCCCGCTCGCCGAAGGCGATCAGGCGCTCGCACACCGGGGCGCCCGGGCCGAGCGGCGGCTCGCCGCGGATGAACTCTTCCTGGAAGTCCTTCTCGCGCTCGTCCAGGAGCGCTCGCAGCAGGCCGATCCGATCGCCGAAGCGGCGAAAGAGCGTTCCCTTGCCCACGCCCGCCGCGCCGGCCACCTCGTCCATCGTCACGCAGTCGACCCCGCGCTCGGCTACGAGCCGCGCCGCGGCGCACATGATCGCGTTGCGGTTGCGCGCGGCGTCGGCGCGCTCAGGTCGCGCGGGCTCGAGCAGGGGCAATAGCGCAAGCCCATGCTGGGTAAAGCCCATAGGTGCCTTGGGAGTTTCCTTGGAAGTTTCCGGACTACGGTCCACTTGTGTTATGGTAGCTGATAGCGGACTAGGGTCCGAATAGATCCTGGACTACTCGATAGAAGGAGCATCGCATGTCATCAACAGCTGTAGCCACCGCCACCCAGCTGCCAGTCGGCACCTGGAAGCTCGACCCGACACACTCCACCGCCGGTTTCGCGGTCAAGCACATGGGCGTCTCGATGTTTCGCGGCCGCTTCGAGGACTTCGACGCCACCCTCACGGTAGGCGAGGATGGCGCCGGCGAGCTGGTCGGGGCCGTGCGCGCCGACTCGATCGTCGTCAAAGACGACAACCTCAAGGCCCACCTCGGCTCGCCCGAGTTCTTCGACACCGAGCGCTACCCCGAGCTGCGCTACGTCGCCCAATCGCTGACGCGCGACGGGGACGAGCTGATCGCAGACGGCGAGCTCACGATCAAGGACCACACCCACCCGGTGCGGGCGCGCGGCAGCATCACCGACCCGACCGAGACGCTCGGCGGGGCCATCAAGGTCGGGATCACGCTCGAGGCCGCCATCGATCGCACCGAGTACGGCCTCAGCTTCAATGCACCGCTCCCCAGCGGCGGGGTGGCACTGGCCAACGACGTGCGCCTGATCGTCGAGCTCGAGCTCGCACAGGCGGAGGCCTAGCGATGCAGGTCCTCGGGATCTCGGGATCGCTGCGGCGCGACTCCCACAACCGGCGACTGCTTCGGGCGGCGGCAGGTCTGCTGTCGCCCGACGCCGAGTTCGTGCTGTTCGACGGGCTCAAGGACATCCCGCCCTTCGACGAGGACGACGAGCCCGCCCCTGGGCCGGCGGTGTCGCGCTGGCGCGAGGTGCTCGCTGGGGCCGACGCGCTGCTGTTCGCGACGCCCGAGTACAACGCCTCGATACCCGGCCAGCTCAAGAACGCCGTCGACTGGGCCTCTCGCCCGATCGAGAGCGCTGCGCTACGTAACAAGCCCGCGGCGGTGATCGGCGCGAGCACCGGCATATTCGGTGCCGTGTGGGCGCAGGCCGAGCTTCGCAAGGCGCTCGCGACGGCCGGTGCGCGCTTGATCGATCGCGAACTGCCAGTGGCGGGCGCCGACGAGGCGTTCGACCCCGATGGGGCGCTCGCCGAGCGCGAGCAGGAGCTCGAGCTCGACTCGATCCTCACCGAGCTGCTGGACGAGGCGCGCGGACCAGAGGCGCCGCGCCAAGCGGCCGAGGGCGAGCTGGCGCGACAGGTCTAACGCCGGCGTCTGGGCGCGGAGGCGTCCGCTGGCGCCGATGGCTCAGCCCGGGTCGCTCGAGCTGTAGGGGCCGCCCTCGCCCCGAAGGTCGCGGTAGCGACGATCGAACAGCTCGAGCACGGCGGTGATGTCTGACGGGCCGCGCACGTTGTGGATGACGTTCTCGCCGTCCCGCAGCGGGCTGGCGGGCTCCGCGTCGCCGTGTTCGACGAGCGCGTCGCGCTGCGGATCGGCGAAGTAAAGCTCCGCCACGCCCCGCTCCTCGTCGAGCACGCCGAGCTCGTGCTGCTCGTAGCGCACGACCATGAGGCCGTCGCGCTCGCGCTCGATGTGCACGCCGGGCCACGTGTCCAGCTCGGTGGCGACCTCATCGACGAGCGCTCGGGCACGCGGCACCGCGCGATCGTAGCGCAGCGCGGCGAGGCGGAGGCGTAGCATGCGCCGCATGAGTGATGAGAGCATCTCGCAGCGGATCGACCGTCTGGTCACCGAGGAGCACGAGCTGCGCAGCCGCGAGGCCGGCGACGACGACGAGGCGCTCGAGGCCGACGCACAGCGGCTGCGCGCGATCGAGGTCGAGCTCGACGTCTGCTGGGATCTGCTGCGCCAGCGACGGGCGCTGCGCGAGGCCGGCGCGGACCCCGACGGAGCGACGGCGCGCTCGTCGGACACCGTTGAGCGCTACTGGCAGTAGTCGACCGCGCGCCACGATGCAGCAGGCTGCGACCGAGACCGAGGCGGCCGACGCCGCGGATGTGAGCTCGCGCGACGAGCGCAACGCCGTGGTGTTCCTGGTGCTGAGCCCGTCAGAGCTCTCGGTGATCAGCGAATACGGCACCGAGCACCCGACGCACGTCGGGCAGCTGCTGTTCGAGGCGGGCGAGGCCTCCTACGACCTGTTCGTGGTGCTCGAGGGAGCGGCCGAGGTCGCCCGCTTCGATGACCCCGACGCGCCCGTGATCGCCTCCTACGGACCCGGCGGTTTCGCCGGTGAGCTCAACCTGCTCACCGGCCAGCGCCGCTTGCTTGGCTGTCGCGTGACCGTGGCGGGCAGCGTGCTCGTGGTCCGAGAGTCCGAGTTTCGCCGCCTGCTCGGGGCTCGCCCGGCGCTCGGCGAAAAGATCTTCAACGCCCTCCTCGCCCGCCGCGAGATCCTGCGCTCGGGCCAGGGCGCACAGGCGATGCGCATCGTCGGCTCGCGCTACTCGCCCGAGGCGATGAGCCTGCGCGCGTTTGCCGAGCACTCGCACCTGGCGAGCGCCTGGATCGACATCGAGGACAGCGACGACCCGATGCCCTCCTGGCCGGCCTGGAGCTGCGCCACGACGACATCCCGGCCGTGATCACGCCCACCGGCACGCTGCGGCGACCCTCGACGGCGAGGTTCGCCGAGCACCTTGGGCTGACATTTCATCCGACGCCGGGCTACGTCTTCGACCTCGTGGTCGTGGGCAGCGCGGTCCGGCGGACCTCGCGGCGGCCGTCTACGAGGCCTCTGAGGGGCTTCGCACCGTCGCGCTTGACGCGGTCGCGATCGGCGGTCAGGCGGGGAGCAGCTCGCGCATAGAGAACTACGCCGGTTTCCCGAACGGCATCTCCGGCGGGGATCTGACGGGTCGGACCGCCGTGCAGGCGATGCGGCTGGGAGCCCAGCTGAACGCCCCTTGCGAAGTCGCCGGTCTGCGAACCGAGGCGAGCTTTCACGTCGTCGTGCTCGGAGACGGCAGCGAGATCCCTGCGCGGGCGGTCATCATCGCGTCGGGAGCGCTCTACCGGCGGCCGGCTGTGGAGAACCTCGAACGCTTCGAGGGCACGGGCGTCTACTACGCCGCCACCGATCTCGAGGCGCGCCTGTGCGATGGAACCTCGGTGCTGTCGGCGGCGGCGGCAACTCAGCCGGGCGGGCCGCGATCTACCTCGCCCAGAACCAGTGCCGCGTGAAGATCGCGGTGCGCCGCGACGGCCTGGAGGAGACGATGTCGCACTACCTCATCGAGCGCATCGAGGGCCAACCCCAAGATCGAGCTCGTCACCGGCGTGAAAGTGCAGCGCCTCGCCGGTGAGCAGCATCTCGAGCAGGTGACGCTGAAGAACATCGCCACGGGCAAGCTCGACACGCTCGCGTGCGCGAGCCTTTTCTGCTTCATCGGCGCGCGCCCGGTCACCGAGTGGTTGAGGGACGACGTGCTGCTCGATCGCAAGGGCTTCGTCCTCACCGACCGCCAGCTGCCCGAGGAGCGCAGCGCGCGGCGCGCGGTCTCCTTCGAGACGTCTGTGAGCGGTGTGTTCGCCGTCGGGGACGTGCGCAGCGACTCCGTAAAGCGGGTCGCGGCGGCGGTTGGCGAGGGCTCGAGCGCCGTGCGCTCCGTGTGCGAGCGCCTCGCCATCGCCAGATAGCGGTTGAGTCCGGCTTGTGGTGGGTAGAAGGCCTGTGCATGCCTGCACAAGCCTCGCCAAGGTTCGCCGTTTCGCAGGAGCCCACCGAGCGGGTGGAGGCGGTGGCGAGTGTCGCGCCGATAGGTCGCGCCGACGCGGCGCTTGAGCGCCCGACAGAGCCCGGACGCTACATCGAGGTCGAGAGTCCGGGGGAGGCTGTCGTGATTCCGCTCGCGCGCGGGGTGACGCACATCGGGCGCGGCGTGTCGGCCGACCTGCGCCTCGACGAGGCGTCGGTGTCGCGACGCCACGCGATCCTCGTCAGCCGCCAGAACGTGCGCGTGCTCGACGATCGCAGCGCCAACGGCACGCTCGTCAACGGTCGCCCAGTCGAGCGCGCCGAGCTGTCCAACGGCGACGTGCTCGCGCTCGGGCGCGTGCTGCTGCGCTACCTCGAGGTCAGCTAGCGCGCAGCGCCGACCCGGCCGCCTAGCCGGGCCGGCGCTGACAATCGGGCGATCCCAGGAGGGAGCGGGATCGCCCCTTTCCTAACGCCGGGTCGGCTTGCTCGCGGCCGAGCACAGCTGCACGCTGCTCGTCCCCGCCGTCAGCGTGACGGTCACACGTCCACTCGAGGGGACGGTCGTCGCGCCCGTGCGCGAGCTCACGGTCACCGTGCTTCCCGGACGCAGCTGCAGCAGCGTCAGCGCGGTTTCGCCGTCGGTCGTCGCGTCGACAGTCGCGCACGTCAGCCCGGCGGACACGGTTTCGAGCCCAATCGCGCCCACGTCGGTCAGGCTCAGCTGCAGCGACTGGCTGGTCGGCGGCGCCTCCCCCGTCGCCCAGGTGAGCGAGTCGGTGATCGCAGGCGTGGGTCCGTCGGCCGTGCCGGTGTGGTGTTCGGGCGTCTCGGTCGGTTCGGGGATCGCCGCCGAGTCGGCGTTGACGGTGGCGAGCTTGCCCGGCGCGGATTCGCGTGCCGCCAGTCCAGTGATCCAGTAGTCGCCAGTGGGGCCGATGCCAAGCGACGAGGAGACGAGTTCCGGATACCAGGTGAACGTGAACGAGGCCGGGTTGTGGACCCTTTCCAGGTGCCCGAGCTGGGAGGTTGCCGGGCTGAAGTCGTTCTGCTGGGCGAACACGAGGTGGTCCTCGGCCGGATACAGGACCGCGTAGTAGCGATAGCCGAGCTTGTTGAATGCTTCCACCTGTTCCACGCCGCCGGTGAAAGGCACGAGCTCATCCAGCGCGCCGTAGGTCATCACGTAGGGGATCCACTTGCCGTTTACGATCAGCGGCGTCGTGTTGCCGTCGCTCGTGCACTGGACGGAACCGGGGGGGCTCGTTTCGACGCCGGTCGCGTACCTGGTTCCGCATATGACCGGTCCCTCGAGCGGCATTGACTGCGCGAACAGATCCGGATATTCGAGCGCCAGCTTGTAGGAGGCAAAGCCGCCCATCGAGTAGCCGGACATGACGGTCGCGTCCGGATCGAGGTTGTAGGCGTCCGCGAGCGCATGCCAGACGTCCCAGAAGTCGACCTGCGCCTCCTGGTAGTACCACTGGCCATCGCTGAAGCCCTCGGTGGTCGCGCAGATGCTGTTGCGATCCTGACACTCTTCCTGCAGCTGACTGGGGGCCAGCGCGCCGTACTGGTTGTAGTTGACCCCCAGCGAGTGCAGGATCCAGGTCAGCGGCGTGGGCGTGGACGGGTCGTACGTGGTCGGCACGTAGACCGAGTAGGGCTGGACTCGGCCGAGGTACGTTGGCCCGGTGTACAGGTTCGTTTCTTCGGCGTCGACCACGCCCTGGCCGAGGTTCAGAGGTGTCGTGTACCAGCGCACGGAATAGCCGGTCGGTTTCGGTTCGGGCGTGCTTTCGCGCGCCGCGAGCGCCGACCAGTTGACCGTGAGCGCGTACTTGGAGACGTTCCCGCTCTGAAGCGTGTTCGCCTGATCGTTCTCCATCCAGTAGTTCCCGCACTCGGTCACGGGCAGGTGGTCGAGCGCTGCGAGCTTTTCGTTGCTGGCCCCGGCTTCGCTTTCCAGCACCGGCGCGGCCGGCGATTCGGCGAGGGCTTCTGTCGGGCACACGAGCTCTGACTCCTGCTGGTAGGAGCGGAAGGTGACGTTGTAGACGTTGGCCCCACCCGGGATGCCGCCGTCTTCAGGCGGCACCGTGGCAAATTCGGTCCCTTCCGCGTTTGCCAGACCGGCCGCGAGGTGGACCTGCCAGCTGCCGCTCACCGGCAACACGCTGGTGGGGATGCGCACGATGAACGAGCGCGCCTGCATGTTCACTTCGGTCGTGAGGTCGGCGCCGGCCACGGGCAGCCCGGTCGCCACTTCGATCAGCTGCGCGTGCTGGGCGGAGACGATCAGCGCGTACTGGATGCCGGGAGAGCTCACGCCGGCGTTGGCCGGCCACGTGCTGCCGGCGGCCGGCGTTTCACTTTCCGTGCTGAAGGTCCACTCCGCGATCGGCACGTCGGCCGAGACGAGCGTGTTCCAGTCGACGCGCCAGTACGTGGCGCCTTTGGCATACCCGACGCCGGCGCGGAAGATGTCCGCGCCGTCTTTATCCGCCGGGCCTTCGGGATACGAAAAGCCCCCGTGGGGGAGTGCCAGTGATGTGACCTTCGCGCTCTCGGCCTGTCCGATCGGACTGCCGAGCGCACCGTGGTCGTCGTAGATGAAGTCCGTCCACAGGCTCGCGCCGTCCGACAGCAGCCCGGTGCCCGAGGTGTGTGAGAAGTTGCTGGGAAACGGCCATTCTGAGCTCGTCGGCTCGGGGAGGGCGGGTTCTGGGGCGGTTGCCGCCCCCGGCACGCCGGTCGGCAGCCCGGGGATTCCCGGGACGCTGTCAGCGAGCTGGCGCGCAGTGCTTTCGCTCGCCTGCGCCGCCGTCGCCCCCATGGCCATGACCGCCACCGCGACCAGTCCTCCAATCGCGCAGCGACCAACGATCGTCTTCAGACAGTGTCCCGCGAGCCTCACTCACATCCCCTCCGGTCGTGCACGCGCGTCACTGACGCGCGGGCAGAGAAGCTAGTTAAAGGACGCTGGCCGCTTTCACACGACCAGCTCGCTATCTGCGACACGTCCTTCTGAGTGCAGCATTTACCCCGCGCCAGGTTTTCCAAACATGTTTGATTGGGATTTACCTATTTGGTGTCCCACCCACCCGGCCGGCCCCTGACCCGGTATCCCGGCCGCGCGTAATCTATGTCGCCGCCGCACTCGCCAATGGGCATATGCGACGATGCCCCGGTGGGCTTTGACTCCTACCACGAGCCTCCGGACGAGCTGCCGGCCGAGACGCGCACATTCGCACGCCTGTGCGCCTCGCTGACCGAGGAGGCGGAAGCGATCGACTGGTACCACCAGCGCCTGGCGATCGAGAAGGATCGCGAGGCCCGCGCGGTGATGCTCGACGCGCTCGGAGAGGAGTTCAAGCACTTCTGCATGGATCTCGAGTTCCTGCTGCGTCGCGCTCCCCTGTGGCGCGAGATCGCCAAGGGGATCCTGTTCAAGGAGGGCGACATCGTCGAGCACGGCGAGGAGTCCGAGGAGCGCGCCGTCGAGGGAGAGGCGGCCCAGGGAGCGCCGCTGGCCGGGAGCGAGTCGCTCGGCATCGGCGGCAGGCAGGGAGCCGCACGATGAGCCATCTCCTGCGCGAGCACGCGCCCATCACCGAGGCGGGCTGGTGGCTGATCGACGACGAGGCCCGTGAGCGCCTGCAGCCGGCGCTAGCTGCGCGCAGGCTGGTCGACTTCGCCGGTCCCCACGGCTGGCAGCGCTCGTCCACCAACCTCGGACGCGTACGCGCGTTGGCCGGCGGGGCCGGCGACGGCGTGAGCGCGAGCCAGCGCCGCGTGCTCGAGATGGTCGAGCTGCGGGCTTCGTTCGCGGTTGCGCGCAGCGAGCTGCGCGACGCTGACCGCGGGGCAGGCGACATCGACCTCGACACGCTCGATCGCGCCGCGCGCGCCATCGCCGCCGCGGAGAACCGCGCGGTCTTCCACGGCCTGAAGTCCGCCGCGATCACCGGCATCACCGAGGCCTCCACGCACAAGGCGATCGCGCTGGGCAAAGACTGCGAGCGCTATCCCCGGCACGTGGCGCGCGCGGTGGAGGCGCTGCTCGACGCCGGCGTCGGCGGCCCCTACGGCCTGGCGCTCGGGCCCGAGATCTACACGCGCGTGCTGCAGACTGCCGAGCACGGCGGATATCCGCTGCTTGACCACGTGCGCGAGATAGTCGGTGGTCCCATCGTCTGGGCTCCCGGGCTCGACGGCGGGGTCGTCGTCAGCCAGCGCGGAGGCGACTTCGTGCTCGAGATCGGGGAGGATCTGTCGATCGGCTACGAGCGCCACGACGCCGAGGTCGTTGAGCTCTACATCGAGGAGAGCCTCACCTTCCGCGTCCTGACCGAGGACGCGGCGCTCGCACTCACCGGCTGAGCTGGGGCGCGGACTCGCGCTGAAGCTCGTGGATCTGCTCGAGCGTCTCGCGCAGCGCGCTGATGCGCTCCTCGCCCAGCGCCTGCGCCCACTCGCGCTCCAAGTCGGCGAAGATCTCGCGTCCCAGCAGCAGCGCCTCGCGCCCGCGGGCCGTGGGCACGATCAGCTTCGCGCGCCCGTCCTCGGGATCGGGCACTCGCTTGACGTAGCCCAGCGCCTCGACGTTGTCCACGTGCTCGCCGAAGGCCTGCTTGCTCATCCCCGAGAGCTCGGCCAGCTTCGACAGCTTGGACCCGTCGACGTCCAGGTATCGAAAGATGCAGCCGTGCGAGGGGCGAAGCCCCGTGTAGCCGGCCGCGTTGACGCGTCGGTACATCTCCTCGAGCAGGTCCTCCTTGACGGATCCAAGCAGCGCCACGAGGTGCTGGGTAGGCGTGAGGACGGGCATCTGGACAGGGCGATCGCGAGTTTGATAAGGTAGCCTGACTACAAGGCTGCCTTACGATTCTAGCCCACCTCCCCCAGGAAGGATCGAGCATGCAACGCAAGTGGTGGACCCTCATGGCCGTCTGCGTGGCGACGTTCATGCTGCTGCTGGACATCACGGTCGTCAACACCGCGCTGCCCAGCATCCGCAGGGACCTGCACGCGTCCTTCACCGACCTGCAGTGGGTCGTCGACGCATACGCGCTGACGCTCGCGGCCTTCGTGCTCACGTCGGGCTCCCTGGCCGACCGCCTCGGTCGCCGGCGCGTGTTCGTCGTCGGGCTGGCGATCTTCACGCTCGCCTCGCTGCTGTGCGGGCTGGCGCAGTCGGCGACCGTGCTGAACCTCTCACGCGCGCTTCAGGGCGTGGGCGGGGCGGTCATGTTCGCCGTCTCGCTGGCGCTGCTCGCGCAGGAGTGGCGCGGCGCCGAGCGTGCGACCGCGACGGCCATCTACGGCGCTACGATCGGGGTCGCGGTCGCGATCGGCCCGCTCGTCGGGGGCGCGTTGACGACCGGGATCTCCTGGCAGGCGATCTTCTTCTTGAACGTGCCGATCGGAGTGGCGGCGATCGCCGTGACGCTTCTTCGCGTGGCCGAGTCGCGCGACCCCACCGCCCACGGCATCGACTGGGGCGGGACCGTGACCTTCTGCGGGGCCAACGCGCTGCTCGTGCTCGGCCTGCTTCGCGGCAACGCCGAGGGTTGGGGCTCGACGAAGATCGTTTTGGAGCTCATCTGCGCGGTGCTCCTGTTCCTCGCGTTCATCGCGATCGAGCTGCGCGTCTCCCAGCCGATGCTGCCGCTTCACCTGTTTCGCAATCGGGCCTTCGCCGGCGCGCAGATAACGGCGTTCGCGCTCAGCGGCTCGATGTTCGCGCTGTTTCTCTACATCACCCTCTACATGCAGGAGATCGAGCACCTGTCACCGCTCGGTGCCGGGCTGCGCTACCTGCCGTTCACCGTCGGCGCCTTCATCGTCTCAGGCGCGACCGCCTCGCTGGAGGGGAGGATCCCGCCGCGCGTGATGCTCGCCGCCGGCCTGGGCATAACCGCGCTCGCGCTCGTGCTGCTGAGCGGCGCGCAGGCCAACGACTCCTGGACGGTCCTGCTCCCGGGCTTCATCGTCAGTGGCTTCGGGGTGGGCCTCGTGAACCCCGTGCTCGCCAACGTCGCGCTCTCGACCGTGCCCGAGCGGATGAGCGGCGTGGCGGCTGGCGTCAACGACACGTTTCGTCAGGTCGCGATCGCCTCGGGCACCGCGGGGCTGGGGGCGCTGTTTCTCGCCTTCTCTGAGCAGCGCATCGAGGATCTGCTGCCGGGTGTGGGCGCGGACAGGGCGCGCGGGTTGGCCGAAGCGGCCTCGTCGGGCACGCTGCCGCCACGCGCGGCCGCGCCTGTCGTCCACGCGGCCCGCGAGGGCTTCGTGCACGGGTTCTCGACGATCGTGCTCGCCGGCGCGGCGCTCGCGGCGCTCGGCGCCGTGCTCGCGCTGGCGCTCGTACGCGACCACGATCTTCGCCACGAGGAAGTGCGCGAGGTCTCGGGCGAGCCTGTTCCGGCCTGATCGCGGTCGCTCGCTAGAGCGGGTCGCCCATGACGGTGAACTCGCTGCGCACCTGCGACCACCCCTCGGCGAGCAGGCCTTTTGAGAACTCCTGCACCTTGCGCCTGGGTCCGGTGACCGTGAAGGCCACCTGGGTGGTGAGCAGGTGCGGATGCTCGACGATCTCACACCGCACCCCGAGCCTCTCGGCCCACGTGAGCATCGTCTGCTCGAATTCGCCCCGTACCAGCTTGCCCGAGCTCGCGACGAGGGTGCGTGTCTCGATCGCCTCCTCGTCGCGCTCGGCCGCCTGCTCGGCCAGCTGCTCCTGGGCGCTCGGCGGCGGGTCGACCTGCAGCCAGTCGTCGCGCCGCTCGTCCCAGCGGCTCACGCGCGCGCTCGCCTCGATCCCGTCGCGCACGAGCACGTCTTCGATGGCGCGCCGCGCCGCCCGCATCGTCGCCTCGTCGCCGGCATAGGCGAAAAGCCGCGCGCCGTCATGCGTAACGACGACGTGCTCGGGGACGCTCGTCTCGGCGTCGCGCACCACGCTCGGCGTGCGCACGCGCCGGATCAGCTCGCGCAGCGAGCGGTGCCTGTCGGCGGCCTCGAGCTCGAACTCGACCCGCCAGTCGCTGTCACCGGTCGAGGCGGTGTCGGGGGTATCGGTTGCCATCGCCGCGAAGGATAATCTCAGGCCACGGGCTCGGACTGGCCCGCGCGCTTGGCCTGGTACAGCGCGGCGTCGGCGCGCGCGATCATCCCCACGGGGTCGTTGTCCGTGAGCAACGCGATGCCCCAGGAAATCGTCACGCCGCGACACGCGGGATCCTCCCTCACGGCGGCGTTGATCCGCTCGGCGACGGCGCGCGCGTCCGCGTCGCCGGCGCCGACGAGCATGAACGCGAACTCGTCGCCGCCCAGGCGAAACGCCGCATCCTCGCCACGCACCTCGGTGAAGTGGCGCGCCATGGCGCGCAGCACGTCGTCGCCGGCGGCGTGGCCGAGCGCGTCGTTGATCTCCTTGAAGCCGTCGAGGTCGAGCAGGCACAGCGCGAGGTCGTCTCCATGCCGGCGGACGCGGGCGGCCTCGGTCGCGAGCCGATCGTCAAAGCCGCGCCGGTTACTCAGCCCCGTCAGCGCGTCGTGGCCGCTGGCGTGCTGCTCGTCCTGGTAGGCGCTCGCGTGCGCCATGTGGGCGGCGATCACGCCCGACAGCAGCTCGAGCGTGTGCAGGTCGGCCGCGTCGAACGCGCGCGGGCACGGGTCGTAGACCTTCAGCACCCCCACGGTGTGAGCGTCGTGACGCAGCGGTACGCAGACCATCGAGACCGCGCCCGCCCTGCGGCACGCGTCGCGGTCGACGCGATCGCCGTCGCCGGTGTCCTCGCAGTAGAGGATCTCATTGCGACTCACGCACAGCCCCGAGAAGCTCGCGTCGGCGCGCAGGCGCAGCCCGACGTGCGCGCTGGCCGTGCCGCTGGCCACGTGGTAGACCATCTCCTCGCCCTCGAGCAGCTCGACGACGCCGGCGGTCGCGTCCACGATCTCCTGCGCGCGCCGCACGACGATCGCCATCACGGCGTCGAGGTCGAGCGCGGTGGCGGCGATCTCGTTCTGGGTCTCGATGACCGCGAGCAGTCGCTCGGGAGGCAGGTCATGTTCCACGCCAAGATGATCGGCACCCGCAAGCCCCGGCCTTAGGTGCGCTCGGACGGGTGTATGAGCTGCTTGGCCGTCCGTCGGCCGGCGGCCGTGGCCTGGAGGTGCTCGTGACTCCGCTCTCCGTTGCACCCGCTAGCGTCTGCAGGCCGTGGCGGCGAGCGAACGGCTCGAGGTCAAGCAGCTGGCACGTGGGCGCCTGCGCCTCCGGGCGCTCGGCGGCGTGCTCGCGGCGGCGCTGCTCGTGGCGCTCGTCTGGCGCGTTGCGACCGAGCCGGCGCCGGCGCTCGTCGTGCAGCGCACGCTCGCCCCGTACGTTCGCTTCCCCGGCACCGAGCCCGCGCTCGCGTGGCCGCGAGAAGGACAGGCGGCGGTCGAGGTGGGGGGGCTTGGCAGCTTCGGCACAGCTGGAGCCCAGACGCCGGCACCGATCGCCAGCGTGGCCAAGGTCATGACCGCCTACCTCACGCTCAGGGCCCACCCGCTGGCGGCGGGGACGGAAGGGTTTCAGATGACGGTCACGCCGGGGGCCGTGGCCGAAGAGCGGCGCCGCGCCGCGCTGGGGCAGTCGACGGTTGTCGTGCGCGCCGGGGAGCGCCTCAGTGAGCTGCAGGCGCTGCGGGCCCTACTGCTGCCGTCGGCCAACAACGTCGCGATCATGCTCGCCGAGCACGACCCCGGCGGGGTGGCGGGCTTCGTCGCGCGCATGAACGCGACCGCGCGGATGCTCGGGATGGACTCCACGACCTACACCGATCCCAGCGGCTACCGCGAGAGCACCGTGTCGACCGCGGCCGACCAGCTCAGGCTCGCGCGCGCTGCGATGCACAACCGCGTGTTTGCAGCGATCGTCGCCGAGCCCACGGCGCAGCTTCCCGTCGCAGGAACGGTGACCAACTACAACGGGCTTCTCGGCGGGGACGGATACGTGGGCGTGAAGACCGGCTCTGACCGTGCGGCCGGCGGGTGCCTGATGTTCGCCAAGCGCATCGCGGTCGCCGGCCGCCGGCTGACCGTGCTGGGCGTCGTGCTCGGCCAGCGCGAAGGCTCGCCGGTCGAAGCCGCGCTGGCCAGCGGCGCGCGACTCGGCGACTCGGCCGCCGCCGCGGTGCGTGTCGCGACCGTGCTGCCGGCGGGCACCAACGCGCTCGCGGTCGCATCGGCCGACGGCCAGCGCGTGACCGGCGTGACCGCCGGCCCGTTGCGTGCGGTTGGCTGGTCCGGGCTCAGCCTGGCTGTGCGCACCGGCGCGGGTATGCCTTCTGGACGGCTGCGCGCGGGCGACCGGGTGGGGACGGTCGGGATAGCCGACGCCGGCCCGACGCCGGTGCTCGCCAGCGGGTCGCTCCGCGCTGCGTCGCTGGGCTGGCGCCTGGCCCACCTGCTCTGACGCCAGGCGCGAAGGTTCTAGCCGCGAGACCGCACCGGGGTCGCGCGCTGTGGCCGCGAGTTACGACGATCAGGCGCTCTCGCGGTAGGTCCAGGATGCGCCGCAGCGCTTCAGCTTGGTGGGTATCCGATCGATTATGGGCTCGAGCCAAAACGCTATCGCGCTCTTCCCAGGGTTGCGGACAAACGTCTAAAAACCAGATGGCCAACGTCCAGTCATTTCCACCCGCGAGCTCACCCGAGGAGGAGCGCGCGGACGCGCCGTCGGGCCTCCCCGAGCACCTCCTTCGGCCCGAGGACGAGGTGTTCGACGTAGAGCACGACCAGCACCTGGGCGCCGAGCGGATGGAGGCCGAGCTGACGCTGCTGCTCGACCGCTTTCCCGATGCCGCGGTCGCCGCGTTCATGGAGTCGGGCCTGTTTGCCGAGATGCCCGACTCGATCAAGCTGAAAAACCACGCCGTGCTCGGCGGCAGATGGGCGATCGGCCGGGAGGGGGGCGAGGACCGCGAGGCGGTGTTCTCGATGTGGGATCGCGTGCGCAAGCAGGGAGCGGGGCGGTGCCTGCTACATCCGGTCGAGTACCCCGCCGAGCTCGTCTTCTACACGCTGGACATGCGCGAGCGCCACGGAGTGATCTTCGGCCTGTTCGTGCCGACCGGGGTGATCTCGCCGACGGCGCCCCCGCCGGAAGTCGAGGCCGCCCCGGTGCCGCGCTTTGCGACGGTGCGCAAGGACGAGAAAAGCACGATCGTCGCCATCGACGAGGCGATCACGCAGATCCTCGGCTGGAGCGCCGAGGAGATAGAGGGGCGGCGCACGCTCGACTTCATCCATCCCGAGGACCATCCGCTGGCGATCGACAACTGGATGCAGATGCTCGCCCTGCCCGGACCCGGCCGGCGCGTGCGCTTGCGCCACCGCACCAAGGACGGCGGCTGGGTGTGGTTCGAGCTCACCAACCACAACCTCCTCAACGACCCCGAGCACAGCTGCGTGATCAGCGAGATGGTCGACATCTCCGACGAGATGGCCACCCAGGAGGAGCTGCGAGCTCGCGAGCAGCTGCTCGACAGGCTGGCCAAGACGGTGCCGGTGGGGCTGTTCCAGATCGACACGGGCCGCCAGATCGTGTACGTGAACGACCGCCTGCGCGAGATTCTCGGGATCGAGTCTGCGACTACGGTCGACGAGCAGCTGGCCACGGTCGTGCCGTCCGACCGCGCGGCGCTCGAGCAGGCGTTCGACAGCGTGCTCGACGAGGGGCTCGACACCGACACCGAGGTCAAGCTGCGCCTGCCGCCCGGCGATGAGCTGCACTTCTGTACGATCAGCCTGCGCCCGCTGAGCCACGAGGACGGCACGATCAGCGGAGCGATCGCATGCGTGGCGGACGTGACGGACGGCGCGCGCATGCGCGAGGAGCTCAAGCAGCGCGCGACGTTCGACGAACTCACCGGCTGCTACAACCGCGCCTCGATCCTCAAGGCGCTCGAGACCAACGTGGGCAGTGGCCGCCGCCACGCCGACCGCGCGGTCATGTTCCTAGACCTCGACAACTTCAAGCGCGTCAAC
>Ga0187783_10001068_pt1 | contig 20280 bp, 18 predicted proteins | sample 1015_SJ02_MP02_2_FD_132471 | JGI IMG/M metagenome (GOLD analysis project Ga0187783, IMG submission 132471) | Tropical peat soil microbial communities from peatlands in Department of Meta, Colombia - 1015_SJ02_MP02_20_MG | ecosystem: Environmental > Terrestrial > Soil > Wetlands > Peat | place...
AAGACGGGATTGACGTTGCCGGGATCATCAGTCGAAGTCGAACCGCTGGAGGTCCTTCCGGAGCAGAGCGATCTGCCGGAGGGAGGTGAGGGTGTCCGACCGGATCGACCTTGGCTCGTGATCGTTTGGGACGATCCCATCAATCTCATGTCATACGTCACCTACGTATTTCAGAAACTCTTCGGTTACAGCCTCGACAAGGCGCAGAAGCTCATGCTCGACGTGCATCACAAGGGCAGAGCCGTCGTCTCATCCGGACCGCGCGAGCGGGCCGAGCTCGACGTCTTCAGGCTCCATGAGCACGGGCTCTGGGCGACCCTCGAGCAGTCGAGCTGAAGCTTCGCCTTGGCGCGCCGCTCCTTCTCACGCGACAGCGCAGGCACGTTCCGCGTCCGCCTCCGTAGACCCGAGCGCGAGCTCCTTGCAGCGATCTCCACGCAGCTCGTCAGCGCACTCGACACGGAGGAACCGACCGAACAGCCACTGTCTCCCAGACTTTTCCCCGTCGCCTACCCGGATGATCCAATCGCAGAGCGTGACTACCGAGAGCTCATGGGAGCCGAGCTAGTGCGATCGCACCGGGAAGCGCTCGAGGTTCTGGTCGCAACCGTCGACAAGGACTCCCTCGAAGAAGATCAGCTGCGCCAGTGGTTGAAGGCGCTCGAAGTACTGAGACTCGTGCTCGGGACTTGGCTGGATGTGAGCCAGGACGACCCACCCCTCTCGGCTTTCGACGCCGTCGACCCGCGTTCGGTCCAAAGAGCGGCGTACGACTACCTGGGCGGTGTACAGGATGACGTTGTGAACGCACTCTCGTCGCTGTTACCGAGGGAAGGAAGGGAACAGTGAGCTGGCTGGTAACCTTCGTGAGCCCTGAAATCGGTCCAGCCCCCATCGTCTAGCGGCCGAGGACGCCGCCCTTTCAAGGCGGTAACACGGGTTCGAATCCCGTTGGGGGTGCGAGTCCCGGGGGGAGGACAAAGAGGGTCCTGTGGTGCAGTCTGGAGTGCACGCCGGCCTGTCAAGCCGGAGGTCGCGGGTTCAAATCCCGTCAGGACCGCGTCCGTAAGGACCACCGGCCTCGAAGTCGAGGCCTACCCGGTCGGGTAGCTCAGTTGGCAGAGCGCGCGCCTGAAAAGCGTGAGGTCACCGGATCGACGCCGGTCCCGACCACGGAAGGTGGCACGTAACGCGTTTCCCGGTCTGGCGCTTCATGAGAACGCTTTCGTTATTGTGACAACACCGGTCGAAAGCAGCAGAAGGTCGACGGACCAAGTGAAGTACGCAGGCTGCATCCGACCACTGATCCGCGATCCCAGGCCGATGCCGAGAATGCAAGGCAGAACCGCAGCCGCCGCCAGAGCGACATCGAATCTCGTCACGAGACCCGCAGCGGCCAGCAGGGGCAAACCGATCAGGTTTGAGAGCACGAAGACCGAGGAGATGGTGGCGCGAAACCTGTCGCCTTCAAAGCCGAGTCGTCGAAGCTCGTAGACGAGGGGCGGTCCGTTTGTCGCCAGAGAAGTATTGAGGATCCCGCTTATGAAGCCCATTGCAAACGTCCTCACGGGACGGGCGACTTTGCGTGAAGAGCTCGTCCGGCGGGCGGAGACGGCGATCCAGACGGCTGCAAGACACGTAGTCACGCCCAATATGAGCCGCAGCGTTGAAGCGGAAACCACACTGAGGATGACCACGCCAACGGGCGCGCCCAAAAAGGTCCCCACACCGAGTGGTCTCGTTGTGGCCCAGTCGATTTCGTGCCAAAGACGGGCAACCAACCATGCGGAAATGATCGCCCCGTCGAGAAATACGATGACCACCGCGCTCTTGGTTGGTACAACGAACGCCAGAAGAGGGACCGCGAACAGCGCAAGTCCGAATCCCACCGATCGCTGAACGGCGGCGGCAGCCAGAATGATGCCTGCCACGGCCGCGACAGTGCCGAGCGTGATCACGAAGGGACCATAGAGGCATTCGAAGGGCGCCTAACATCTCGGCTCGTGCGCGGAAGGCTTTTCACTCCGATTCTCGGACCGGTTGTCGTACTCGTGCTCGCAGTTCCGATTTTGTTCGGGTTCGAAGCCACACCGGCCGACGCTCAGTCCCCTCAACCTGTCGCGTTGGCGGCACCTTACGAATATCTCGGTTGGGGCGACCCGCAGCCCCCCGCCGATGTGATCTCGTCCACCGGAGTCCATGACATAACGCTCGCCTTCATCTTGGCCCACAACGGGTGCAATCCCGAGTGGGACGGCGAGCGGCCGCTCCTCGGAGGAAGCGATGCGGCGGCGATCGCAGCGATCCGGGCAGCAGGCGGAGACGTAGACGTCTCCTTCGGGGGATGGAGCGGCAAGAAACTCGGCAATGCATGCAGAACAGTGTCATCGCTCACCGCCGCCTATCAGCAGGTCGTCGACGATTACGCGCTCGGCGCGATCGACGTCGACATCGAGCACACCGAAGTCACACGAGCCGCTTCGCGCGAGCGGGTCATCGAGGCCCTTGCAGCTCTCCAGGTCGCTGACCCTGCACTCGAGATCTCGATCACGTTCGGTACCGGGGAGACCGGCCCGGACGCGGACGGCACGGCGATGATCGATCAGGCCGCCTCACTCGGCTTTCAGCCCTATGCCTGGACCGTCATGCCGTTCGATTTCGGAGTCCCGGTGAGCGACATGGGCGACGTTTCGATCGCAGCAGCCGAAGGCCTCGAGTCCGACCTCGCCGGCGCTTACCACGAGTCAGAGTCACAGGCTTACTCGCACGTCGGCGTATCGTCGATGAACGGTGACACCGACGAGAGCGACGAAACCGTGTCACTCAGCGACTTCGAGCAGATCCTCTCGTTCGCCCAAATGGAGCACTTGGCGAGGCTCACCTTCTGGGCCGTGAACCGCGACCGCCCTTGCACATCGGGATTGTCGACGAGTGCCGGGAGCTGCAGCGGCATCGCGCAATCCGAGTACGCCTTTACGGACGTCCTTGCCCAGTACCACGGATGACGACGCGGCCTAAACGACGATCTGGCCCGGCCTGACTCGGTTGCGAAATCAGTCACGACCCTCGAAGCTGATGACAGTCTTGATCCCAGCGGGTCGTTTCAGAACCAACTCCGGAGCTTGGCCGGGTGGAAAGCGACCGGCTATAAGGGTCGGAACGACGGTAGGCCACCGTCGGTCGAACTCGCTGAGAGCGTCAAGGGAGAGACCAAAAGCTTCGGCGCCTGCATTGACGGTCCCGAGGAGCACCTGGTTCTTCAGGACCATTTCGCGCATGATTCGCGCGGGATCCGACTGAACCAGATCTTCGAGGCCGGGAACACCCGTCAAGACGTAGATCCCGTTCGTTCCGAGCACGGTTAAGGCAGCGAGCGCAAAGTACGACTGACCGACTGCTTCGTAGATGAGGTCTACGTTCCCGATTTGTGCACCGACCTGATCGAAGGTCAAGTCCGCTGAGGAGAGATAGGTAGCTCCGATCTTGGCCACGACATCGGTCCGCGGGCTTGGAGGCTGCTCACGCGAGTAGACGTAGGTAGTAAACCCTGAAGTTACGAGCGTCATCGCTCCGAGTAGTCCAACCGGTCCCACACCCAGCACCAGGGCGGAGAGCCCTCTGCCCCGCTCTCCCGGCGGAACGTCACGGTCAAGCCACGGTGGCCGGTGTTGCATCGACCAGAAGATCTGCTCCATCGCCTTCTGGGCGATCGAGAGAGGCTCGGTGAGCACCGCGAATTCGCGCAACTGGGGTGGTACGACATTCAGGTACCGCTCGTGTTCGACCACCCGCTCTGCCATGCAGCCGTGAGCTTCTTTGATCCCACGCTCACTGAAGTCCCCGGTGTAACAGAAGTCCTGGTGTCCAGTACGACAGGAGAGGCATTCCGGATGCATACATGGCCGGCGGACAGAGGGCACGACGACGTCCCCCGGCGCGAGCCGCTCGACGCCCGGCCCGATCTCGATCACACGTCCGACAGCTTCGTGACCGATCGTGAGGTGCTCTTCCCCCGGCGGAGGGACGCCGTACTGGAAGTTGCAGATCTCGCGATCGGTGCCACATATCCCGATGTCGAGCATGCGAATCATCACGTGATCTGGACTGGTCATGGCTGGATCGCTCTCGTCTGTGACCCTCACTTCGCGCTCGTGCGGAAACACCGCGACCGCTTTCACGCTCTTCCGATCTCTATGGCTCGTCTGATCGTCGTGTCATTCATACCGACTGATCCTCGGTTCTCGACGGTTGACCAATTACTCGGTACTCTCATTTCTTAGTCTCACTCGTCATGCGCAAGATAGGCCGCAACCGTTGAGCGACCTCAATGTCAAAGACGTCTTCGTCCGGTTCTGGACGAGCCTTCACGAAGGAGTGTTTCGCGCCACCGAAGGACGCGTCCTCGACCGGGTACTCGGAATGCAGGTCGTGCGACTTACGACAAAAGGCCGGAAGAGCGGCCAAGCCCGGGTGGCCATGTTGACAGCCCCGATCTACGACGATGGCCAGATCGTTTTGGTCGCTTCGAACGGGGGCGACTACCGCCATCCCGCGTGGTACCTCAACCTTGTTGCCGACCCTCACGTAGAGGTCATGTTAGGTGGACGGACGATCCGAACATTGGCGCGAGTCGCGACTCCGGCGCAACGCAAGTCGCTGTGGCCGAGGGTGGTCGCGGTGAACCCGGGCTACGCGCAATACCAGGCAAAGACTGATCGTGAGATCCCACTCGTGATCATCGACGCAACGCCAAACTGACGCGAGCGACGGTCAAGCTTCCGAAGCAACCGCTTTAACGTGCGCGAGCCTCTGATCATCCAAGGCTTGAGCCGCCGCTTCATCGTTCGCGATCTCTCCGTCAAGATCCGTGTTCGCGAAATCGAGGACACCCATTTCCGCGAAGGCTTTGGTGATCCTCGGGCCCCACAGACCGATGTCCTTGAGTACCGGGACGATCCTCATGAACAGATACCCGCGAAACTGGCGCTGCGATTCGCTGTGCGCAACGTATTCGGACACTTCGGCGGGCAGTCCCAGCCGTTCCCACACTTCTTCGCCCAGGAAGCGGTCGCGCATCCGGTAGCAAGCATCGACGCAAAATTCTTCACGCTCGTCACGCTCGCTTTGGCTGAGCTGGGGGTAGTAATCGCGAAGCGCCAGGCGACCGAACATCACGTGCCGTGCCTCGTCCTGCATCACGTATGCGTTTATCGCCTTCGCAAGCGGTTCGGCGGCCATGTTCCGTATGAGGCCGAAGGCGGCAAGGGCAAGGCCCTCGACCAGCACTTGCATACCGAGATACGTCATGTCCCAACGGCTGTCGCTGATCACGTCATCGAGAAGGCTCCTCAGGTTCTGGTTAAGCGGATAGACGAGTTTGACCTTCTCGTGGAGGTAGCGGCTGTAGACCTCTACGTGACGCGCCTCGTCGATCACCTGGGTGGCTGCGTAGAACTTCGAGTCGATGTCCGGAACGGTTTGGACGATCTTTGCGGTGCAGATGAGTGCGCCTTGCTCGCCGTGCATGAACTGACTGAAGCGCCAAGCTTCTATGTGGCGTTTTGTCTCGTCTCGTTCAGGCTGGGACATCTTGTCCCACCATGTGGTTCCGTACAGCGGGTGGACCTCTTCCGGCATATTGACCGGGTTTGCGGGATCGACCTCGAGCGTCCAGTCGATGCGGTCACTGCCGATCCACTGCCGACGTGCGCCTTTGTCGTACAGGCGAAGTAACTGGTCGCGACCGTCGCTGTAGTCGAAATCGAAGATCGTTGTCGCTGGTGACTCGATCGGCCACTGTTCGTCGCGTGCCCCGAGCGCATCCTCGAAGCCGGTGCCGGTGAGTGCCATATCTCGTTCCTCCCGTGCCCGTACTCCTCGCCGACTAGTCACGGGCTCCGCGGAAACTCCTCTCACCCAACCCTATCCATGTGCTTCCTCGCCGATCCAAGCCGGCGACTGGGGCGGCGTCCTGCTCACAATGACCCACTCCGGCCACGCCGGCCCCTCGGCCACTTCGCCGCTTCAAGGTGACCGACTCCGCCCACGCCGGCTCTTTTGATTTCGTGTGCATATGGGCCGAGTGGCGTTTGTGGCGCTGTTTTCCACAGGCGATCGCCACAAGCGCCACAAGCTCTATAAGCACCCAATTTCAACAACGGGAATACGGGCCCAGCAGGAGCGCCGGCGTGCACAGCCGGAGCACCGGCGGGCGCAGCCGGAGCACCGGCGGGCGCAGCCGGAGTACCTCGGGCAGGTCACCAACCTCCGGCAGCGCTCGGCGTTCAGCGCTCGGCGTTCAGTGCTCGGCGTTCGGCGTTCAGCGCTCGGCGTTCAGCGCTCGTCGTAAGTGAACCCGAGGTCCGGGGCTCCTACCAGAGCTCGGAACGGCACATCATGGGCGGCCAGCAGGTCCCCGGCAGAACCCCCGCGGTCGACAACAGCCAGAGCGAGCAGTACCTCCGCTCCTACTTCCCGCACGACCTTCACCGCTTCCAGCAGAGAGGTCCCCCGCGTCACGGTGTCCTCGGTAACCACAACCCGGTCCTCCGCATCGAGCGCTCCCGCCACCCGCCCACCGGCGCCATGATCCTTCGCCTCCTTACGGACGCTAAAGGCCTTCAGCTTGCGCCCCCGCGCCACAGCTACTCCCGCCGTCACGAAAGCGACGGGGTCCGCACCCATCGTCAAGCCACCGATCGCCGTCGTCTCGTCCGGAAGCGCCGCGAGCACTGCCTCGGCGACAAGGATCATCCCGCGGGGTCGGCAGACGGTCTGCTTCGAATCGATGAACCAAGTTGACCTGCGTCCGGACTTGAGGACGAAATCACCTGTCTTGACCGATTCGTCGACCAAGAGATCGGCTAGCTCCCTAAGCAGTCCTGGTGCTTCAGCCACGAGATCCCCCGATCGACCCTTCAACGACCTTCACTTGTCCCGAGCCTGGAACAATCTCACCCATGACGTTGGCGTGATGACCGGACGATGCGAGCGCGTCGAGGACGGACCCGTACGCATCTTTGCCGACCACCAGGACCATGCCGACGCCAAGGTTGAAGACCCTTTCCATCTCCGCGTCGTCGACGTTCCCGAGACGCTGGATCTCGGAGAAGATGCGCGGAATCGCCAAGTGTCGGCGGTCGACGACCGCATCGCAGCCTTTTCGAAGCACGCGGGAGAGGTTCCCCTTGAGGCCTCCGCCAGTTACATGCGCAGCTGCGTGTACGCCCCCGCCGCAGCTGTCGATCGCTGCAAGAACGCCGGGGCTGTAAATCACAGAGGGGAGCAGCAATTCGTCGGCGAGACTGTGATCTGCGCCGTCCCAGGCTGGATCATCCAAATTTTTTCCCGCGTGCTCGAAGAGAACGTGGCGTGCAAGCGTGTAACCGTTACAGCGAAGCCCAGGCGACGCCAACCCCAAGAGCACGTCGCCCACCCCGACCAGGTCCGGTCCGAGCATCGCCTCGCGTTCGACTGCGCCTACAGCGAACCCCGCCAGGTCGAATTCGCCTTCTTTCATCGCACCGGGATGCTCAGCCATCTCCCCGCCGAGAAGCGCACATCCCGCTCGGCGACAACCCTCGGCCACGCCGGAAACGAGTCGCTCCATCTGATCGGGGTCGAGCTTCCCCGTCGCCACATAATCAAGAAGGAACATCGGCTCCGCACCCGAACACACGATGTCGTCGACGCACATCGCGACGAGGTCGATGCCGATCGTGTCGTACCGGCGGGCAGCTTGCGCGACGAGCACCTTTGTGCCGCAACCGTCGGTCGAGGCAACTAGGACCGGGCTCCGGTACCGGGACGTGTCAAAGGCGAAGGAACCGCCGAAGCCACCGATCCCGCCCAGCACCTCAGGTCTCGCTGTTGAACCGGTGAGCGCACGAATCTTCTCGAGCGCCGACTCGGCAGCAGCGAGGTCTACTCCGGCTCCAGCGTAAGTGAGACCTTCGGGCGGGAGGTCGGAACGCGACTCGCTAGGCAACTCAGGCACTTCAGGCCCGGGCCGGCACCGCAGTCCCGACTTCTTCGGTGTCGGGTGTCGGATGTACCGCCACGGGATAGTTGCCCGTCAGGCATGCAGAGCAGAAGCCTGCGCCGGGTGCATCGATAGCTTTAACGAGGTTCTCGAGAGTCAGGTACTCGAGCGAGTCGACTTCTAGAAAGTCCTTGATCTCGTCGACGGACCTCTGCGCGGCGAGGAGCTCGCTGCGGGTCGGAGTGTCGATCCCGTAGAAGCAGGGCCACCGAAACGGCGGGGAAGAGATTCGCAAATGAACCTCGGTCGCTCCAGCGTCGCGCAGCATACGCACCAGAAGTCGAGGCGTTGTTCCACGGACGATCGAATCGTCCACTACCACGAGCCGTTTGCCTGCGATGTTCTCGCGAAGCGGGTTCAGTTTGCGCCTCACGCCGGCGTCTCGAGCGTCCTGGCCCGGAGTGATGAACGTCCGCCCTATGTAGCGGTTCTTGACGAGGCCCTGACCATAAGGAATGCCGCTTTGGCGCGCGTAGCCTTCGGCGGCGGGCAGTCCGGAGTCAGGAACTCCCATGACCATGTCCGCTTCGACGGGGGCCTGAGTGGCGAGAAGCTCTCCCATCCGCCGTCGCGCACCGTGGACCTCGCGGCCGTACAACTGGCTGTCGGGACGCGCAAAGTACACGAACTCGAAGATGCACAGATGCGGCTGAATCGTGGTCTCGGGGAAGACAAACGCGGAGCGGGGTCCACTTTCGTCGATGACGACGAGTTCTCCGGGTTCGATCTCGCGCACGAAGTTAGCTCCGATGACGTCGAGCGCCGGTGTCTCCGATGCGAGCACCCACCCGACAGGGGCGTCCTCGGGCCCGAGTCGACCAAGGCACAACGGACGGAAACCGTGGGGATCGCGGACACCGAAGACCCGGTTGGCGTCCATGAGAACCAGCGAAAAGCCTCCTTCGAGGCTCGGAAGGACTCGTCGCAGGGCAACTTCGAGAACGCCCCCACCAAGCGGAGACTTCTGACCTTCGGCCTCGGCTCCTTCGTGAGTGTGGGCATGCGCGAGCAACTCTGCGACGAGGTCGCTGTCGGTCGCCACGACTCCGGGCAACATCCCGGCGCGCTCTGCGAGTTCTGCGGTGTTCGTCAGGTTGCCGTTGTGTCCAAGCGCAAAGCTCGCCTCGTCCACCGAGCGGAAAACGGGCTGAGCATGACGCCACTCCGAGCCGCCGGCTGTCGAGTACCTGGTGTGACCGATGGCCAGATGGCCTGGGAGACAGGAGAGCGTGCGCTCGTCGAAGACCGTCGTGACCAAACCCATGTCCTTTACGACGGTGATGACTTCGCCGTCGCCCACAGCCATCCCAGCCGACTCCTGTCCGCGGTGTTGCAAGGCGAACAAGCCGTCGAAGGTTAGGGGGGCGACCGCAACGCCGGGTGCATAGACGCCGAAGACGCCGCAGGCCTCTTTCACTCGCCCATCACCGCACCCGACCTCACGACCTTCACCCCCGAATCGTGCCAGGTCGACACGCGCGTTGCTCGTCCGGAATCATCACAGGTCTATCCCCGCAAGGCACCACCAGCCTACCGGGGGGAGGCGCCAAGGCTCCCCGTTCGGCACTTGCGGGCATGGGCGGGGCCGGAAGGGTTGAGGCTTTGGGGCCCCGGGAACGTCCCGGTCGGGACCTGCCAAGCCGACGAGGCCGACGACACGATCGTCTCGGCGAACCGCCATATCGCCGAGCCACTCACCTTGCGGCCTTCGAGGATGTGAGAGACCTGGCGGTCTATGGCGCTCTGGCTCATGAGCCCCCCGTGAAACGCGGGTACGACGAGTGAGGGGAGAGCGAGGGAGTCCACCCATCTCGACGCCGTCGCATCGGCAAGGGGAAGGATCGCAAACTGGCGGACTCCCTCCACCTTGCACGTAAGTTCGTCGCGGATGCTGCTCGCGTCTCCGTCGATCGACCCCACGAACGCACCCGATGGCGACAGGTCCACGGGCGAAACGGAGCTGTATGCATCGCTCAGGACCTGCGATGCGACTCGTGAGACGAAGCCGCTTCCATTTCCTTGTCGAGGGTAAGTGGCCTGACCGGGGGCGACCAGCGGACTAAGGAGCACGACCGTGCCAACAGGAGCCTTGGGATCAGCGATCAAGTACGTCTCCGTGATCAGCTCCCCTTCGCTCTCGGCTACGACGTCGACGTGCCGGTGCGTCGACCTGTGTAGCGCCGCCACCTGAGCAGCGAACTTGCCGGTCAAAGACGAGAGCGACTGGACGGTTGCTCCTTTCCCGTAGGGGATCGGAGATGATTCCGGCCCGAGCCCTATGTACGAGAACCGTTGCTCGAAGAACGGTCCCGGAAACGGATGCTCCGCTTCTCCGCCCCACCTGGACCCGTACCCGCTGACTGCGAGGACTGGATTCTGCGTTGCATCTTCTGCAGGTTCCGGTTGACGTACCCCGCTCTTCGACGTCGAGGACAGGAGGCGGGGGGTGGCGTGCGAGAAACCCGACGCGCTCCCGATGAACACAACGGCAGCGAGAGCCGCAAGAGCGAGAGGAACGACCGGCGCGACTCTGGTCTCCGTCGGGCGCGTGACGATTGCACGGACCAGGCAGATCCAAACAAGAGCGTTCAGCGCGCCGAAGCCGGCACTGAAAAAGACCGCGGCTATCGGTGGAATTTGCGCCACGATCACCGCTCCCACACTGAAAGCGACGAAGGATCCCAGCACCCATCCGATACCCGCGAGCGGGATCGGACGCCGCCACCATTGCCCCTCCACCGCGACGGGGCTGAGGATCACGACGATCGCGACCGCCAGCGGAACGGCCGCGATGAAGAGCCAAGAGATCGGTACAACGGCCAGGACGAAGAGCAACACCGTGCTCGGTATCAAAAACACTGCAGATACGGCCGTGGCCGCCATCGCACGCGCCAAAATCCGCTCCGCGCTTGGACGGTCTACGCCGACGGGCCACGCGAGGCTGATGCTCAACGCCGTGATGATTCCCCGCACGATCAGGATTGCCACGAACTCGAGAGCAAAGGTCGCCCAAGAAGTGTTGTAGACCGCCAACCACCTGAGGTCGTGGAACACGCCCAACGGGGCAATCGCGCTCGCTTGCAACGACAGGCTTAGGCTCGTGTCAGGCAGAAGAACCGTAACGAGGATCGCTTCCGTTGTGTTGAGGAGCACGCACAAACCGACGAGAAACCAAACCACGTTGGCCGCCCTTTGGGAACGCGCCTTCGAAGTGACGACCATCTAAGGCGATTTCTCATCCAGACAGACTTCGTCGGTCGCCGGGGAACCGAGATCACCTCCCGTGATCGTCTTGAGTTTCGACGCTCTCGACGGCATGCATTTCGCGACCAGTCGGCTACGAAGTCCCTGGATGTCGAGCGCCAGCCAAATACCCCACCCGACTGGGACCAGACCCCAGAAACTGATCAAGCGGTAAAGCACGACGGTGGCGAAGGCGGGTCCGATAGGAACCCCGTACGCGGTGAGCAACGCAGTCAAGCTTCCTTCGACCACTCCTATGCCGCCGGGAGTGATCGGTAACGAGGCGGCGATCTGGGTCAGAGCGTAGATCACGAGGACGCCCCTCCAGGGCACGTGAACTCCAAGTGCTAACAAGCAACAAACGAGAACTGCACAGTCGTACACCCAGTTGAGAACTGCGAAGCAGAGCACTTCGGCCCAACCGGCCGGGCTCAGCCGCACAGCTCTCACTCCTGTTACGAGACGACCTATCGCGCGCCAAATGGGCCCGGGGATCACTCGCTTCAGCCATGCCACGCCACCCGCTCCATCAGCCGTTGCCGCCGCCGTCGTCGCCGTCGTCGCCGTCGTCGCAGTCGCAGTCGCAGTCGCAGTCGCAGTCGCAGTCGAGTTTGTCGCGTCCGATTGATTGCTCTCACCTTGATGGCTCTCAACTTGACGGCTTTGACCTTCACGGCTCTCACCACGTTTGAATCGCTCTGCGACGAGATAACAGAAGAAAGCGACAGGAACGGCGGCGAGCGCCAACACTGGAAAGCGGAGACTGGCGACCGGACCCCTTCCGCCCGCGATCTCCGTACCCGCAGCGAACACGACGAAAAGAGCGAAGCTCGAGAACGCTCCCGCCATGAGGAACACCCAAACCCTCAACCGCTTCTCGACACCTCGCCTCTCGAGTTGGTCGAACTCCCAGACAGCGGCCCAGGCCACACCACCGGGCAACGTGGCCGCGACGGCATTGCTCGCGACGGTCAACTCGAACATCGTCCGCAGGCCGATCGTGAGCCCACCGGATCGCAGCAGACGCAGTTGGATCCGGGCGAAGACGACCAGCGAGGCGATTTCGAAAGCGACCGCTGCGAGCAGCCAGCGAAAATCGGCTCGCATGAGGAGCCTTCCGGTATCTGAGAACTCGTGAGCGCGACCGACGAGGAATCCGGTCGCGGCGCCGACCAACACGACCGACGCCACCACTCGCAACTTCGACCAACGGCTCCGACGCGAACGACGGGAATCGGTTTCAGGCGAAGCGTCCCCGCTCCCCTTCGCCGCCTTCGTCTCGAGCTCCTCGTCGGGGGCCTTCACTTCAGGGCCGCTGCCGCTGCTCCCGGCGAACTGCGCTTCGCGCACGCCCTCGTCGGCGATCTTCGCTTCGCGTACGTCGGTCGACCCGCCGCTTTTGGACGAGCGATGTTCGGGCTCTCCGCCCGAAGAGGCCGGTATGGCTGTCGTCAACTCTGTTCTACTCCGACAACGCGCGGCGCGCGCGTCCACCCAAGGATCGAAGAGACCTTATGGTGAAAGGCCTTAGAACTCACCGTCCGCTACCGACAGGGACGCGGTCGAATATTCGACTTCCTCGTCCCACCACCAAGCCAACCCGATCAGTCCGGGACCGGTGTGCGCGACCATGACCGAGCTGAAAGGCGCCACGAACATCTCGGCACCCGGATGGGCCGAAGCGACCCTTGCTCTGAGATCCGCCGCTCTTTCAGGAGCGTCCGAATGGAGGACCGCAGCCTTCAAGATGCTGCTATCGGACTCGCCCGAACCCACCGCTTCCACGATTCGATCGAACACAGCTCTTGTGCCAATGGCGGGAATCCGCGGCCTGACCCGGCCGCGCGAAAACTCGAAGAGTGCTCTCACACCAAGCGATCTGCCGGCCCAAGCAGCAGCTCCCGGGACACGGCCGCTGCGCGCGAGATGGTCGAGATTCTCCAGGGCGGCGATGAGGTGCACACGAGACGCCACCCGCTCAGCAAGAGCCGCGACCTCATCCAGGCTCGCGCCCGAACGCGCCAGCTCAGCGGCTTCCATGACTATCAGACCCTGAGCACCTGCCGCGGTGCCGCTGTCGAGAACTCGTACGGTTCCACTGTCGAAATAACTACTCGCGATACGCGCTGCTTCGAAAGTGCCGCTCATCTTGGAAGAGACGGTGATTACGAGGCAGCCCAAACCTTCGTCGTGGTCCTCGATTCCTTTTAAGAAATCCCCGGGGCTCGGCGACGACGTGCTCACGTGTTCGGTGGCCGACCTGGAAGTAAGCTCCCCCGGGTCGAGATCGCCATCTCTGTACGAAATACCTCCGAGCACAAGGTTCAACGGCACGACAGTCACTCCGAGACTTCGCACTGCTTCTTCCGGGAGGGACGCCGAGGAATCGGTAACGACTGTGACGCTCATGCGGAAACCGACCTTTCCTGGTAGGTCGAGCTGTCATCGAACACGACTGCATCCCGATAGACCGCTTCAGTTGCATGATGTTGTTCAAGCCACTGCTTCGACATCAGGTACGACTCTTCGATGAGTCGAGGTGTTTCTTTGAAATCGAAGACCGAAAGCTGACCGGCAATTTGCGGAACCGGAAGCACCTTGACGTTTCGTCGCATCGATACATCGGCGAGGGCCATTCGTGTCGCGGGCTGGCCTGCCATCGACATGGCGCGTTGGAACATTCCAAACGCTCCGGACGGAGGGCGTTCGATGACTTCTGGTTGGGTGGGCAGCACGTAGATCGTCGAAGGTGCAAACCGCTCCGCTTCGATCACCGGCACGTTCTCGAGGACACCTCCGTCGACCAGGGCTCGCCCCTCGATCTCCACTGGTGGAAACACCCCCGGGATCGCAGAGCTCGCGAGAATCGCTTCGACCGTTCCCCCTCTGTCGATCACTACCACTTCCGTAGTGTTCATATCTGTTGCCACGACGTTGAACTCGATCGGTGCCTCCTCGATGTTGGAGAACCCGAACTCCGCACGCGCAAGAAGGTCTCGCAAACCAAAGGATTCAAAGAGAAATTGTCGACGACCCAAGAGCCCGAGAGCGATACCACCGACATTCAACGGGAACACTTTCTGGCGTCGGGTATTGGTCCAGAGCTGGGCCAGTTGCTCCATGCCCGCTAGATCTGCATGGCCAGCAACGAAAGCACCGTTTATGGCGCCTACCGAGGACCCGATGATCGCGTCAGGGGTTATCCCTGCTTCCAGAAGCGCTGTGAGCATGCCGACCTGAACTGCTCCGAGATTTCCGCCGCCTGCGAGAGCGAACACGACCCGACCCGGGCCACCAGACCCCGGCTCTCGAATCTTGTACATGTGGTCGCGAACTCGAAACACTTTTCCCAGACCACCTCAAGTACAAACCTCGAATCGCGAAACCCCGTCCGCTCCAATCTTCTAGCGAGACTTGCCAACAATGCGGCGGGTGTGAACATTCCCGATCTGCGCGCCCCGATCTGGGCATTTTCAAGGATCGTTCGACAGGAAGTGATCCCAGGCACAATCTCCTGCACACGTGACGTTGAAGAGGTGCTGACTCTTCACGGAGGGCATCAAGTACTCTCGGGTGGTGACGGAGGACGAGGTCGAGATTCACACAAGTGATGGCCTTGTGCTCCGAGGACGTTGGCACAGATCGGTCTCTCCAGAGACAACCGTCGTCATAGCGCACGGGTTCTCGGCCGGCCGCAACGAGCCCGCGGTGGCCGCTCTGGCACAAGATCTTCTCGAAGCTCGCTGCGACGTCCTCACCTACGACGCCAGAGGTCACGGGGCGTCTGAGGGACGCTCAGGCGTGGGAAGCACGGAGCACCGGGACGTTGCGAGCGCGGCTTCGCTCGCTGCGGGAGAAGGACGACCCGTGGTTCTCATCGGGGTATCCATGGGTGCTGTCGCCGTCGTCAGCCACCTCGCCACGGCAGGGGTGGACGCAGGTCCGGTCGTGGGAGCGGTTCTCGTGAGTGGCCCCGCGAGATGGGGCATGAGGCCTTCTCCGATCGGCGTGTTGATGGCAGCCCTGACCAAGGGGCCCGTCGGCCGGTGGGTGGCGGAGCGATACCTGAAGGTGCGAATCGCCCGCCGATGGCGGACCGGAGAAGATCCTGCGGCAGCGATGCGAAGGGTGGATGTTCCTGTCGCGGTCGTCCATGGCACGAGTGATCGGCTGCTGGCGGTGGCTCACGGCCACCTGCTCCACGAAGCTGCCGCCGGGCCTAGCCGACTTCAACTCGTCGAGGGTATGGCGCACGGAATCGACCGGGCCTGCCGGGCTGCGACGTTCGACGCCGTCGAATGGGTCCTCGAAGAGGCCGCAAGCAGGACGCTCAGCCCGGCTCTTGTGTGAGCTAGCCCGCCGGCGACCGCTCGTCGCGGTCAAAAACGAGGCGGTTCACCAAAACGGTGCGGGAGCTCGTCTTCCGTCGCCAACGCCGGTTCAGCCACGATGACCGGAGTGGCTCGTTGCCGAGCAGTCGCTTGGCCAGCATCGGGACCGCTATGCACGCCCCGGTCACAGCCCCCGCCTTGCCCCGTGTCAGGGCCAGGACCGGAACGATCGCCACGAGCGAGAGGAAGGAACCGAAGCCGGTCTTCTTGGCGATTCGACCTCCGGCCAAACCTGATATCAACACCGCCGTACCTTCGGGAGCCAGCACGAGGGTCGCCCCGAGCGAAGGAGAAATCCCTCTGCCGCCCTTCCCTTTGAGGAAGGGCGACCAGTTGTGACCCACGACTGCCGCTCCCGCTGCAACCGCGCTCAAAACGGGCCTCGAACGGCCGGCCAAAAACGGACCGACCGCCCCTTTGCCAACTTCCAGGCAGCCCGCCACCGCGAGCGGGACGAATCCCGCCACTTCGTAGAGACCCGTGCCTGAGACCGTCCCCGTTCCGTGGTCGCGCAAGTCGACTCCGGCCGCTCTCCTGGCCGCAATCTGGGAAAACGGAACGGATCCACACGCGAAAGAGGTCGCAACGATTCTTAGGGTTGACCGGGGGCCACCCCGATACCGGCGAACGACGTGAGACCGCCGATCAGCGTGCGATCGCCGATCAGCGCGAGACCGCATATCGGCGCAACCAGTCACAGACGGTCGGGGCAACTCAAGCAGAGACCGGCTCGCCCAGCGCTGATGGGAGCCTCCGGCGCCAGTCGGCACATGCCTCGGACAAGTCGAGGTCGACGAGATCTTCGACGACGAAGCGGTCTCCCCCCGCAGTTCCGATGATCCGGAACGGAACGTCCAGCTCTCGGGCTCGCGTGGCCACCTCGTCAGGAGCGAAGGTCGAAAGAACGACCCTGCTCGGTGCCTCGGAGAACAACTCGCCGTGTCCGTCGATACCCCACACCGAACATCCGACCTCCGAAGCGATGGCGCACTCGAGCAGGGCCAGACCGACCCCACCCCCTGAGACGTCGTGCAAGCCGCACAGGAGACCTCCGCCCGCTTCTCCTGCCACCAACTCCCGCACGAGCCGAAGCAGCCGTGCATGCAGAACGAGATACACACCCCGAAGCGCGCCCCCTGTGTTCCCGTGCCGCTCTACTGCCCACCGCGACCCAGCCAGATCTGTCGATCTGGGACCCAGCATCACGAGCGTCGAGCCATCCGCCAACCCGATCCCGGGCGGGCGGCGTTCGAGAGTGTCGATGACGCCGAGGACGGCGACTACGGGCGTCGGGTCGATGTCCGCGCCCCCGCTCTCGTTGTAAAGGCTTACGTTGCCACCGATAACCGGGATCCCCAGGGCTGACGATGCCTCAGCCATGCCGTCTACCGACTCCGAGAGCTGCCACATGATCTCAGGGTGCTCCGGGTTGCCGAAGTTGAGGCAGTTGACGAGTGCCACCGGCCGTGCACCGGCACACGCGACGTTCAACGCCGACTCCGCCACCGTGTTGGCCGTTCCGACGCGCGGGTCGACAGAGCACCAGAGCGGATTCGAGTCGGTCGACAACGCAAGGCCCCTCCGACTCTCGGGGAGTCCCGGCGCTGTAAGCCTCAGCACCGCAGCGTCACCTCCAGGAGCCCCCACGGTGTTGAGGAACAGCTGATGGTCATATTGCCGGTAGACCCACATGGGATCGCACAGCATGGCGATCAAGTCCGCACCGCAATCGTCCGGGCCCCCGATGAGCGCCGGGTCGTCCTCTCGCCTGACGTCGAGATCGCCAGGCGGAGAGATGGGCCTCCGATACAGCGGCGCGTCGTCCGAAAGAGACGCGGCGGGCACGTCCGCCAGGACCTCGCCGCCGAAACCGTCGATGATCCGCAAGCGCCCGCTCGCTGCGCCCGCCTCGGAGCCTGACGAGGCCGGCTCTGTCACCTTGCCGACAACCGAAGCAAGCACCTCCCAACGGCGGCAGACCTCCTCGACCTTTTCGAGGTCCGCCGGAGCGACGATCGCGAGCATCCGCTCCTGGCTCTCAGACGTCATCACCTCGAACGGCTCCATGTTCCGTTCGCGCCGGGGAACCGCTGTTACGTCGACATCCATGCCCATGCCCGCTCGCGCCGCGGTCTCGGCAGTGGCGCAAGCCAATCCCGCTCCTCCGAGGTCCTGGATGCCGACGACCAGTCCGGCTGACAGAAGTTCCAGGCACGCTTCTATGAGACGCTTCTCCTCGAACGGGTCCCCCACTTGGACACTCGGTCGCTTTGCAGAATCAGCGTCGTCGTCGTCGAATCCTGCGGACGCGAGGACGCTCACTCCTCCGATCCCGTCACGCCCCGTAGTCGCACCGAGGAGAACGGCCAGGTTTCCCACGCCGGAAGCCCTTCCAAGAACCAAGTTGTCTTTACGCATCACGCCGAGGCACAGCACGTTCACGAGCGGGTTGCGCGAGTACGAGGGAGAGAAGGTGAGCTCACCGCCGACGGTCGGCACTCCGACAGAGTTCCCGTAACCCGAGATCCCGGCAACGACCCCTTCCATCAACCACCGATTTCGGGCGTCATCGAGTGGACCGAAGAAAAGAGGGTCCATTAGAGCAATAGGGCGCGCACCCATCGTGAAGATGTCCCTCAATATCCCTCCCACACCCGTGGCCGCTCCCTGATACGGCTCCACAGCGGAAGGATGATTGTGGCTCTCGATCCGGATCGCGACGGCTACGCCGTCGCCTACGTCGACCACACCGGCGTTCTCTCCGGGCCCCACCAACACGTTCGAGCCTTCCGAGGGAAGCCGCCTCAAGTGAATGCGCGACGACTTGTAGGAGCAGTGCTCACTCCACATCACCGCGTACAAGGCGAGCTCGAGGTGGTTGGGGGCACGGCCGAGGATCTCTTCGATCCTCGCGGCCTCGTCATCGGTCAGACCTAGGGACCTGTGGAGACTCAGATCCTGTGAGGGCGGGGGTCGCTGTCGGTCAGAGTCCACTACATCACCGTACCGGGCGCATTACGAACGTTCGGTCTGGCGAATTTCTGCAAATACGCGATGCCCATTCCGGGTTTCAAGCGCACTATATGTGGAGCCTGGATTTGGCCTTCTTAGGGCCAATGCAAATGGTCCGTGGTCGCAGAATGAGGCAATAATGGGAACGATGGCCACGGCGAAAACGCGCAAGCGGTCTCCCATGTCCTCGGAGCACAAAGCGGCTCTCGCTCGCGGTCGGGAAGAGGGGCGGGTCGTGCGCAAGTACCTGGACGGTCTCGAGCAGAATCGCCCGAAGCGCGGCAGGAGGCGGACGCCCGAATCGATCAAGAGAAAACTCTTGACGATCAATAACCGACTGCTCGAAGCGGACTCTCTCACGAGGCTCCACCTACTGCAAGAGCGCGCCAACCTCGAGGCAGAGTCCGCCCGTATCGGAGCGGCAGACGAGATGACCGGTCTCGAAAGGGCCTTCATCAAGGTTGCCCGCTCTTACGGAGACCGAAAGGGCATCGGCTACAAGGCCTGGCGCGCTGCCGGCGTCTCGGCACCGGTTCTGCAGAAGGCCGGGATATCAAGAACCACGCGAGGATCGGTCGCCTGACGAGGCAAATGATCCGGCCGACTGTCGAGTGGTTGGTCGGGCTGGGCCCTGACCTCCTCAGTGACTCAGCGACGCACGCCTCCGCTTGCAGAACTCACCGTAGATACCCAGTGCGCCGTGACGTTGAAGACACACGTTCCTGACAAGCTCTTCGACGAACTGAGAGGGCTCTGCGACAGAGGGGAGAATGCCGGTTTGCTCGCTCGGGCGTGGACGGACTGTCGCGGTACCGGTTTCGGGGAGCATCATTTCCGCCTCTCGGTGAGAGCCACTCTTCATGAAGACAGGATGGACCGAAGGACCGCCTTCGTCAGTGACGACGGGGACGAATCGAGTGTTTCGGCCGACACAGTTGGGCCAACCGCCACGGGCTACGCATAAGATGCGCTACGTAGGAAAAGGCGAGCAAGACCGGAGCAATTAGCCGCACGGATAATCCGCTTATCCGCACGAAAATCAACTCAGTCAGGCGAGACGGTGACCAAAAGAATTGGCAACTCCGACGCTGCGAGCCGGAACTCGCTAGGCGAACAGGGCGCGACGCTTTTCGAGCGCTTGTCCCCCGAGGCGCTCGCCGAATGTGAGAGCTGTTTCCACGACGTTCGGCTCCCAGCCGGTGCTTGCATATTCGACGAAGGTGACGCCGCGGATTCCATGTTCGTCATCCGGACCGGGCTCGTGGACATAGTCCCTGACAAGGACTCGCCCGAGCGCCTCGCCGTACTCGGACCCGGGGAGTCGTTCGGCGAGCAATCGCTGTTATCAGGGTGCGCACGGTCAGCAGCCGCCGTGACCAGGACATCTACCGTCCTAATGCGTCTCGATCACGCGGACTTCTTGGCGGTGCTGGCGAGCGTGCCAGACATGGGAGCCGCTGTAGCAGCCGTTCTATCCGACAGATTGCGCACCACGAGTCGGCTGGCCATGGGAGTGAAGCCGGGACTCGTGATCCTTCTGAGCGATCACGACCGCCTTCACGTGCGCTCTATGAAGTCCAACGCGCCTTCGTC
>Ga0187783_10001069_pt1 | contig 20265 bp, 16 predicted proteins | sample 1015_SJ02_MP02_2_FD_132471 | JGI IMG/M metagenome (GOLD analysis project Ga0187783, IMG submission 132471) | Tropical peat soil microbial communities from peatlands in Department of Meta, Colombia - 1015_SJ02_MP02_20_MG | ecosystem: Environmental > Terrestrial > Soil > Wetlands > Peat | place...
CCGCTCAGATGGTGAGTGATCAGCAGCGTCGCCACCCCCTCGGTAGCCTCGAGCAGGTCTTCGACGATCGCATCGGCGGTCGCGGTATCGAGGTGCTCGCCCGGCTCGTCGAGCACGAGCACGGGGAAGTCGGCCAGCAGCGCGCGCGCGATCGCAAGCCGCTGGCGCTGGCCGCCTGAGATCCGGGCGCCCAGCTCGCCGACCTCGGTGTCGAGGCCATCGGCGAGCCCGTGGCTCCAGTCGAGCAGCGACACGCGGTCGAGCGCGCCGTCGAGCTCCTGGGCGGTCGCGCCGCGGCGCGCGAGCAGCAGGTTCTCGCGCAGCGTGCTGTCGAAGATGTGCGCGTCCTGGGCGACCGTGCCGACGATCCGGCGATACTCGTCGCCGGCGAGCCGCGAGATCTCGACGCCATTGAGCGTCACCGACCCCTGCTCGTACGCCAGGAAGCCCAGCAGCACCGACGCGAGCGTCGACTTCCCGGCGCCGCTTGGGCCGACGATCGCCACCCGCCGGCCCGGAGCGAGCTCGAGGTCGACTCCGTCGACTGCCCACGGCGCGTGCGCAGAGTGGCGCGCGCGCACCCCGCGCACGCTGATGTGGTGCGGTGGCGCCGGCAGCGCGACGGGCTGTGCGGGCATGGGTACCCGGGGCTGCGCGTCGAGCACCTCGAACACGCGCGCGGCCGACTCGCGGACCCTGGCGAGCGTCTGCGTGGCCGCGGGAAGCCCCGAGACCAGCTCGAAGGCGGCGAGCGGCACGAGCGCGACCGTGGCGAGCAGGACGCCCGCAAGCTGCCCCGAGCGCACGGCTGAGACGCCGACGAGCAGTGCCCCCCACATCGCCAGCCCACACAGCAGTGTCGTGAGACCCTGGCCGACTCCGGCGGTGCGCGCCCCTGCGAGCGAGACCCGTGTCAGCTGCGCGTCGGCCTCGGCGGCGTGCGCCAGCTGAGCCTCCAGTGCGCCGTTGACGGTCAGCTCGGGCGCGCCCTGCATGAGGTCCAGCACGCGCTCCCCGAGCGCCCCGCGGGCGGCCGCCTGTCGCGCCTCGCGCCACCGCGCAAGGCACCCCGTCAGCCATGGCAGCGGCACGGCCGCCAGGATCAGCGCGGCGAGCAGGATGAGGCCGGCGCTCGGCAGCGCCAGCCACACGAGCGTGACCGTGCAAAAGCCGACAACCGCGGCGATCGCGAACGGCGGGGCGACGCGCAGCAGCAGATCCTGCATCGCATCCACGTCATCCACCAACCGGGCGAGCAGATCGCCGCGGGAGAACGCCGGCAGCCCGGCGGGGGCAAGACGCTCCAGGCTGCGATAGACCTGCACGCGCAGCTCGGCGAGCAGCCGGAACGCGGCGTCATGGCCTGCCAGCCGTTCGCCGTAGCGCAACAGCCCACGCGACAGCGCAAAAAACTGGACCGCTACGATCGCAAGCGCCAGCGCCGACTCCTCGGGACGCTGCGACGCGCGCGATATCAGCCAGGCCGACGTGGCAATCAGACCGATCCCGGCGCCGACTGCGCCTGCCCCGAGCAGCGTGGCGAGGATCAGGCGCTGGGATACCGGCCGCGCAAGCGCCAACGTACGCGCGAGCGGCGCGCGCGCGGCCCGCCGCGTCGTCGCACCAGGCCCGGTCACGGCAGGGGCGCTCACGCGACCACCATCGTGCGGTCGAGCGCGACGACGCTGTCGGCCAGCGCGATCAGCGCCGGGCGATGGGCAGCGATCACGGTCGTGCGGTCGTGCGCGATGCTGCGCACCGCCTTGAGCACCTGCTCCTCGGTGGCCCCGTCCAGGGCCGCGGTGGGCTCGTCGAGCAGCAGCAGCGGCGTATCGCGCAGGAATGCGCGCGCGAGCGCGACGCGCTGGCTCTCGCCCGCCGATAGCACGGCCCCCGCGCTGCCCAGCGGTGTCTGCAGGCCGTCGGGCAGGCGCTCGACGACGTCGTCCAGCCCCGCAGCGGCAATCGCCATCGAGAGCTGCCGCGCGGAGGCGTCCGGGCGGCCGAGTCGCACGTTGTCGGCGATCGAGGCGGCGAACATGTGGGGACGCTGTGGTACCCACGCCAGCCGCGCGCGCCATGCCGCGAGGTCGAGCTCGCCGAGCTCGACCTCGCCCACGTACACCGACCCGGCCTGCTGCGCGACGAGCCCAAGCAGCACGCCCAGCAGCGTCGACTTACCGCACCCGCTCGGACCCGTCACGGCCACTACCTGCCCGGGCTCGATCGTCAGCGAGAGGCCCTCGAGGACCGGCCGCGGGCTCCCCGCTCGCAGCACCGTCAACTCGCGTACCGACAGGCCGGTGACCGACGGATCGGGGACGTCGGTGCGGGGCCCACCGGTGGGCAGCGGGCGCTCGAGCGCGTCGAACGCCTGCTGCGCGGCGCTCATCCCCTCGACGCTGGCGTGGTAGTTGGCGCCGAGCTGGCGCAGCGGCAGGTAGGCCTCCGGCGCGAGCACGAGCACGAACAACGCGGTGCGCAGGTCGAGATCGCCACCCAGCAGCCGCAGTCCAACGGCGACCGCGACGATCGCGACCGACACGGTGGACACGAGCTCGAGCACGAGCGAGGACAGGAAAGAGATCCGCAGCGTTGCGATCGCGACGCGCCGGTAGCGCTCGGTCACCGTCGCGATGGTGGCGATCTGGGCCTTCGCGCGCCCGAACACCTTCAGCGTGCCCAGCCCTGTCACGACGTCCAGGAAGTGACCGCCGAGCCGCTGCAGCAGGCGGAACTGTTCGTCCATGCGCTCCTGGGTGCTCGCGCCGACGAGCGCCATGAACAGCGGGATCTGCGGGAGCGTCGCGGCGATGATCGCGGCCGATATCCAGTCTGCGGCGGCGATCGCCGCGACCACGACGAGCGGCACGATCGCCACCAGGCACAGCTGGGGGAGGTAGAGCGTGTAATAGGCGTCGAGCGCGTCGATGCCGCGCGTGGCGAGCATGGCGAGCTCGCCACTGCGCTCGCGCACCAGACCGTCCGGTCCCGTGAGCGCCGCGCCGCGCAGCAGGCCGGCGCGCAGCTGCGACTTCGCGCGTGCGCCCGTGCGACTGGCCGCCACCTGCGACAGCCAGGCGATCGCGGCGCGCGCGACCACCACCCCCAGCAGGGCCGCGAGCGGACCGCGTAGCTGCGCCACGCCGCTGTGCCCGTCGACCGCCGAGCCGATGACGTCGGCCAGAAGCCATGCCTGAGCAACGAGCGCGACTGCCGCGAGCGTCCCGAGCGCCACCGTGACGGCGAGCAGCGTGCGCGTCGCTGGGGCGTGGCGCAGCAGCCGCGGGTCATAGGTCCTCGCACTCATGAGGGGATCATCGCTGCTGGCCGCCGGGGGGGCTACACGCGCTGCAGCAGCGTGTGCTTCTCGGCGACGAACTCCGCGTCGGTCAGCGCGCCGCGCTCGTGCAGCGTGGCGAGGCGCTCGAGCGCGGCCAGGCGCTCGTCGGTGGGGCTGGGCGCAGCGGCTGCCGGGCCGCGCGCCGCCAGGCGACCGCGCATGCCCCCCCACCACGCGCGGACCGCGCCCGCCGTGTCCCCGACGCGCACGTCGGGGAACTCCAGCTCGGTCTGCGTGCGCAGCGCGTGAAGCCCGAACGCGGCGAGCGCGGCGAGCCCGATCATGGGGATGAGCTCGCGCGTCGCGGGCGTCGGGCCCCATAGCACGAGCAGCAGCAGGATCGCGCCGACCGTCGCGTAGCTGGCGACGACGTGGTCGCGCAGGTACGGGGCGAGCCCGCGGCGTACCAGGCGCGCCGGTTGGGTGTGCCCGGCGAGCCAGGCGACGGTCACGAACACCAGCCCGTACACGACCATCGCCAAGGCCAGGTCATACAGCAGCGACGTCCCGATCGACCACGCGGCGTGAGCCGCCGGCCGGTTGGAGGGCGCGGCGACGAGGCTGTCGACGATCTCGTCTCCGGCGACGCGCCGCGCGAACAGCAGCAGGATGCCGATGCCGAAGATGCACCAACCGGTCGTGCGCAGCGCCACCCGCCGTCTGCCCTCCGAGAGCCACACGGCGAGCGCGAACAGCAAAACGCTGAGCAGCGGCAGCACGATCGCCAGCCCGCGAATCGCTTTGGCGATGTCCTGCGCGGTGCGAAGCTGCTTGGAGCGCATGATCACCAGCTCGCCGGTGCTCGCCGGCAGCGTGACGCCGAGCCGCTGCTTGGCCGCCGCGCGGACCTGTTCGCCGCTCGCGCCCTGCAGCTTTTCGCGCGCGCTCGCGACCTGGCTCTGCACGCCCAGCTGGCCCGCGAGCTGATCGACGACCTCGTGCAGGTTCAGCGACACGACGCCCGCGCGCGTCGACACCAACCCGCGCCCCCCGTTGAGGATCGTCAGCAGCTGCCTGTGAGCCGTTTCGTTCGCTCGCCGCCAGGCTTCCTGTACCTGGGAGGTGGCGAGCAGCGGCGGAACGAGGCGGTTGGCCAGCAGCCGCAGGCCTGAGGAAGCGGGGCCCGCGAGGCCCTGCACTTCCTTTGGCAGCACTGTCTTCAGTTCCTGTTCGACGTCGACGGAGCTGAACAGCTGGTTGACGAGGTAGGTGCCGAGTGCTTCGTCGATCTGGTGGTTGGCGAGCAGCTGGCCGCTTGTCTTGGTCCAGTTTGCCGTGCTGAGCGCCTGCCGGTTGACCCACACCGCAAAGCAGGCGAAGAAACCGACGACGACCGCGAGCGTGAACACGATCGGCACCGCCACGCGGTGCCGGCGCGCGAACGGCGCCGCCGGCTCGTGTGGGGTCGGCGGCGGCAGCGCGGAGCTCGTCATGGTCGTGTCAGTACATCACCCGCCCTCGATGCTCGTCTGATCCTGGCGCACGCGCGCGAGCACGCGGTCACCGATCCGAGGCGCCGGCGCGTACACGACGACCGTCCGTGCGAAGCGATCCTGCAGGCATCGCCGACGCGCATCCCACAGCATGATCAGGTAGCCCGCGAACAGCGGGATCGCGGCGAGGATCGACATGCCGAAGCGCGCTGCCGCGCGCAGCGGACCGATCGGCCGCCGCGTGCGGCCGTCGAGCACGCGGGTGCACATCAGGCGCGACCCCGGCGTCTGCCCCGTGGTCGACCAGAAGAACGCAAAGTAGGCCACCGTCCACAGCACCCATGCCGCTCCGCCGATGGCCGCGATGATCGCCTTGGCTTCAGAGGGGAGGTGCAGGATCGAGGCTGCCAGCCCGACGACGACGGCGACGAGCGCCGCCGAGCCATTGATCAAGGCGGCGTCGAGCCCGAGCGCGACGGCCCGCGTGACCAGCCCGGCGTAATCGCCGTCGGTGCCGGCGGAGGCGACCGCCGTGGGGACCGCGCGCGCGCCACGCAGCCTAAGTATCGCCGCCGCCTGCGCCGCCGCGGCGTCAGAACGCGGGCGCCGGTCGGGCGGGGTCGTGCCGGCGAGGCCGACCGGCCGTCGCGCATCGACCAGACGCACCGGGCGCGGATCGGTGGGGGCGCTCATCGCAGCTTGCCGCCGGGCAGCGACGCGCGCCCTTGTGCCTCGATGCCCGCGCCGGCCGCCGGCTTGGGGCGGCGGCCGATCACACGGTGCGCGGCCCTCTCCACCCAGGCGTCGCCGGCGCGCGAGCGGTCGCGCGCAACGCCTGCCACCTGGTCGACGAAGCCGCTGCCCTGGTGCGCGATCGCCTCGGTCACCGAGGGGCTGCGGGCGATCTCGTCGACCAGGATCCACAGCGCCTCGCTCTGGAGCAGGTGCGAGACGACAGCTTCGGGCAGCCGGCTCTCGAGCGCGTCGGCGATCACTCGCTCCAGCTCGGGACCGGCGATCGCGCGTTGCGCGATCTGCTCGGCGATTCCGTCTCGCAGGATGCGGTCGGCCAGCCGCTCCGCCAGGCCCGCCGCCGCGACGCGATCGACCAGCCGGTCAACGGTGTCGCCGGTCGCCAGCCTCGTCACGACGGCGTCGAGCGTGTCGAGGGCGAGCCGTTCGCCCCTGTCGCGCACGGCCGTGCGCGTCCTGCGCTCGCCCGCAACGGCCCCGCCGGCGGCGGATGAGGCCGCCCTCAGCGGGGCGACGGCGACGCGCAACGCGGCGCGAGACAGGGAGTTGACGAGGCTCAGCGGTGGCTCCGTGTTCGGTTTCAGCCCGGCTTGCCACGCGGTGCGAGCGCCGTGCCCTGCACGGTCGGCAGATCGGACCGCTCACGATAGACCCTGAGCGAGGGTCTGGCAACGACGCGCGATGGCGCCCACACACCGTACAGTCGCCGTCTGGCGGGCGCGACGACTTCGAGCTCAGCGCGCCGCCGGCCGTGCGCGACCGAGGTTGGCGACGATCAGCGACACGACCGTGACGAGGTAAATCTGTCCGAGCAGGCCCTCGAACACCGACAGCGTGTGGCCGAGGTCGGTCCGCGCCGTGAGGTCTCCGAAGCCGATCGTCGTCAGGCAGGTGAAGCTGAAGTACAGGCATTCCGACACGGTCGCCGCCTGGCCGCCGGCGAAGAACGGGTGACCGCCCAAGCGGTCGATCGAGCCATAGACGAATGAGAAGAGCATGCCGAGCAGGATGTATACGCAGAGCACCCCGAACACGGCTTCGACCGTCACCGCTTCGCGGGTGCGCAGGCTGCGCACCACCCCCACGATCACCGCCGGCGGCGCGAGCGCGACGAGCAGCGCGTTGGCCGCGCGAATCGCCCCCCCGTTGACCGTGCCGGCGAGCGCTTCCAGCAGGCTCAGGACGATCACGATCGCGACGATCGCCGCCGAGACGCGCATCACCCACGGTTTGACGCCACCCGCCCACAGCGCGAGCAGCAGCGTGACACCGAGCAGGATGCTTACGAACACCTGCTCCCAGCGGCCCGGCGAGGCGACGCCCTGGACCCAGAAGGAGATCGAGATCGCGATCAGCAGCAAGCCGTAGCGCTCGCGCCGAGTGGGGGTGCGCGCACTGGCGTCGAGCGATGCGGCGGCCGACATCTGATTTCAAGCACAGCATCCGTCCCGGACGTCACCCCTCCCTGCCGCGTCCCGCAGTAGGGTCGGCGGACATGGACGAGATCGCCCCTGGCCTGTGGCATTGGACGGCGCGCCACGAGCACATCAACGCCGACGTGAGCTCCTACTACCTGGACGGCGAGCGCGTGCTGCTGGATCCGATGATTCCCGCCGAGGGTCTCGAGTGGTTCGAGCGGCACGGCGCGCCCGCACACGTGCTGCTGACCAACCGTCACCACGACCGCGACGCTTGGCACTTTCACGACCGCTTCGGCTGTGTGGTCCACTGCGTCCGCAATGGGCTGCACGAGCTGCAGGGTCGCGGACCGGTCGAGCCGTTCGACTTCGGCGACGAGCTTCCCGGCGGGATCGTGGTGCACGAGGTCGACGCGATCTGCCCTGACGAGACCGCGCTTCACATCCCCGCCCACCGTGCGCTCGCGTGCGCCGACGGCGTGGTCCGCTGGCCCGGGCAGGAGGGGCTCACGTTCGTTCCCGACACGCTCATGGACGAGCCGCAGCAAACGAAGGCCGCGCTCAAGGACGCCTACCGCTCGCTGCTGGGGCTCGACTTCGAGCTGCTGCTGCTGGCCCACGGCGAACCCGTGTGCAGCGGCGCCAAGGATGAGCTGCGGGAGTTCGTCGCAGGCGACTGACCAGCACGCGCGCCGCCCCAGGTAGAGGTATCGTTAGGCGCCGATTACAGACGTCCTGGGGCTCGTCGGGCTTTATTCGTCGGTGGCATCGATGGCGGGCACATCTGCGCTGGGGGAGGCGGGCGATGAAATATCTCTGGCATAGCGGCGCGAGCCTGAATGGAGGCTGCGGCACATACCGCGTGCGCCTCAGCGCTGCGCCGCGTGTACCAGGGGACGTGCGTACGAGGGACGTGCGGTCACGCAGCTTGCCGACATCGCGGCCGGTGGATCGCAGGCCAGTGCCGCTGAATCCCGAGGGATTCCCGTGAGCAGCCAACGGACACGAAGTCGTTCGTCGCTGGGATCGCCAGCGCGCCAGGGGCCGGCAGAACAGAGCAATCCGACCACGTCGACCCGACGGCCAGGAGGTGAGCTCTCGCTAGCCGGGGATAGCCTGGCCGCGGAGGGTCGCGCCGACCTCGCCGCGCGCCTGCGAGCACGAAGTGCAGAGATCGAGAACGCGATGTTCGATCGCTTCCGAGAGATGGGCTTTTCCTCGGCAGGCGGTGAGGACGCTGCCTACATCGCCGGTGTGCGGACCGCGATCACCGAGGTCGTCGAGTACAACATCATGGCCGTCGAGGGGGACGAGCGGGGGTTGGACTCGATACCGCCGGCGCTGGCGGCCCAGGCGCACCGTGCGGCGCGCAACGGGGTCAGCCTCGAGAAGGTGCTGCTGCGCTATAACGCCGGCCGCGCGCTCATCGAGGATGTCGTCGTGCAGGAGGCCGATCAGAGCGAGCTGGCAAGCCACAGAATGGCACTGCGCCAAGTGCTGGGAACGCTGGCGATCATGCATGACCACTGGACATCCTCGGGAGTCAACGAGTACCAGTGCGAGCTGGCGCGCGTGGCGCATTCTCCCGAGCTACGCCGCCTGGAGCGCGTGCAGAGACTGCTCGCCGGTGGGCGGGTCGACTCCAGCGAGCTCGGTTATGAGCTCGACGCTTGGCATCTGGCCTTGATCGCGATGGGCTCAAGGGCGGGCGAGACCGTCCGTCGCCTGGCCTCGGGGCTTGGCCGCGAGCTGTTGAGCGTGCCGCGCGGCGAGCAGACCGTCTGGGCGTGGCTGGGCGGCCAGCGCAGACTCACGGCCGCAGATCTCGAGCGCCCGCTGTCAGCCAAGCAGGCGACCGGCGTGTCGCTTGCCGTCGGAGAGCCGGAGAGGGGAATCGATGGATGGCGCCTCAGCCACCGCCAGGCCCAGGCCTCGATGTTGGTCGCGCTGCACAGGCCGCAGCGGCTCACGCGCTATGCCGACGTCGCGCTGCTCGCGGCCGTGCTGGGCGACGAGCAGCTGGCGAGGTCGCTGGTTGAGATCCATCTGTCGCCGCTTGAGGACGAGCGCGACGCAGGCGCGGTATCACGCCAGACGCTGCGCGCCTACTTCGCAGCGGCCTGCAACGCGGCGACGGCGGCCGCCGCACTCGGGGTGGACCGCCACACCGTCCAGCGTCGCCTGCACGCGATCGAGAAGCGGCTCGGTCGTCAGCTGCATACATGCCAGGCTGAGCTCGTGGTGGCGCTGCGCGTACAGGAGCTGGGCGAGCTCGCCGGACTGTCAGACGCTCAGCCGCCTGCGCAGTCAAGCTGACCGGGCGCCACAGGCTCACGCGGGGCCGAGCGCACCGCGGGGCGCATCTGTATTAGTGCGGTTTGCCACATTGGCGCACCACGGGCGGCCCGCTGGCTGATACCTATTGGCTTGACTGAAAAATCAGCCTCTCTACGACGGGGATGGGAGTGGCCATGAGGTCTTCTGTGCGGTCCTTTGCTGAGGTTGCCATCCGGCCCGACGACGCGGGCGCTGACGTCGCGTCGCTTGAGGCCGCCAAATCGCTTCAGAGCATTCGTGCGGCGCTGGCTGGGAGGTTGCGGGCGCGACGTGCAGAGATCGAGGAGACGGTCTTTGCGCGCTTTCGCGAAACGGGCTTTGATCCCGCAGCTGGCGAGGACGTCGACTATGTCGCCGGATCGCGCGCTGCGATCGCCGAGGCGGTGGACTTCGGCCTTGTGGGCATCGAGCGGGGCGAGTCATGGTCTGGCTCGCTTCAACCGGCGACCGCGGCTCAGATGCGCCGCGCCGCGCGCGCCGGCGTGAGCCTTCAGAAGGTGCTGGCGCGCTACAACATCGGCCGCGCGGTCCTGGAGGACTTCGTCGTGCAGGAGGCCGAGCAAGGCGACCTGGCAAGCCAGAGGATCGCCTTGCGCCACCTGCTCGCCACGCTGGGGGTCCTGCTCGACCACTTGACATCCGCCGGGCTCGAGGAGTACCAGCGCGAGCTGCAGCGCATGGCGCATTCGACCGAGCTGCGTCTGGTCGAACGTGTCCAGCGCCTGCTTGCCGGTGGGCACGTCGACTCCGCCGAGCTCGGCTATCAGCTCGACGCCTGGCATCTCGGCGTGATCGCGACGGGCGCGAGGGCCAGGCAGACCGTCCGGTCTTTGGCCGGGGGCCTAGGTCGCGAGCTGTTGAGCATGCCGCGCGGCGAGCAGACCGTCTGGGCGTGGCTGGGCGGCCAGCGCAGGCTTGCCAGCTCAGATGTCGAGCGTCTTCTGTCAGCCAGAGAAGCTGCCGGCGTTTGGCTGGCGATCGGCGAGCCAAGACAGGGTGTCGAGGGATGGCGCCTGACCAACCGTCAGGCGCGGGCCGCAATGCTCGTCGCCGTGCGCAGGCCGCCCACGAGCCTCACACGATTTGCCGACATCGCGCTGCTCGCCGCCGTGCTGCGTGACGAGGGGCTCGCACGGTCTCTGGTGCAGATCCATCTCTCGCCGCTGGAGGATCAGCGCGATGGGGGCGCTGCCTCACGCGAGACGCTGCGCGCCTATTTCGCCGCTGGGTGCAACGGGGCGACAGCCGCCGCCGCACTCGGAGTCGCGCGGCACACGGTTGAACGGCGCCTGCGCGCGATCGAGGAGATGCTCGATCGCCCGCTGCGCACGTGCCATGCCGAGTTGGAAGTGGCGCTTCTGCTGGAGGAGCTCGGCGATGCGACCAGATCGTCCGGTCGCAGTCGATCAACTGCGCAGTGAGCGCCTCGGACTCCTCAGAAGCATTACGCCGGCACGCGTAAGGCAGAGGGGACATTTTGGGTGCCGCGGTGTGTCACATAGGCATACCTGCTGCCCCCCGAGCACTGATATTCGTTTGCGAAGTAAATCCAGGCTCTTACTACAGGAATTGGGGGCTGGCGATGGTGTCGCGCGTGCGAATCTTGGCAGTGTGTCATGCATATTCTTTGGACGGACCTGTGGACACTCGGCAGTGTGCCCCGGGGTGCCATGTCGTGTGGCGCCCCCCGGCGCACGAGCGCTCGGGCCGAATCCATAAAGCCGTCTTGGCTCGACATCAGGCTCGACGTAGGCAAGCAGCTCGCCTACGGCTCCCGATGCGGGCGGCAAGCGCGCGCCAAGTGGCACGCTCGTGCTGCGAGCAGTGATGCGGGAAAATGGGTCCGGGCTCCACTCCTCCTGGGGAGCCCGGACCCGATCAGTGACTCAGGCATGAGCGATCCTGTTGCGAAAGACCCGGTAGATAGACCCGGCGACTGGCCGCGCTCCGGCCGATGATCGAGGAATGCGAACGCCCCAGCGATGCGATTGTGGGCGCTGGGGCCGGCTACTTGGGTGATGTGGCGCCATCCACAACGCCGCGGGGTGTAGAGCCGCTCGACGTCAGCGACGGTCGAGCCCTGCCCGCCGAAGGCCGGCAGCAGGGGGGCGTTCACGACCGAGCGATGGTCGGCAGGGTCGAGGGCTTGCGGCCGCGGTCGCGCCCGACATAGCGAAGCCGCCCCTGCGCCGCATCGGGCGAACGTGGCATCGGTGCGCCCGCAGTCAGGTCTGTCAGAAGTCCGTTTGCGGGCTATTTCCAGCGCCCCCGGCAGGATTCGAAACCTGCGACCCTCGGATTAGAAGTTGCTCCCTGGGGGTCAGATTTGGCTTGGTAGAGCCAAATAAACGCGGGTCAACTCTGTCCCAGGGGGGTCACATTTGCCGAGTCGGGGACAAATTTGGGGACAGAATCGGGAGCTATGGTCTCGCGGGACGTAAGCGACAATTGGTGCGGCCGGATCTGGTCGCTTCGCGCTCTACGGCCGGTAGAAAGCAGCGAAGACCCCTTGCGGGCGGTTTTCGCGCCAGCCACTCCAGATGACAAGCGCGTCCCCGCCACCGTCGATGCCGGTGTCGACTTCGAACGGAATTTGGCTGTCCGGCGCGATGAGCCGCACACCGGCCACACGGTCTCCCTCACCCGTGGCCACGGCCACTTGGGGTATGGTCGTATCGCTCCGCCACGCGATCACAAAGTTGCCCGCGCCGTCGGCTGCAACCGTCGGTTCGGTCGAGGCGCGGGGTCCGCCGACAACATGCGCCTTGGCGAAGCGAGTCTCGCTTGTAGGGAGTCGCGACCACTCCAAACCCGTCTCCATCCCGTTGGCTTCGTTGGTGAAGACGGTCAAGTCCTCGTGGCGACCGTCAGCAGTCGCAAGTAGCGGGTTCGTGGCAGCAGTGCGTGACACCTCCTGCGCGCGAAGCCAGTGGCCGTTCGGACGTCGCACCTCGGCCCACAGGCCGAGCGAGCGTGACTGGCCGGGCTTGACAAGGGCTCCGCCGTACGCGGCCAGAACCGCGACGGTTCCGTCATCGGACAGCGCCACCGCGTCCTGCATGTCGTCGGTGACCGGGACTCGGCCCAGCATCAAGACTTGCTGCGAGCACTGCCCAGCCGCATCGCAGACGGCAACGACCGGCCGTGACGGCTGTGCTCCCGCGAGTGGGACCGCGACCGGAAACTGCGTCACACCCACCGCTGCGAATGTTCCGTGGTCGTTGAGTGCAACCGACACCCCTGGACCCACGAGCCTCATCGGTCCGACAGTCACGGTTCGCCCGAGGTCGCCATTGGCATCCAGCAGCGCGTAGTGAAGTACCCGCGACGTCAAACTCGACGGGTTCGAGGTGACCCAAGCAGCCGCCACCGGCCCATCGGTGCTTTGTACCAGCCCGAGCAGTTTCGTATTCGGCGGAAGCAGCGGATGCGGCGCTGAGAAGGGTTGGCCGGGGCTCGCCGTGGCGACCATCACCGCTTCACCCGGAACTTCGCTCCACACGGCGTAGGCCACGCCGGACCCGGAGACTGCAACGCGCACGTCAGCTGATCCATGACTGCTCAAGACGACGGGAGCTTCAAAGCCCCCGGTCACGCTGCCGCGATCTACGACTACCGGCCCACCAATAGAGGCCGCCGTCCGAGCGCGGTCCGCCTGCGCGGTACCGCCGCCTACCAGCCCGGGTGGTTCGCCGCTGAACCACCCGGCGATCGCCTCGCCGTTCGCCGTGACGGCGAGCTGCGGATAGTACGCATTTTCCGTCGCTGACTCCAGCACTTGCGGCGCGCTCCAGGACCCTTCCGCCGACACGCCTGACTCCGCGGTCGCGGCGCTGCTGATCAATGTCGCCGCCGCCACACACACCGCTGCTAACCAGATCCAACGCGACCGAGGCATCCTCCAAGTATGGCGCCCCCAGTATGTCGCTGTCGTCCACCGGCCGCCGTCGAGATGAAGTGCGACCGCCATGTGTCACCGTGTCGCCCGACGACCGACGCGAAAACATCTGATCGTCCGCGGGATTAGTCCAGCACTCGCCTTACAGCATTCCCCACACGACCGGCCAGGCCTCGTTTCGCTTCTTGTTCACCACCTCCGACCTTGATTCGTCCCCTCGACTCCGCTCGTCGGCCAGACCCCTCCCCTCACTGGTTTGGTTCCCGACCTCGTGTGCACACCTATGGTGGGAGTGCGAGGTCGGGAACCAAACCAGGCCACAGCACAGCGGATTGTTGGGGTGTCTACCGGAACCGGCGTCCGCGGGCGATTCCGCGGCCGAGTCCGCACTTCAGCGATTACTCGAGCCAACGGCCATGATGCTGCTGCTCTCGTTGGGATTGCAGGCTTCCTTTCGCGGAGGTCCGAAGGATTCGTCCTGGATGACCCGGCCATGAGTGCCTAGGACGAGCACGCGTTCGGGCGCTTGACTGAGCGCCGCGTAGCCGAGCACGCCCGGGAGATGGATCGCGGGCGGGATTGCTGCTACCCCGACTCGGTGCTGAGCGCGGTCTGTGTACACGAAGGCCCGATCTGTCCGGTCGCGTAGCAGGCCGAAGAAGATCGACCACGTGACGAGCGGATGCACGGAGCATCCTTCCTGCGTGCTCCACGTCAGCGGCTGGCGTTCCGGGTGGGGCGAGAAGCTGCCGCTCGCGCCGCCTTCCGTTGTCGCAGAGAGACTGACGTAGATCTTGCCCTCAAAGCGGTAGCGTTCTGCGGAGATCGCAAAGGTCGGGCCCCTGTGGACACGCCCTTTCGCCAACGTGCGGATGCCTCCTGGGAGGAAGTAGTCCTTGGGGAAGGGCCCCGTCAGAACCGTCGTTGGCGCGCGGCGCGCCGAGCTCCCGCAGCTCACCGCGAGCACCGCGCAGCATGTCAGCACCACCGAACCCCAGACTCGCGCCCTCATCGACGAGATGCTAGGTGGATCGTGACATTTGCCTGACGGTGCCCTGCGCCCACACGCGGCGCCGAGCTCGCACTTCATGCTCCGCCGAAGACCGCCACCCCATCATCTGATCTGCCCGGAAGCGCGATCAGTTTGCCCTCGGGCGCTGTGACTTCCCAGTGCTCATACGGCGTCTCATCGGCCTCCGCGCTGAGCGTCCGCCCGCTGCCGAAGCGGACAAGCAGGCTCGCATCTTGGGCGCAACGAGCGAGCTGAGCGTGTCGTGGCGCAGTGAGAGCACAGGCGTGAGCTCCTCCCAGGGCTGCTGTGCGGCGTCCAGCTCGTAGGTCTTCCCGTCGGGGTCGCGCAGCTCAAAGGCACCAGCGAGACGGATCGTGCAGTCGCCCTCGTCTCCGCCGTAGGCGATGATGTCGAGCTGATAAGCGAAGATCACGGTGAGGATGTCCCATCCCTCGACGGTGAGCGTCCACGGTCCTGTTGCGCCCCAGGTCATGAGCTCATCGCTGCGGCACTCTAGCCTCCGCCGACTCGCCGTAAAGGCGGGGCCTGCGGCCCGCGCTTCGCGCCCCCCTGACGGGGCCGCCTTGACTGCGAGCCGCCTGCGGCTGTCCCTCTCTCGGTTCCGGCTATCGTCGGAGCCTGGGAGTCTGGCCTCCCTCTGAGGCACGGTCGGCATGCCGACGTGAGTGCTCCATGCCGGAGCCGGGCGGGCCAGTCAAGCCGCCGAAGGCGGCCACCCCTGTAGGGGGTTGACTTGCCGGCCTGGCGTAGGCACCGCGCCCAGGAGCCCACGCGCCCATCGGCAGTGAGCCTGTTTCCGTTATGCGCCAACGAGCGCCGGCGCCACAGTGTTGGCGTCCACGCGGACGATCTCTGCAAGCGTGAGCTTGATCTCGCCGGCCTCGTCGATCAGCGACTTGGCGCCCACGAGAGTGACTCCCACGAGGTTGCCATCGGCGTCGAAGCGGAGGGCGTGCCCCTCGGGTGACTCGTCGAAGTCCACCGCCGTAGAGGGATCGCCCTTGTGCAGGTAGAGCACGTCGACCTCGGCGTCGTAGTGGACGTGGTCGAACGTGGTTGAGCCGATCGTGATCGTCATGGCATCGATCTCCTAGCGTGGGCCGTAACGATGTGGCCCCGCCCTCCAGCGTAGGCTACGACGACCTTCAGCCAGGCGCTGGGCCGATCTGTTCTCGCGTAGTACCAGCGCTCGTTGCCCGTCGGCCTGACAAGGCGCGATCGGGATTTTCGACCGCGGCGAGGACCGTACGGTCCAAGCCGATGAGCTCGGGGTGTCCTTGGGTGATGTGGCGCCAGCGCTCCTCGGTCAGCTCCACGACTAGGCCGTCTGGATCTGCGATCGTCGCGCGGACACTCACGTGGCGCTCTCCTGCTCGGCCGGAACGGCGTTGTCGGCAGCGGTGTCCATCGAGAACGCGGCCGAGAGTCTGCGCGCTGCATCGGCACGCGGTCGGTAGTGCATATGGATCTGGGTCGTCGAGAAGTCCGAGTGGCCCATCCACTCCTGCAGCTCGCGCGGATCGGCGGTGCGGATCGCGATGCTGCCGAACGTATGGCGCAGGTCGTGGAAGCGCAGCGACCGCAGGCCCGCCGCATCGCGGGCGATCTTGAACCTGCGCCGCAGCGCCGACCCGTCGTATGCTCGCCGAAGTGCCCGGCGAACACGAGGTCGTCTGAAGCGGTCGAGCGATCGCGGCCGGCGAGCCGGGCCAGCGCCTGCGCGACCTCGTCGACGAGCGGAACCACACGGCCGTGCCCGGACTTGGGCGTCCCGAGCTTGCCGGCGGTGTAGCTCGCGGTCACGCGCAGCGACTGCGCCGCGAAGTCCACGTCGCGCCAGCGCAGGGCGAGCAGCTCGCCCATGCGGAGCCCTGTCAGCCCCGCCGTGAGATAGATCGCGCCGTCCTGCTCGCTACCCGCGGCGCGCACGAGCGCCTGTAACTCCTCCGGTGAGTAGAAGTCGATGTCGGCCCGCCGCGGCACGGTCAGCCGCTCGACATCCGCCACGGGGTTCACCGGCGGACCCCAGACCCTGCGGGCGCGTCGGAAGATCCCGTTGAGCAGCACGATCATCTTCTGCAGGCTGCGGCGCGACAGCCGGCCCTCCTCGAGCATCCCCGCGAGCCAACGTTCGATCGTTTCGGTGTCGATTCGCTCGAGCGCCAGGTCGCCGAAGGCCGGCAGCAGGTGGGCGTTCACGACCGAGCGATAGTCGGCGAGGGTCGAGGCCTTGCGACCTCGCTCCTGCTCGACGTAGCGAAGCCACTCCTGCGCAGCGTCGGCGAACGTAGCGCCGGTGCGCACCATCCCCGGGAGCGTGCCGCGGCGCGCGCGATCGAGTGTGCCAGAAAGCCACCCTTCGGCGGAGCGCTTCGTGAAGAAACCCATCGACGGCCTGCCGCGCCGCGTCCAGGCCGGGCCGGGCCGGGCCGAGGGCCTTCTGCACCTGGCGGCCATCGGGCAGCCGGTACTTGGCATACCAGCGCGCCCCCCGCCTGCCCTCCACGCGGAACACATGCCCGCTGATCGGTTTGCCCGCGCCCGCCACCGCGATCCTTTCCGACGCCTCGCGCGAGCCGTGACGGCCCGTGCCACGCGCAATCCTAATTCGGGACAGATTTGGGACAGATTTCGGGTTTGGCGGCCGCCGCCAGATCTCCAAACGGCCTGTTTGCAGGCTATTTCCGACGCCCCCGGCAGGATTCGAACCTGCGACCCTCGGATTAGAAGTCCGATGCTCTATCCGGCTGAGCTACGGGGGCATGGCCGCGCCCAGATGTGCCGCGCGGCCCGTGCGTCCGGTCCATCGTGGCACGTGGGGGCGATCGACGCGCGCGCGTGTGAGGATGGCTCTCGCGCGCCGGCCCACGCGCCGGCGTGTGGGCCCGATGGCCAACTTAGCCACGGTTGAGCCGGAATCTGTAAAAGTTCCTGGCATGGGCGCATCGGTCGGCGGAGAGGGCGAGGAACTCACACGCAAGCAGCGCCGCGAGCAGGCGCGTGCCCAGCGCAAGGAGCTCGAGCAGGCCGAGGCGGCGCGCCAGGCGCGGCGCAAACGACTCTCGCTGCTGGGGATCGTGGTCGCCGTCGTGGTGGTGGCGATCGTCGCGATCCTGATCGCCACCGGATCGAGCACGAAAACCGCCCTAAAAAAGGGCACGACCGGGGCCAGCACGACAGCCACCGAAGTCGACACCCTGCTCGCCGGCATCCCTCAGAGCGGCAACGTGCTCGGCAACCCCAACGCGCCCGTGACGCTGAAGTACTTCGGCGACCTGGAGTGTCCGATCTGCAGGGAGTTCACGCTCGGAGCGTTGCCATCGCTGATCGGCGGCTACGTGCGCGAGGGCAAGCTGAAGATCGAATACCACTCGATGGAGACGGCCACGCGGGAACCGGAAACGTTCAGGAACCAGCAGGTGGCCGCGCTGGCCGCGGGCAAGCAGGACAAGATGTGGCACTACGTCGAGCTCTTCTACCACGACCAGGGAGAAGAGGACACCGGCTATGTAACTGAAAAATTCCTTCAGGAACTGGCTCAGCAGGTCCCGGGCCTCAACCTCACGCAATGGTCGAGCGACCGCAACGACCCCGCGCTCGCCGAACAGGTCACCACCGACGGTCAGACGGCGAACAACGAAGGCTTCAAGGGTACGCCTTCCTTTTTGATCGGGAAGAGCCGTGGGCCGACCGAAAAACTCGAATACTCGTCGTTGACCGACCCCTCGTCGTTCGACGCGGCGATCGAAAAGGAGCTCAAGAGCTAGCGCCATGTCCAGCCGCGCCCTGAGGATCACGATGATCGTGCTGGCGCTGATCGGGCTCGGCGTGGCCAGCTATCTGACCTACGTCCACTACGCCGGCATCAAGCCGGCCTGCACCGCGGGTGAAAGCTGCACGAAGGTGCAGACCTCCAAATACTCAGAGCTTGCCGGCGTCCCGGTCGCGCTGATGGGGCTGATCGGGTATGTCCTGATCCTCACGACACTGCTGCTGCCTCAGAGCGAGACGATGCGCTTCGCGACGATGGCGATCACGCTCGGCGGCTTCGGCTTCAGCGCATACCTGACCTATCGTGAGCTGTTCTCGATCCACGCGATCTGCGAGTGGTGCGTGTCGAGCGCGGTCATCATGACGATCCTCACGTGCCTGGCGATCTGGCGGTTCTTGCGCGCAGAAGCGCCCGTCGACGCGCCCGCCCCCGCGACTCCGGCGGGCGTGTCCGAGCAGACGGCCTCGCTGGCCTAGCTGCGAGGGCACCGCGGCGTCCGCTTGGCGTCCGCCGACGGGCGCGACCCGAGCAGCCCCTCGCCCGGTCGCGGTCTTGCGGGGCTATGCCAATCCGTCCACTGGCCGTGCGGGCGCCCGAGCGGCGCTTGCAGTCGGCCGACGTGGAGCACAGGTCGATGCGCTCCCATACGACAAGCATTCAGCGCGGCGCGAGCGCAGGCTCTGTCGCCGCCGACGACGCGGGCCTGGTCACGGCACAGCGTTCGGCGATGGGCGGCGACGCGGGCGGCGACGCGGGCGGCGACGCGGGCAACCAGGCGCAGATCGCGCGGCTGTTTCAGATGACCAGCGACCTGCTGGCGACGATCTCGCCCGAAGGGCGCTTCACGCTGCTCAACCCGGCCTGGGAGCAGGTGCTCGGCTGGACGCACGAGGAACTGCTGTCGCAGCCGATCGCCGACCTCATGCATCCCAACGACGTCACGCGCACGCTGGCGCCGATGCTCGCAGGCAGCCACGACCCGACCCAGCTCGAGAGCTTCACCAACCGCTTCCGCCACAGCGACGGATCCTGGCGCTGGCTCCTGTGGAGCGCGAGCTGCGATGGCGAGCTGTGGTACGCGTCGGCCAAGGACGTCACCGACCGCATGTGGCTGGAGCGCCAGGCGCTGCACGACCCGCTCACGCGCCTGCCCAACCGCCTGCTGCTGATGGACCGCACGCGCCAGGCACTGGCGCGGCTGCACCGCAGCCAGGGCGTCGGCGCGCTGCTGTTCATCGACCTCGACCGCTTCAAGGCCGTCAACGACAACCTCGGCCACGAGGTGGGCGACGCGCTGCTGATCGGCGTGTCCGAGCGGCTGGCAGAGATGATGCGCGACAGCGACACGGTCGCGCGCCTGGGCGGCGACGAGTTCGTGATCCTCGCCGAGGACATCGAGGACGAGCAGGAGGCGCTGGCGATGGCCGAGCGCGTGCTCGAGACGCTCGAGCAGCCGTTTGCGATCGGCGAGCGCAGGGTCTCGGTCGTCGCAAGCGTCGGCGTGTCGGTGTCGCAGGACCCCAATGCCGATCCCGAGAACGTGCTACACGAGGCGGACACCGCGATGTACCAGGCCAAGGCCGGAGGGGGCCGGCGCAAGGAGCTGTTCGACGACGGCCTGCGACGCCAGATCAAGGCGCACTCGGCGATCGAGAGCCGCCTGCGCGACGCCCTGCCCCAGGACGAGCTGCGGCTCGACTACCAGCCGATCCTGCCGCTCGCGGGCGGGCGCCCCGTGGGCTGCGAGGCGCTCGTGCGCTGGCAGCCCGACGGTGGCGACCGCTCCAAGCTCAGCCGCCTGCTGCCGTCGGTCTTCCTTCCGCGCGCCGAGCAGAGCGAGCTGATCGTCCAGATCGGCGACTGGGTCCTGCGCGCCGTGTGCGAACAGGCGGCTGCCTGGCAGCGCCAGGGGATCGCGATCCCGGTCTCGATCAACGTGTCCCCGCGCGAGCTGACCGAGCTGGGGTTCGCGGACCGCGTCCGCGAGCAGCTGACCGCCTTCCGCCTGCCGGGGCGGGCGCTGTGCCTGGAGGTCAGCGAGGACGCCGTGCTGCGCGACCCCGAGCGCGTCGAGCTGGCGCTCAAGGAGCTCAAGCGCCTGGATGTGATCGTCGCGCTGGACAACTTCGGCGCCGGTCATTCGCCGTTCAACCTGCCCAAGAACCTGCCGCTGGACATGCTCAAGCTCGATCGCGAGCTGATCCAGGGATTTGAGCGAGACCGCGACAGGCGCGCGATGGTCGCCGGCATGATCGCGCTCGCACACGAGGCCGGGCTC
>Ga0187783_10001070_pt1 | contig 20255 bp, 18 predicted proteins | sample 1015_SJ02_MP02_2_FD_132471 | JGI IMG/M metagenome (GOLD analysis project Ga0187783, IMG submission 132471) | Tropical peat soil microbial communities from peatlands in Department of Meta, Colombia - 1015_SJ02_MP02_20_MG | ecosystem: Environmental > Terrestrial > Soil > Wetlands > Peat | place...
AACTACTTCGGGAATTTTTCGGGACTCTGCGCGCCGGTTTCGGGAGATTGTGTCCCTTCCGTTCTCATTTGCGAAACTCATTGGCAAAACGTGAGAGCGAAGAAGGCGCGAATTATCAGCGTTTGTTGGCGCGCCCGAAGAGATTCGAACTCCTGACCCCCAGATTCGTAGTCTGGTGCTCTATCCAGCTGAGCTACGGGCGCGTGTTGCCGCCGGTCGACGATCGGCCCAACTCGGCGCACAGCGGCGCATAGCTATAGACTTCAGGCGCGCATGGCAAGAGTGGCGTCCGTCAGGCCCGCGCCCGCTCGCGGCGCATCCCAAGATCGACCGCACGGTCCGGGAAGGACACCCGAAATGTTGCACCGATGGTCCCGTCGATCAGCACGATGTCGCCGCCGTGTGCCCGAACGAGTTCGGCCGCGATGGCCAGTCCAAGCCCGGTGCCACCCGCCCGGGTTGATCCCTGAAATGCCTCGAACAGGTGAGCGCGCGCCTTTTCCGACACACCTGGACCAGTGTCGGCAACCTCGACGATCACCACCGTGCCCTGGCGTCGGCCGGTGACCCGAATCTGATCGCGGCCAGGATCGTTCGGTGCCGTGCTTTCGAGCGCCTGCACGGCGTTGCGCCCAAGGTTGAGCAGCAGACGGAAGAGCTGATCGGGATCGGCGTCGACCAGAAGTCCCCGTTCAACCGCCGTGATCCAGCGGATCATCGAATCCGCATTGAGGCCGAGGGTTTCGCGCACCTCCTCGACCAGCGGCTCAAGTGCGACCATCCGGCGAACCGGCGGGGCTTCGCGGGCCTGTCCGTAGGACAGTGTCGATTCGCAGAACGCGATGGCGCGCTCGATGGCGCGCATCAGCTTCGGTGCGAAGCGCTGCACATTGGGATCAGGCAACCCAGATAAATGATCGGAGAAAAGCTGCGCCGAGGCCAGCAGATTGCGCAGGTCATGATTGATTTTCGAAACCGCAAGACCAAGCGAGGCCAGACGGCTGCGCTCAACCAGCATCGAGATGATGTGTCTTTGCATTGTTGCGAGTTCGCGCTCGGCGAGGCCAAGTTCGTCGCGGCGGCCCGACACCGGCATCAGGCGCCCTGGATTTTCCGGGTCTGCGTGGAACGCCATCATGTTCATTGTCAACTGTCGCATCGGCCGCACGAACAGATAATGCAGAGAGAGATAGACGAGCGTTGCAGTAATCCCGGAGATCATCAGTGACAGCAGCAGGATGTTGACCGAGCGACGCAGCATGGCGGCGCGCAGCGGCCCTTCCTCAACCACGATCTCGACAAAGTCGCCGCCTCCAGGAGCCGGACCTATGACACGAATGAGATCAGCATCGTTGCGCGTCAGGGTACCCAGCGCCTCCACAATGGCCTGAATGGCCGAGACGTTGCGCATGTCAACGTCCTGGGTCACCGGGGCGAGCGTGTCCGAGACGCCACCCGGGCAACTGCCCGCCGCTCCACCGAAAGTCCCGCAGCTCGCCAACAGGCGGCGGCTCTGCCCTGACTTCACGGCAACCGCCTTGGCTCCGACGCTGTCGAGGATGCTGCGCGCCAGATTGTCCCTGACGACGCCGCTCGGCGAAGCATCGAGCACCAGCGCGGCCGTGTAGGCCGCGTCGAGGCGATCGCTCAGCCAACCCAATCGGAAAGTAGCAATCGAGGGAACATAGATCAGCACTTCCGCCATCATCACGAACAGGATCGTGAGAATGAGCAGCTTGCCGGACAGGCCGACGCGCGGCCGGCGCGTTTTCGGCTTGGCTGTGTGCTCGATCACGGTGCTATCCTATTACCACTCAGCTACAAACTCAATGGAGGCAGCGCGGCTGGAACCGGCGTCCGATCAGCCAAACCGACGTAGCAACCGGATCAGCGAGCGCAGCCATGGCCTCGTCAAACTGAGGAAAAAATAACTGATGGCCGCACGTTTACCAAGCTCGGCCAAAGTCGGATACGGGATGATCAAGGCGGCAATTGTACGAATATTCAGTCTTTGCGCGACCGCGAGCGACCATGTCGTGATCAATTCGCCCGCATGCGCGCCGACGATAGAAGCACCGACAATGCGACCACGCTTGGTCGTTATAACCTTGATGTGCCCAACAGTATTCCCCTCGACCTGAGCCCGGTCATTTTCATGATAGGGCCAGCGGAGAACGCGAATGGCGCCATGTCGTCGTCGTGCCTCGACCTCGTTGAGGCCGACTTGTGCCAATTCCGGATCCGTGAAGGTCACCCAAGGCATCGCGCGGGTATCCACCTTGGTCGGTAGCCGAAACAACGCGCTGCGAATGACCAGACCCGCATGATAGTTTGCGACGTGCGTGAATTGCAGACCGCCCGCGACGTCGCCGATCGCGTAGACTCGGCGGTTGGTGGTCCGCAGCCCTTTGTCCACCACGATGCCGCGATCGTGGTATTTGATGCCGGCAGCCTCCAGCAGCAGTCCCTCGACGTTGGCCCGACGTGCGGCGGCGACCAAGAGGTGACTGGCTTCGATTATCTCCTCGCCTTGGCCGCCCTCAAAGAACAGACGGACCGGGGGGCCCGGCTCGACCCTTGCGACCCCGACCCCGGACCGGATCACAACGCCCTCGCGCGTCAGCCGCTCGAGCACGACGGCAGCACATTCCGGATCGTCCTTGGCGAGCGGCGTGGCGGCTTCCAGAACCGTGACGGCGGCACCGAGGCGCCGAAAGGCTTGCGCCAATTCCAGACCGACGGAGCCAGCCCCGATCACTACTAGGTGCTGCGGAACCTCGGTCAGGTCGAAGATTGTCTCGTTGGTGAGTATCGAGACCGATTCCAGGCCGGCGATGGATGGCATCGCTGGCTGCGAGCCGGTAGCGATCACCATGCGGCGGGCTTTTATTTCAAGTGCATCGCCCACGCCGATCGTGAACCGATCCTTAAAGTGCGCGGCCCCTTCAATCACTTGTACGCCGAGACCGCCGAGCCGCGCCTTGGAATCGTTGGGCGCCAGGGCGCGGATCACGCCGTGCACGTACTCGTGGATCTTCCCGAAATCGAGCGGCACATTTTCGGCACCGGAGCCCAGGGCCTGGCGCTGGAGTTGGGCGCGCTTGGCTTGCGCCAGCAACGCCTTCGAGGGCACGCAGCCATAATTGAGGCAGTCGCCTCCCATTTTGCCCTTCTCAACAAGAACGACTGACACCCCGAACGAAGCCGCCGCAGCCGCCACTGACAATCCGCCCGACCCTGCCCCGATCACGCAGAGGTCGGGATAAAGCACCTCGGTCATTCCCCTTCCCCCTCCGGACGGTTACCCGCTTGCCCGTTGCTCGCCTTAGTTCTCGGGCCCGCTCTCAGCCCAGACCGGCCAGCGACGGATCGCGACTGGCACGAGCGCCGCGACGCCGAACGCCGCCACCCCACAAACAGCCGCGGCGTGATCGTGGCGGACATGTCGAAAACGAGGTGACAGTCGGCCCGTCCCGCCGCCCGGCACGCCGTATAGGCCGATTCCTGGGCCTCGACCACGCTCTTGAGTCCGGCACCCACGAACGAGTAGGCAAGCGTCGCCGGGATGATTCCGAGCACGGTTGCCCGGACAAAAGTGCCGAGGCCGACCCCGACTAGGGCTGGCGCGAGACAGACCAGCCGAAACCGGAAATACCGGCACCAATCGGAGAAAAAGCAGGTAATGCAAAGCGTCGGCCCGCAGTCCTGAGGCGATCCGGGCCACCCGGTCGCCCCATCGGCGCAGTACATATTCGCTCAGCGCCGTGCGGGCGATCAGGAACACGATTGTGGACCCAAGCTGGCATCCACCATCGCAGCGAACGCGCCGACTACCCCCACCTAATAGTGTCGGGAAGGCAGCTCCAGGGACAGAGCGAGCGACCGCCATCACGTAAATGCCAACGAAGCTCCGAGCGCGACGAGGTAGTGCTGCGAGACGATGCCAGCGATTGCGACGCGGCGCCCGACCAACGTCTCGAGCGACAATTGGCGATGTCAGCCCATAAGGATCACCGCGATCATCGCCAGAGCCATTGCGACGATCGGAGCGATGCAACGCAGATGCCAGGCCGCGGCGGTCGCTTGGATCGGTGCCGCGGACGGCTCGTCAGACGGCGTCGGGCCTCGGATAAGCGGCAGGCATCGAACGCCGCCCAATCCGCCGTCCAATTGTGGCGGCCCGCTGTGTCCGTCGCAAAGGTGCGCAGCGTCGGGACTCCGGGAACTCTAAAACCCCCGAAGCGGGCGGCTGGGGTCGAAGCTGCGGCGCTGGGCGCGGGTTCGCACCACAACTGATCGGCCGCGTGACCCCAATGGGGTCCCACCTGCCCGCGGCAAAGGCGGGTCGCATAAGCGTTCGATCGCGTAGGTTGGCCGGATCGAGCTGCCGATCTGCGCGGATCCGCCGGCCGCGCGACCCATTCTTAATGTCAGTCTCATGACACCCTGACGATACGGCACATGGTAGCCTCCGGTCACATTGACTTGTGCAACGGGCGTCCCGTATAAGCCGCGGGACTTCGAGCGCCGCCCCTCCGATCGGCAGGGATTTGGTCGCGGAAATGGGCCCGGCACTACCCGTTAGCCACGCAATGAGGCAGGCAGCTTGCCGCGAAAGGTGGAGAGACACCCGTGAAGCGGACCTATCAACCGAGCAAACTTGTTCGCAAGCGCCGGCACGGCTTTCGGGCGCGCATGGCCACCAAAGGGGGACGCCGCGTCGTGGCGGCTCGCCGTGCACAGGGTCGCAAGCGGCTGAGTGCCTGACGGCGCAGAGCCCGCGTGTCGTTCCCATGGAACGACTGCGTCAGCGAGCGGATTTTCTGGCGGTCGCCAGAGGTATGCGCGCCGCCGCTGCCGGATTTGTCGTACAGGCACGTCAGCGGGCAGACCTCGGGCCGCCACGCGTCGGTTTTACGGTTTCCCGGAAGGTTGGTACCGCCGTCGAACGCAATCGGGTCAGACGCCGGTTGCGGGAAGTCGTGAGACAGAGCGCCGCGCCCCCGCTTCGCGTTGGCCATGATTATGTGCTTGTGGGCCGCTCCGCGGCGCTCTCTTTATCATTCGAACGATTGCTTGCGGACTTTTCGGATGCACTTGAGCGCCTGCACGGGAAGCGCCGGCCTTCCGGCCGGCCCCCGGCAAAGCACGGCAGAGGTCGTTTGCAAGTGCCGCCGATCGACGACGAGAGCTCCCTATGACGGACCAAAAGAATACCATTCTGGCCATTGTGCTGTCCGCGCTAGTGCTGATTGTCTGGCAATATTTTTACGGCCTGCCGCAGTTTGAAAAGAAGCAGATAGCCCAGCAGCAGGCACAGACGCAGAGCACTCAGTCGCCGGCCTCGGACAACCGGCCACCGGCCGCCACGAGCCCGGACTTACCCGGCGCTGCCGGTGTCGCGCCGCAAGCCCGGCTGGTTACCCGGGAAGAGGCTCTCAGCGCGTCGCCCCGGGTGACCATCGACACCCCGAAACTCAAGGGATCAATCAGCCTTAAGGGCGCCCGCATCGATGATCTGGCGCTCAAGCGTTATCAGGAGACCGTCGACCCGCACTCGCCCGACATTGTTCTTCTGGCACCGTCTGGAAGCCCACACCCCTTCTATGCGGAGTTCGGCTGGGTGGCGGCGACCGGTACCCCGGCAAAGCTGCCGACCGCCGAGACGGTATGGCGACAGGATGGGACCGGCAGCCTCGAGGTCGACCGCCCGGTCACATTGGTGTGGGACAATGGCGAGGGTCTGGAGTTCCGTCGCAGCATCGCGGTTGATGACAACTACCTGTTCACGATCAGGGATGAGGTCGCGAACAAGGGGGCCAAGCAGGTCACACTTTATCCTTACGGGCTGATCTCGCGGCATGGCGCACCGCAAACGTCAGGTTATTCGATCCTGCACGAAGGGATGATCGGCGTGCTCGGAAACCTGCAGGAAGTCACTTACAAGACGCTCGACGACAAGAAGACTGTCCATTTCGACGTCACCAATGGCTGGCTTGGCATCACGGACAAATATTGGGCCGCCACCCTGCTGCCGGATGTCACTGCGCAGCTGCACGCAAAATTCTCACAGGATACCATCGGGACCGAGAAGAACTACCAAGCCGACTATTTGCTTGATCCACAGACGGTCGACCCCGGCAGCAGCACCACCACCGATGCGCGGCTGTTCGCCGGCGCCAAGGAAGTGGCCGTCATCGACGGTTACGAACAGCAACTCCACCTCAACCGCTTTGATCGGCTGATCGACTGGGGTTATTTTTATTTCATCACCAAACCGATGTTCATGCTCATCGACCTTTTCTTCCGCATGGTCGGGAACTTCGGGGTTGCAATTCTGATCGTGACCGTTCTGGTCAAGCTCGCATTCTTCCCGCTCGCCAACAAATCATACGCCTCGATGGCCAAGATGAAGGCCGTCCAGCCACAAATGCAGCAGATACGCGAGCGTTTTGCTGACGATAAGGTCAAACAACAGCAGGAGCTGATGGAGCTCTACAAGCGCGAAAAGGTCAATCCGGTAGCGGGCTGCCTGCCGATGGCAATCCAGATCCCGGTGTTCTTCTCCCTCTACAAGGTGCTGTTCGTCACAATCGAGATGCGGCATGCGCCATTTTTTGGCTGGATCAAGGACCTGTCAGCGCCGGATCCCACGACCGTCTTCAATCTTTTCGGGCTTCTTCCCTATGATCCCTCGCAAGTACCCTTCATCGGCCACTATCTGATGATCGGCGCCTGGCCACTGGTGATGGGGATCAGCATGTGGGTGCAGATGAAGCTGAACCCAACGCCGCCCGATCCGACGCAAAAGATGATCTTCGACTGGATGCCCGTGATCTTCACTTTCATGCTGGCCAATTTCTCAGCCGGATTGGTGATCTACTGGGCTTGGAACAACACGCTGTCGGTCGTGCAGCAGAGCGTCATCATGCGTAAGAACGGGGCGAAGATCGAATTGTGGGACAACCTCAAATTGCCGTTTGTTGCGAAGTTCTGGGACGCGTGCAGATCCGTTCTCGCGAGACCGGCACCCCTTAAGAACAAGGATGGTGAGGGCCGGTAGGCGGCCACCCGCCTAGCGCGGCCGTGTCGGGCCCGAACATGCCAACGGCCTCGAGCTCGCCCATGTGTCCCGACTTCACGCCGGAGGAGATCAAAGCGGGACGGGGGCTTTTTGCCGGGAACTGGCAATTCGTGGCGGCCGCCGGATCCATCGCGGGATTGCCCGTCATCAGGGGGCCGGAGGTTGCCTTTGCGGGACGCTCCAATGTCGGCAAGTCGAGCTTGATCAATGCGTTGACCGGCCGAAAAGCGTTGGCGCGCATCTCGCACACCCCAGGGCGCACCCAGGAATTAATCTTCTTCGCTACCGCCAAGCTCCACTTGGTCGACCTGCCGGGCCACGGCTATGCGGCAGCTCCAAAAAATAAGATTCGGGCGTGGACCGAGCTTTGCCAAGCCTATCTGGTCGGCCGCGCAAGCCTGATGCGAACCTATCTGCTGGTCGATGCCCGGTTCGGCCTGAAACCGGTCGATGAACCGGTGCTTAAAATGCTCGATGAGGCGGGCGTGAGTTACCAGATCGTGCTCACCAAATGCGACCAAGTCAAAGCGGCGGAGCTGACCCAGTGCATGACCGGACTGCAGTTGGCGATGGCGCGGCGTCCAGCGGCCTTTCCGTGCATTGCGGCGACCTCGGCGAGGACCGGTGCCGGCATCGAGGCATTGCGAGCCGCCATTGCTAGGCTGCTGACGGAACGCTCCTCCTGAGCGTCGTCGACATCCTGCCCGTTACCGCATGCCACTCCCGCCGCAGCCCTGAGAACCCCGGGTGCATCGGCCCGGGTGCAGCCCCTGGGCTCTTCCACCTGGCGCCCGCGACCGGTAAAAGGCAGCGACGCGATTCCAGCTGAGGTGCCGGCTCCATGCGAGACCTTGAAGAGCCAGTCACGACCGTCTCCCCCCTCGACAAGGCGCGCATCCTGTCGGAGGCCCTGCCTTATATGCAGCGCTACGACGAGGAAACCGTCGTGGTCAAATATGGGGGCCACGCCATGGGAAATGAGCCGACAGCGCGCGCGTTTGCCCGAGATATCGTGTTGCTGGAGCAGACCGCCATCAATCCCGTTGTCGTTCATGGCGGGGGCCCGCAGATTCAGGCGATGCTAGCCAAGCTCGGCATCAAATCGCAATTCGCCGCCGGTTTGCGAATCACTGACGCAGCCACCGTCGAGATCGTGGAAATGGTGTTGGCAGGCGCGATCAACAAGCAGATCGTCAATTACATCAACGAGGCGGGCGGCAAGGCGGTCGGGCTGTGTGGCAAGGACGGCAACATGGTGCTCGCCCGCAAGGTGAGCCGCACCGTGGTCGATCCGGATTCCCATATCGAGCGGTTGGTCGATCTGGGATTCGTGGGTGAGCCCGAGAAAGTCGACACCATGGTGCTCAACCAGATTCTCGGCCGTGACCTCATTCCGGTATTAGCTCCGGTCGCGACATCCGCGCAGGGTGGAACCTTCAATGTCAATGCCGATACGTTTGCCGGTGCGATTGCGGGCGCCCTCAAAGCCAAGCGCTTGCTATTGTTGACGGATGTGGCGGGCGTCCTCGACGCGTCGAAAGCACTGATCAAGGAACTGTCGGTCGACGACGCCAGGCGCTTGATCGCGGACGGAACCATCGCGGGCGGAATGATCCCCAAGGTCGAGACCTGCATCAATGCTCTCGAACAGGGTGTGGAGGCCGTCGTAATACTCGACGGCCAAGTGCCCCATGCGGTCCTGCTGGAGTTGCTCACCGATCACGGCGCAGGAACGCTCATTCACCGCTGATGCGCATATCGAAATCACGGCCGTCAAGCACCGACACGGCAGGCTGCCTGATGGCGCTGCTGGCGGCGCTGCTTACCGTTCTTAAGCCCGATCCGGCGGCAGCCGATCTCGAGCTCTGCAACCGCACCAGCTATCTACTCGACACGGCGATTGCCTTGGAGCAGGAGGGCGGCGTGACCGCCACTCGCGGTTGGTTCCGCATCGACCCCGGAATGTGCCGGACGGTTGTGGAAGGTGCGGCAAGCGCCGAACCAGTCTACGTGCACACCCGAGCGCCGGCTGTCTATGGCGCAGCCCCGATGCCGCAATCGGGCCATGCGGACTTCTGTGTCGGGGACGGCAATTTCTTCATTGCGAGTGCGGCAACGTGTGGGCCGGAAGGCAACCAGCGTGTGGCGCGATTCACCGCCATCAAACCAAGTGAGAGCAGCCGGGGCCTCGTGGCCAATCTGGCCGAGGAGGCCGGCTATACCGATGAGCAGGCGCGTCTTGCGGCGATCCAGCGTCTGCTGGTGATGGCCGGCTATGATGCCAAGCCGATCGACGGTATCGAGGGCAAGAAAACGGAAAGTGCCTTGGCACAATTCCTCAAGGACCGCGGGGTCGCGCCCGACGTGGTATCGACCGGCGGCTTTTTCGACATTCTGGTCAATGCGGTCGCGCACTCCAGCGCACGCGGCTTCTCCTGGTGCAACGACACCGCGCTCACTGTCATGGCCGCGGTCGGGATCGAGCATGCCGGATCTGTCGTCACCCGCGGGTGGTATCGCGTCGAGCCCGGCCGATGCGTCAGTCCGGATCTTTTCGGCCGAACACAGCGCCTCTACAGCTTTGCGGAAGCCGTCGATGCCGATGGGCAGTCAATCGGGCGTGGCGACCGGCGGCACGCATGGGGCGGTCCGACCGTCCTGTGCACGCGCGCAACCGCCTTCGAACTCAACGACCAAACGGATTGTCCTGGCCGAGGCTTGATGGCGACCGGTTTTGCTACCGTCGAACTCGGGTCGGCGGCCACAACGGTGCATTTCCGCGATCCGTAAAGGTGCCGAACGAACGCGCCGGCTGGTCTCGGACCGGCCGACCTGCGAGAAGGAGGGCCATGATCGCTGCCCCGAGCCCGCCAACACCGCGCGGATTTGCGAATGTCACTGTCTGGATCTTTGATCTCGACAATACCCTCTATCCGCATCACCTCGATCTCTGGCAGCAGGTGGACGAACGAATTCGCGAATTCATTGCCGAGTTTCTCAGGGTCGATCGTGACGAGGCGTTCCGGGTCCAGAAGGATTATTATCGGCGTTACGGCACCTCGATGCGCGGTCTGATGATCGAGCACGGACTTGACCCGGACCAGTTTCTCGATTTCGTCCATCAGATCGACCATTCTCCGCTCCAACCCAATCCGGCCCTTGGCGCTGCGATCGAACAACTGCCGGGCCGCAAGCTGATACTGACCAATGCCACCCGCAAGCACGCCGACGCCGTCATGCGTGGCCTCGCCATCGAGCGGCACTTCGAGGATGTTTTCGATATACGGGCCGCCGATCTTGAGCCGAAGCCGTCACCCAGCACCTACCGGCGATTCCTTGCCACTCACGACGTCGATCCCACCCGCGCGGCCATGTTCGAAGATCTGGCGCGCAATCTCGTGGTGCCGCATGCACTCGGGATGACGACGGTCCTGGTCGTGCCGCAACATACTCGCGAGGTTTTCCGTGAGAGCTGGGAGCTCGAAGGCCGCGATGCTGCGCACGTGGATCACGTGACCGACGATCTGGTTGGGTTCCTTGAACGCGTCGCTGGGTGACGATCCGCTCGGTTGACGCCCGAACGAACACGGCCAACGGCGCCCCACTCTCAACAGCCCCCGCGCCCCCGACAAGGCAGCGGTTGGAACAGCGACCAGAAATGGCAGCTTGCCCGGTCGAACGTGACCAATTGTCCGAATGGCCCCGCCCGCCTACCAGTCCGGGTTGCCCCGTTGTGGCCTCGCCCATTTTAGCCCGACGTCGTTGCTGCCTGCACCGGTTGATCGCCGCCACACAGCCGAGGGGGACCGGTTTCGCAGAGAAACAAGCCCGCGCCCTCACTCAGCGACAGCAGCGCGCCACTGAGGAGAAAGCCAAAGCACGACGAAACTGTCCCTGGCCAAAATGGTGGGAGGGAGAGCCCACTAGATCTTTACGCTATCGCCGTGCATGAATCGCGACTCTCATCCAGCCGTCGTTTGCAATGTCGTCTAGAGCATTTGCCGATTAGGTTAAATGTATCCCGAATTTGCGAGGTAAGCTTCGCATTCGCTTTTGGATACGGTCTTGAGGAATGAAGCGATGGTCTTCCAAAGTTTGTCAACCGTACGTGCTTTCATTTTGCGTAGGAATGATTTCAACCTCGCATATAGCTGCTCTATGGGGTTGAGATCTGGACTATATGGAGGCAGGTGATAAACCCGTGCGCCGCGCGCCTCGATGGCGTCTTCGACACCGTCGACTAAGTGAATGCCAACGTTATCCATGAATACTACGTCGCCCCTCTTCAAAGTCGGAGCGAGGATTTGTTCCACATAGGCCAAGAAGTGCGGGCCGTCCATGGCGCCATCCAGCATGAACGGGGCCGTGACGCCATCATATCGGAGCCCGCATATGAAAGTCGTGGTTTTCCAGTGACCATGTGGAACCTTATCAACCAACCGTTCGCCTTGCGGAGCCCTGCCATAGAGGCGGGTCATCTTGGTGGTCGCGGCGGTCTCGTCAATGAAGACAAGTCGTTTCGGGGCAAGGGTTGGCTGGACTTTGCGCAAGGCTTCACGGGCGGCGACGACATCTTCCGATCCTGCTCGGCCGCATGCACACTCTTTTTTTGAAAGGCAGCTTGAGGTGGCGGAGAAAGCGAAAGATCGCCGATTGGCTGACGTTTATCTTTTCCTTCGCCAAGCGAACCTTAAGCTCTATCAGCGTGCTGTCCGGCTGCTCGGCTACGAGCTTCTTGACCAAGTCTGCGTGTGATGCGAGGGCAAATGTCTTGTGGCCGCCAAATTTGGCTGGGCTGACGCTGCCTGTTTCGCGCTTACGCCTGATGAACCCGCCAACGGTGCTCAATGCCAAGTTAAATAAATCGGCAACTTCCTGGCGGGTATGTCCCGCGTCAATCGCCACAACGACGCATTCGCGCAGGTCATCCGAATATGGTTTCGCCATTCATGACTGGCCCCCTTGTCCCAGTGGCAATCTTGAATCCGATTCGTCCCACTTTGGGAATCCCCTATCGATTCGACCTTCCCGGCAAACGCTCTAGTCACCCAGTTCATCGCGGGCGGCGCGCTCACTCGCTGGTGGTGAGGTCAACAACGGCGCAGAGCCCGCGGGATGAAAAGTGCGATCGTCGCCCCGGCCCGAAGACTGGCTGTGATCATGCATCGTATCTGGACTGACCACGCTAAGTTCCACTGGACCCGGGAAAACCGTATCGGCATGAGAGCCGTGCAGGATCAACCGCAATAGGAACTCAACGGTGGGATGATAGGCCTGCCGGGACGGTGAATAAGGTAGGTTCACATGTATGCTTGGACCGCCGTTCGTCTGCTGACAAGGCCGACCATCAGATTCTTCACCTGTCCTCGAATCCCATGATGGAAGATGCGATGAGATGATAGCGAGGATATCGCATCCGTCGTCGCTGATATGAACCGATGGAAAGCCCCATGCAGAAGTTGAACGATCTGAGCCAGTCCCTCGCCGCCCTGAACCAGGCGGCACCGTGATCGCTGTCGTCGAAGTGAGTCTCGCGAGCTGGCTCGTTGCCGGCCGTGCCGCCGGGCGCCATCGTCGCCCCGATCAGCAATTCGTAAAGGAATCGGCGACGTCGGCGTCAAGCCGCAGCGCCGCCCGGCGGGCTCCAGCACCGATCGCTCCCTGCTTTGCATCGCGATTTCGATTATCTCCACATCGTGGACCCACGCGTGCAGCAACGCCGACCCTCGCGGAGGAGTTGGATGGCCCGTTGCGATTCGTCCTTCGCAAAGATTCACGTACCAAAGCCCGAGTAACGCCTATTGGACCGCCCCCCAAGGTCTCGTTAACCAGCCATAGCCTAAGCTTGTGGCCCAGGCTCGTCAGAACTCGCGAGCGGAGATTTCCATGACGGGCGATCTTGCAGATATTCGCTACAGCATCGTCGTGCCAGTCTTCAACGAGGCGGCAGTCCTTCCGATTCTGTTACGCCGCGTAGGGATGCTGATGGAGCAGCTCGACGGACCAGCCGAAACGATCTTTGTTGACGACGGCAGCTCTGATTGTGGCCCCATCCTCTTACAATCCCTCGTTCGCGATGATCCACGCTATCGCTATATCGGTCTGTCGCGCAATTTCGGTCATCAGGTCGCGATCACCGCCGGAATGGACGCCGCCAGCGGGGAAGCGATCGTCGTCATGGACGCCGATCTGCAAGACCCTCCAGAGATCGTCGGAGAGATGATCGCAAAATGGAAAGAAGGATTTGAGGTCGTCTACGCCCGCCGCTTGTCACGCGCGGGTGAGAGCGCATTCAAACGCGCCACCGCGAATTTATTCTACAAGCTGCTCAGGCGAATGTCCTCAGTCGGAATTCCGGCGGATGTCGGAGACTTTCGGTTGATCGACCGCAAGGTCTTGGACGCGTTGCGCCGAATGCCGGAGCAAGATCGTTTTGTAAGGGGAATGATCGCGTGGCTTGGCTTTCGGCAAACCGAAGTGACATTTCATCGGTTGCCGCGGCTCGCGGGGGAAACCAAGTACCCGCTGTTGAAGATGGTCCGGCTGGCGGTAAACGGCGCGCTCAGCTTTTCCGATGCGCCATTGCGGCTCGCAATTTGGTTTGGATTGGGTGTATCAGCGTGCGCAGTTCTCTATGGGGTCTATGTGGTCAGTCTTTGGTTTATGAGCAGCCATCTCGTTGAGGGGTGGTCATCGATCATTATTGTCATTTCGTTCCTTTGCGGCATCAACATGCTCATGACCGGCATCATGGGCCTCTATATCGGCCGCATCCATGCCGAGGTGAAGCGGCGACCGTTGTATGTTGTGACGCAAAGACTGGGGTTCGAGCGGGAGCCGAAACAAGTGCGTGCGCTGTTAAGCGCGTCGGCGGACTGAAGAAGCCACATGGACAAGTTATTTGATAACTACGACAAGAACTTTGGCGCGGTCGTCCAATCATCGATTAACTTTTCTGGCCTTCCGCACAGCTTTTTCACCGCGGCTAAAGCGGACGCGCTGCGCGAGCTCATTGCTTCCCGCTTGCACTGGATGCGCAATCCCCGCTTGCTCGACGTCGGCTGTGGCGTCGGAGAGCTTCATCCATTCCTACGCGATATGTTCGATCAGGTATGCGGCACCGACGTCTCCGCGGCCAGCATTGCTGAAGCCCGTATCAGGAATCCCGAGGTCCAGTACGAAGCCTATGTGGGTGAGACCCTTCCCTACGATAGTGCGACCTTCGATCTTTCGATAGCAATCTGTGTGCTGCATCATGTGCCGCCGCCGCAGTGGGTAGGGTTTCTGCGCGAGATGCGGCGGGTCGTCCGCCCCGGCGGCCTGGTCTGCCTGATTGAACATAACCCGGTCAATCCATTGACCAAGTTGGCGGTAGCGCGCTGCGAATTTGACCGTGATGCGGTACTGCTGCGCGCCGGTCGGACGCGTGCGCTGATGGCGGAGGCTGGACTCCATGACGCTCGATCGCATTATTTCCTGCTGCTGCCATCGGCAGCACCGCTGGCACGGCGTGTGGAGCGCGGTTTGCGGCGCATTGCATTGGGCGCACAGTATATTGCCAGCGGCATCGCGTAGGACTCGGCTATTTCACGCGGACCACCGCAATATCGCTGGCATACACACGCCCGGCAGGCAATCAAGTAGCCTGCGCTAGCGGCCTGTCGTAAGCGCTCCAGCACCTGTGTCGCGCGTTCGCGGCTCTGTGTTTGGACCGTCCAGATTGTAAGTTGTTTGATCGGGGGAGAAAGATGATCAGTTATCACTTTCAGAGGGCTGGAATTTATGTGTTCCTTATTTCATTCGCCTGCGTCTATTACCTATTAAATGCGGCGCTCCTGCTTGGCCACTATGATTTGGGATGGCATCTTGCCGCTGGAGATTTAATCACGGACCAAGGCAATATTCCTTTTCAAGATCCGTGGTCATTTACTTCCGGGGGCAGGCAATGGTATAACGTCTCTTGGCTTTGGGACGTCATTGCCAGCGCATTATTTCGATATGCGAATTTTAGTGGCCTGATATTATTTGTAGTTGCATGCGGCGCAGTTATAGTCGGACTTCTTACGTCCATTTGCCTAAGCAGCGGAGCCTCAACGACCGCAGTTTGTATTTCCGTTTTTTCTGCTTGCTTGCTTTATCCCACTTTTGCGACGTACCCAGATATTTATCTCGCGGCTTCGCCAAATATTTCTACGATGCTATTTTGCGTGGTATTCTATGGGGAGTGCTTGAAAAGAAGGAAGGTTTTTTTGCTGCCTGCAATTATGGTCCTGTGGGCTAATCTGCATGGTGGCTTTTTGCTTGGCCTTCTTATCATCGGCATCTTTTGCGCCACCGCATTGCTTAGACGGGATTGGATGAATTTTAAAATCTATAGTTTGGCGGGAGCTGGTTGCCTTATTGCAACATTTATTAATCCCCTTGGCTGGCATATCTACGAAGGCTTAACGACCGTATTAGGCCACTTTTCGCAAGCGTACATCACGGAGTGGTGGCCTTATTTTCGAAATGTAGCAGTGCCCGGCAGCATTCCTGGTATCATATACATTTTGATATTTATCGCACTTGAATTGTGCTACAGAGGATTTTGCCCTATAGAAGCACGGCTGCTCTCCTGGCTCTTTTTGTTTCTAGGATTTTTTCAATTTAGATACATGTCCTTTTTTTATATGTTTTCAACGGTTCCGTTAGCTCTTCACCTTGATCGACTGTTGCCGAAACAGCCGAATAGTTTTAGAGTAGAGAAATCGTTATTGGCTGCCGGCACCATTGCGGCGTGCGCTCTGCCATTGGTTTATGTACAAATAGATCGGACTCTCGGACTTCCGCAAATGCTTTCCGAGCAGGACGCTCTTTATCTTCAAACACATTTTTCTCATGCGCGGCTTCTGAACCACTGGAACTACGGCGGAATTCTGATCTTTCGCACTCGAGGCGCCATACCTGTGTTCGTAGACGGTCGAGCGGCCACCGCTTATCCAGATGCTTTATTGCGCGACTATTTCAAACTGTCCCAATTAGATATTAATGAGACTGCTTGGGACACCGTGCTTGAGAAATACCAAATTGATACGGTGTTATGGGTGAAGGCACATGAAGAGCTAAGACGGTTTCTCGTGGGGAAGAGAGGTTGGAAGGAGGCATACGCAGGATTGTATGCGAGCATTTACGTAAGGCCATAGCGCGGTGTTATGTTTTTACGCCGCGGGAGTTCAGGTCGGAAGTTGGCAACGGCATGAAGGGAAAAGGCGGCGTCCGGCTTCGTAGCAGAGCGACCGGTGCTTGCTTGCAGGTTTCAGAATAAGCTTGCGCGTCGCTTGTTATCGCTCTCTCCGAAATATCTAACTTCACCATCCCGGCAGCCTTCTGCCTTGGCAACATCGAACGCAACGAAGACTTCCCGCTCTGGCTTGCTTCCACCGATCACCTTCCCGTGCTATTGTTCTTTATGGCTCCGCTCGTTGCGTCGCGGATAGGCTGGGCGTCCCCGGCAACCGTCGGCAGCTTGGCATCGAGCGCCGCCTCAACTTTCACGGGACGGCCATAGGGCCTTGCGGACGGCATTGATAGTCGATCATCAGGGTCCAGCCATGTCGCAACCAGAGCTTGCGAGCACCATAGAGGCCGCTTTCGAAGCCCGCAATGACGTCAGCCCTGCCACGCAGGGTGCGACCCGGACGGCGGTCGACGCCGCCCTCGATCTGCTCGACCGCGGCGCGGCGCGGGTCGCCGAACGAGCCCACAACGGCCAATGGCACGTCCATCAGTGGCTCAAGAAGGCAGTGCTGCTGTCGTTCCGGCTCAACGACATGGCAGTCATCGGCGGCGGTCCCGGACGCGCGGTCTGGTGGGACAAGGTCGCGTCGAAGTTCGACGGCTGGACCGCATCGGAGTTCCGGGCCGCAGGATTCCGTGCAGTTCCTGGTTGTGTGGTGCGGCGCTCAGCGTATATCGCGCCCGGCGTGGTGCTGATGCCCTCCTTCGTCAATCTGGGTGCCTTCGTGGATTCCGGCACGATGGTGGATACCTGGGCGACCATCGGTTCCTGCGCCCAAGTTGGTAAGAACTGTCACATCTCCGGGGGAGCCGGAATCGCCGGCGTGCTCGAGCCGTTGCAAGCCGGACCGGTGATCATTGAGGACAATTGTTTCATCGGTGCGCGCGCGGAGGTTGCCGAAGGCGTCGTCGTACGCGAGGGCTCCGTGCTGTCGATGGGGGTTTATCTTGGGGCATCAACCAAGATCATCGACCGAGATACCGGTGAGGTGTTCCGCGGTGAGGTGCCGCCCTACTCTGTGGTGGTTCCCGGAACCATGCCGGGCAAACCGATGAAAGATGGTGAGACCGGTCCCGGGCTCTATTGCGCGGTGATCGTCAAGCGCGTCGACGAGAAGACGCGCGCCAAGATCTCGATCAACGAATTGTTGCGGGACTGACTCGACATCAAACTCGGCTGACAAAGCTCCGCACGACGAAATTATCATTGACCCGCGGTCCGGACGAAAGCCTATAGGTGACGGTGGCTGCCCGATCTTGGCGGGCGCCGGGTGACCAGTCTCCTCAAGAACGAGCAAGACCGTGCCGGCCGACCCCATTGGATTTGCGCGTGCCCTCATCCGCTGCCCGTCGGTGACGCCCGCCGAGGGGGGTGCGTTGGCTTATCTGGCCGATGTGCTCACCGGCGCGGGCTTTAAGGTCGCTCGACCGGTCTTCTCAGAATCCGGAACGGCAGATGTAGAAAATCTCTGGGCGCGCATCGGTACCGACCCGCCCCATCTGCTTTTCGCGGGCCATACCGATGTGGTGCCGCCGGGCGACCCGGCCATGTGGCGTTACCCGCCGTTTGCCGCCGAGATGATCGACGGGCAGCTGTACGGCCGTGGTGCCGTCGACATGAAAGGCGCCATTGCGTGCTTTCTGGCCGCCACCCTTGATCTCCTCGCAGATCATGCGGGCCGGCCGAGGGGCTCGATTTCCCTGCTCATGACCGGTGACGAGGAGGGACCGGGGATTAATGGCACTGCCAAGCTCATGGCCTGGGCGACGCAACGCGGTGAGCGCTTCGACCATTGCCTGCTCGGCGAACCCACCAATCCGACGCAGGTCGGCGAAATGATCAAGATCGGGCGACGCGGATCGCTCAACGGCACTCTCATCGTAGCTGGCAAACAGGGGCATGTCGCCTACCCGCAACTTTGCGACAACCCGATCAGCCATCTGGTCACACTGATGAGCGCCCTGATGTCCGAGAAGTTCGACGAGGGCAGTGAGCATTTTGAACCCTCGCATCTCGAATTCACGTCGGTGGATGTCGGCAACACCACTGTCAATCTTATTCCGGGTGAGGCCCGTGCCCACTTCAACATCCGCTTCAATGATTGCCACAGTCAGGAATCGTTGAAGGATCTGATTAGGGCGCGGTGCGCGCAACTGCTCCGACCCGACCGCTGGCGGCTGATATTCGAGTCCTCAACCTCGGAGCCGTTTCTGACACAGCCCGGCCCGTTCGTCGATCTGGTCAGTGCCGCGATCGCCGACGTGACGGGGCGCACTCCGGTGTTGTCGACCTCGGGCGGCACGTCCGATGCCCGGCATATCCACAGATACTGCCCGGTTGTCGAATTTGGACTGGTGGGGCAGACCATGCATCAGGTCGACGAGCACGTCGCGATCGGCGATTTCGCCACGCTGACGGCGATCTATCGCCGCATCCTCGCCCGCTATTTTCTGAGCTGACTTTGCTCGTGGCGCCGTAGCGTCAGCGAGCTTCAATCTTGATGCAGACTGATCTGACCGGCTCAGACGAGGCGATTGCGGAACATCCAGGAGGCCGCTGACAGGGTTACCACACCCATGATGGCCAGGGGCCACAGCTCCGGTACGAGGTCGCGAAAGCCCACGCCTTCGAGATAGACCCGGTGGATGATTTCGATCGCGTAGCGCAGCGGATTGAGGTAGGTAACATATTGAAGGACTTCCGGCATGTTGCCGATTGGCGTTGTCAATCCTGAAAGCAGCGTGAACGGCATCAACAATACGAACGAGAACAACATGGCCTGCTGCATGGTGGCGACCACCGACGACACCAGAAGTCCGATCCCGACCGCCGCGAGGAGGAACAAGCCGAGTGCGGCGTAGAGCGTCAGAAACGATCCAACGAAGGGAATCGCAAACCACAATTGCGCAACCAGAAGAATGGTCGTCGCCTGCGTCGTGCCGACCAGCATCGAGGGCAAGGCTTTTCCGGCCATGATTTCTGCTGGTCGAAACGGCGTCACCAACAGCTGATCAAATGTTCCTTCCTCCCGTTCTCTGGCCACCGACATTGCGGTCAACAGCAGGGTCTGCAGCATGGTCAGCGTGCCGATGAGCGCCGGTATCATGTTCCATCGCGTCTCAAGATTGGGATTGAACCAGGCCCGCACCGTGAAGCGCACCGGTGGGCCGCTTTGGCCGTGCGCGGTCTGCCAATCGCTGTTGAATCGATCGACCACCGCTCCAAAGTAGGCCATCGCCGTGCCTGCGGTGTTCGAGTTGCGGCCATCGGCGATGACCTGCACGCCCGCCGGCTGACCGGAATAAAGCTGACGTTCAAAATCCTGACCGATCTGAATAACGAGCACGGCTCGCTGCTCATTGATGAAGTCCTTGATATCATCGGCCCGCCGTAGATCGGCCACCCGGTGAAACACGCCGGACCCATCCAGTCCGGCCAGCAATTCGCGGGAGGCCGCGCTGCGATCCTGGTCAAGCACCGCATAGGGCACGTTGTTGAGATCAAAGGTTGCGGCGTAGCCGAAGATAAGACACTGAAGAACTGGTGGAATGAATAGGCTGAAGCGGCTGCGTGGATCTTTCAGGATGGCAATTAGCTCCTTGCGGGTCAGCGCGAGGATGCGATACAGAATGTCCTTCATGACAGTCTCATGCCAATGTCTTGCGTGTCGCGGCTCGTGATGCCAGCAGCAGCAGGGTAGCCATTACGGCCAGTACCAGGGCGTTGGGCACTATGACCGTCCAGACATCCCCGGCCAGGAAAACCGTCTGCAACAGCGCCACGTAGTATCGGGCCGGCAGCACATAAGTGATCATTCGAATGGCAACCGGCATGCTGCGCAGATCGAACAGGAAGCCGGAAAGCATCATCGCCGGCAGGAAGGTGACCAGCAGC
>Ga0187783_10001071_pt1 | contig 20254 bp, 14 predicted proteins | sample 1015_SJ02_MP02_2_FD_132471 | JGI IMG/M metagenome (GOLD analysis project Ga0187783, IMG submission 132471) | Tropical peat soil microbial communities from peatlands in Department of Meta, Colombia - 1015_SJ02_MP02_20_MG | ecosystem: Environmental > Terrestrial > Soil > Wetlands > Peat | place...
CGCCTCGCCTGTCAGCACTAGTTCCAGCGCCTGTTTCGGTCCTAGAATGTACGGCAGGACGGCCGCCGCCAACGGCGGAAAAACCCCCAACTTGATTTCCGGCTGCGCGAATCGTGCCTTCGGCGTCGCGATCACCAGATCGCCCAGGGCGGCGAGCTCGGCCCCGCCACCGTACGCCGCCCCGTTGACCACGATCAGCAGGGGCTTCGACGTGTCGAGCATGGCCGCAAACGCTCCGTGGAACGCATCGAGCAATTGAAACACGCGCCTCTGGGTGTATTCGCCAATCTCGATTCCACCGCAGAACGTTTTCGTCGCGGAATCGAGAATCATCAGCTTGATTGCGTTTCGCTCTCCGAGCGTGTTGATAGCGGCCGCGAGCTCCGCCAGCATCCGCTCGTTCAGCAGATTATGGTCGGGGCGGTCGAGAGTGATCCGAGCCACTTCGCCCTCAACACGCACCTTCACGAACTCAAACTCTTCGATTTTCGGCGGCACCAGCGCGAGCGTGCCGAGGACCTCAACATTGCGAGCATTAGGGGCCATGGAACTTGCTCCGAGCCCTGATACCCTACGATAGGCTCTGACCGAAAAGGTTAGACTGTTTCGATTTCGACTGCCATGCCCAATCCGCCGGACACACACAAAGTGGCAAGACCCCTTCGGCCTGTCCGCCGACTGTCCGTCTGGCCAGCGGCAGCCATGCGTCTGCGGGTCGCTGCGCACGGCCGAGCGCGATCGCGCCGCCCGCTCGGTCGGAACGACCTCTTTCGTAGGGCCGACCCTGGCAGCATAACAAGGTAGGTTCCGCCGAATATATTTCACAGTTCTAGTACGTAGGTCGAACCCGGATGAGTTCTACCTAATTCGCCGGGTTGCCCTGACTTCCGCCGAATTCCAGGCTTGGCATGGATGTTGCTAACCGAGAGATGGGCGTACGGGCGGCCGCGACACCTAGGCCCGTGGCCGCGCCAAAGGAGGTCAGCAATGGCCGCTAAGATCGAGGTTCAGAATCAAGTCGATCAGCGATTGCAATCAGAATCTCGCACCCGTCGAAGCCAGGGTGTGCGGCTCCGGGAGCTCGAGGCTCGCCTGCGCGTTCTCAGCGGGCGCCTGACGAGTTTCCAGGCTGATGCCGAGGTCGTTCATCTGAAGAGCGGCCCCCACATTTTCGATCCGGCGCTTGACCTGCGCGTCAAGGTCGATGCCGTGCGGTGGATGCTGCGCGTTGCCAAACATACCGAGGGTCCCGCCCTGGAACACATCCTACTCACGGTAGCGAACTCTCTCGATCAGCTGGAAAAAACCGTCGACCCAAGGTCGCACGCAGCCTAATCTCCCCACTTTTCGCTTTGCTGTTGCCTCCCCTGCTTTTCGCGCGAGCCACCCGAGAAGCAAAGCTCACCGCCACGCGATTGCCTCAGTCTCAAAACGCAGGTAAGATCGCGCACTCGATTCGCCCGAGTACCGCGAGGCCATGATGTCCACCAGAAGAATGGTGCGGGTAGCCGCACGCTCGACCGCCGCGATCGCACTGGCTCTAGCGATTTGTGCCCCGCTTCATGCCCAGCAGGCAAAAGCCGAAGACTATCCGCCACCCAAGCCTGCGTTTGCTGGCCAGACGAACGCGCCCTTGCCCGCCAAAAAATCGCCGCCGTTCAATCTCGACACCATCATCCAGAGATTCATGGCGCCTTGGTCGCTCGCGTTTCTACCGGACGGCAAAATGCTCGTCACCGAACGCTATGGCTTCATTCGCGTCGCGTCCATGAATGGGTTTTACTCGGCGCCCATCGCCGGCGTTCCCGACACCAAAATCGTCGCAGCCGAGTCTCTCCACGATGTGGAGATCGACCCTGACTTCATAAACAACCGCCTCATCTATTTCACTTACTTCGCTCCGCCGCCCGGAGAAGATCCCGGCGTCTGGCCCCTGGATGTCTTTTACGGAGACGTTTGGAAAGCGTCAGTCTCCGAGCGGCGGACGATGCGAGTGGGAGAAGAGCGCGTGGCGCGCGCACGGTTGAGCGAGGACGAAAAGCGGCTTGAAAACGTTCAGGTCCTGCTCGACGGCGTGAACCGGCGAATCGTTTTTGCTCCCGATGGCACGATGTTCGTCACCGGCGCAGACCGCTTTCGCTTTTACGAGCCCAGTTATGACGGCACCAACCACGAAATCACCGACCCCGACATTCTTCGCAATTTCACAGGGCGTGTCGTGCGCATCAATCGTGACGGTTCGATACCCAAAGACAACCCTTTCCTCGATCAGCCCACCGTCCTGCCGGAGACTTACTCGTACGGCCATCGTGATCCCGAAGGCGCAGCGATCCATCCCGCCACCGGAAAGCTTTGGGTGATCGAGCACGGCCCGCTGGGGGGCGACGAGGTAAACATCATCAAACCCGGCGGAAACTACGGCTGGCCCAACGTCAGCTACGGCCGTCGCTACAACGGGGATCTTATCGCGGGGACGGGCGCCACGGCGAAGGAAGGCACCGAGCAACCCATCTATTTCTGGTATCCAGATATCGCGCCGTGCGGAGTCTTGTTCTATACGGGAGCACTGTTCCCGGAATGGAAGGGCAATCTCTTCGTTGCCGGAATGTTCGCGAGAAGTCTCATCCGCCTCGTGCTGGATGGCGACCGAGTCGTCGCCGAGGAGCGCCTGCTGCACGACCTCAATCAGCGGATCCGTGATGTGCGTCAGGGACCGGAGGGCGCGATCTATCTGCTCACCGACGACGGCAAGCTCTTGCGCCTTACGCCGAAAAAATAGGTCGGCTCATCGAACCGCTAGCATCCTGACTTCCTCCGGCGCCTGTCGGTCGTCGCGGGTGGGCCGTTGGCTCTCGGTGGTTGACATCCGGCTGGGCCGAAGTAAGCTTGCAAGGTGGAAAGCGAAGACGAGAAGAAGAGCAAGCGCCAAGGCGCGCGAGAAATGCGAATCGCCGGCCTGGTCATCACGCTGTCGATGGTCCTGGCACTGGTGGTTTCCGCGCTGATTTTCATCTTCGGGCATATCACACTTTTCTGATCTCCCCGCGCGGAGCGAGCGAACCCATGGACGTCTACGAGATACCGAGAGGCGCAACGCGTGTCGAAGACCTGCACCGCGCCCAGCGGCCCGAGCCGAAGGTCGGCTCCCACGACGTTCTCGTCCATTTGCGCGCCGCCGCGCTGAACTATCGCGACCATGCCATCCTTACTGGAAAATACCGTTATGATCTCGATCGCGACACGATTGCTTGCTCGGACGGCGCGGGAGAAGTCGTCGCCGTAGGCAGCGCCGTCACGCGGTTTCGCACTGGCGATTGCGTGATTCCGACTTTTTTCCAGATTTGGACTGATGGCACGCCTCCGAAAAACCGCTCCGCGCTCGGCGCACCCCTCGATGGCACTCTCGCTGAATGGGTGTCGCTTCATGAAGACGGCTGGGTCAAAATGCCGGCCAGCCTCTCGTTCGAGCAAGCGGCGACGCTTCCTTGCGCCGGCCCGACCGCCTGGAACGCGCTGATGCAGGCGGGCACCCGGATCAAACCCGGGGACACGGTCCTTTGCCTGGGCACTGGCGGTGTGTCCATGTTCGCCTTGCAGTTCGCGCGGGCGGCTGGTGCGCGTGTGATCGTCACTTCGTCGAGTGATGAAAAAATCGAACGCGCTCGCAAACTCGGCGCCTCCGAAGGCGTAAATTACAAAAAGCACCCCGATTGGGAGAAGGAAGTGCTCCAGCTGACCGCCGGTCGCGGTGCCGATTGTGTCATCGAAAACGGCGGCATCGCCACACTGGCACGCTCGTTTGAATGCGTCGGTTGGGGCGGAAAGGTCGCGCTGATTGGCGTGCTCGCGGGCCGCGAGGGAAACGCCAATCCTCACGACCTCATGTTCAAGAGCGCCAGCCTGCACGGCATCGGCGTCGGCAGCCGCGCCAGCCTCGAGCAGTTGATCCAGGCGATCGAAGTGAATCGCATCCAACCCGTCATCGACCGCGTTTTCTCCTTCGACGAGGTCCCCGATGCCTTCGCCCTGCAAGCGTCCGGCGGCTACCTGGGTAAAATCGTAATCAAGTTCTGATCGCGCCACGCGTCTTGTGCTTTGCGTGCTGAGAGTGCGGGGTGTTATCATCCGCGAAATTCAGTCATCCAGCGTTGCAGGCCAAGCCGAGCCGGAGGAGACAATGGACCGCACCCGCCGCAATTTCCTTTCCGCCACCGCCGCCGCGGTAACGCTCTCCAAGGCACTCCCCGAGGCACTCGCGAAAGGCGATCCGCAAACCGCTCCCCTAAGCACCTACGCGGCGCCGACCGACATCAAACCCATCGACATCATCAATCTCCGCGAACTCGAACCCGCGGCCGAGAAGCTGATTCCTTCCGGCGGCTTTGGTTATATTTCCAGCGCGGCCGGCGACGAGTGGACAAAACGCGAGAACGAAGCCGCTTTCAAGCGCATCACCATCGTTCCGCGATACCTTACGGGCTACCAGGACGCGGACCGCTCGACCACGCTGCTGGGCTCGAAGGTCTCCATGCCCATCATCGTTTCCGCCATGGCCGGGCACGGCATGGCCCACGTTACCGCCGAGATCGGTTCGGCAAAGGGGACAGGCGAGGCCGGCGCGCTGTACACGGCCGCGTCACTCTCTACCAAAACGATGGAAGAAATCGCCGCGGCCAGCTCCGGTCCCAAGTGGTTCCAGATTTATCTGCCTGCAGACCGCGGCATAGCCCGCGAAATTCTGGACCGGGCCAAAGCGGCAGGATACCGCGCGATTATTCTTACCATTGACACGGTCGTCGCCAGCAATCGCGAAACCGATCGTCGCAACCACTTCCGCAACCCATTGCCCATTGGGAATTTTCCTGGTGAAAGCGGCGCCTACGCAGCAGCCCCGGTCAAGCGGGACCTTGACTGGGACGACGTCGCGTTCATCGGAAAAACGACCGGGCTCCCGGTGCTGGTCAAAGGCGTGATGTCGCCGGAGCTTGCCGTGGCTGCTGTCGAGCACGGCTGCGCGGGAATCCAGGTATCGAACCACGGCGGGCGACAGCTCGATGATGTAGCAGCTTCGATCACCGTGCTCCCTCGTATTGCCGACGTCGTACGAGGTCGCGCGACCATTCTCATCGATGGCGGCATCCGCCGCGGCCAGGACGTCTTCAAGGCGCTTGCGCTGGGCGCCAACGCCGTCGCCATCGGGCGGCCGGTGCTCTATGGCCTGGCGCTCGGCGGTTGGATGGGCGTCGAGGCCGTCCTCCGGCATCTTGACGGCGAACTGGAAATGACCATGCGTTTAGCCGGCGCGCGCACGATCAACGAAATTTCTAGATCCTATGTCGCGCTGGGAAGGCTCGACGGCGGTCTGAACGTTTGAGTCGACAAGCCCAGGCGAGCCGTGAAGATGTAACCCCCCAGACGGCTTACCCTGCCTGCGGGGTCCCCCTTCTTTCAGCGCTCCTTTTTTTCCTCAGAAAGCCCTATCGCTTGTTTGCCAATGCGGCGTTCGACGACCCTAAGCGGAGAGCGGTGAGGCGAGTCCTGGCGAGTCCTGCGGGCATCTAAACGGTGGAGGCCTCCTCTACATGCAGCGAAAACGGATCGTCATCTTCTTGACGATCGTGCAGTCGATTCTTTTCCTCGGACACTGGTTCGTTTACGAGACCTGGAGAGCCTTCCAGCCCGTGGCTGCCAGCCGTTCGCGTGGGATTCCGCCTCTCGGTTGGGCATTGGCCCTTCTGTCCATGACGTTTCTCACCGCCTCGCTTCTCGCGCGCCGCTACGCGAATCCCCTGGTCCGCGCGTATTACACGACGGCAGCTATCTGGCTTGGTTTTTTCAGCTTCGCGTTTTTCGCAGCCGTGGCCGCGTGGATCGTACGGGGCATCTCGGTCTCGCTGGGGCTGCGATGGCCTTCGCAACACATCGCATGGCTGATGTTCGCCATCGCCGCCTGCGCCAGCGTTTACGGCCTTCTGAATTCCGCGCGCATGCGCGTCCGGCAAGTTTCCGTAAAGCTGCTGAATTTACCGGCCACCTGGCGCGGGCGCGTCGCCGCGCTGGTCACCGACACGCACCTCGGCCACGTCCACGGCTACGCTTTCGCCAACCGCATCGTCGCGCTGCTGTCCCGCTTCGCACCGGACATCATTCTGATCGGCGGCGATATGTATGACGGCACAGCCGCAGATGCTCGCCTCCTCGCTTCGCCCCTCGAAAAGCTTTCGCCGCCGCTCGGGACCTACTTCATCGCCGGAAATCACGAAGATTTCGGCGACCGCACGAAGTACCTCGAAGCGGTGCGCGGCTCCGGTGTGCGCATCCTCAACAACGAAAAAGTCGTCGTCGATGGTCTGCAACTCATTGGCGTGCATCACCGCGACTCTGTTCATCCCGAGCGCTTCCGGGCGATCCTGCGCAGCGCTGACTTGGACCCCGATACTGCCAGCATTCTGCTGACCCATTCCCCGAACCAGCTGCCCATCGCCGCGGAGGAGAAAATCGGGCTTCAGCTCTCCGGGCACACCCACGCCGGCCAATTCTTTCCCTTCACCTGGTTCGCCTCGCGCATCTATGGCCCCTTTGTCTACGGGCTCAAGCGCCTGGGCGATCTCCTGGTTTATACCTCGTGCGGCGCAGGCACCTGGGGTCCCCCTATGCGCGTCGGCACCAGCCCGGAGATCGTCCTGATCGATTTCGAATAAGCCGCCTCCCGGCCGCTGAAACTCGTCCTCACACTGCCCGCGCGTAAGCCTCGTGTTAACATCGTCGGTTTCGATCGCTGAAACCGAGGATGGGAGCTCCATGGATCGGAAACACTTTTTATTCGTCTCGCTCACCGGATTGATCAGCGATATCGCCTGGCAGGTTTCGAAAGAAGGTCACGACGTCCGCTACTTCATCGGTGACAAAAAGGAGCGCGACATTGCCGATGGCTTTGTGGCCAAGTCGAAAGACTGGGAGAAGGACGTCGACTGGGCAGACGTCATCGTGTTTGACGACACCCTCGGCCAAGGGGAACGGGCGAAGGCACTGCGCGAGCAGGGTAAGAAAGTGATCGGCGGTACGCCGTACACCGACCGGCTCGAGGACGATCGCTCCTTCGGACAGGAGGAGCTGAAGAAGGCCGGCGTGGGCATCATCCCCTATGCGGACTTTGTGTCGTTCGATGATGCCATCGATCACGTCACCCAAAATCCCGCCCGCTACGTCATCAAACCAAGCGGCGAAGCGCAAAACGTGAAGCGGCGCCTGTTTGTCGGTGAGGAAGACGACGGGCAGGACGTCATACGCATGCTCGAGGCGTACAAGAAAGCGCTGTCGGAGGAAATCAAGGTTTTTCAACTGCAGCGGCGCGTCACCGGTGTGGAAGTTGCCGTCGGCGCCTTTTTCAATGGCAAAGCCTTCATTTATCCGATCAATGTCAACTTTGAGCACAAGAAACTCTTTCCTGGCGATATCGGGCCACCCACCGGCGAAATGGGAACGTCCATGTTCTGGAGTGGTGCCAATCAGCTGTTCAATCAGACCCTGCTCAAAATGGAGGAGGTCCTCGCGGCGGAGGGCTATGTCGGCTACATCGATCTGAACTGCATCGTCAACAATCACGGAATCTATCCGCTCGAATTCACTTCGCGGTTTGGCTATCCGACCATCAGCATCCAGCAGGCCGGCATGCTGACGCCCATCGGCCAACTCTTCTGGGACCTGGCCAACGGCGAGGATCCCAAGCTGAAGACACGCAGCGGCTTTCAGATCGGAGTCCGCATTGTCGTGCCGCCGTTTCCGTTTGACGACGACGAAACCTTCGACTCCTTCTCGAAAAATTCGGTGATCGTTTTCAAGAAGCCACCGCAGGACGAAATCCACATTGAGGATGTGAAGCAGGTCAACGGACAGTGGCTCGTGGCCGGAACTTCCGGCGTCATTCTGATCGTGGTTGGCCTCGGCCCAACCATGAAGCAGGCGCAGGCCCAGGTCTACTCGCGCATCAAAAATGTCTTGATCCCGAATATGTATTACCGCACGGATATTGGCGACCGCTGGGTCGAGGACAGCGACCGTCTTCACAACTGGGGTTATCTCCGTCAGTAGCGCTCCCATCCAGAGCCGACCCGCTGGGGCAGGTTACCGGCTATTCCATTGGCATTCTCATTGGTCTATAACCGAAAGGGAGGTGCCGTCATGTCTCGGACCGATCGCCACGGGCCGCAAGGCCTGAGACCCACAACAAAAATTCTTACCGAGGGCTTTGACCCGAACCTTTCGGTGGGCTCAGCTCGCCCCGCCGTATTTCGCAGCTCGACCTACGTCTTTTCGAGCCCTGAGGCCGCCGAGCGCGCCTTCGATGTAGCGTCAGGCCGCGCGCACGCAAGTGAAGGGGAGTCTCCCGACCTGATCTACGCGCGCCTGAACCATCCCAACGCAGAGATCCTCGAGGACCAGATCGTCAACCTGGAAACCGGCGCGACCGCCGCGCTGGCATTCAATTCCGGAATGGCCGCGATCATGACGTCACTCCTTGCGTTTCTAAGCCCCGGCCAGTCCGTCATCTACACCGTCCCGATTTATGGCGGCACGCAACACTTCATTCAGGATTACCTCTCGACCTGGGGCGTCTCGGGCATTCCGGAGCCGTCGGGCCGCGGCGACTTGCTGGTTGGCGCGATCCGTTCGGCGCAAAATCTCGGCGCTGTGTTGATCGAGACGCCCGCCAATCCCACGCTCGTGATGACCAACATTCGCGACGCCTGCGATGCGGTCCTGACGCGAAAGTCTCAATCGCCGCCGGTCGTCATCGTGGACAACACGTTGCTCGGCCCTGCGTTTCAGCATCCGCTCTCGCTCGGAGCGGATCTGGTCGTTTATTCCGGTACCAAATATCTTTCTGGTTTCAGCGACATGCTGGCCGGCATCGTCCTGGCCAAAGATGCGGATCTGATCAGCAAAATCCGCCCGCTGCGCAACCTCTTTGGCAACATCCTTCAACCCGACGAATGCTGGATGCTGAGTGGCCGCCTGCCGACCGTGCGCCTGCGTATGAATCGCCAGAGCAAGAATGCACAGCGCATCGCCGAGCGTCTCATCGCGCACCCTCGCATTGCGCGCATTTTCTATCCGACGCTGCTCAGCGACGCCGATCAGAAGCGCATCTTCGCCGATCAGTGCGATTATCCAGGCGCGATGTTTTCGCTGGAACTGCGCGGTGGCAAGCGTGCCGCCTTCGATTTTCTGCGCAACCTTCGAATCGCACGCAATGCCGTTTCGCTCGGCGGTGTGGAAACCCTCGCCTGCCATCCGAAGACGACCACCCACTCCGGCTTCACGGAGGAGGAATTCGCCCAGGCCGGCGTCACCGACGGGCTGGTGCGGGTTTCGGTGGGCATCGAGGATTGGCGCGACCTGCTCCACGATTTCGAGCAAGCCCTCGCCGCCAGCTGAAGGTGGCGGGGGACCGGTTTCAGTTGCGACTTGTGCGAAGCGGCGGCGGCCTTCTCTACGTCCCGAGAGTTGTCACTCGCCACCTGTGAGCGAATTCGCTATTCTTGTGCTCTTATGCTCGATCTCGGCTACGTGCGCGAGCATCTCGACGTGCTCGAAAAGATGGCGCGGGATCGCTCGGTCAGCCTCGATCTGAATTCGTTTCGCGGAATCGATACGGAGCGGCGCAAGCTCATATTCCAAAATGAGCAACTCAAGGCCGAGCGCAACAAAGCCAGCGAGGAAATCGCGCGGCTAAAAAAAGCAGGCCAGGACGGATCGGCGATTCTGGCGCGGATGAAGGAAGTCTCCGAACAGATCAAGGCGGACGACGAGAGCATCGCCGCGCTCGACGAGCGGCTGCACCGGTTCATGCTCACCATTCCGAACATCCCCCATTCCAGTGTGCCGGTTGGCCGAAGCTCGGCGGACAACGTAGAGGTGCGGCGCTGGGGCGCACCGCCCCGGTTTGATTTCGCGCCGCGTCCGCACTGGGAAGTTGGCGAATCGGCTGGCATTCTGGATTTCTCGGCGGCCGCGAAAATGGCCGGCGCTCGATTTGCGGTGTACAAGGGCCTGGGGTCGCGGCTGGAACGTGCCATCGCCAATTTCTTTCTTGATATTCACACACGCGAGCACGGCTACACGGAAATTCTGCCGCCGTTTATTGTAAATAGCGCGGCCCTCACCGGCGTCGGGCAGCTACCGAAATTCGCGGCGGACATGTTCCACCTGGAAGGCACCGATTTGTGGCTCACGCCGACCGCGGAAGTGGAACTGACGAATCTTTATCGCGACGAAACGATCGACGCTGACCGATTGCCGATCAAAGTTTGCGCGTGGACCGCGTGCTTCCGCTCCGAAGCGGGAGCTGCCGGAAAGGATACGCGCGGCATCAAGCGCCAGCACCAGTTTCAGAAGGTGGAGCTGTTTAAGTTCACCCACCCAGACCGCAGTTACGAAGAACTAGAAACTCTCGTGCGCAACGCCGAGAAAACGCTGGAGCGGCTCGGACTCCATCATCGCGTCGTCGAGCTGTGTACCGCGGACATTGGATTTGCGTCTTCCAAGACGTACGACATCGAGGTGTGGCTGCCGTCCTCGGGCGAGTTTATGGAGATTTCGTCATGCTCAAACACCGAGGCGTTTCAGGCGCGGCGCTCCGGCATTCGCTTCAAGCCCAAGGGAGGCAAGAGTGACTTTGTGCACACGCTGAATGGATCGGGGCTCGCGGTCGGCAGGACATGGATCGCGATTGTCGAGAATTACCAGCAAGCAGACGGATCGATCGCGATCCCGCCCGCCCTCGCACCCTATATGGGCGCAGAGAAGATTGGGCCTCAGGGCGAGCCGCTGGGCTACCGAACCTAAGCCGATTCGACGGCCACGGCAGGCTCGTCGCGTTGTCTCCCGGCTCGAGGACTCCAAGCCCCGGCGCGGCGGAAAAGGCGCTTACATTTTTGCTTGGACCAGGCTATCGACCGACAAGGTGCCGTCGTTATTCAAACGGCCGGTGAGCGTGACCGGATGGCCCAGATCCTTGTCCGCGTTGATCGAATCCTGGTTCTTGATTGGGTAGACTTTACTGTCCTTCGAGTCAACGAAGACCCAGGTGGCACCGTTGCTCTTGATGCAGGTTGTCGCGCAGGACTTGTGTCCCGCACTCGTGCCCTTGGCACCGCAGTGGCTGTCGCTAATCCAGCCCGTCCAGCTCGCCTTATCTTCGGCGTAGCCGGCCAGGCTGATCGTGGCAACCAGCACGGCGAGGAGCCCGAGCACCCTGATCGCTCTTTTCATCTGATCCCTCCTCAAAAACTCCGCACTGAATAATCGGTGGCTTGGTTGGGGGAGGGCGAGTTCGTCGCACCGCCCGCCGGGCGCCTTCCTTATACCCCAGCAGGCGGCTCCGGGACAAGCTCCACTCGGGAACTTTTCTTCTCGCGGCAGCATCCCGTTGCGTGGGCTGGCTTCAGAGGGTCATCCGCCTAGCCAGAGCCCGTACGCTTGTCGGGCGAGCTACCTGCAAGCCTTTTTTTTACAGTACGATACATGAGGTCGGTCGGGAGTTGGACCTTGCTTAGGATTATCTCTGAAGGCACCGGTTCGCTACCTTAATTATTGGTTTTCATTGACATCCCTGCTCGCTTCGCTAAACTTCGATTCTCGCATGACTTACAGATCGCTGGACATTTCTTGGCACTCAATACGGCCCATAGCGTAGCGTAGTCTCCTACCTCAGGAGGAAGGCACGATGGCGACGGTTGCCAAGGCGGCTCCCCAACCCATACCGCGGATTGCTCCGCGCGAAGATCTCAACCCGTATCGGATCGCTCAAATTCAATTCGACATCGCGGCGGAGTATCTCAAGCTCGATCCCAGCCTTCGCCAAATCCTGCGGACACCCAAGCGGGTTCTCGAAGTGTCCGTTCCCACCAAAATGGACAACGGCCAGGTAAAGGTTTTCACGGGATACCGTGTGCAGCACAACGTGGCCCGGGGCCCGGCGAAGGGCGGAATCCGCTATCACCCCAACGTCACGCTGGACGAGGTGAAGGCCTTGGCGACCTGGATGACCTGGAAGACCGCGGCGGTCAATATTCCTTTCGGCGGCGGCAAGGGCGGCGTGATCTGTGACCCCAAGCGCATGAGCAAGGCCGAACTGGAGCGCATGACGCGGCGCTATACCTCCGAAATCCTTCCCCTCATCGGGCCCGAGCAGGATATTCCTGCGCCCGACGTCTACACCGATCCTCAGACGATGGCCTGGATCATGGACACCTACTCCATGACCAAAGGCTACTCCACGCTTGGCGTCGTCACGGGCAAGCCCGTCTCGATCGGTGGGTCGGAAGGACGCAAGGAGGCAACCGCGCGAGGGTGTCTCGTCGTCACCGAAGAGGCCTGCAAGGTGAAGAAGATGTCGCTGCGCGGTGCAAGCGTGGCGGTTCAAGGATTCGGAAACGCCGGTTCGCTGATCGCTCGGCTTTTCACAGAGAAGAAGGCACGGGTCATCGCCATCAGCGATTCCCGCGGCGGGGTTTTCAATTCGCGCGGCATCGATCCGTTGAAAGCCATGCGCTACAAGGAGCGCGCGCAGACCGTTGTCGGCATGCCCGGAACGTCGCGCATTTCCAATGACGATTTGCTGACCATGAAATGCGACATTCTGATTCCCGCGGCGCTCGAAAACGTGATCACGCTGAACAACGCTGAGCAGATCAAAGCCAAAATTGTCGCCGAAGCTGCGAACGGACCCACCACCCCGCACGCAGACGAAGTACTGGCGAGGCGGGGCATCGCGGTGTTGCCCGATATTCTCGCCAATGCCGGCGGCGTTACCGCGAGCTACTTCGAATGGGTGCAGGATCTGCAGAGCTTTTTCTGGCCGATGGATGAAGTGAACGCGAAACTCGAATCGGTGATGCGGCGCGCGTTTCTGGAAGTGCACGAAACGGCGCGTAAGCACCGCACGCATATGCGCACCGGTGCCTACGTGCTCGCCGTCGGACGCGTTGCGGACGCCACGCTCGTCCGAGGCCTCTTTCCCTGATCTGGAATCCACTCGCCTGAAATTTTTTCTTGCGTACATGACCCACCGCGCGTACATTGGCATTTGCCGGTGCACCCAGCCAGAGGGTGTCGCCGGCATTTGTGCCTAGCGCGGAGGGCACGAACGAATTGAGCACGCACAATAGTCACAACGGTCAGGGAAATCCGGTACCTCCGATTCTCCTCACCATCGCGGGATTTGATCCCACCTGCGGCGCGGGCGTAGCGGCTGATCTGAAGACCTTTGCGGCGCACAATTGCTACGGCGTAGCCGCGGTGACGGCGCTGACAGTGCAATCGACCGAAGGCGTACGCACGGTGCATGCAACACCCTCCGCCGTGCTCCGCGCGCAACTCGAAGTGCTCGCCGAGGACAGTGTGCTGGCAGGCGTGAAGATCGGAATGCTGGCGAATCGCCCCAACGCCGCGGCTGTCGCTGACTTTCTCGACCAGCACACGTTCACGCATGTGGTGCTCGATCCCGTCTCGCGCCCGACGGCGGGCAGCGCCGAATTGATGGACGCGGCGGGGCTGAAGTTCGTGCGCGACGAGCTGCTGAAGCGCGCAAGCGTAATCACTCCGAATATCCCGGAAGCTGAATTTTTGACCGGCATGGACGTGAAGGACGTCGCGGGAATGAAAGCGGCTGGGCAGAAGTTACTCGAAATGGGCGCGCGCGCGGTGATCGTCACCGGCGGACACTTGGAAAAACCGACCGATGTGCTGTGCGACGCCACGGGAATCGACACGTTTGGCGGCGATCATGTGAAGAGCCCGAATACCCACGGCTCCGGCTGCACATTTTCATCGGCGCTTGCCGCGCAGCTCGCCTGCGGGCAGCATCTTCGCGATGCGGCGATTCTGGCCAAGGCCTACGTTACGAAGGCGATCGAAAAATCTTATCAGACCGGCAAGGGCGCCGGGCCGCTCAACCAACTTTTCCGCTTCCACCAGGGGCCGCCGCCCCGCGGTGTCCACGAAGTTCCCCAGCACGGCATGCACCCTGCCGCCGAACCCGCCGCGCACTAGAAGCGGTCCCATGAACCGGACCGCCGCAAACAGCTACTCTTCGTAAGGCTTCCCTGCTTCAGTTCCTCGATGCTTATGTTTCGAACTCGTGTGGCTGCCGTCCTTGCGGTCAGGCACCGTCCGGACTAATCTGGAAGAAACCGGCTTGGCAGCCTGTCTAAGTAGGAGAACGATGCATCCTAACCGGACGATGCCGAAGAAGTTCTCGACGTGGTTGCGGTTCGAATGCGAGAGCCCAGATACACCTAGAACGTGAAACGCGCTGAAAACTGGAACGCGCGTGGAAGACCGTATGGGCTGATTTCCTGATAGGTCCCAAAATTGCCTGGGCCCGAGTTGGGCACCAGATAGCACGTCTGGTTTAAAGTCTGGCCGTCGCCGCAGTTGGTCCCAATCGGGTTGTACTGCAACTGGTTGATTCCGTCACCGTTCTGCACATAGTAGTTGGCGTGATTGAATAGATTGAATACCTCGACTTGAAGCTGCAGCTGCTTGCCTTCCTTGAGGGAGAAACTCCGGGCCAACTTCAAGTCGATCCTCTCCAGCCACGGACCGTAGAAGGAATTTAGGACGATTCCGGGCGTGGGGCCAGCACCATTGATGCCTGCCGCCGTATTCGCGGTATCTTGGTTAAACGCGGTGTCATTCAGATTGTCATTGGCACCGTCGCAATTGTTGAACGAGAGAGTGGAACTCGTGCAGGCGGGAGACAACAAGCCAGCATAGGGACGTCCGGAGGAGAAATTCATAACCGTGCTGAGCGTCCAGCTGGAAAATAATGCGCGTCGTATCTGTGAACTGCTCAGTCGGCCGAAGTTGGGCTGGTAGACCGCCGCGAAGCTGATGTTGTTCCTCTGGTCCAGCAAAGAGGGACCACTGGTGTTGCTAAAGCTGAACTGATTGTTGAAATCCATGCCATTCCGCATCAGGCTTTTTGCAAACGTGTAAGAAAATTGCATCCGCAGCCCTTTTGTCATGCGGCGCTGCAACTGAACGAACAAGGAATTGTATTGAGTCTGTCCAGGACTAATGAGCTCGTTGATCTGGCCTAGATTGGGGTTGATGCGGCCCTCGGTCAGTAAACCATTGTCCATATTGGGAAGCGTAATCACTGGCCCGGAGCACGGTGCGGTGGTAGCCCCCGGGGGGCACACGATATACGTCGTCGTGCCCTGTAACGGATTTAGGTTCAAGTCATAGGCGCTGCCGGACAGAATATGTACGCCGCGAGTCCATATCGTGCCAACGCTCAGGGTGGTGTTTGCGAGAATTTCCCGCTCTACCTGCAAACTCGCTTCCAACACATAGGGCACTCTAAACTGCGGAGAAACCAAGGAAATATCCTCCGAAGCCGAGAAAAGGGGAGAATCACTGGGCAGGATGGTCGGGAACATCGGTAACTGCTGGTTCGGCGAACCGCCATTGTAAGTGATACTCACCGAAGTCTGCTGTGATGCTAGTCCGTTTGAAACAACCGCATTGCGGTAATTCAGGCCGTTCATGTTGCTGTAGAACTGGCCGAACCCTCCGCGGACGACCGTTTTCGAGATAGGCTGCCAGGCAAGTCCGACACGGGGCGCCAACCGCAGAAACTGGTTCGGATATTGGCCAGTGAGTGGCAACTCCGGATTTTCTTTTGGCTGCGGGTATACCTGGAAGTCCTCACGCAAGCCCATTTCCAGGGTCAACTGAGGTAAAACCCGGTAGGTGTCCTGCACATAGAATCCGTAATAAGGCACGGCAAACGAAAACGTGGGATTTCCCGAGGTCTGGCTGAAGATGTTGTACTGACCGAGTGCGAAGGACTCTAGATTGGAAAACTGGTAGCTACCCAGAAACGAACCTAGGTCCACGGCGGCGTTCGGGTCTGCGCCGCCATCATTGTTATCCGCGTCCCAGGCACGGTTCCAATCGACCCCGAATTGCAGCGTGTGTTTTCCAATCACATAGTCGATGCGATCAGCGACTGACCACTGTCTCTCAAAAACCCTTCCAATCGAGAACGGTGCGTTGCCGAGAGTGAACGCGGCCGGACTATCCAGTATGATCGTGGGTGTGTTGGGAGCTAGGCCGGTGGGCGTCGCGATCTGGTTGTCATCGGAAGCGCCGAAATGGAAATCATTGAGGAGTTTGTCGGAGAATGAGTGTGTCCATCCAACGCTGGTTTGGAAATCATGCACATACGCGTTAGCCAGCGTTTGTATCCCATAATTGCCCACGGTCGGATCGGTGATGACGCCGCCGGGCGAGTTAAACCAGTTCATATTAAAAGTGAGAAACAAACTGTCTCGAGAGCTGGCTTGAAAATCCAGCCGGGTCATAACCTCATAGTCGTTGCGCTGCGTTGGTTTAAGTCCAAGATTTGAATTTAGCGCGTTCATCGCATTGGCTACTTGCTGCAGGTACACAGGGTTGGTCGGATCAGCAGAGGCGTCGCTGCCCGGCAGCGGCAAGGGTCCATTTGGATTAGGCAGCACGGTCCCTGCTGGTATTCCAAAGTTAGCACTGAGAAAACTGGCTTCGTTCTCCGGCGTCGTCTGTAAGGCCGGGTTGATTACGGAAGTCGGAGCGTTCTGAAGTTGCTGTTCGTAATCGGCGAAGAACCACAAGCGGTTGCGAAGGATGGGGCCACCTACGCTTCCGCCAAATTGCTGCAGATTATCCTGCGGCTTTGGGAAACCACTCGCTTGGGAGAGAGCGTCGTTGGCTTCGAACGCAGAGTTTCGATTGTAGTAAAAGACCTGGCCATGGAAAGCATTGGTTCCTGATCGGGTCACGGTATTGACGAAGCCCGCGCCGCCTCCATAGATCGAAGAATATGGGCTAACGGTTACTTGAAATTCTTGAATGGAGTTCTCTCCGTAGAGGTACGGGATGCGATAACGGCCCAGAATGTCGCCAAAGTAGTTGCTTGTGGCATTGGTACCGTCCACGCTGAAAGAGGTTGAGCCATTTCCGTTGGCGTATCCTGAGTCCTCTCCGCCCTGTTGACCAGCAATGCTCACCAGCCCTGTATCACCGTCGGGACTGGTATTCGGGGCCAGTAGTGTAAACTCCGTATACTTCCGCCCGTTCAGCGGCAATTCATTGATGAAGGACCGTTGCAGCACGGTGCTGGTGGAAGATTCCGTCGGTCGCAGCAGCGGAGTCGTCCCGACTACCGTGACCGTGTCCCCGCTGGTGCCCACGTGCAGCTCAAAATTCATGGAGGTCGTGTTTCCGACTTGAACCTGCACCACCCCGTGCATGGAGAGAAATCCTTTAAGACTTACCGCAATCGAATAGGAGCCGGGCAAAAGCACGCTGAACCGGTAAAGACCGGAGTGAGTGGTCTCGGTCGCTGCTTCCACCCCGTTATCGAGATTTCGTACAAGAACCGATGCACCCGGCACCACGGCACCTTGCTGGTCCGTAACCCGGCCGCTGAGCGCCCCGCTTCGAACCACATTTTGCGCATGTAGTGAAATTGCAGCGAGGTTAGCAAGAACAAGAAACATCGTGAAAAAGCGTCGAAATGATGGAGACATATGCATGCTGGAGAAATGGATGAGCCCAGCGGCCTTGGACGGCGACGAAGGGCTTGAGGCATCCTAATAATAGCCGAATAAACCGCCCAACGACGATGATGGTGATGACCGTCACCACTCATCCGGAGTTTGGCTTCCCGGGCCAGCGGAGTTCAACAAGCCTCATCAGCGGCACGAAGCCTTACAGCATGCACGCTGCGGCCGAACCCGCTGCGGCATACCAAGGTTCTTCCTAGATTCAAATCCCATTCATCAGGCGTTCATTTGCTGGGGCGAACCTAGGCAGCGCCTAGCGGTGGGCGAGGATCGGGTTGAAAAGGTTCGTCTTCATTGCATTCCTAGGTCTCTATCTGGCGCAAGGCGCCGCGCGTGTCAGCGCCCAGGAAAGCAAGCGTGACCCCTGCCCGCGTCCTTCCGAGGGAAGTGTTATCAGAGAGCCGGACGATTTGCGTAGCCAGAACAGTGTGCTGAAAGTCGACTTCACGCTTCGCACGCAGACTGAGCCAAACGGTTTGAAGCGCTATTGTTACATCGATGCGGCCGGACAAGAATCCCCAACGCTCCGGGTGAAACCTGGCGATCTCATCATCCTGAATTTGAAGAATGAGGTGACCGGCCCGCCCCAGGATCCCAGCTCGACGGCCCCTCACCATATGCACGCCCACCAGGAGGCGGACGTGTGTGCGAGCGGCCCGATGAGTTCGACATCTACGAATCTACACTTTCATGGTCTGGAGATCCCTCCGACCTGCCATCAGGACGATGTACTGAAGACGTCCATCCAATCAGGCGCAAGCCCGTTTCAGTATCGCTTTCGCATTCCAGAGGACCAGCCACCAGGTTTGTATTGGTATCACCCGCATATTCATGGATTCACCAAGATTCAAGTGCTCGGCGGGGCCTCGGGCGCGATCATCGTAGAGGGCATCGAGCGCGCCAACAAAGCCGTAGCGGGCCTGCCGGAGCGAGTTCTCATCATTCGTGATCAGGACCTGCTCAACCCCAACTCGCCACCATCAAAATCCGAGCCGGTGATCCCCAAGATGCTTTTTGATCGCGATGGTGATGTCGCCAACAACGGCACTGGCTTTGGCAAACCGGCGAAAGACCTTTCGGTCAACTTTGTACCGGTCCCGTATCCTGACTATCCGCCGGCGGCCATCCAGATCAGGCCGGGTGAGCAGGAACTGTGGCGGGTCCTGAACGCCTCGGCCATTACCTATCTGAATTTGGAGGTGTTGTTCCAGCACAAGCCGCAGCCCATGGGGCTTGTGGCTCTGGACGGAGTGCCGCTTGGTGAAAATCCCAGCTTGCCTGACGTGGTCAGCTGGCAAAAGCATCTCGGAGTACCACCGGGCGCGCGTGTGGAATTTATTGTGACCGGACCTCCCGTCGGCGTGCCGGGCCTGTTTGTGACACGCACAGTGGATACGGGGCCGGGCGGGGAGAACGATACGAATCGAGCGCTCGCAACGATTACCGCCTCTGTCGATGCGCCTGAGCTAAGATCAAAACTCGCTCTATCGCCCACGCCCCTTCCGGCGCCTCGCCTGCCGTGGTTAGGAGATGTCACCCCGGTGCGAACCCGGAGACTCTACTTTTCGGAAAAGCTTCTTGAGCCGAATAACCCCAATAGAGCCACGGAGTTTTATCTCACTGTGGAAGGCCAAACGCCTGCGCCATTTGATCCCGAATCAGAAGTTCCGAACATCACGGTGACAGCCGGGACGGTAGAAGATTGGATCATCGAGAATCGGTCGAATGAACTCCACGCCTTCCACATTCACCAGCTCCATTTCATGTTACTCGATTATCTTGGAAGACAAGTCGACGAGCCGTTTCTCCGGGACACGGTCAATGTTCCCTACTACGACGGAAAAGCGCTCATCTACCCCAGTGTCCGCCTGCGCATGGACTTTCGCGATCCCAAGATCGTCGGCGACTTTGTCTACCACTGCCACCTTCTAGAGCATGAAGATAATGGAATGATGGGCCTGATCCGTGTAGAGCCGGCCGAACGACCAAGAAATTCCAAAACGAATGCCTCGCGCCCCAGCCGGTCGGCTCGGCTTTGCCGCGCACCGGGCGCCACCGGCGGCGACTGATCCGGAAGAAATCGCGTTTTTCACAAAACGGAGATGAAAATCTGTGGAAAAAACGAGGAACACCATCTTCTTTGTCACACTTTGAATGAAATTTAACATAACGCCTTCGCGATTTCTCACCTGATTCACCGACGAGAAACTTCCGTGCAACATTTCGCGGTTATTACTCCACGCGACGTGTCCCAGCCACGAAAAAAAAGGGAGGGAAAATGTCCTTGAAGCATGTTGCCTCAAATGCGTTTCACTCACTGCGCATTGCACTTGCATCGCTGGCACTGTTTCAATTCACACTCGGCGCATCTTTGGCCACCGCAGCTCCGGCTCCACAGGGCTCAAACGACACATCCACCACCACGCCCATCCAGCATCTGATTGTCATCATCGGTGAAAATCGCAGCTTCGATCACGTTTTTGCCACCTACGTGCCCACGGCTGGGCAATCCGTATGGAGCCTGCTGTCGGAAGGGATCGTGAACGCCGACGGCACACCGGGGCCCAACTTCAACACGGTGGAGCAAATGGCGGCTACGGACCACGTGCCTGATACGTTCCTCTTGGCTCCCCCCA
>Ga0187783_10001072_pt1 | contig 20253 bp, 16 predicted proteins | sample 1015_SJ02_MP02_2_FD_132471 | JGI IMG/M metagenome (GOLD analysis project Ga0187783, IMG submission 132471) | Tropical peat soil microbial communities from peatlands in Department of Meta, Colombia - 1015_SJ02_MP02_20_MG | ecosystem: Environmental > Terrestrial > Soil > Wetlands > Peat | place...
GCAGCGGCCGGACGACAAGGAACATCACGGCCGCGTACGGGATGGCGAGCAGGACCTTCCACTGCGCGCTGCTCCCGACCAGGGCCACCACTATAGCCAGCATCGTCCAGGCCAGCACGTCCGCGATCGCCGCGCTGGCCAGCGCGATCCCCCCGATGCGGGTGCGGTGCAGGCCGCGGTCGGTGAGGATGCGGGCCAGGACCGGGAACGCGGTGGCGGCCATCGCGGTGCCGATGAACAGGGCGAAGGTGGAGACATGGGGCAGGTGGTGGCGGTGGGCCAGCCACACGCCCAGTGCCGTACCCAGGCCAAGCGGCAGGACGAACGCGCCGAGGGACACCCCGACGGCGACTCGCTCGCGGCCGCGGATGAGGCGCAGGTCCACCTCGTAGCCGACCACGAACATGAAAAGGACCAGGCCGATGTCGGCCAGCGCGGTCAGCGGGGAGATCAGGCTGGTGGGAAACAGAGCCTTGGTGATGGCGCCGTGGAAGAACGTGGGGCCGAGCAGGATCCCGGCCAGGATCTCGCCAAGGACCGGCGGCTGCCCGAGAAGCCTGGCCGCGGTGCCGAGCAGCCGGGCCAAGATGATGACGATGGCCACATCCGCAAGGAGCAGCTCGACATCGTTGAGGCTCATGGTCCCACCCCCACCTTCGTCACATCGCTACCTGTGGCGATGTGAGTCGTACTGAAGTCCGTACTCGCCGCCGAGGCGGATCTGTGCGCCTGGCACGAGCGGGGTCCGCGTCCCTGGCTGCACGTTTATCGGGTTCCGCTCTCCGGGCAGGAGGACCTGGGTGCCGTTGGCGGAATTGAGATCGCTGACGAAGACCTGCCAGCCGTCGAGTTCCACCCGGGCGTGGGTCCGGGACACCACGCCACCGGCGCCGGCCAGCCGGAGCGGCCGGGCCTGACCGCTGGCCACCGCGCTGTCCAGGTTGGGCTCGCGGCCTATCACGTAGTCGGTATCAAGCTGGCACACCGAGCCGTCGCCAAGGACCAGCACGCCAAGTGGCGGCCGCTTGCCCTTCTGCCGGATCTTGGTCAGCTGGGCCATGCTGATGCCGCACACCGCGCAGTAACGCCCTTCGGGGTCGTTGAAGTGCCCGTTCTTGCAGAAGACGCCCTCGACCACGGCCTCGGGCGCCTCCGCCTGGCCGTCATCTGCCGCTTGTGGCGCCTCCGCGCCGAGCGGCAGCGGGCTGCGCTGGGGCAGCGAGGTGGGCGTCACGCCCGCGACCAGCGAAAGCGCGATGAAGTCCTGCTGCGGGGGCCCACCAGGCGGCCCGGGAACTGGCTGCTGGGCCTCCGGCGGCGGGGGCTGGTACGCGGCGGGGGGCGTTGGCGGGGGCTGGTACGCCGGTTCTGGAGGCGGCGGCGGGGGCTGATAGGCGGCCGGGGGTGCCGGCGGAGGCTGGTACGCGGCCGGGGGCGGCGGCGGAGGCTGGTACGCCGGTTCGGGGGGTGCCGGCGGAGGCTGGTACGCGGCCGGGGGCGGCGGCGGAGGCTGGTACGCCGGTTCGGGAGGCGGCGGCGGAGGCTGATACGCGGCGGGGGGCGTGGGCCAGGCCGGTTCGATCCGGGTGGCTCGGTAATCGGACTCACCGGCCTGCCCCGCGTAGGGTCCCGGCACTGCCGGTGGCGCTGCTGGTACGGGCGGCGGCGGCGGGGGCGCTGCCGGTGCGGGCGGCGGCGGCGGGGGCGCCGCCTGCTGCGCCCACTGGGCTGCCTGCTGCGCCCGCTGGGCCTGGTCGTGCACCCATCCGGGTGCGGTTGAGCTGAGAGATGGGTCCACGGCGGCCGGCCCGGCCGGGCTCAGGTCCGCCATGCCACCGCGGCCCGGCGTAACATCGGCTCGGCCGGCCGCCGGGCCGACCTCCGCCGGAGCGTAGACCAGCGCGATCGCCCGGACCATCCCGTCGGCCAGGCGCAGATAGGGGTCGGTTGCTCCGTCGGCCGCCACGGGCTGCACGCCCGCCCGGACCGAGACCAGCTGCGACGGCAGGACGCAGCGCAGCCGGCCATACGGCTCCCCGGCCGCCAGGCGCCGCAGTCCGTACGCGGTGGTGACTTCCGCCCACGCCGTGCCGTAGACGGCGACGGCCGTTCCGCCGCCGGCGGGCCCGAACGCGACCACGGCCGGACCCGGCGCGCCGACTGCGCTGTTCGCCGCCGCATCGGCGTCGAACTCCGCCGCGATCATGTCGGTGTAACGCAGGCCGCTTTCGCCCCGCCGGGACGCGTCGGTCAGCAGATCAAGCAACCGGTCCATGAACGGCCCTCCGGCCGGATGGATCAGCAGGACCAGGTTGCCCTGCCGAGCCAGGACGCCGTCCCCGAGGATCGGCCACAGGCCAGGCAGTATGCCATGATCGGTCACGCCAGCCTCCCGCCGCGGAACCGCCACCTGATGAACGGAACCCGCATCGGGCCGTTAGCCACCAGCCAAACCCCGAGCCAGACCAGGATGAACTGGATGAGGAAGGCGTCCGTGCTGACCTTGCCCACGATCCCCGGCACCCACCCCTCGCGGAGCAGGAACCAGATCAGCACGCCTTCAGGAACCCCTTCGACCAGCCCGAACAGCGTGGGCCAGTCTTTCTCCCAGCGCCACTGCATCAGGAAGTGGTACAGAAGCTCCCAGGCGATCCCCACCACGGCGACGCTGGCCAGCACTATGAAGCCGTCCCTGTACTTATCGCCGAGCGGCGCGCTGGCGAGCGGCAGGAATGGGACGATGATCGCGGTGATGGCGCCGCCGACCACGGCGAGCAGGAAGAACCTGGTCTGAATGCGGCCATTCAAGGTAGGAACCACGACAGCACCTTGCTCCTATCCGGTCCGTGTGGGAACACGGGAATTATGGGTGAGACGAACTACGGCTCCCGGTTGCCCGCCCAGCGCATCCATTGCCCAAGGGAACGGGCCGGCCCGATCTTCCGGCAGAACCTCCGGCGGGCCAGGTCATCGGTGATCTCCTGGGCGGCTATCTGCAGGCCGAGGAACGTGTCCACGCCGGGGAAGTAGCCGCCAAGCGTGGCTGCTCCCGAGGCGTACATCGCTCCGGGCGGGCTGGCGGTGCCGCGCAACTCGAAGTCGCGCTCGACATCGAGGCGGCCGACCGGGTTGCGTCCGGCGCCGGAGTGCTCGAGCAGGTCGTTCAGCACGCGGTGCTCGGAGACGTCGGCCTCGAGACCGGTGCAGTCGATGACGAAGTCGGCCGGGATATCGACCAGGCCCTGCGCGGTCTTGACCTGGCTGACGACCTTGCCGTCATCGCGGACCTTCATCTGCTCGACGGTGCCTGACATCAGCCGGTACCAGCCGGCGGTCCGGCCTTCCCTCATCTGCCGCTGCCAACTCCGCCGCCACGGGGTGTTGGTGCCGCCCATGAGCTTGTACTCGGTGGCCCGCCGCTCGCCCTCGAGGCGGCGCATCTTGGCCTTAAGCTGGCCGCCCCACACCGACTTCGGGTAGTTGAACCCCTGGTAGGCAAACCCGTTGGCGCCCTTGCGCCGCATCCACTGGTTGGGCCCGTGAGCCTTGTCTATGAACGTGCGGAACAGGTGCACGATCTCGGTGTTCAGGTTGTACTTGGCCCGGTCGTCCATCAGCCGCTGCAGCACCCGCGAGGAGACGATGCCGCCGCCTCGGATCAGCACCACGCCCGGCTTGACGCGCAGCCGGTCGTAGACGTGCTCGTGGTCCTCGTAGGCGCTGACCACGTGATAGAAGTCCTGGTTCTCGGTCCGGAAGGTCTGCAGCTCGGGCAGGAACTTCAAGCCCGGGTACCCGACCGCGACGTGCACGTACTGCGACCGGTAGGCGATGCGGCGTGACGGCTTCGCTTCTGGCGGCGTCAGGATCGTGAAGTAGCCGCCGCCCTGGCGCCGGCGTATCATCCGGACCTGCCCCTTGACCAGCATGTCAGAAAAGCGGATCCGCTTCGACTCGCGCTCGAGGTTCTCGAACACCATGCCCGCGCGCGGAGTGTAGTAGTCGGCCCAGATGGGCTCGACCAGCACCTGGCGCAGCGACTTCAGGGTCTTGTCGTGGATCGCCTCGGACAGGGCGTAGGAGGGGAAGCCCCAGATGTTGTCCGGCCGCGACGCGGAATCCGAGCGGATGCGCTCAGGGCGCGGGATCTGCGAGACGCGGGTCAGGTACTCGTATGTCTGCCACGGGAAGTCGATGTCCGACAGCACCCGCATCTTGTCGGTCGGCACGCCGGCGATACGCAGGTAATCGACCGTGACGAAGCTTCCGATGCCGCCGCCCACGGTCACGAAGGGCACGTCGACGATGGGAATGCCCGACGCGGCGACCATGGAGTCGGTCCACCAGTCGGCCTTTATGAGTTCGTCGGTCAGGTCGCCGCCGCCCGCGCCCGGCTGCAGCGGACCGGCAGCTAGGACCGTTTGGGCTTCCCTCGGAGGGTTCGCAGGACCATCTGTCGTCATTTTGTCCCCCCAGCGCTCGCGCTGTCGGAATTGGAGATCGCCGCCGCCCGTGCGCCCGCTTCCGGCGCGCCGTGACACTCAGATCGTAGACCGCGCGGCGCGGTCCGGAAAGGAGTATGCCGGCCCGAAAACGGACGCGCTGCGTAGTCGTTTCTGGTTGTCAGGACTGGCCTCTGGCTGGGAAATTGGTATACAACCGGTCCGAGCCGCGGTACCAGGTCGCTCCATCCGTCGCTCAGGGCAACCGAATACGTGACGTACTCGCACACGCACGGCGCGACATCGGCGCACAACGTCACCGCTGACGCGCCGGGGACGCCGAATGTCGTCCGCGAGACAGCCACGAGAACCTCCCTCGGGGTATCGACCAGCACCCCCGGTGGAATACCACCCGGAGTTCGCTAGCGGAGGTCAGTTGCCTTCACTTTCACAGAGGAGGCCGACGACGATCAGATACATCAGTAGTTCGGAGCCTTCGCATCGTCGGATTGGCTGGCGTGTTCCCGGACGCGGCGAAATCGCGCTGACCTGCGCGGACGCTTGCGTTTTCCCCGGCTGGCGGTGAAGGAGCCTGGCCGGCGACGAGGCGCGGCACCGGCGAGCCAGCGGGTCCGCCCTCGTTACCCGCCACGGGCAGTCAGCGCAACACCCCGATCGGCTCGGGCGGCATCGTCACCGCCCGGTGTCCCGCGGATCGGGCAGGACCTCCATGACCATCGAGTCGCCCCGAAACAGCGGAGTCCGGCGGACCTGGCGCTCGATCGAGGACGCCGACATCGTGTAGCCGAGGAATAGCAGCAGCGAAACGGCCTGAATGAGGATGCCCGGCCAGTAAGAGTTGAAGGTGGACACGCTCCAGTCGTTGAGACCGTGCAGCACTGCCACCATGGAAATCCCGAACAGGATGAGCTGCCAGCGCCGCCGCGGGTAGTTTACCGCTATTCCGATGAAAAAGGCTGACACCCCGGCCCAGACGGCGTGCTCGAATCCGTCGACGAAGACGCGGAAAGCGAAATCGAGAACACCCGCGTCGGCCTGGGAGACGCGGCTCGCGTTTGCTACCTGCGCAATCGCCATCTCGGTATAGAGCCTCTCCTCGAGGATGCCGAAGGTGAGCCCCGAGATAGTGCCGAGGAACATCCACATGCGGACGTCCAGCTTGGTGGAGCGGAATTTCAGGAGAATGAGCGCGGCCAGCAGGATCGGCAGAGCCTTGGTGATCTCCTCGTTATAGCCGACGGCGAGGGCGGCGAGGAAATTACCGTTGCGGACCGAATTCACCAGCTGGTCGTTGATGTTCACGGTCACCAGATTCAGCCAGATCGTCACCCAGATAACGATGACGACCGCGACTATGATCTCTAGCCTCTCAACCCGGCCAGGGCGGAGCAGCAGCCAGAAGGCGATCCCCCACAGCGGCGCGACGTACAGGCTGTAGGCGAAGCCAGGCACGGCCAGGCTGGACGACGACGAAAGGAGCGCAAGGAACACCAACGGGAGCAGCGCGTACGCGATGACGAGCAGCCGCAGGCCCTGGTGCCAGCCAGCGGCGCGCAGCCAGGTCTTGATCGGAACGAGGATCTCGAACGCCATCACGAGCTCGTCGCCGACCCCGGCCGGTTGCCCGGGGTGCGGCCCGGCACCGGCCCGCGGCCCGTATCCTCCCGGGGTCGGCGGGCCGTACCCTCCTGGCGGCGGGCCGTATCCTCCTCCTGGCGGGCCGAAGCCCTGCGGCGGCGCGTATCCTCCTGGCGGCGGGGCGTAGCCCTGCGGTAGCCCGTAGCTGCCTGGCCCGGGGCCTCCCGGCGGCGGGCCGAAGCCGGGCTGGGGCACGGGCGGCGGGGGAACGGGCGCGGACGGCGGGGGAACGAGCGCGGACGGCGGGGGAACGGGCACGGCCGGCGGGGCACCGGGCACCGCGGCCAGAGGGGCGACGCCCTCGAAGGTGGCCTCCGGATCGGCCGGCTTGGTGGGCCCGAGTGGCTGCAAGCGCAGGACCGGCCCCTGGGGCGAGGCCAGCGACAGCTCAACCGGCCTCCTGACGATGAACTGCCTGACTTCCTGGCCCTGCTGGAAGGCGCGTGCCTGGCCCAGGTTCTCGAAGGTCCAGCCGACCGGGCCCCAGGTGAGCTGGGCGTGCCGGCGTGAGACGGTCGGGTCGCTGACGACGATGCTGTTGTCGGACAGGCGCCCCACCAGGACGGTCTGCCCGGGCTGGAAGGTGTAGCTGCGCCCGTCGAAGGTCACTTGCAGTTCGTTCATGCTGTCCCCAGGCTCCAGCGGGCGCGTGGTGCCTACCCTACGCCGACCCGGTTCCCTCAGCTGGTACGGCGGAGGCGGCGCTTGGCCAGGTCATCGTGGCCTGGCGCGGACCCAGGGCCATACGGGGCACCGGGGTTCCCGGCGTCGACGGCGACCAAGCCGTCCTCGGCCCGCACGGCGGGCAGCACCGCCAGGTCACCCTCGACCTCGTGCCAGACGCGGCCGAGCGCGATGCCGAACACTCCCTGGCCGCCCTGCAGCAGGTCCACCACCTCGTCCGGGGAGGTGCACTCGTAGACGCTGACCCCATCGCTCATCAGCGTGACCTGGGCCAGGTCCTCGGCGCCGTGATCGCGCAGGTGCTGGACCGCGGCCCGGATCTGCTGCAGTGAGATCCCGGTGTCGAGCAGCCGCTTCACGACCTTCAGCACCAGGATGTCGCGGAAGCCGTACAGGCGCTGGGAGCCCGAACCGTGGGCGGCCCGCACGCTCGGCTCGACCAGGCCCGTGCGCGCCCAGTAGTCGAGCTGACGGTAGGTGATCCCGGCGGCCGCGCATGCGGTTGGCCCGCGGTAACCGAAATCCGCCGAATCGGCCGGGGACTCGGAGTGGAGGGCGCCGACGTCGCGAGGTGTCCCGAGCGCCTCGTCGGCATCGAACAGAGCACCCTGGGTGTCTGGCGGGTCGCCCGCGGTGGACGTCCCGCGGTCGCTGTCACCCCTGGTTGCCGCCACGCCTACCTCCACGGGAGCTGACTACCCACGGCATTCGCACCGTAAGCCGGCCCGGGTGGCCGCGTCAACGACCGCGAACGGCGCGTCGCGACATTCCAGACGGCACCGTCGCATTCCGGTGCGCAGGAGTTCGACGCGGTCTTCATGGCCTGCGGCGTTACGTGGCCCGGCCGAAATCCTCAGGCGAGATCGTGTCAAGGAATTCCCGGAACTTCTCTACTTCCTGCTCGTCGTCTTCCTGCTCGTGTTCCTGCTCGTGCGGGATGGCCACGCCCGCCTCGTCCAGGATCTCCTCGCTGGCGAAGATCTGCGCGCCGGTGCGCAGTGCCAGCGCGATCGAGTCCGACGGCCGCGCGCTCACCTCGGCGCCGTTGGAGAAGACCAGGTCGGCGTAGAAGATCCCGTCGCGCAGCTCGGTGATGTTCACCGTGCGCAGCTGGATGTTCAGGACCTCGAGCACATCCTTGAACAGATCGTGCGTCAGCGGCCGGACGGACACCATGCCCTGCTGGGCGAAGGCGATTGCCGTTGCCTCGACCGCCCCGATCCAGATCGGCAGGTACCGATCGCCCTGCGCCTCCTTGAGCAAGACGATGGGGCTGTTCGACGGCATCTCGACCCGGACGCCGATGACCTCCATCTGCCGCACAGCAGCTCCCGTCCTCACGTGCCTGGCGAGCCCTTGCTGGCCACCTCTCCTCTTGCCAAGGTACACCCGTAATCGTCCGGAAGCCGACCTCAGGCCCCCGGCGGCGGGACGGTCCGGATCAACGACCTGCTCAGATGCGCCGGTCCGCCGCTCGTATCCGCCGGCCCGGGCGGGTGCCGCGGCCAGCCCGGCTTCGGCCAGCGCCGACTCGACCAGGGTCGCGTGCAGCCGCAGGGTGAGGTCCGCGATCTGCCAGGCGGTCCGGGCGGCGGCGTCCCTGGCGCCGGGACCGCGCTGGCGCAACTGGGGCGCCACTATCTGCTCGACCAGGTTGGCCTCCCGGTCGGCCGCGGCCTTGACCTCCCCCAGGTGCCGGGCCTGCAGCCCGTACTGCCTGAGCGCGGCCGCCGCCCGGGCGATCGCGAGCGCGTCAGGGCCGTACTGGCGGCCGATCCGGCGGATCAGCCCGTAGTCCTCGAGCTCGGTCAGCTCCTCGTCATCGATTCCCGCCGCCTCAAGCAGCTGGCGGCGGGACATGTCGGCCGGCACGCGCCCGGACCCGCCGTCGGCGCCGGGAATCCCGGCACCGCCGAAACCGCCGAGCGGCGCGGCGCCGTTGGCGAGCCGTTCCCTGATCACCTGCAACGGCAGGTACGAGTCTCGCTGCATGGTGAGGATGAAGCGCAACCGCTGGATGTCGTCGGCCGAGAACCGGCGGTAGCCGGATCGTGACCTGGCCGGCTCGATCAGCCCCTCGGCCTCGAGGAAGCGGATCTTGGACGCGCTGATGTCGGGAAATTCGGGCCGCAACTGCGTCAGGACCTCGCCGATACCGAGCTGCCCGCGGCCGCCTGGCCCCTGCTCGCTCAATATCCGGTCGTTCACGATATCCGGTCGCTCATGCGTAGTCCTGCGCGCCCCTGCCGCGAGGGTTGGCCGACGATGTCCCCGGGCCCAGGTTCTGGCTGGTCAGGAACAACAGCCGGAACTTGCCGATCTGGACCTCGTCCCCGCCGGTCAGCTGCGCTTCCTCGATTCGCTCCCGGTTGACGTAGGTGCCGTTGAGGCTGCCCACGTCGCGGACGGTGAAGAAGGCACCCTGGCGGTAGAACTCCGCGTGCCGCCTCGAGACCGTCACGTCGTCGAGGAAGATGTCGCTGTCCGGATGCCTGCCCGCGGTGGTCAGCGCGCCATCCAGCCGGAACCTGCTGCCCGCGTTGGGGCCGCGCATGACGAGCAGCATCGCGGTTCCCTCGGGCAGGGCGCCGAGCGAGGCGGAATCCGGGAAGAGATCATCGCCGAAATCGGCGTCATCCGGCCGGTTCAGCGAGAGGGTCGAGGTGGTTTCACCCGGGCGCGGGGCCAGCGACCCTAGCCCGGGAACCGCCGGCATCGCCCCGGTCCCGGTGAGCTGGGCGCCGCAGTTGGAGCAGAACCTGGCGCCGTCGGGATTCGGCCGGCCGCACCGGGCACAGTAAACGCGTGGCATGCCTCCGCTCGGCCTCCCCTCGGCGAGCTCATCGGGCGATCCAGCCCACGGTACCTGGGCTTGGGCCCCCCGGTCCATGCGCCACGCAAACAGCCCGCGCCTGCCGCGCCTGGTCGTGTCTTTGCGACGCTTCCGCCACACCGCCGTCTCACCTCCGCCGTGCACCAGCCCTCTGCCCGCCGCTCGGTGCGGGCAATGACCGCCGGGCTAATCCCTCGCGCCGTGTGGGCGCGATTCTCCCATATTTGCGAATTTCGCGTGGTTCGAGCGTTTCGCATTACCACGCGAGAGACTTAGCTTACCCGGATACGCACCTGGATCCGGGCCTTAGCGGCCCGCCTGCTCCACTACGTCGGCCCACTCGTCAAGCAGCGACTGGGCGTTGTCGGCGTCGTTGCCCTCCGCCCACAGGTGGGTGACGGCGTCGGCCGGATCGGGCAGCACGAGCACCCACCCGCGGTCAGGCACGACAACGCGCACTCCGTCGGTCGTGTCGATCTGGTTGCTGCCTGCCGCCTCCATCACCGTCCGCATGACGCTGCCCTTGGCCGCCCAGGGCGTGGGGACGGACCGCCTGAGCATGTGGGCGACCGGGATCCTGGCGTCGATCTGGCTGAGCGTCAGCCTGGTCCGCGCGACCAGGCCGAGCAGCCGCACGAAGGCCGCGATGCCGTCGACGGTCCTGGCGCATTCGGGCACCACGAACGCGCCGCGGCCGTCGGCCGCGAAGATCACGTCATCGCTGGCCGCCGCCACCGTCAGCGCGTCCATCGACGTCGGCGTCCAGGTGACCTGGACCCCGTGGAACCGGCAGACCTGCTCGGCCACCCTGGTGGTGGTCACCGGCAGGGCCACGCGGCCCGACCTGCGCTCGGCGGCGACCAGGTCAAGGACGGCAAGCAGCGCCCGGTCCTCGCTGACCAGCTCGCCCTTCTCGTCCACGAGCTGGATCCGCTCCCCGACCGGATCGAACCTGACGCCGAAGGCGGCCCGCGACGAGGAGACCATCTCGGCCAGGCGCTGCATGCCCGCACGCTGCTGCGCGACCGTCTCGGTCGGGGATATCTCGTCGAGGCGGCCGTTCAAGGTCAGCACGTCCACGCCTATCGTGCCGAGCAGGCTCGGCAGCACCAGGGAGGCGGTGCCGCCCGCGCAGTCCGCGACCACCTTCAGGTTGGCCTCGCGCACGCCGGTCATGTCCATGCACCGCAACAGCTCATGGGTGTACGACTCGACCACCCTGGGCGGGTAGCTGAGCTCGGCGATCTCGCCGGGGAAGGCCCGCCGGAACTCCTGCCGGGAAAAGACCCGCTCCAGCTTGCGCTGGTCGGCCTGGGACAGCTCGGCGCCGCTCTCGTCAAGGAAGATGATGTCGATCGACTGCGGGTCGCCGGGCGTGGTGCGCAGGGCGACGCCTCCGCTGTACTGGTCCCTGGCGGTCTCGAACCTGGCCACGGGAAGCGGCTGCGCCTCCAGGTCGACCACGTTGATCGCGCTGGCGTTGAGCGCAGCCTGCACGGCCCGCTTCAGCGTCCGCGCGGCCCGCGACGCGTCGCGCGAGGTCGTGACGGTGGACCCCTTGCGCAGCGTCGTGGCATACGCGCTGACCAGGCGCACCGCAAGCTCGGGCGTGACCTCCACGTTGATCAGACCAGACACGCCCCGCGGCCCGAACAGGGTGCGCTGCCCGCGCGACTCCCAGATCACGCTGTTGTTCACGACCGCGCCGGCCTCGATGGTCTTGAACGGGTAGACCTTGACCTTGGCCGACAGGTACGCCTCGGGCTCGATGACGCACTCGTCCCCGACGATCGCGCCCTCCTCGATCCTGGCCAGCCGCATGACGTCGGTGTTCTTGCCGATCACGCAGCCGCGCAGGGTGACGCCCTGGCCGACGTAGACGTTGTTGTGCACTACGGCGCGGTGCAGGAAGGCGCCCTCCTTGACCACCACGTTGCTGCCGACCACGGTGTACTCGCGCAGGTGCGCGCCGGCCTCGACCTTGGCGTAGTCCCCGATGCACAGCGGGCCGGTGAGCACCGCGTCCACGTCGACCTCCGCGCCCTCGGCGACCCAGACGCCGGGCGATACCTCGAACCCGGCGATGTCGGTCTGCACCCGTCGGGCCAGCACGTCGGCCTGGGCCTTCAGGTAGCTCTCGTGGGTGCCGACGTCTTCCCAGTATCCGTCCGAGATGTAGCCGTACAGCGGCGCACCGCGCTTGAGCAGGTTCGGGAAGACGTCGCCCGACCAGTCGGCCATCTCCCCCGGCGGGACCTCCGCGAGCACCTCGGGATCCATGACGTAAAGACCGGTGTTGACCGTGTCCGAGAACACCTGGCCCCAGGTCGGCTTCTCGAGGAACCGCTGGATGCGGCCGTCGTCGTCGGTGATCACGATGCCGAACTCAAGCGGGTTGGGCATCCGGGCCAGGCCGACGGTGACGAGCGCGCCCTTTTCCTTGTGGAACTTCACCATCGCGGTCAGGTCCATGTCGGTCAGCGCGTCGCCGGAGATGACGAGGAACGGCTCGTCGCGCAGCGCGTCCTCGGCGTTCCTGACGCTGCCCGCGGTGCCGAGCGGCATCTCCTCGGTGGCGTAGTGCAGGCTCATCCCGAACTCCTCGCCGTCACCGAAGTAGTTCCGGACGAGCGCGGCGAGGAACTGGACGGTCACCACCGTCTCTTCGAACCCGTGCCGCTTGAGCAGCCGCAGCACGTGCTCCATGATCGGCCGGTTGGCCACAGGGAGCATGGGCTTGGGCTGGTTAGCGGTCATCGGCCGCAGCCGTGTCCCTTCTCCACCTGCCATGACGACGGCCTTCAATGGTGTCGCTGCTCCTTCCCGGGTCCTGCCCCTTTTGGTTAGGTATGTACCCCGCCGCTCACGGCCAAGCTTCTCGCCTGGGTGAGGTACAGCGTCGCGGCCCACCAGTAAAGAACCGTCCCCCAGATCGCGAAGGCCCACCCTATGATCCGGGCCACTGTCCCGCCCCAGCCCGGGTGATCGCCGAGGAACAGCAGCGGGAAGGCGTAGAGCAGGCACAACGTGGCGGCCTTCCCGACCAGGCTGACCTGCAGGGTACCCAGGCCGGTCCGGCGCTTCAGCGCCGCCAGCGCCCCGCCCACCAACAGCTCGCGCACGGCCAGGACGCCGACCAGCCACCACGGGATGATGTTCCGCACCGCGAGCGCGACGATGGTCGCCGCGATGTACAGCCGGTCGGCGGCCGGGTCGAGCACCTGGCCCAGCCGGCTGCCCTGGTTGAGCGCACGGGCGATCTTGCCGTCTAGCCAGTCCGAGGCGCCCGCGACAACGAGCAGCCCGACCGCCCAGTAATCGCCGGTGGCGGTGCGGAGCCCGAGCACCAGCCACAGGAAGACCGGGACCCCGGCCAGCCGGACCAGGCTGATCCCGTTCGGGATCGTCAGGACACGGTCCACGGACCCAGTATCCTCACGTAAGTGACAATGGCGGATACGGGGGCGCCTCCGCGGTCAAAGGCACAGCCTGCCCCTTCACTGAACATGCCCGCGTGGCGGGAGCCTGCCTCTCGGGTGCTGGCCGAAGCCGGCCAGCGCCGCGCGTTCGCGGTCATCAGCCACCCGGACGCGGGCAAGTCCACCCTGACCGAGGCCCTGGCCCTGCACGCGTCGGCGATCACCCGGGCAGGCGCGGTGCACGGCAAGACCGGCCGGCGCGGCGTGACCTCGGACTGGATGGCGATGGAACGCGCCCGCGGCATCTCGATCACGTCCGCGGCGCTGCGCTTCGACTACAGGGACATGGTGCTGAACCTGCTCGACACCCCGGGTCACGCGGATTTCTCCGAGGACACCTACCGGGTCCTTTCCGCGGTCGACGGCGCGATCATGTTGCTCGACTCGGCCAAGGGACTCGAGCCGCAGACGCTGAAGCTGTTCGACGTGTGCCGGAGCCGAGCCGTCCCGGTGATCACGTTCGTGAACAAGTGGGACCGGCCGGGCCGCGAGCCGCTTGAGCTGCTTGACGAGATCGAGCAGCGAATCGGGCTCCGCCCCGCCCCGGTGAACTGGCCGGTCGGAGTGGCCGGCGACTTCCGCGGGCTGATCGAGCGGGGCACCGGCGAGTACACGACGTTCGCCCGTACCCCCGGCGGGGCCGGGCGCGCGCTGGAGACCCGGCTCGACGCGGCGGCCGCCTCCGCGCGCGACGGCCGGGCCTACGCCGTGGCGCAGGAGGAACTCGCGCTGCTCGACGAGATCTACGGGCCCGGTATCGACATGGCCTCATTCGTGGCCGGGGCGTCGAGCCCGGTGCTGTTCGGCGCCGCGCTGCCGAACTTCGGCGTCCGCCGCCTGCTCGACGCGGTAACCGAACTCGCCCCGGCGCCTGCCGCCCGAGAGGACGTCAAGGGCGAGCCGCGCCCGGTGGACGCGCCGTTCTCTGGCCTGGTGTTCAAGGTGCAGGCGAACATGGACCCGGCGCACCGCGACCGGATGGCGTTCGTGCGGGTCTGCTCGGGCCGGTTCGAGCGCGGGATGGTGCTCACCCACGCCGCCACCGGGCGCCCGTTCGCCACCAAGTACGCGCAGTCGATGTTCGGCCAGGACCGGGAGACCGTCGAGGAGGCCTTCCCCGGCGACGTGATCGGCCTGGTCAACGCGACCGCGCTGCGCCCCGGCGACACCCTGTACGCGGGCGACGGCGCGGTCGAGTTCCCGCCCATCCCGAGCTTCGCGCCCGAGCACTTCGCGGTGGTGCGCGGCCGGGATGCGGGCAAGGCCAAGCAGTTCCGGCGCGGGATCGACCAGCTCGACACCGAGGGCGTGATCCAGGTCCTTTCCTCCGACCGGCGCGGCGACCAGGCCCCGGTGCTGGCCGCGGTCGGCCCGCTGCAGTTCGACGTGGTGCTGCACCGGCTCGAGCACGAGTTCGGCGCCCGCGCCGAACTCGACCACCTGGATTACACGCTGGCCAGGCGAACCGACGCCGACGGCGCCAGGGCGCTGGCCGGGCAGCGCGCCACCGAGGTGCTGACCCGCCGCCACGATGGCGCGCTGCTCGCGCTGTTCAGCGACAAGTGGCGGCTGGGCCAGGTGCAGCGGGAGCACCCCGACCTCCTGCTCGAGCCGCTGATCGCCGGCGAAGGCTGATCGCGGGCGCACGAAAACCTCTATTCAGAACGGTCCGTGGTGCGCGCTACCCCAGCCGGCTTGAGTCGATCTGGTCGAGGTCGCCGTTGAAGCCGCCGATGCCGTTGGTGACCCCGCCGCCGCCTGACCACTGCCACATGAGCGCGTGGCTGCTCGAGCTGGTCTGGCCGCCGAAGAACTGCGCGCACGGTCCGGACCCTTGGTTCAGGCACCAGCCATTCGGGTACGCGCCGGTGTAGTTGGTGGTCTCCGGCTCGTAGGTCCACTCGTAGGTGTTGGGAATGAGCGAGTCGGTCCCGGTGCCGAAGATCGAGGTCCAGACGCTCGCGGTGGAGTAGACGCCCACCTGGTATGAGGAGTGGGCGGTGACGTAGTTGGCGAACCCGTTGAAGTCGGCCCGGTGCAGGGACGTTGGCACGTAGGACTGCTCGACCACTCCGCTGCACGGCGAGGTGTACACGCTGTTCCAGCCGTTGTCAGGGGCGGGCGTGAGCCCGGGCAGTTCGACGTCCATCCAGACGACCTTGTAGTCGAAGTAGCCGTTGGCGATGTCGGACAGCGCGCGGGCCGCCTGCGCCGCGCCCCACGCGGAGGCCTCGGCGGTGGTCCCGTTGTAGTGAGGGTCGACGCCGGGACCGCCCATGAACCAGTAGACGCCGGATCCGACGCCCAGGCCGTAGGTGACGTAGTTGGTGTGGGCCTGCGCGTTGTTGGTGGGTGAGAAGGCCAGGAAGTGTTCCCCGCCGCTGCAGCCGAGCCACCACGCCCAGTTCCCGGTCATCCCGATGTAGCCGCCGTAGGCTCCGCCCAGGTATGGCATGCTGTACGGCGCGTTGCCTGGCACCGTGACCGGGAGGCTGTCGGTCCCCCACCAGAACCCGGCTGGCCCGTCCCCGTCGGCCGCGGCCGAAGCCGCGCCGCCGCTCGTCAGCACGATGGCCACGCACGCCACCAGGGCCAGCAATGTCCGCTTCATGTCACATCCCTGTCATCTGTCGTTATCCGCCTCACTAACCGTATGACGGCCCAGCCTCGCTCCCGGTTGGCAGGGAGGCGGAGAAACTCCAGGTCACGCCCGGCGGGGCACGGGCAGGCCGAGGCCGGGCAGCGCGCAGGGATCGTGCAGGACGGCGTCGCCGAGTTCGTTGACCCGGACGGCGATTAGGCCGTCATAGCGGGACAGGCAGGCGATCTGGTCGCCGCCCCACAGGGTGCGGTAGTCGTCGCGCGCGCCCCGCGGGTCGGTGTAGGCCACGTCGATCAGGCCGAGGGTGGCGGCGTACTCGAGCAGCACGCACAGCGCGTACCTGCCCTCGACGAGGTCCCAGGCCCGCGGGCCGGCGTGGCCGAGGGATCCGTGGTACGGGTCGGCCAGGTACAGCTGCCATAGCGCCCGCAGGTTCCTGGCCGCCACCAGCGGCGGCCGCTGGGTCCGCAGGATGGCGAGCAGCTTGCTCACGCCGGTCCAGGAACCTGGCTCCAGGGCGGCCAGGCCGACAGCCACCGCGGCACGCCTGGTGACGGCCGAGGTCAGCGTGCCGGGCCTGCGCTGCCCCTTGACGGCCTCGATCCTGGCCATCTCGTCGGTCGACACCCCGCCGAGCCACCGGGTCCACAGCGCACCGAGCGCCTCGTAGCAGGGCCCCTCCAGCGTCGCGCGGCCTCGCTGGGACAGCTCGAGCCGGGTGCCTGCCTGCCGGGCGAGCCCGCCCGCGCGGATCAGCAGCGGCCACGCGAACGCCGCGATGGGCTCCCCCGCGTCGTAATAGTCCCCCGCGACCAGGACGTCCTCGACCAGCCTGACCGTGGCGGCGGACGGCCGCCTGGTCGTCGCGCTGCACCGCACCTGGCCGTCGGCGGCCAGTTCCAGGACGGCGACGAGGTTGGACAGCGCGTCCGGCGCGGTGCACCGGATGTGGACCGCGCGATCGGGCCTGACGTGGGCATGCGCCGCCCGTTCCCCGGCGCTGGCTACGTCCTCGGCCACCAAGCCACCGTAACTCCCCGGCGGCGCGTAGCGGGGCAGCCCCGCCGGTGTGCCACCGTACCGCTATGCGGGTAACGGGCGTGGACGCGGCCCGGCGCGGCTGGGTCGCCGTGTCGCTGGAGGCCGTGCCGCTAGAGGGCGTCTCCCTGGCGGCTGTCTCCCTGGCGGCTGTCTGCCTGGACGGTGTCTCGCCGGCGGGTGCGCCCGCCGTCACGGTGCGGACCGCGGCGTCCCTGGCCGCGCTGCTCGGACCGTGCCTGGACGCTGCGGACGCGGGGACATTGTCGGACGGCCCGATCGTCGGGATCGACATGCCGCTCGGGCTGCTTGAGGCCGGCTGGCGTGAGGCGGACCGGGCGGCTCGCGGCCTGCTCGGGCCGCGGCGCAGCTCGGTCTTCGCGATCCCGCCCCGGGCGGTCTGGGCCGAGGCCAGCTACGCGGCCGCGAACCAGCGCTGCAGGGAACTGACCGGCCAGGGCTTCAGCGTGCAGGCCTGGGGCCTGCGGCCCAAGCTGCTCGAGGCCAACACTTACCGCGAGACGTGCGGGCATCCGCTGTACGAGGTGCACCCGGAACTGGCGTTCGGCGCCATGGCGGGCGCTCCGCTCGCGGCCAGCAAGCACGCCGGTCCCGGACGTGACCTCCGTCGCGCCCTGCTGGCCCGCGCGGGCATCGCGCTCCCGGCAGGCATCCCGGCGACCCTGGAAGGCGACGTCCTTGACGCGGCCGCCGTGGCCTGGAGCGCACGCAGGATCGCCGCCGGCCTGGCGGTCACCATCCCGGCCTCGCCGCAGCACGACCGCCACGGCCGCGAGATCGCGATCCGCTACTGATCTACAACCAGCCCGTGGCCAGGCGCTTCCGCCACGCTCGGTCTCACGGCCGGCGCGCCGACTGCATGCGGTGAGCCAGCCGTCCGCCATTAGCTTCGATCCCGGTCCGCTCGCTGAACTGGAGCAGCAATAAGCCGGCCTGCCGGTAGCGGCCGGGGGCCGGCGGGACGGTTTTCGCTTCGATTATGTCGCTGTCGCGCGCGGTCCTGTCGACCGCGCCGCTGCGCTGCAGCCGGTAGTACAGGCCGCGGTCGCGGCGTATGTCGTGATAGGCCAGGTCGGCCTTGGCCACCTGCGGCGCAGAAAGGGGCAGCTCATTGCTTGCCCGGTACTGCTCGATGAGCTGGTATTTGATCACCCAGTCGATCTGCCGCGCGATGGCGTCGAGGTTGCCTGTCCCGATCGCGTCAAGCGCCCGCTCCCACATTTCCAGCACGCGCCCGCCGACCGCGTCGGCGCCGTGCCTGTCGGTGAAGTCCTTCGCCTTGGCCAGGTACTCGTGCTGGATGTCAAGCGCGCTCATCTCGCGGCCGCGGGCCAGCCGTACCCGGCTTCGCCCCGTGATGTCGCGGCCGACCTCGCCGAGGGCCCGGACCGGGTTGTCCAGGGTCAGGTCAGGCATCACGATGCCCGCCTCGGTCATCCGCAGCACCAGGTCGGTGGCGCCGACCTTGAGCAGCGTGGTGGTCTCGCTCATGGCGGAGTCGCCGACCATCAGGCGCAGCCGCCGTGACCCCGTGGCGGCGGCGCGCGGCTCGTCGCGGCTGTTGATGAGCGGCCTGGACCGGGTGGCCGCGGACGATGGGCCGTTCCCGATGCACTGGGCCTGCTGGCTGAGGCAGTACACGGCGCCGCGCGGCGTCTGCGCCACCGTGCCCGCGCCGCAGATGAGCTGCCTGGTGACAAGGAACGGGATCAGGATGTCGGCCAGCCGGCCGAACCGGCCACGCTGACCGACCAGGTAGTTCTCCTGGCCGCCTGATGAGCCGGCGGCCGGGTCGGCGCCGTGCTTGAACACGTGGATGTCGCCGGCGATGCCCTCGTCGCGCAGCCGCCGGCCGGCGTCGGCGAGCAGCCCTTCCAAGATCCGCTCGCCCGCCTTGTCGCGCACGATGAGGTCAAGCACGCTGTCGCACTCGGGCGTCGCGTACTGCGGGCGGCCGGCCACGGCCAGGTACAGCCGCCCCCCGTTCCTGAGCAGCACGCTGCTGGCCAGGCCACCGGACACCACGGGACCGAACAGGCGGCGCCCCGCTTCCTCCGCAGGCAGCCGGTGCTCGCCGACGATGCTGTACTCGCTGGTGAGCCCGAAGGCGCGCTTGTCCACTGAGCGTCAGCCGATGAGCGGCAGGCGGTTGTCGTCGGCGGGGGCACGGCCCGAGGCCGCCAGGATCCACTCGAGATCGTCCGCCAGCCAGGCTGGCCTGCTGCCGGTCGTGCGCCGGCCCAGCAGGTCGTCGAGGATCGCGGCGGTCACCGCGATGCCGTCGGCGGTCGCGAAGTACGCCGTGCCCAGCGCCTGGGCCAGGTCGATGCCGTGCACCACGGCCTCGACGACACGGCTCGCGACGAACTCATCGACCCGCATCGGCGCGAAGTAACCCGGCCCGACCAGGCTGGGCGGGACGGCACGCGCCTCGGCGATGGTCTTGGCGAAGGTCTCGGCCAGCACTCCGGGCATGTCGGCGGGCATCTTTCCCTCGACCATCGTGTAGGCGTAGCCGTACACCACCGGAGCGGTCTCCGACCGCGGGTTGATGAAGAAGCTGGTCCGGTCGCGGGCCGGCTGCGCATCCTCGTGGCCGGCGATCAGCATCCGGGTCAGCCCGATGGCGATGTCGAAATGGCCGGCCAGTTCGAACACGGTCCACTTGGGCAGGCCGGGATCGACCGGCACCAGCAGCGTCGACCGTCGCCATTGCTCTGGTTCCAGGCCCCCGAACGCCTCCGCCACCGCGGCCAGTTCCGCCTCCAGGATGGCGATCACGGACTCATACGACGCCATCGCTGACCTCCCGCGCACGAGGCGGATCGGCTGATCACCGTGTTCAGCAAGAAGCCTAGCCAGACGCCGCAACCGCGGAACGGGCAGGTGCGTCAGAGGATCATGAACCAGCTGCGAACCTTCGCCTGCCTGCTGGGCGCGCTGCTGCTGACCGGGTGCACGGCGGCGACCGCGGCCGACCACGCCACCGGTCACTCGACCCGGGCGACGGGTGAGGTGACCGGCCGGCTGCTTATCGAGGGCGGCCCGATCAGCCGGGGCGGGAAGCAGCCGGGTGAGCGGCCGATCCGGGGGACGGTCACCTTCACCGCCTCCGGGCTCCGCCCGGTTTCGGTGAACGCCGGGACCTCTGGCAAGTTCTCGGTCTGGCTGCTGCCCGCCCGCTACCGGGTGACCGGCCGTTCCCCCGACATCCTCACCGTCACCAAGTCGGGCAAGGACGAGGAACTGCCCTGCTCACAGCCGCTGTCCGTGAACGTCACCGCCCGCCATACCGTGACGATCGCAGTCGTCTGCATCGTGCCCTGAAGCGGCAGGGACAAGCGGCCGGGACAACCGGCCGGGACAAGCAGCCGGGACGGCTGGTAGATCAGGACGGGCCGACCCCGGCCAGGGTTTCGGCCAGGTCGGCCAGGCCGATCGGGCCGAGGCTCAGCGCGGCGGTGTGCCAGCGTTTCAGGTCGAATCCCGGCCGGC
>Ga0187783_10001073_pt1 | contig 20250 bp, 19 predicted proteins | sample 1015_SJ02_MP02_2_FD_132471 | JGI IMG/M metagenome (GOLD analysis project Ga0187783, IMG submission 132471) | Tropical peat soil microbial communities from peatlands in Department of Meta, Colombia - 1015_SJ02_MP02_20_MG | ecosystem: Environmental > Terrestrial > Soil > Wetlands > Peat | place...
GCAGCGCTGGCATACCCGCTTGGCCTCGTCGATCTGGAGCAGCGCGGGCCCGGTGTTCCCGATGGGGAAGAACAGCTCGGGATCCACGTCACGGCAGGCGGCATGGTGACGCCAGTCCATGAGTCCACTCCTCCTTCGCCCGGCCCGGCTCCATGGGGGCCCGAGCTACTCGGCCTAGCTTGTGAACGATTTCACGAGCTAGGCACTATGTCTACTACGTACGATTCGGATCTTGGCAATGGTCTGAATCAGTGCTGCTGTGCCTACCCTGCGTCCCGGTAGTTATCCGGGTCCGCTGAGATTTAACCTGGTGGCGCGGTGGCAACTGACCGAGTGAGCTAGCCGGCTTCCACCGCCCGGGCTCGCGCCCGCCGCTCCCTCGTTTCCCCTGCCCGGCCGTCGCCGCGCTAGCGTCGTCAGCCCGGCACGGCGCGCGCTGGCGCACCGTTCACCAGGAGCGTTACAACCTTCTCAAGATCGGCTATCAACCGCAAGAGTCTTCGGCAAAGGTTCGTAAGGATTTCGGTGTCGGATCAGTCACATGCCTGGCATGAGCCCGGTGCCCGGCGTGCTCCGCCGCGCCCGGATGGCGGCCGTTAGCGGTTATTGGCGCGCCTAACCCTATGACCTTGAGCGCGCCGGGTACAGATCGGAAGCTGACCTGCTCGGTCTCGCCCATGTATTCGCCGTCGAGCTGGAACGCCATGGGGCGAACTGCCTGCAGCACCAGGCCTGGCAGATCATGGCCGGATACCAACGCCCGGCCGTGCGGCGGCTCGTCTCGCTCTGTCAGCATCTGCTGCAGCGCGCGCAGCGTCGCGACCGTTCCGAGGCTGCGGAATCCCAGCAGATCGAGGCCGGTGTCGAAACTGGCCCTCGGGCTGGCGTGCACCGGTCTGCGGCCCAGGTAGGTCCACGGCGCCGAGTTCGACACGATGCACAGGAACAGCGCCTCCTGGCAGAGGCCGGCTGGCTCGGTGATCGTGATCGCGGGTCGATGCCGGTCGGTCACCCGGTAGTACTGCCGCAGCGCCGTGCGGGCGAACAGCGTCGGCGTCAGCGCGCGGCCGTGCGCTCGCATGCCGTCGACGGCCCGCACGACCTCCGCGTCCAGACCCAGGCCCGCGTTGAAGGTGAAGTAGCGACCGTTTGCGCAGCCGAGCCCGATGAGCCGCTCCCGGCCGGCCGCGAGATCCGCGATCAGCCGGGCGGTGGCATCGACCAAGTCGTCGGGCAGGGCCAGGGACCGGATAAACACATTGGCGTTCCCGCCGGGCAGCGGGGCCAGGGCGGGCAGGTCAGCAGCTTCGGCGCGCGGCGCCCGCCCGGTTTCCTGGCTCACCGCCGCCCGCCCGTCTGGGCTGTCCGCGCCGCCGAGCAGCCCGTTCACGACCTCGTTCACCGTGCCGTCGCCACCGAGCGTGATGACCAGCCCGAACCTCTCGGCCGCGGCGGTCGCGGCGAGCCTGGTGGCGTCGCCCCGGTAACGTGTCTGCACGACCTCGAGGTCGACAGCAGACTTCAGTGCTCGGACGATGACGTCCCTGCGGCCGCTGGTGGTGGAGGTGGCGTGTGGGTTCACGATCAAGAGCGCGCGCACGGGCCCAGGCTAGCCAGCCAACCTCCCGGCCGTCATCGGTAGCCCAGCGGCCCGATGGCCGGGCCGCGACGGCTGAGCAGGCCCCGGCAGAGCCACGCCGGCTCCCGCGCACGGTGCTGGCCGCCGCCCTCGTGCAGGCCATCGAGGCCGCGGGTGTCCTGTTCGCGGCCATCCTCGCCGGGATCGAGACCGCGTCCGGCCACGCTTACCAGACCGCCAGCGGCGTCGCCATCACGCTGATCGGGCTCGGAATGGCGATCCTGCTGGCCGTGGTGGCCCGCGGCCTGCGTCGCGCCCGGCGCTGGACGCGAACCCCGGCGGTGCTGACGCAGCTGTTCCTCGGCATCGTGGCCGTGTACCTGCTGCAGTCAGGCCGGCTCGACTGGGGCATTCCGGCCATCGTGCTGGCGGTCGCCGGCATCGCGGCACTGCTCGCGCCCGCCAGCCTCGCGCTGCTGACGCCCGGCCGCGTCGAGAAGAGCTAGGCAGCGTCGCGCTCTCGCGGCGGCGCGCCGCAGGCTAGTCGTCGCTCGTCAGGCCGTCCCGAAGCTGCGCGAGCGTCCTGGCCAGCAGCCGTGACACGTGCATCTGGGAGATGCCCAGCTCGGTAGCGATCTGGGACTGGGTCATGTTGCCGAAGAACCGCAGCAGCAGGATGCGCTTCTCTCGCGGCGGGAGCTGCTCGAGCAGTGGCTTGAGCGACTCCCGGTACTCCACGCCCTCGAGCGCGTCGTCGACCATGCCAAGCGACTCCGAGACGGCCGGCGCATCCTCGTCGCCGGAGTCCGGGGCGTCGAGCGAGACGGTGGAGTAGGCGTTCGCCGACTCCAGTCCTTCCAGCACCTCCTCCTCGCTCATCTGCAGGTGCCCGGCCAACTCGGCGACCGTCGGCGCCCGGCCGAGGTTCTGGGCCAGCTCGCTGATGGCCTTCGCCAGCGCCAGCTTGAGTTCCTGCAGCCGGCGAGGCACCCGCACGGCCCAGCCCTTGTCGCGGAAGTGACGCTTGATCTCGCCGACGATCGTCGGGGTCGCGTACGTGGAGAACTCAACGCCCCGGTCGAGGTCGAACCTGTCGATGGACTTGATCAGGCCGATCGTGGCCACCTGGGTGAGGTCATCCAGCCACTCGCCGCGGTTGCGGAACCTGCGAGCCAGGTACTCGACCAGCGGCAGGTGCAGCTCGACCAGCTCGCTGCGGATCCGCAGCCGGTCGGGGTCGTCCGGCGGCAGCCTCGACAGCTGCTCGAACAGGTCCCGCGCCCGGTTCCGCTCCCGCGGCCCGTGCTGCATCCGCGGCGGTGGCTCGGCGAGGTCCCCGGCGTCGGCGAGGTCGTCCGCCCCGGCCAGCTCGCCCCCGCCCGGCTCGGCCAGGTCGCCCGGCTCTGCCAGGTCATCGGCTTCGGCTAGGTCCAGTACCGCCGGCAGCGCGCTGTCGGCGTCATCAGCGCCGGGTCGCCCCCTGGCCGGTGCTGCTGACATGATCTTCGACTCCTCGGTCAAGCCGACCTCGGTCTCTATTTCCCCCGTCACACCAGCCCCGAATTCGGGCGGCTCTTGCGCATGACCACGGCCAGCCGGTCGGCGGGCCCGACCTGAGCCTGCACCGACCCGGCCAGCGCCGACAGCACGGTCCAGGCGAACGTATCGGCCGCCGGGGGCCGCGGGCTGAGGCTCTGCACGGACACGGTGATCGTCATGTCGTCGGCGCTCAGCGCGAACGTGCACTCCAGGCTGCTGCCCGGCACGGCCTGGCTGAGCAGCATGGCGCACGCCTCATCGACGGCGATGCGCATGTCCTCGATGTCGTCCAGGGTGAAGTCGAGCCGGGCCGCAAGACCGGCGGTCGCTGTCCGCAGCACGGATAGGTATGCACCATCTGCAGGCATTCGCACCGTTACCGTATCCGCCTCCGGACCCGGCGCGGGAGCGGTGACGAGCGGGCTTACGGACGGGGCTGCCGAGGAGGCCGAGGCGGTGGCGCCGGACGGCTGCAGCCTCCCGGCCGCTGGCGTGCTCACCGGCGCGGCTTCGGCTCCCGGCGAGCTCGCAGGCGCGGGCCTCGCGATGGCGGACGTGGTGGTTTCCTCCGTCACTACTGTGTCCTTCCGAAGCAGCCGCGTCGTCACGTTCAGGACCTTCACTAGCAACTTACAGTGACCGTCCGACTGCTCTAGCGCCGGCCGGCCGCCGCCTTCGGGGAGCTGGGGGCCGCTGCCCGGGCCCGCGCCGAGAACGGCGGGCCGCGCACGGCCCGCCGGTTCTGCAGCGCTCGCTCTGGGCCGTCAGCCTTGCTTGGTCTCCCAGAAAATCTTGCTGATCTCCTCGATCTTCGCGAGCAGCTCGTCGGCCGTGGCGACGCTCGTGCTGCCCTTCGTGCCGGCCGCGCCCGCCAGCTTCGTGGCGTCGTTGAAGAGCTGGTTCAGCTGCGGGTACTTCTCGAAGTGCGGCGGCTTGAAGTAGTCGGTCCACAGCACCCACAGATGGTGCTTGACCAGCTCCGATCGCTCCTCCTTGATAATGAGGCAGCGGGTCCGGAACTCAGGGTCGGTGTTGTCCTGGTACTTCTGGCTGATGGCCTTGACGGACTCGGCCTCGATACGCGCCTGCGCGGGGTCGTAGACGCCGCACGGGAGGTCACAGTGCGCGTGCACGGTAACCTTCGGCGCGAGGAGACGTACGAGCAGCCTCATGGATCGCCTCTCTCAACTCAGGTCGGTGGCTTGGATCCGACAGTACAACGCCGGTCGCTTCTGCCCGGGCGGGAGGGATGCATGCGCTGGCCGCTCTGGCGGGTCGCCGTGGTAGAGCGCTCGATGGAGCCGGCGCTACGGCCCGGCGACTGGCTGCTCGCCTGGCGCGGGCTGCGGGCCGGGCGGCCCCCGCGGATCAAGCCCGGCCAGCTCGTGATCGCGGGGCAGCCCGGCGAGCGGGACCTGCTGCTGGTGAAGCGCGCCGAGCGGCAACTGCCCGGTGGCTGGTGGCTTGCCTCCGACAATCCGGGCGCGGGTGCCATCGACAGCCGGTCGTTCGGGCCCGTTCCCCCCGGTCTTATTCACGCGCGCGTGCTGCTGCGGTACTGGCCGCACCGTCGGTCCTGACAGCAGCTGGCCTCGCCCCCTGCCGGGGGCGAGGCCAGCGTGCGCGTGCTTCGCAAGCCGTCAGGCGGCTTCCGCCCTGGCCGCCTCCTGCTCGCCCTGCTGCCGGCTGACCAGAGCGAGGTGCTCCTCGCGGGGCAGCCGGACCGCCTGCGCCCAGAAGTAGATGATCAGCGCGAGGACGGCGACGATGCCGATGTCCCACCAGAACGGGATCCGCTCGGTGGCGCTGCAGCTCGCGCCGGGCCCGGCGGGCCCGCTGCTGCAGTAGCGGCCCATCCAGGAGATGATGCCCATGGCGATCAGGTACACCGGCAGCCACTGAGCGGACTTCCAGTCCAGCGGCGGCCGCTTCTTGTCGAACGCCATCCACGTGCCGATGAGCACGTAGCCGATGACGATGGCGATGCCCAGCTTCCAGATCGTGTCGAAGCCCGACCAGTAGATGATCTCGCTGCAGAAGATGAACGCCACCGGGGCGAGCCACACGGCGCCCGGCAGCCGGTACGGCCGGGTGGCCTCCGGCACCTGCTTGCGGAACGCGGACAGGGACAGCGGCGCGCCCGCGTACATCAGCACCGAGGCGGAGGTGACGAGGCCGACCAGCGACTTCCAGCTCGGGAACGGCAGCAGGAAGACCAGGCCGAATGCGAACGAGCAGATCAGGCTGAACCACGGGATGCCGCGGCGGTCGGTCCAGGCGAAGATCGGCGGGTAGTACCGGTTCCTGGCCAGGCCGTAGCCGATCCGGGAGGTCGACGTCTGGTAGATCAGACCAGTTCCGGCCGGCGAGATGACTGCGTCGATGCGGAGGATCAGCGCCAGCCAGCCCAGCGCCGCAGCACCGGCGACGAACGCGAACGGCCCGGACGCGAGCCCGGTGTTGGTGCCCAGGCCAGCCCAGCCCTTGGCGAGCGCGCTCGGCTGGAGGGCGCCGATGAACACCACCTGGAGCATGATGTAGATGACCGTGCCGATGGCGATGGCGCCGATGATGGCCCGCGGCAGGTTGCGCTGCGGGTTCTTGATCTCGGCCGCCAGCTGGTCCGCCTGCTCGAAGCCGAGGTAGGCAAACACGATGCCCGACGCCGGGATCGCGCTGAACACGCTCTTGATGCCGAACGGCATGAAGCCGCCGGCCGCGCCGAAGTTGCTGGGGTGGAACTTGAACAGCAGCACGATGATGGCGAGAACCGGGATCGCGACCTTCCACCAGGTGATCCCGGAGTTCACATAGTTGAACAGCCGCATCGCCAGGAAGTTGATGATCGTGAACAGGGCCATCAGGACGATGGTCATCACGAAGCCCAGGCCGGTCGTGACGCCTGTCGTGGTGTTGTAGACGCTGCTCCACCAGTGCGACGCGTACTGCATAACCGCGAAGCACTCGATCGGCGCCACGCAGATTGCCTGGAGCCAGGAGAAGAAGCCGAACGAGATGCCCGCGACGCTCCCGAACGCGAAGTGCGGGAACCGCGCCGTGCCGCCGGAGATCGGATACAGCCCGCCCAGCTCGGCGTGCACCAGCGCGATGACGATGACGATGATCCCGGCGATGATCCAGGCCAGCAGCGCCGCCGTGCCAACAGCTGTCGCGGCATACCAGGAGCCAAACAGCCAGCCGGAGCCGATGATCGACGTCTCGGACGCCCACATGCCGCCGATGAGCCCCATCTCCCGCTTGAGGCCGACATCGGTGAGCTGGGTCGAAGTAGAGACAGACTCAGCTGTCATGTTTCGAACCTTCTTTCCGGTCCGCATACGTTGGGCGTAGGCCCTTGAGTAGGGCTCATCGTAATGATCGACTAGGTCGGTGACTAGCAATCGGTTGGCGTCATTTCGGTAACGCGAGATACCAGTGTGTCGTCGGCGGCACGTAGGTTAGCCCCTATCTGGGGCATAAGTACAACTGAGGACAGGTTGTCCTGGTTTTGCTCGGCAGCCACGGCGCTCTCGGTATGGAATGAGCAAAGAGAACGCAATGTCTGCGCCATGCCCGCTCCTGTCCGCTGTTACGCGGCTACCCGGCGTGGCTCAGCGCGGTGGACTGCCCTTAGTGAGCACAATTCGTGGCAGGACGGGGCTCGCGGCGGGATGACATGCTTCGCGACGCGATGATGTGGTTCGTGATCGGGAGGTTCGCGGGGAGTTAGCTCGCGGCGGAGGCGGCGCGGCCGGGACCTTCCTTCGCCTCTCCGGCCGGCGACTGCGGCCCCAGCCCGGCCGGCTCCCTGCGCAGGGTGCTCACGTTGCCGCGCGCTGCCGCGTGCTCCGCGCAGTACCGCCGGGACTTGCCGGGACTGGCGTCGATGAACACCTGCGGGCAGGACGCGATCGCGCAGACGCCCAGCCTGCTGACACCGAGCCCGGACACGGTCAGCGCGACTCCGATGATCGCGCCGGCCGCGAACCGGTCGCCCACCGAGCCCTGCGAGGCGAGGTGCACGTGCCACCGGGCCTGGTCGTGGTCGGTCATCTCCGGGTGGATGGGGAACTGGACGAGCAGCGCGTTGAGCCTTGCCATCGCGTCCTGATCGTCACCCCTGGCCGCCGCGTCGAAGATCGCGGTGAACTCGGCGCGGACGTGCCTGAGCACGTCAAGATCGCGCCGGGTGACCGGCCCTGCCAGGCAGTCACCGAGGGCGCCGGCGCACTCGACTGGCGAGCCCAGCGGATCGGGCTCGCCTGGTGCGTGGGCAGCGGTGTTGGCGAGACGGACCGCCAAGGCCGCGTACGACGAGAGATTCACAACGGTCCTTACCCTGCCTTGGAAACCAGGAGGCCGCTTCCCCGCATCGAGTATGGCACACCCGATGCCGGCCCCGCGGCGTCCTTTTTCACCTGGCCGGTGCCGATAACAACCAGTGCCGCCTGGTCCGGACGGACCACGGCCCGATCCGCGGGGCGGCGCTGTGCGCGATCGCCCGAGCGTGCCTCCGGCGGGTGATCGCTGCCGCGCCCGGCCAGGCCGGAGCGGGCACCTGAACCGGACCCGGTGCCTCGATGGCGCTAGGGTCCAGGCATGTTCGCAGTCACTGCGGCGCGCGTCGACGCCGAGAATCCGATCGCGGGACTGGACCTCGGCGAGCACGCCGAGCCGGCGGTGCCGGATGGCTGGACCACCGTCACCGTTCGCGCGGCCTCGCTCAACCACCATGACGTCTGGTCGCTGCGCGGCGTCGGGCTGCCGGCCGATCGGCTGCCCATGATCCTCGGCTGCGACGCCGCCGGCATCGACGCCGAGGGCAACGACGTGGTGGTGCACGCGGTGATCGGCGACCCGACCGCGGTCGGCGGTGACGAGACCCTGGATCCAGCCCGGTCGCTGCTGTCGGAGCGGTACGACGGCACGTTCGCCGAGCGGCTGGCCGTGCCGCGTCGCAACCTCGTGCCGAAGCCGGCCGCGCTGTCCTTCGAGGAGGCGGCCTGCCTGCCGACCGCGTACCTCACCGCGTTCCGGATGCTGTTCGACCGGGCGCCGATCGGTCCCGGCGCCACCGTGCTGGTGCAGGGCGCCGGCGGCGGAGTCGCGACCGCGCTGATCCTGCTCGGCCACGCGGCCGGCTATCGGATGTGGGTGACGAGCCGTAGCGAGGACAAGCGCGCGCACGCGCTGCGACTCGGGGCCGACCTCGCATTCGAGGACGGCGCGCGGCTGCCCGAGCGCGTCGACGCGGTCATGGAGACGGTCGGCCAGGCCACCTGGGCGCACTCGCTGCGCGCGCTCAAGCCTGGCGGAGCGATCGTCGTCTGCGGCGCAACCAGCGGCGCGGTGCCGCCGGCGGACCTGAACCGGGTGTTCTTCCTGCAGCTATCGGTCATCGGCTCCACCATGGGCACCCGCGGCGAGCTGTCGAGGCTGCTGACGTTCTGCGAGCAGACCGGGACCAGGCCGCTCATCGACCGCACGATGCCACTGACCGAAGCCAAGGCCGGATTCGAGGCCATGCTCGCGGAGCAGCTGTTCGGCAAGGTGGTATTTACGCTGTAAGTGCCGGTTGGCTCCGTCGGCCGTGGCCGGTGGTCGCCCTAGGCCAGTCGTCCAAGGGGCACGAGTGCGTCAGCCACGCCCGTAGAGGGTCGTGGTTTGCACTCCCGCGCCTCTTGCGCCGTGCCCGGAGCGCTGCCAGCCGCGTCACACGGGTGTCACGGGGTGCCTGCGACCCTGCCTGCATGCCTTACCTGTCCCGATTCGACCGAGATCTGCTCGAGAATACGCTGGCGCGCCAGCATGGCCTGGTGGCCCGGCGGCAGGCGCTGACGTGCGCGATGACCGCTAAGGCCATCCGCCATCGGACTCGGCCTGACGGCCCTTGGCAGATCGTGCTTCCCGGCGTCTATCTCCGCGGCCGCGGCGCGCTCGGCGCCGCACAGCGGGCTGTCGCCGCGTTCCTGTACGCCGACGCCGCCATCGCCATCACCGGGCCAGCCGCGCTGGCCTTTCATGGTGTTCCCGGCTACCAGGGGGATCTGGTCGACGTCCTGGTGCCACTGGCCAACCGGCGCTCCGATACCGGATTCGCCCGGCTGCGGCGGACGACGGTCGAGCCGCGAACGGCCGTCAGGGACGGCGTGGTCACGTACGCGCCGCTCGATCGGGCAGTCACCGACACGGCCCGGATGCTGACCGACATCGTGGCAGTGAGAGCCGTCGTGGCGGCCGCCGTGCAGCGCGGGCAGGTGCAGCTGTGGCAGCTCAGCCGGGAACTGAACCTGGGGCCGGTGCGCGGGTCCGCGCTGCTGCGCCGGGCGCTGGCCGAGGTCGCCGACGGCGTGCGGTCCACTGCCGAGGCCGACCTGCTTGCGCTGGTGCGGCGGGCGAAGCTCCCCGAGCCGCTCTATAACCCGCGACTGTTCGTCGGTAGCCGGTTCCTCGCCTCGCCGGACGCCTGGTGGCCCGAGTTCGGCGTCGCGGTCGAGGTGGACTCCCGAGCGTGGCACCTGGCCCCGGCCGACTGGGAGCAGACCCTGGCACGGCACGCGCGGATGACCGCCGAGGGCATCCTGGTGCTGCACTTCCCGCCCGCGCGGCTGCGCGCGGCGCACCGGGAGGTCACGACCGAGATCCGGTCCGCGCTCGCCCGATCGAACGGCCCGCTGCCGCACATCAGGACGGTCCCGGCCACGGTGCCAGAACCGCTGCGGGCGGTCCTGACACGCAGGCTGTAGCCCGTGATCGGTGCGGCCCCCAGCCGGGGGCTGGCCCGGGCGTCAGCTCGCGTCGGGTCCCGAATCCGGGCCGTCCACTGGCGGATCTGCTGGCGGCTCTGCTGGCCGGTCCGTGGGCTTCGCGGAACCGCGCGCCGCCGACGTGGTGCTGTCGGCGAACACCTCGGAGCGCACCTTGGCGAGGGTGTCACTGAGGATGTCACGGAGCTCATTCAGGGAACGCTCGCCGAGGTTGCCGGTCTGCCTCGCCGCGGCGCGAAGTTCGGTGGCGAACTGCATGGCCATCCGCTCGAGGTCGCTGAACTGGCTGGGGCCGCCGCGTTGCGGGCCGGTCGGGCGCCCCCGGCCGCCGCCCGCCGGCGCGGCGTCGGCCGCGTCGTCCCGTCCGCCAGGCCATTCCGACCACGCCGACCAGGCGGGCCAGTCGGCTGCGCCACGGCCGCGAGACCGGAAGCTCGCGCGCATCCGTTCCTGGCTGCGCCGGGCCTCTTCCCTGATCCGGCGCGCCTCATCCGCGCTCGCCCGGTCGGTCGCGTCGGTCGCGTCGGTCGCGTCGGCCACTTCGTGCGCGTCCGCGTCGGCCGGCTGCCTGCGGCCGGAGTCCTCGCCCGCCGCGTCGTCCGGCGCGCGGAACCCCCTGGCGGCCGAAGCTAGTTCCTCCCTGATGCTGCGCACGGTTTCCCTGACATCGACGGAGATCTCGCGAGCCACGTCCCGGAGCGACTCGGTCAGCTCGTCCTCCAGGTCGGCGAGGTCGCCGAGCCTGGACCGGATCTCGGCACGGCCCTTGTCCGTGATGCTGTAGATCTTCTTGCCGTCGACTTCCTCGTGCGTGACCAGGCCGTCTTCCTCCAGCCGGGCGAGCCGGGGGTAGATGGTGCCGGGAGACGGGGCGTAAATCCCCATGAATCGATCTTGCAGCAGCCGGATGACCTCATAGCCGTGCCGCGGGGCCTCGTCGAGGAGCTTCAGCAGGTAGAGCCTGAGCCTGCCATGCCGGAAAACTGGGCTCACCGAACCTCACCGCCTGACTTGTCCTCTGCGGCACCGCACGCCTCTGCCCGGAGATCGTACTCGCCTATCGATACGATATGTCGCGTCAGCGAGAAGTCAAGATGTATCGTGACCGTCCGCTGACGGCTGCGAGCCCGGCGCAAGGGGCGCCGGAGTGCGAACCACGACCTTCTTCGGGCGTGGTTGGCATGGTCACGACCCTTGGACCGGCGCCGAGGCCGCGGCAGCGCGGAACTTGGGCCGAGGGGTCAGTCGTCCGGGTCGTCGTCCAGTCTGGCCAGCCAGCTGGCGAGCAGGTCGACCACGGACTCGGCGTCCGGGTGCTCGTCGACAAAATCCCGCAGCCGCGCGGCCAGCCAGCCGACCGCGACCTGCTCGCTGCCGCGGCGCTCTTCGAGTTCCTCGATGCCCCGGTCGGTGAAGTACATGCGGTCAGCCGATCCGCGGGAACGCCGCGTCCAGGATCGCCGCCTGCTCGGCCGCGTGCGCCCTGGCCGAGCCCGACGCCGGTGCCGAGCTGGCGCGCCTGGACACCACGCCGAGCCGCCTGCCGAGCACGCCGGGCAGGTGCATGGCCATGAACGGCCAGGCGCCCATGTTGGCCGGCTCCTCCTGTACCCACACCACCTCGGCCGCCGCCGGGTAGCGCGCGATCTCGGCGGTGAGCTCGGGGACCGGCAGCGGGTACAGGCGCTCGACCCGGATCAGCGCGGTGTCGGTCGCGCCCGCGGCGCGCCGTCGGTCGGCCAGGTCGTAGTAGATCTTGCCGGAGCACAACAGGACGCGCCGGACGCCGGCCGGGTCGGCTGGCTCGGGGTCGGCGAGTACCGGAGCAAACGAGCCGGACGTGAACTCCGCCGTCCTGGACACCGCGGCCTTGAGCCGGAGCAGCGATTTGGGCGTGAACACGATCAGCGGCTTCAGCACGTCCGACAGCGCCTGCCAGCGCAGCAGGTGGAAATAGCTCGCGGGCGTGCTCGGCAGGGCCACCGTCATGTTGTCCTGCGCGCACAACGACAGGAATCGCTCGATCCGGGCGGACGAGTGGTCCGGCCCCTGCCCCTCATAGCCGTGCGGCAGGAGCAGCACGAGCCCGGACCGCTGGCCCCACTTCTGCTCGCCCGCGCTGATGAACTCGTCGATGATCGTCTGGGCGCCGTTCACGAAGTCGCCGAACTGCGCCTCCCAGCACACCAGCGCGTCGGGCCTGGCGACCGAGTAGCCGTACTCAAAGCCGACCGCCGCGTACTCCGAGAGCAGCGAGTCGTAGGCGTGGAACCTCGCCTGCTGCGAGTTGAAGGCGCGCAGCGGCGCGTACTCCGCCCCGGTGTGCCGGTCCACGAGCACCGCGTGCCGCTGGCCGAAGGTGCCCCGGCGGGAGTCCTGCCCGATGAGCCGGACCGAGTGACCATCGATCAGGGTCGAGCCGAACGCCAGCAGCTCGCCGGTGCCCCAGTCGATCTCGTCCTGCTGCACCATGGCGGGACGGCGCTGCAGCTGCGGCGCCAGCCGCGGGTGCACCGTGAACCCGGGCGGCAGGGAGACCTGCGTGTCAACGATGCGCTTGACGGTCTCGCCCGTGATCGCGGTCCGCACGGCCGCATGGTCGATGGTCGTCTCCGCCGCGGGCGCGGGGACGACCACCTTCTGCGGCGCGCTGGCGGCGTCCTTGGTCTCGGTGAACGCGCGCTCCAGCTCTTGCTGGAAGTTGCGCAGCGCCTCCTCGGCCTCGTCCATGGTGATGTCGCCGCGGCCGATGAGCGCCTCGGTGTAGAGCTTGCGGGTAGACCGCTTGGCGTCGATCAGGTCGTACATCACCGGCTGGGTGAACGATGGGTTGTCGGTCTCGTTGTGACCGCGGCGGCGGTAGCAGACCATGTCGATGACCACGTCCTTGTGGAACGCCTGGCGGTACTCGAACGCCAGCCTGCCCACCCGGACCACGGCCTCGGGGTCGTCGCCGTTGACGTGGAAGATCGGTGCCTGGATCATCCGCGCGACGTCGGTGCTGTACACGCTCGACCGGGCTGACGCAGGTGCGGTGGTGAAGCCCACCTGGTTGTTGACCACGATGTGGACCGTGCCGCCGGTGCGGTAGCCGCGCAGCTGAGACAGCTCCAGCGTCTCCGCGACGACCCCCTGGCCCGCGAACGCCGCATCGCCGTGAATCAGCACCGGCAGCACGGTGAAGCCCGGCTCGCCCATGTCGATGACATCCTGCTTGGCCCGGACCACCCCCTCCAGGACCGGGTCCACGGCTTCCAGGTGGCTGGGGTTGGCGACTAGGGACGTGGGCAGCCGTGATCCGTCCGGGGCGTTATAGGTGCCATCGGCGCCGAGGTGGTACTTGACGTCGCCAGAGCCGTGCGTGGTCGTAGGGTCGAGATTTCCCTCGAACTCGGCGAAGATCTGGCCGTAGGACTTGCCGACGATGTTGGCGAGCACGTTGAGCCGGCCGCGGTGCGCCATGCCGATGACGGACTCGTGCAGGTGCTCCGCGGCCGCCTCCGTCAGCACCGCGTCCAGCAGCGGGATCAGCGACTCCGCGCCCTCGAGCGAGAATCGCCGCTGGCCGACGAACTTGGTCTGCAGGAACATCTCGAATGCCTCGGCCACGTTCAGCCGGGACAGGATGCGCAGCTGCTCGGAGTGGTCGGCCCGCGGGTGCGGCCGCTCGACGCGCGCCTGGAGCCAGGACCGCTCCTCGGGATTCTGGATGTGCATGTACTCGACGCCGACCGTGCGGCAGTACGAGTCCCGCAGCACGCCGAGGATCTCGCGCAGCGGCATCCGCGGCTTCCCGCCAAAGCCGCCGGTCGCGAACTCCCGCTCGAGGTCCCACAGGGTCAGGCCGTGCTGGTTGATATCCAGGTCCGGGTGCTTGCGCTGGCGGTACTCCAGCGGGTCGGTGTCCGCCATGAGGTGGCCGCGGACCCGGTAGGCGTGGATCAGCTCGTAGACCCGGGCGGCCTTGGTGATGTCGTCCTCGTGGGCGGCCGGGATGTCCTGCACCCAGCGAACCGGCTCGTACGGGATCCGCAGCGCGGCGAACACGTCGTCGTAGAAGCCGTCCGCCCCAAGTAGCAGCTGGTGCACGACCCGCAGGAACTCCCCTGACTGCGCGCCCTGAATGATCCGATGGTCATAGGTCGAGGTCAGCGTCACGGTCTTGCTGATCGCGAGCCTTGCCATGGTCTCCTCGGACGCCCCCTGGTAGGCAGCGGGCCACTCCATGGCGCCGACGCCGACGATGCAGCCCTGACCCGGCATGAGCCGCGGTACCGAGTGCTCGGTGCCGATGGTGCCCGGGTTGGTCAGGCTGATCGTGGTGCCGGCGAAGTCCTCGACCGTGAGCGCCCCGGTCCTCGCGCGCCTGATGAGGTCCTCGTACGACATCCAGAACTGCCGGAAATCCATCGTCTCCGCGCTCTTGATGCTGGGCACGAGCAGCTGCCGGGTTCCGTCGTCCCGGCGCACGTCGATGGCCAGGCCGAAGTTGACGTGCTCTGGCCGAGCCAGCGCTGGCTTGCCATCGACCTCGGTGTAGCTGAAGTTCATCTCCGGCATCACGGCCAGGGCGCGGACGATCGCATAGCCGATCAGGTGGGTGAAGGACACCTTGCCGCCGCGACCCCTGGCCAGGTGGTTGTTGATCACGATCCGGTTGTCGATCAGCAGCTTCGCCGGGATCGACCGAACGCTGGTCGCGGTCGGCACCGCGAGGCTCGCCGTCATATTGGTGGCCGTCCGGGCGGAGGCGCCGCGCAGCCGCACGGTCTCCTCGCTCGGCGCCGGGGCAGCCGAGCCGTCGGGGGCGCGGGTCGCCGCGTCCGCGGTCGCCGGCGGGGCCGCCGGGCCGGCCGTCACGCCCGCGGCGCGGCCGGCGCGGGCCGGGCCAGCCGCCCCGTTGGCGGTGGCCGTGTCGCCGGGCGGCGCAGGGCGGTCCGGCGGCGCGGCCGGCCGGACGGCGCCGGGGGCTGCGGTCGGCCCGGTGGGCCCGGTGCTCGCCACCGCCCGGTCGGCCGGTCCGGCGCCGGGAGCCCCGGCGGCCTCTGGCTGCGGCTGGTAGTCAGCGAAGAAGCTCCACCAGGCCCGATCTACCGAGCCGGGGTCGGCCAGGTAGCGCTGGTACAACTCGTCGACGAGCCACTGGTTGGGCCCGAAGTCGGCCGGCCGCAGGGTGCCGGCGGACGGTGGTTCGCTCGAAGCTTGAGCGGTGGCGCTGGCTGAGGGGGAGTGATCCGCGGACCCGCGCGGAGACTCAGCAGACACGGCGTTGATCGCCTCTTCCGGAGCTGGCTAGGCAGTAATTTGCGCGCATACCAGGTTACCCGCGCGTCAGCTGTCGGCTGGTGACAGCCACGGCGGGGCGACGCCCGTATCAGCCGAGACTGGCAGATACGGCGCGCCCGCCGTCGGCTAGCCGGTCATCCGGTCGCGGCCGTGCGGCTCCAGCCAGTTGACGTAGGGTCCCTTGGGCACGATGCCCGCCGGGTTGACCCAGCCCTGAGCCTGGTAGTAGTGGCGCTTGATCTGGACGAAGTCGGTCATATCACCGAATCCGGGCCGCTGGTACAGGTCGCGCGCATAGCCCCAGAGGTGCCGGTAGCTGGCCAGCATGTGCAGATTGCACTTGTACAGCTGGTAATACACCGCGTCGAACCTGGCCAGGGTCGGGAACAGCCGTACGTCGGCCTCGGTCACGCTGGCGCCGAGCAGGAACCTGCGCCGCGCCAGCCGTTCCTCCAGCGCGTCCAGCGTCGCGAACAGCGAGTCGAACGCCTCCTCGTAGTCGGCCTGGGAGGTGGCGAAGCCGCACTTGTACACGCCGTTGTTGACGGCGTGATAGATCAATGCGCCGAGCGCGTCGATCTCGCGTCGCTGCTCGACCGGGTACAGATCGGGCGCGCCGCGCCGGTGGTAGGCCTGGAATTCGGTTTCGAGCTGGGTGGTCAGCTGGCTGAAGTCGTTGGTCACGATGCGCTGCGTGCGGCTGTCCCAGAGCAGGGGCACGGTCGCCCGTCCGGAGTAGCCTGGATCGGATGCGAGGTAGAGCTCGGATAGGTAGTACGCACCGGTGAGGGGATCGCGCCCGCCAGTCTGGTCGGGGAACCGCCAGCCGTGCTCGGTCAGCACCGGGTCGGGCACGCTGAGGCCGATGACGCGCTCCAGGCCGAGCACCCGGCGGACAATCAGCGCTCGCTGCGACCACGGGCAGGCCAGCGACGCGTACAGGTGGTAGCGCCCGGGTTCGGCCGGGAACCCGGTCGAACCGTCCCGGCTGATCCGCCCGGCGATCTCCGCGGTGCAGCGCCCGCTGCTGGCCCGGCCGAGGTAGCCGGCCGAGCTGGTTCCGGCCGCCAGACGGCCCGGGGGCGACTGCGAGGCCTGCATGCCTAGTCCCCTCCCTGTCCGTCTGCCCGGCACCGCATGATTTCCTACTAGATCATGACCGGACTGCGCAATACCCGCGAGTCGGCCAGAGATGACGAGACCGGCAGGAAGGATCACCAGGGTGAGCTCGCTGGCCAGCGACGTAACCGGCCTGACGGGCTGGCTGGCATACCTGGTGATTGCCGCGCTGGTCTTCGGGGAGACGGCCGTGTTCATCGGCTTCGTGCTGCCGGGCGAGATCGCCGCGGTGCTGGGCGGCGTGCTGGCTAGCCGCGGCCACCTCTCGCTGCCGCTGGTGGTGATCATCGTCGTGGCCGCGGCCGTCATCGGGCCGTTCATCGGCTACGAGATCGGTCGTCGAATGGGCGACCGGCTGTTCCGATCCCGGCCGCTGCGCCGGGTTCAGGGCGGGGTCGACCGCACCAGGGCGGTGCTGTCCAGTCGCGGTGGCGTCGCGGTGCTGCTCGGCCGGTTCGTGGCGATCGTGCGCGCGCTGATGCCCGCCGCGGCCGGTGCCGCGCAGCTCAGATACCGCACGTTCACCTTCTACAACCTGCTGGGCGGGCTGATCTGGGGAACCGGCTACGTGCTCCTCGGCTACCTGGCTGGCTCGGCCTACGCCGTGGTGGAGCGCGAGGTCGGAGCCGGCCTGGCCATCGCCATCGGCGCGATCGTCCTCGCGGCCATCGCGGTCTGGCTGTACCGCCGCCACCGGTCGGCCGCCGGGCGAGCTGACTAGATCCTGACCGCGCTACGCAGGGACGGTCTGGCCGGGCGCGGCTGCGCTCGGCTCGCTGGCGAACAGGTCTGTCCGCCGGCTGGCCAGACCGGGCAGTGCGGCGCGTACCCGCTCGGTGTACTCGCAGTCGACATCGCCCACCCCGATCGCGTCGGCCGGGCCTAGGTCGATGCGGACAGCGCCCATGGGGTCGACCAGCATGCTGCGGCCGATCCCGGTCGGCGCCCGGGTAGGCGCCTCGGCCGGATCGGGTACCTGTCCGGCCGCGGCCAGCCAGATGGTGTTCTCGATCGCCCTCGCCCGCACCAGCGTGACCCAGTGCTCCTCCTTGAAGGTGCCCGCGGCCCAGGCCGCAGGCAGCACGAGCAACTGCGCGCCGCCGGCCGCGAGCGCCCTGGCTAGCTCGGGGAAGCGGATGTCGTAGCACGTCATGAAGCCGATCCGGAGGCCCGCGAGGGTGGCGATGACGACGTCACCGCCGGGCGCCACGGTGTCGGACTCCCGGTGACCGAGCGCATCAAACAGATGGATCTTCCGGTACGCCGCCGCCAGCTCGCCGTCGCTGTCGTAGCCGACCGTGGTGTTGAACACCCGCCCGTCCGGCGCCGGCTCGAAAACCCCCGCCACGATGGCCAGGCCAGCCGAGCGGGCGGCCGTCGCGAGCCCGCGGCAGAACGTGCCGTCGAGCGGCTCGGCGACCGATCGCAGGTCGGCGGAAAACCGCGCCTGCGTGCCTTCGGGGAACACGGCAAGCCGCGCGCCCTGCGCGGCAGCGGCGGTCGCCGCCGCAGCGACGCGGCCGAGGTTGACCTGCGGGTCTGAGCTGATGGGGAGCTGGCCGAGGGCGACGCGCATGTGCTGCAGCCTAGCTCGCTCATGGTCGGGCGGCCGAGACCGCCAGCACGGCTGGCCGCGGCCGGCGGCTGCCCGGCTACCGTATCCGCATGCTGGCCTTGCTCGTGGTGGCGGTGGCGCTGGGCATGTCGAACTTTGCCGCCGCCGTCGCCATCGGACTCGCGGGCGTCGATGCCCGGACCCGGCTGCGCGTGGGCGTCGTCTTTGGCGCCTTCGAGGCCGGCATGCCCGTGCTGGGGCTGCTGATCGGCGCGCAGGCGGCGGCGCCGCTCGGGCACGCGTCGCGCTGGCTGGCGGCCGGGCTGCTGATCGCGGTCGGCGGCTACACGCTGGCCGAGGCGATCCGCGGCATCGATCCGGCGTCGCGCCGCCGACCCGAGGCCGCGGTGTGCGGCTCGCCGGCGGAGCGCACCGTCGGCCGCTCACCCGGATCCGGCGGCCTCGGACGGCTGGTGCTCTCCGGACTCGCGCTGAGCGTCGACAACCTGGCCGCGGGTTTCGCGCTCGGCAGCTACCACGCCTCGGTCGTGGTCGGCGCAGTCACGATCGGAGCGGTCAGTGTCACGCTCGCGCTGCTGGGCCTGGAGCTAGGTGCCCGGCTTGGCGCTAGGGCCGGAGAACGGGCTGGCCTGCTGGCCGGCCTCTTGCTCATCGCGATCGGCGTGGCGATCGCCGCGGGAGCGGTCCGCTAGCACGGCGCGGCGCGCTGCGTCCGCGGGTCAGCCCGCGAGGCTGGCGAGCTCGGGGACGAAGCTCGCGGCGTCGATGGTGCCGACGCCGGTCACCAGGTTGTAGCCGGGCATGGCGGCGTAGCCGGGGACCGAGTACCGCTGCCCGTCTTGGACGAACGTCTGCGAGTTGTTGCCGTCACTGACGGCGACGATGCCCGGCTCGTGCCGGGCTGCGATCGTGTAGATCGCCGGATTGATCAGGCCGAGGCCGTGGGGCTTGCCGTGGCCGGCGTACTGGTCGGCGAGCGCCACGATCCCGGCGAACAGCGGGGTGGCGAGGCTGGTACCGCAGACCGGAATCCACCGTGCCCCGCTCGGATAGAAGCTGCCGTACACGGCTACCGGACTGTGGCACGAGGCGTCCATCGCCACATCGGGCACGCCGCGCGCGTTCCCGGTCACCGCGCTGACACCGTTCTGGTAGGACGGCCGCGGGAACGCGATCGAGGTGCCGCCGCCGCTGTCGCTCCAGGCGGTGTCGGGAGCCAGCCGGGTGCCGTTCGGGCGCAGGCTCAGCTGGGTGCCGCCTACCGCCGTCACGAGCGGATCGGTCGCCGGCCACGACACCGCGCGGGTGGGATAGAGGTCCTTCATGTTGTACTCGTCGCTGGTCGCGCCTGTGTCGCCGGTCGCGCCGAGCACCGTGACGTGAGCGCGGGCCGCGAGCTGGAAAGCGCTGCGGAAGCCCAGGATGGACGCCACCGACGGGAACGTCTGCTCGGTGGCGGCGAAGCTCTGGGTGATGACCTGTCCCAGCTTGTGCCGTAGCACATAGAGCTCGGCGGCCACGATCTGCGGGAACCCGGTCGTGCCCTCGTTCTCGGAGGTCGGAGTCTCCACGAGGATGATGCTGGCGCCGGGCGCCATCACGTGCGCCCACTCGACGTCCAGGGTGCTTTCCTCCGCCCAGCCGACGCGGTTGCTGTTATGGCTGTTGTAAGCCGGAACCGGCCCGGTCGGCTGGAGCACCCGGAACGAGGGCGGCGCCGGCAGCCCGAAGTAGCTGTCGAAGTGCGCAAGGTCGTTGCGGATCGTCGGGGAGCCGAACGAGTCGACGACGACGATGGTCTGACCGGACCCGTTGATGCCCTTCACGGCCAGTGGTGCGAGGTCATAGGCGATCCGGATCTGGTGCGGTGTCAGCGCCGCGACCGGCGCCGGGATGGTGCGGCTGGACAGCCCATGCCCGGAGGCGTCGCGGCTGGCCTGGCTGCCCCCGGCTGGCAGTACCCCCGCGCCCGCCAGCACCCCCGCGATCAGGCCCGCGACGGCAACGCACCCGCCGATCAGCAGGAGACGGCGCCGGCCCGCGCGGGAGCCGGCCCGCGGGCTGACTGGGGAGGCCACGCGGGACGGCTACTCGGCGAGCCGCAGCGCGGCCTTCGGGCAGGACCGGACCGCGTGCCGGACACCCTCGAGCAGATTGTCGGGTATCTCGTCGACCAGGATGTTGAGGTTGTCGTCCTCGTCGACCTCGAAGACCTCGGGGACCAGGCCTGCGCAGACCCCGTTGGCCTCGCAGGCGTCGTAGTCGGGCACCACTTTCATGGCCGGCTCCTTTCCTCGCCGGGCGGCCTCGCGCAGACTGTACGGCATGCCCATGCCGGACAGATTCAGGCTAGCTGCCGAGGCGGCCAGGGGCTTCATGCCCGC
>Ga0187783_10001074_pt1 | contig 20248 bp, 11 predicted proteins | sample 1015_SJ02_MP02_2_FD_132471 | JGI IMG/M metagenome (GOLD analysis project Ga0187783, IMG submission 132471) | Tropical peat soil microbial communities from peatlands in Department of Meta, Colombia - 1015_SJ02_MP02_20_MG | ecosystem: Environmental > Terrestrial > Soil > Wetlands > Peat | place...
AGCCGGTTGCTCGGCGCGGCACGATCATCGTGTGGTCGTCGTGAAAATGCGTGCTGGTCATGCCCAGAGGGCCAAAGATCCGTTCCTGCGCGAACTGCCGAAGGGTCTGCCCGGTAACGCGCTTCACGATCAGCGACATGAGAAAGAAATTTGTGTCGCTGTAAAGAAATTCCTCTCCGGGCTTGAAATTCACTCCTTTCTGCCGCACTGTCAGATCAATGGCATCCCGATCGGTTGTTAGATCCGCTTCCGGTATTCCCTCGAGGTCAAACAGGTCGTCGTAGTTTCTGAGCCCGCTGGTGTGATGGAGCATATGTCGCAGCGTGATGGTCGATCCGTAGTCGGGCATCTCGGGCAGGTATTTCCTGACATCGTCGTCGAGCTTCAGTTTCCCGTCTTCGGCTAACAACAGAATGGCCATGGCGGTGATCTCCTTTGACACCGAGCCGATGTCAAACACACTTTGCGGAGAGATCGCCACTCCCAATTCCAGGTTAGCCATTCCGTAACCGTGCTCATACACGATGCGCCCATCCTTCACTACGGCGAGGGCGCAGCCGGGGGAACTCGTCGTGTTCCAGTCCACGAAGATTCGATCCACCTTATCGGTGAGCGCATCCGCGACCACGTAGGAGGAACTGGCGGCCAGCAACAGACCAACCACAGAAGCTAGAGTGAGAGAGCGTGCCATATTTTTTCGGTGTACGGCTAGAAGCTGAAGCGAAGCGCAAATTGCATGACGCGCGGATTGGTCAAAACCGAGGTGTAATAGCCAAAATTCGTGCTATTGGTGAGGCTCAAATTGCCTTCCCCATTGCTTCCCGCATATGGTTCCAGCGCAGCTGCGTCGAACCTTACGGAGTTCGTGATATTAAAGGTTTCCCAACTGAATCTCAGGGCGGACGATTCCGTCATTTTCCAGGATTTTCCTAAGCCCATGTCGATGCCGAAGGAACCGGCACCGCGGATGTTGTTCCGCTCGCCGGATTCGCCTGGGTACGCAAAGCGAAAGTCCTGGATGGCCGCGGTCGGATCCTTGAACAGATTTGGGTTCCCATTCACCATGAAGGTTCCGCTCTCCGGCTTTGGCCCCACAAGAATCGCCATCGAGCTATTCTCCCAGTTCGTCGGCCAGTAGTTTCCATCCGCCACGGTCGTAGGGAAGCCGCTGGTCATACGAAAGATTCCGGTGAGTTCCCAGTTTCCGAAAATGGCATTCATCAGCCCGTGGGTCGCGACACGTTGGCCGCTGCCCACGGGGAGCTGGTATATCCAGTTGGCATTGAACTGATGAGTGGCATCGAAGTCTGACGGCCCCCGCAGCTGATTCGGCATCCATGTGTTGATGATCGGACTGGCGAAGCCTCCGCCAAAGGCGCTCCCTCCCTCGTACTGATTCACACGCTCCGCGTCGGAGCCTATGTCGATCGATTTGGAATATGTGTAGTTGAAGTCGAACTGCAAGCCGGACATGAACTTGCGTCGCAGACTCACCTGCAGTGCGTTGTAACTGCTGTTGCCGATCGTCCGCCAGGCGTACAGGGAGGACCATTGTGGATCCCAGAATTGGAAGGGCTTGTAGACTCCCTTGACTGTGGCGCAAGCGGGGTTGCAATACCAGTCGGCCTGGATCAGCTGCGTCAGTGCGTCAACACCATAATTGCAACTCATTAATTGATACATGTTTTGAGTCGCAGAGGGATTCAAGGGTGAGACGCCTGGGGCGCAGGCTTCGTTGGAACTCTGAAGGCTGGCTAAACCGGCCGGACCGGCAGCGCGCGGAAAGAAGTTCTGCCAGAATGGAATCTGAGCCACGTTCTGGACCGGAACACCGGCCTGCGTATCTTTGGCAAATATCGTTGCCGCCTGGAAAAACGTCTCCCCTGACTTTGGATCGTGCATGTCGACCGGTTCGGCCAGGTCTTCCTGTTGCAGCAAGCGTCGGCCAAAGCGGCCGACGTAGGAAGTCTCGAGAACAAATCCCCTGGGCAATTGACGAGTGATCGAGAAATCGACGACATTGGAGTACGGCGTTTTCATGATGTTGTACACGCCCCAGCTGATCGCGGCTCCGCCGCTGGTAACGCTGGATGGAGGAGTAACGGGGAATGGACCGGTAGGCGGTGGCGGAGCGAGCAGGCAGGGTGGATTGGGACAACCGGCATAATATTTGGGGATGTCGTAGAGCGATGTGAAACGCGGCGCCTGGTCTGGGGTCACCAAACCGGCCGGATCCCCTATGATGGTCGTCAATCCGAACGCGCCCAAACGGTCAAAGCTGTTAATCACTCCTTCTCCAAAGTGATCGTAATAAATGCCATATCCTCCGCGGATCGAACTCTCGCCGGCCTCGCCAAACAGCTTCTTGAGCCAGCTGTGTTCGAACTTCGGCGACCACGCAAAGGCAAAGCGCGGCGCAACATTGCCGTAGTCCCAGTCCCAGAGCGGTGGCTTGCCGTTGGCCTGTCCCGAGAGAGCAAAGCTCACCAGAGGCTGTACGCTCTCTCCATTCAACATCGCGATGTAGCGATTGTTGAACCACTGGTTGAGGCCGGGTGTGGGCGCAACCTGAGTTCCTGTGGTTTCGTAAGGCGGTTGCAATAATGTATAGCGTAGACCGAAAGTCAGCATCAGGTTGGAGGTGGCATGCCATTGATCTTGTGCGTACCATTCGGCTTCATGGGCGCGGAAATGGCGTGGGACCATAGCACCTTGTGGAAGAAGCGTAAAATCCTTGGTCACCTGGTAGTAGGCGGTAACCTGCGGGACCATGCCGGTCAGGGCGCTGACAGCGCCGTCGTAGGACACGCCGAATGCCTGCGAGACTGCCGGAAAACCTAGGGACGCGAATTGCGGCGCACCGGGATCAAGGCTAGTTCCCGTGCCGGAAATGGCGCCGGCGGCCAGCCAGGTCGCGTTCGTGCTGGCAGTAAAGAACGATTGCGCGTCCGATTGACGCGCATTGTTGATGATGCGTAGGTTCGTGCCGAATTGCAGAGTGTGCTTCCCTTTTGTCCAGGTGACATCGTCCACAAAATTGTCCACCGGCACCTGGACGTTGATGGTAGGTGTCTCGCCGGTCGGCGGGACGATGCCGACGTAAAAGCCAATGTAGGGTCGCGTCTGCAGGCCCGACTGTCCGAGGCCCTGGCGAATATACCCGTAACGGAAGTCGTTCACCAGCGTGGGGCTCAGCACTGCCGTGTATCCGGCCGCCAGCCCTTTGCTGTTGTTGGTTTGTATGGTATTCGGAGGCTGGCCGGGAAATTGTGAACCGTCGCTCCCCGTCTCGTGATCATTTTGCAGGTTACCGCGAAGAAAAAGGCGGTGGTTTCCGTTGGAGGTCAGGTTATAGTCAAGCTTTGCGATGTAGGTGTCGAGCTTGGCTGGCGTAGGATCAGAAAAGGTAAACGCTCCTATGTTGAGACCGTCCCCACCGCCCGAGGGATTGTTGGGCAGGGGATAACTCTGGAAGACCTGCTCCGCTGCCGGATCCGCTCCGGGTCCTAGAGGACAGGTGCCAAGCCCACTGCAGAGCGGGTCGAGCGCTGCTAGATCCGATGGGCTCAGCGTAAACACCCCGCTAGCCGGGCAGTGTGGCGATCCGGCGTCACACAAGTAGGTGATGATGCCCTTCTTCATGGTAGCCGTCGGCACAAGCCGAGTAACCACCGCGCTCTCATGCGTACGCTGGCCTTCGTAGGTGGCGAAGAAGAACAACCGGTTCTTCAAGATCGGGCCACCAATCGATCCTCCGAACGTATTGCGCACCAGATGAGGAGGAACGTTCGGGTTTCCCGCATCAAGCTCCGACCGCTCGTTGAACCAGTTATTCGCCTCGCCGATGCCGGAACGATTGTATTCATAAAGCGAGCCATGGAAATTATTGGTTCCGCTCTTGGTGACCAGAGCCACCTGCGCGCCGGACGAACGTCCAGCTTCCGCGCCTGAATTCGTAGTGGTGACACGAAACTCTTCGAGCGAGTCCAGCGTGGATCGCAATGCACCCTGAAAAGCATAGCCTTTGACCGGGTCATTGTTGTCTACGCCGTCAACCGTGATATCCGTCTGATCGCTGCGGGCGCCACTCACCGCCCCGCTGCGACTGTCCAGATCCGGATTAATGTCGGAACTGTTGCCCGTATACAACACCCCGGGCTGAAGACTCAGAATCGCAACCGGATCGCGGCCCTCAAACGGAAGCGTGGTCATCTGCTCGCTCGTGAAAGCGTGGCCAATGGTCGCATCCTGCGAGTTCACTAATGGCGCATGGCTGGTCACTTCGACGGTTTCGGCCACGGTCTGCACCTGCAACCTCTGGTTCATCGTGGCGGGAGTGTTAACTAAGAGAACGACGTCGTCGACGCGGAGCGTGTTAAACCCGCGAGCTTTGATGGTCAGTGTGTAGCTGGCGGGTGGAAGTTCCTGGAACTGGTAGATGCCCTGTTCATTGCTCTTCGTCGTGCGAGAGAGAGCGGTGGCGGGATTGGCGATCGTCACCTCGGCCCCCGGAATGGCGGCTCCCTTCGGATCCACGATGGTCCCACGCAGTGCGGTCGTCGAGGACTGTGCCCAACCCTGCGCAGTGACCAATCCAAACACGACAAGAGTCAGTAGTCCACAAAGTCGTTTCCCTGCCACCATGCTCGATTTCCGCCTTGCGAACTGCAGTTGGTTTTGGATGTGACGGCTCGGTAGCCTTATAGTGAACAACTACAGATAGTGTCAAGAGTTAAATGTCTGAAGGGACGAGGCATTTCATCCCGATCAGGAGCGATGGCTCGGGTTTCGCCTATGCCGTTCGAAGCGTGAAATTCGGCCGGACAGATCGCCATTGTTTGTACGAGTCAGCCGGTTCGGTCTAATCTCGCTGATAAGTGAGCGTGCGGCAGGAATGAAAAAGGCGTCAGGTAGCCATCTAAAGGCGAACACCCTGTCCCTCAGTGATGCCATCGTATTGGGGCTGGCGAGTTCCGCTCCCGCTCAGACGATGGCCGTGGCGCTGCCGGCTTTGGTGGCGGCCATTGGCTATGCTGGCCTGCTGCCCATCACCTGTGCTTTCGTTCCCATGCTCGGCATTGCCTTGAGCTACCAGCATTTAAACCGTTGGGACCAGAGTGCTGGCGCAACCTATACCTGGGTGTCGAGGGCGCTCCATCCCTACTTGGGTTTTGTGGCCGGCTGGATGATTTTGATGTATTACACGCTTGGAACAACCGGCATGACTGTGCCTGCCGGCACGTACACCCTGCAATTGGTTGCACCGAGTGTGGCGAACCATAAGATGGCGGTTGTCGCCGTTGGCAGCCTATGGAATTTGACGCTAACCTTCCTGCTCCTGGCAGGTATTGAAGTTGCTGCCCGTTTTCAACGAGCGCTAGCCGTCTTTGAATATGCGGTGCTGTTTTTCTTTGCCATACTCGGCATACGGGCTCTGATCTCCGGCCACGCGGCCACTTCGATTACACCTGCATGGTTCAGCCTCTCAGGTCCCAGCAGGGTGAAAGGGTTTGTTTCCGGGATGCTCATCGCGGTGTTCATGTACTCCGGATGGGACGCAGCCATCTACGTAAACGAGGAGACGAAGAACAAAGAAGCGAATCCCGGCCGCGCAGCCGTGTCGAGCGTAGTCATACTTGTATTTGTGTACAGTTTGATCACATTCGCCTACCAGGGAATTCTGGACGCGCCGACCTTACAAAACTCTGCTGGAAATGCACTGGCGGTCATTGCGCAACGGCTGCTGCCGGGGCCGGGTTCCCTCTTGCTAAGTGTGGTTGTCTTGTTAGGAACGGTTGCGTGTCTGCAAGTCGCGATTGTGTCCTCCTCCAGGCTAGGATTCGCCATGGCAGAGGACCGCGTTATGCCGTCCTTCTTTAAGATCGTTCATCCCAGAACCGGAAGTCCTTGGGCCGTGACGCTCGTCATGGGTGGCATTAACTTGGTTTTCCTCATGCTGACGGCGTTTAAAGCCGGAGGCACGGGAGAGATGTTGTCCAACATCGCCGGCTCTTTGGGCATTATTGCGTCTCTGTTCTACGCTCTCACCGCCATCGCCGCGGTATGGCAGTATCGTGGTGGGCTGTTTACGAGCGTGCGCAATTTCGTCCTCGGAGGCCTCTGGCCGGCGCTAGGGGCGATCTTTCTTCTGATCACGGTGATCGAGGCGGTCTTGACGCAGGCGGTTTCGCCGGTCGTGCTCTGGGCAGGCCTGGGAGCAAGCGCCGTGGCATTGCCGATAGCCCTGGGAATTCGCTATGTTGGCAAAGTGCCCCTCATCGACCGCTCACGCCCGGAGCGGATGTCCGTTGCCAAAATAGAGGACCTGCCATGAAGGTTGAAAACGCTCTGGCCGGTTTGAAAGCCACGGCCCAATCGGCTCGCCTGTTTACCCAGGCGCTCGAGGTAATCGCCAGCGGAGTGAACAGCACCGCCCGTGCTCCTCGGTCGGGCTGGTCCCCTTACCCGCTTTTTGTCAAAAATGGAACGGGATCCCGCATCGTCGACGCCGATGGCAACGAGTTCATCGACTACTTGCTGGGGTTAGGCCCCATGCTTCTCGGCCATCGACCGGAACAGGTGACCAGGGCCGTCGTTGATTTCATAACGCAAAGGGGCACGGTATTCGCCCTGCCCGTGGCCGACGAAATCGACTTAGCGCGTAAAATCATTGACTCGGTTCCGAGTGTCGAGCAAGTACACCTCACCAACACTGGCACCGAAGCAGTCCTTTACGCGCTGCGTCTCGCGCGCGCTTACACCCGCCGGCCCAAAGTCGTCCGCTTCGAGGGTATGTATCACGGCTTTTCCGATGCTGTTTACTGGAGCAAGCACCCTCCGCTCGAACAAGCCGGTCCGGATTTACGACCCGTCGCGGTTCCCCAAGGACCAGGCATGCCGGTTGGCCTCGAAGATTCACTCATTATCCGTCCGTGGAACGACGGAGAAGCGCTCGAGAAGGTAATCCGCGAACAGGGCGAAGAGATTGCGGCGGTGATTACCGAGCCCATCATGTGCAACACCGGCTGCATCCTGCCGATACCGGGCTATCTGAACCTGATGCGTCAGTTAACCCGTCAGTACGGCGTGGTGCTGATTTTTGACGAAGTGATCACTGGTTTCCGAGTTGCGCTGGGCGGCGCACAGCAATACTACGGAGTGCTGCCGGATCTGACCGTGATGGCCAAGGGCTTTGGCGGCGGCTTTCCCGTCGCCGCCGTTGGAGGCAAGAAGGAGATCTTGCAATTAGTCGCCGATGGGACCGTTTCGATGGCAGGGACCTACAGCGGCAATGGCATCGCGGTCAGCGCCGCGAACGCTACCCTCGATTTCCTGGCAACACCCGGCGTCTATAAGAACCTGTTCGAGAAGAGCGAAAAGCTGATGCACGGTATCGGGGAACGCTTGGAATCCGCCGGCTTTGACGCCAGGGTGGTTGGTCTAGGCCCGCTGTTCCAGGTATGGTTCACCGATTCCCCCATTCACAACTATCGTGACGCTGTTCATCACGCACGTCGGGACCAATTTCGTGTCTGGTGGGAAGAGATGATGCAGCGCGGTATCCTCTTTCATCCCGATGCATTCGAGAATCTGTTTGTCTCTTTCGCCCACAGCGACCATGATGTCGAGTGCACACTGCAAGCGGTCGAGGGCACATTGCCTGCGATGCGTCGCAAATGGCGTTGAGGGGAACGAGCACTGCGGCTCTTGTCACCTTCAACCAGTGCAAGGAGCTCATCTGCAAGTGAGGACCGCGGAATGCCGCTAATGCCCTGCGTCGTAGGTATTGACCTTGGGACATCAGCCGTCAAGCTAGTCGCCGTTTCTCGCCAGGGACGTGTGCTGGCCACCGCACGCGAGCCCTACGAGACGATCTCCACTATTCCGGGTCAAGCTGAGCAGAAATGCCAGCACTGGTTAAAAGCACTACGCGTGGCGGCGGGACGAATCCGATCACGGCTAACCCATCTCCATGTAGGAAGCATAGCCCTTACCGGTCAATTGCCAACCCTGGTCGTGCTGAAGGGACACAAGCCGCTAGGTTCGGCGATTACCTGGCAGGACAGTCGCGCGGATGAATGGGTGAAGAAGCGAGTCGATGCTGATCTTCGCCTCCGCATCTATCGTGCAACCGGAGTGCTAATCGACGGCCGTTATCTTGCGCCCATGTTCCGCTATCATCACCAGTCGGGACCGAAAGTTCAGCGGATACTTTCCGCTAAGGATTTTTTGTTCTACGCGCTGACTGGCTCCGCCGCTACCGACCCCTCCACAGCATCAGGATACGGTTTGTACAACTTGCAGCGGAAGGCATGGGATTCGGAATTCTGTACATTCTGGGACGTCGATCCGGGACTTCTCCCGACCATCGAGAGTTCGTCCTTCTGCGCGCCTCTTAGTCGGTCAGGACACAGATTAATCGGCTGTGCTGTGGGTACACCTGTGGTGCTGGGATGTGCCGATTCCGTGGCGGGTGTCTATGCAATCAGCAATACCGAGCAGCTTCAGACGACAGCCACGGTTTTGACCGGCACCAGTACGGTAATCATGCGGTGCCATTCGCAGCCTCGTTGGGACCGGCTCAACCGGTATCTTCTTACCCCGTTCGCGCTCGATGGCTGGTATGGCTGTGAAGCCGACCTGCTGGCCAGTGGGTCGGCCCGCGCATGGGCGGCGCGTGTTTTCTTGGGGCAGGGGAAGAAGAACTCACAGCGGTCTCTGTGGCAAGAGGTCTATCGAGTCACCCCCGGTGCTGACGGACTCTTCTTCACCCCTTTTCTGGCGGGTGGTGAACAGGGAGTCCTATGGAATCCCGACTTGCGGGGTACACTGACCGGTCTCTCGATGACCCATGATGGAGTACAGATTGTGCGGGCGCTGCTCGAAGGCATGTGCTTCGAAGTTCGACGTTGCTTGGAGGTCCTCGAAGAGGAAGGACCGCTTTCCTTCGTGCGCGTTACCGGGTGGATCGCTGACATCGCGCAAGAGCTGCAATTGCTTGCCGATGTCATCGGCCGTCCGATTCATGCTTTCCGGCTGGATTCCGCCTCCGCGGTCGGAGCGACGCTCCTCAGCGGACTGATAGACATCAACAAACACCTGGGCAATGCCAAATCAGCCGTGTTTACGCCGACTCGGCGAAGCCAATCCTACGACGAAATCTATGCAAGGTATGTCCGCGATCGCATCGCTTTCCATTCGCCTCGTCCGTAAAAGAACGAGCCGAGATCTGCGCATGCCCACTAAGAACGACATCCTCGTTTCCCCCACCCCGAACTGCGCCTATCGTGCTGAGCTTGCCTAACTTGCCCCAGCCTGAAAAAAGGTGCCTTCGCCGAGAGGAGGCATGTTGGGCTTCCCGAGCGGCAATACTGCATTGGGCTAAAACTTTCCAGAATTAGCCCAATACGGCAAGAGAATCAGTACGTCAAGGAGCCGCATGCGGTGTAAAATCTGCACCTAACTGCCGGTCCCGATGGCGAGGGAGTCGCCACTTGCCATATGAGTACTTCCCGAAGAGCACCGTTACGATTTCCCCTCCCTGCGGATCTGACGGGCAGCAAAGTGGGCCGCTTCCTAATCCACGCCAAGCTGGGTGCCGGAGGCATGGGGGAAGTCTACTATGCGGAGGACACCACCCTGCGGCGCCCGGTGGCTCTCAAGCGCCTGGTAGGAAATGATGCGGAGGCTTCGGAACGCATTCTCCGCGAAGCCCGGCGCGCCTCAACCCTGAACTCGGAACACATTGCCAGCGTCCACGACGTCCTCGAAGAGCATGGCGAGCTGTTTATTGTCATGGAGTACGTCGAAGGCGAAAACCTACGCCAGCGTCAGTATCGACCGATAACCCTCGAGCAGTTCCTCGAAATCGCCACTCAATGTGCTGACGGGCTGACGTCGGCTCACAAAGGCGGCATCATCCACTGCGACATCAAGCCGGAAAACATCATGCTCACGCCCTCCGGCCTGGTGAAGATCCTGGATTTCGGGTTGGCCACGCATCTGCCACGTTCCGAGCAGAGCTCCACGCTCGATATCACGAGCACAGTCGCGGGGACACTTGCCTATATGGCCCCTGAGGTCCTGCTGGGAAAATTACCCGATCCCCGCACGGATATCTTTTCGCTCGGAGTCGTGTTCTACGAGATGTTGACTCAACATCATCCTTTTTTGTCGAGGAGCGGCCTCGTAGCCACGAGCGAGCGCATTTTGCACGAGACGCCGAGTGCGATTCGCGTTTTCAATCGGAGCGTGCCGCAAGCACTGGAGGCGGTCGTCCTCAAATCAATGGCGAAAGCAGCCTTAGAGCGGTATGCGCAGGCGAGTGAACTCCTCATGGACCTGCGCCTAGTCCGCTCGGGAGCGATACCCAAGCGACAAAGTCCGACGGCGTTGGCAAGCGTGGGACGGAGAACCAAGAAGTGGGTTGTGCCCCTGGTGGTGGCTGGGGCGCTCGCGACTGCAGTTTTCCTCGATTACCGGGGACTGCATCGCAAGCCGATCCTTGCCGAGCGGGGTTGGGTCCTGCTTTCGGATTTCGAGAGTTCCGAGGGCAATCCCATCCCTGACAAGGGCGTACGGGAAGGACTGACCATTTCCCTCGAGCAGTCTCAGTACGTGAATGTATTTCCAAGGACCCAGGCCTATGAGGCGCTCCAGCGCATGGCGAAAAAAGACGTAGCCCGGATCGACGAAACACTCGGCCGGGAAATCTGCCAAAGGGAGAACCTGCAGGTGTTATTGACCGGATCGATCGAGCACATAGGGAAGGAGTTCCAGATCACGGTGCGAGGCGTGAATCCGGTGAAGGGCAGTTTACTGTTTGCGGAAAAGGAACGATTTAACGGTGAAGATCAATTTTTCGAGAAGGCCGACAAGCTGGCGACCAGAATTCGGAGGGATCTGGGGGAATCTCTGGATCGGATCGACAAGAGTAATCGACCTCTAGCCAAGGTGACAACCCCTTCCCTCGAAGCTCTCCAACTCTATTCGCAAGCCAAAGATGCAAGTGACCAAGGGAAGAGTGAGCAGATCCCGGAGCTGCTGAAAGGAGCCCTACGATTGGACCCGGACTTTGCCATGGCTCACCTGCAGCTGGGTCAATATTATCTGCAGGTCGTCGGGAAGAATGAGAAAGCAGCCGCAGAATTGGAGCGGGCTTACCAATTACGGCAGGGTGTTACGGATCGGGAACGGGGCAGGATCGAAGCCGGGTATTACAGCCTTCAGGAGCAATACGACGACGAAGCGCAAGCGTTGAGCCTGCTTGTCAATCTCTACCCGGACGACGAGGAAGCGCACCAGGAACTGGCAGGCGCTTACTATGATCTTCATCGAATCGATAAGGCAGTTTTCGAGGAGCGCCAGGTTCTCAGACTGAACCCTTCCTCGGCGCCGGCCTACCGAGGCTTGGTGCTGTACCTGGCATACGAAAACCAACCTGAGGCGGCCATCACGGCTGCTCGCGACGCGCTTCAGCACGGGGTAGATCCACCGCAGCTGCACTGGGGACTCGGGCTGGCACATCTCGCACAGGGAGAAGTCTCCAACGCTCGGCAAGAGTTTCAGCGAATCGGCCAAACGACTGAGACCGACCGTGAACTCGAGCAGCTCTGCATGGTCGTCGCTGACTTGTACGAAGGAAAGCTGAACGCCGCGAAGGCCACGCTGGCCACCCCAGTTCTGGGAGCTGCTCCTCAAAGCGGGGGTTTGGAAACGTTCCGGCGCTATCTGCTGGGACGTATTTATCTGAGCCAGGGGAATTTGCCAGAGGCAAGACTCCAGGCAGACCTCATTTTGCGTACACCGAGCGCGGAAGTGCAGGCAAGCGATCTCCTCAATGCCGGCGTTCTCTATGCGCGAGCTGGCCAGATCGATCGGGCATCCCAGGTCTTGCACTTGATCGATGACGTCCGCAAGCGGTTTCCGAGTTCCTCGAACCAAAGTAGTGCTCACGAACTAGAGGGTGAGATTGGGCTTGCTGCCGCGCGACCGGCTCAGGCGGAGCGCTCTTTCACCGCTGCGATTCAAGACTATGCCAGAGTTGGTTCGCACGTCGGCTTAGCTCGTGCTTATCAAGCAGAGAGGCGTTGGGATCTTGCCACGCGAGAGTGGGAGCAGGTTCTGCGAAGCCGGGGGGAGATTCTTCACAACGATTTCCCGCCGGATCTGGCATACGCGCATCTTGAACTAGGGCGCTTGTATGTTCTGCTGAAAGCACCCGGCATGGCTCGCACCCATTACGAGGAAATGATTCGAATGGAAGCGCAATCGGATTCCTTTCCGGCTGTTAGGCTTGCCCGACGTGAAGTACGGAGATTGGAAACGAGGTAATCGGATACATCGAGACGATGCTAAATCCCACAAAAGGAGGCTGAAATGGATTTGCTTATCACTGTAATCGGAAACGCAGCTGTGGACCCTGACTTTCGCGAGGATTTGCTGAAGAATGCCCGCAAAACCATCGACGCTTGGGGCTTGCGCTTAACCAAAGGTGATGTCGAGATGATGAACGCGATGTTCGGCAGCAGAGAAAAAGAGCTAGAGGAAAAATTTAAGGCTCTCGAAGATCTGCTGTACGATAACTTGAACAAGGTGAAGGAAGCGAAGTGCGACAGACCGTGCAGAATGTCGATCTCCCAGCCGATCCCGCTGCCGACAAATCTGCAAACTGCTGCTTGAGATAGACGGTAGCCAAAAGGCACATGGGTCCGGAAAGGAGATATCCTTTGCAGAATTGCGCTCTTCTCTGAGTACACCCTACATTGTTGTCGTAAGGTATTGATCCTGCCACCTTCGGGGATAGGTCTGCGTGTAGACGAAGCACAGGTGGGATGGCAGAACGGCGACCCGGGACATCTTCACGGCTGGATTGGTACCGCGTACCCGGGGACAGGGCACCTATCGATTTCCGCCCGTCGATTTCCAGCTCGATTCGTGGTACTAAGATCCGCGGTATTCGCAACTGGCAAGCCAACAAAGGCTTCCCGCGGTCGTGAGGGTACCGGTAGACCCGTATAATATCTGAGTGAGCCCGCAAACCATACAGCAAGTTGCCTCGGCGGCATTGCCCACTCGCTGGGGTAAATTCCGTATTTTCGGCTTTCGCGGTGAATTCGACGGCAGAACGGAAGAAGCGGTGGCCCTCGTGATGGGAGAAATCCGCCCGTCGGCGCCTTTGGTGCGAATTCACTCCCAATGCCTGACCGGAGACGTTTTCGGATCGCTGCGCTGCGATTGCCGCCAGCAGCTCGAACTTGCGTTTTCGATGATCGGAGCACAAAAAGCGGGCGTGGTCATCTACGAACAGCAGGAGGGGCGTGGCATCGGGTTGATGGCGAAGCTACAGGCTTACGAGTTGCAGGAAACTGGTCTCGACACCGTGGAAGCGAATAAACGGCTGGGATTCAAGGCGGATCATCGGGAATTTGGACTCCCGGCGCAGATTCTAAAGCATTTAGGCGTCTCGGAAGTTCGATTGCTTTCGAACAACCCGGAAAAAGTCGCTGCCCTCGAGCGTGCAGGGATAAAGGTGGTAGAGCGGGTTCCTTGCGAAGTGCCGGCCAGCGCCCACGCCGAAGAATATTTGAGAACCAAGAAACAGAAACTGGGGCATTTGTTTACATCCCGCTGAGATAAACAGAATCCATCTCCAACAAGCGCCCAGCTTGTCCGCTGGGCATGAGTTCCGCGTGATCGAGCGTCCGGATCTCAAGCGCCGAACTCGAGGCCAAAGGTCTGCAAGCACCGGTTTAACGGCCTGCTGCCTTACCGCTGAACTTAACCGGCACTCGTCGAACCGGTGCTTGCAGTATGTCTCGTCGTAACCAACTACATCGTCAGAACAACCCGGAACTCCGCCTTGCCGCTCATCATGCGGGCATACGCCTCGCCTGCTCTTTCGAGCGGATAGGTTTCAATCATCGGACGCACGCCGCTCAGCTCAGCGAAGCGCAGAGTGTCCTCGGAGGCGGCGGGTGTTCCCGCGGCCCAGCCCTGAATCGTTCGACTTCCACTGATGAGCTGGAGCGGCGTGACCGCAATGGGATCATACGATGCGCCGATCACCACGAGCTTGCCGTTCGGTCCGAGACCGTCGATCAGTGCGGACATCGCTTTCGAGTCTGGAGCCGTCGCCAGGATCACCTGGGCCCCACCCATCTTTTGCAATGCCTCGGCGGCGTTCGTCGATCGGCTGTCGATGTACACGTTCGCTCCCAGTTTTTTGGCCAGCGAGACGTCTTCCGAGCCACGCCCGATTGCAGCGACCTTGTAACCGAACTTGTTGGCGAATTGAATTCCCAGGTGACCCAAGCCGCCGATCCCCTGCACGGCAACCAGGTCGCCGGGAAATGCACCGCTGTGCCGCAGCGCATTGTAGGTCGTGATTCCAGCGCAGAGCAGTGGTGCGGCTTCGGCGTCGCTTAGAGTTTCTGGTATCGCTACCAGTGCCTCCACGGGAGCCAACATGTATTGCTCGTATCCGCCATCATAGCTGATCCCGCAAACTTTCAGATTTCGGCAATTGCGAAAATCTCCGCGTCGGCATTCGCGACACGTGTTGTCATGCCCGCCATGCCAGCCCACGCCCACTCGTTGACCTTTATTCCATTCGGAAATGTCGGCGCCCACTGCGTCGACGATGCCCGCCACTTCATGTCCGGGGACGCGTGGATATTGAATTCCGGGCCATGCCCCCTCTTTCGTGAGCACGTCACTGTGGCAAACACCACAGGCCAAAACCTTGATCCGAATTTCTCGCGGACCGGGCTCGGGAATCGCGCGCTCCACGATTTCGAAATCAGCTCCTGGTTTGGAAATTTGCGCAACTTTCATTGGTGCTGCGGCTGGCTTCACTGCTACTCTAAGCGTTGCCATTGAATCCTCCTATGAACTCTTAACCATGGCGTTGGGAAGTAATCTTGCTGGTCTTGGTGTCCGATCAGAATACCATTCCTCGAGAGACATCGCCTTCCGATGCCTTTACCTTCCGGGCCGGTTACGTTGGGGCTCGTGAAACTCGAGTTTGCGGTTAACAAATAGACGAATTCTCTATTCGCAGCGAAGGGCGACCATGGGATCGACCCCTGCGGCGCGACGGGCAGGAATATAACAGGCCAGCAGCGCGGCCGCAGTCAGGAGCAGTACGACTGCGGCGAACGTCAACGGATCGGTCGCCCTCACGCCAAAAAGCAAGGACTCCATTGTGCGTGTGAGGGCCAGCGAACCTGCCAGGCCGATGCCGATCCCAACGAGTACCGTGCGCAATCCCTGGCGCAAGATCATCGTGAGAACGTCACGGGAGCAAGCGCCCAGAGCCACCCGCACCCCAATTTCCCGTGTGCGGCGGCCGACCGAATAGGCCATCACGCCAAATACGCCTGCCGCAGCGAGCAGCAGTGCGAGGATTGCGAAGAAACCGATGATCATCAGGTTGAATCGGCGCGAACCCAGGGAGGCAGAATAGATTTGGGGGAATGTCCGGAACGTCGCCGGAATCTCCGGATTGAGCTGCTGGAGGATTCCGCGCGCTGCCGAGGTGACAAATGCTGTCTCGGCATCGCTGAGCATGGTTATGGTAATCGCGGCGCGGGGACGTTGCAACAGATCTACATAGACGGTGGGAGGAGGAGGCGCATCAAGGCCGTCTTCGTGAACGTCCCCTACGACGCCGACGATGGTCAGCAAGCGCAAATCACCATCCATGTTTCCGAATTCGATAGTGTGGCCGATGGGGTCCTGACCCGGCCAGCGATCGCGAGCCAGCGAATCGCTGATCACAGCCACGTGCGGAGAATCGGCGGCGTCGCGCTCGTCGAAGAGGCGTCCTCGAAGAAGGGGAATTCCGAGAACCCGGAAGTATCCGTCGGTGGCGACGCAGAAATCCGCCGTGCCGGTGCGGGCCTTCTGTTGAAACAATGACTCGAGATCATCGGAGCTCTTAGGAAGCTCACTCGGCGTCATGAGGAGAAACATGCCGTCGGGAAGACCACCATCCATGGGAAGGCCACTTGTTGCACCAACTTGGCGAACACCCGGAATGTGTTTGAGTTTCTCGATCAGGTTCGAGAAGAAAATCACCTGACCTGCCTTTGACCCCGGATCGTTCAGCGAGGAAAGGGCAACATCCATGGTGACAACCTTATCCACGCGGAACCCGGCGTTCACTTCGAGAACTTTCATCAGGCTGCGACCGACCAATCCGGCTCCAACCAACAAGACTAGGGTGATGGCCATCTGGCCCGCCACGATCGCTCGGCCCATACGCTGGCTGTACTGCGAACCCGCTTGTCCTCTCCCACCTTCCCCAAGGCCCTCGCGCACGTCGCCGGATGTGGCCCGCAGAGCCGTGAAAACCCCGAGTCCCACGGCAACCACAGTACAGAGCAGGAACGCGAAGACAAGCACTGGAATATTCATGGAGACACTATCCAACCGGGGAAGATTCTCCGGCGCAAGCCGCAGCAATCCCACAATACCCGCGAATGCTCCCAGGACACCGAGACTGCCGCCGGCCAGCGAAAGAAGGAGCGCCTCGGCAACAAATTGACGAATCAAGCGTCCGCGCGCCGCGCCCAACGCGCTGCGAATGGCGAGTTCACGCTGTCTTACCGAGGCTTGTGCCAGGAGCAGGTTCGCTACGTTCGCGCACGCAACCAAGAGAAGAAATCCCACCGCTGCCAGGAGGATGAGCAACGCCGGTCGAGCTTTGCCGGTGATCGACTCCTCGAGTGGGACGACGATTCCATCTTTGAGGAGATACTCGTCCTGACCACTCCAGGTATCGTGAATACGACGCGCGATCGCACCGATGTCCGCGCTCGCTTGCGCAACGGTCACGTCGTCTCGGAGGCGACCGACAGCATTGTAGTTATGTGCGGTCCTGCTTGTAGTTTCACCATCGCGATCGGCTGGCAGCCACACGCCAACGTTGGGAGGAAACTGAAACCCGTCCGGAAGCACACCGATGACCGATGCGATCTCGTCGCCAACTTTTAAATGCAACTGCGAAAGGTCCGAAGACGATCCGAGATGCTCCTTCCAGTATCCATAGCTGACAAGAACGACCCGGGCGGCGCCCTTCCCTGTATCCGCGGCGCTGAAATTGCGACCGAGGATGGGCTGAACACCGAACACGTTGAAAAATTCAGGGCCGACGCTTGCTACCATCTTGCGGGTCGGTTGCGAGCCACCGGAAACGGACGCGATGTCTGCGTTGTACTTTGCCATCGCTTGGAAGCTGTGGTTTTGATCGCGAAAGTCGTTGAAATTCGGGTCGGCGAGGGGGGACCAGGTCCCGTTGGTGGTGACCTCGAAAACGGCCATGATCCGGTTGGAATCCTTGTACGGCAGGGGCCGCAGCAACACGCCGTAAACGACGCTAAAGATAGCCGTAGCGGCACCGATCGCCAGTGCCAGCATGAGCACGGCCACGGCCGTGCACCCGGGGCTGTTCCGTAATACCCGCAGGGCATGGCGCAAGTCCTGAGATATCGTCTCCATGGGCAGAAACTCCGCCGGACAGATGGCTTTAGAATACATTACCGACCCGACCAGCGACTTTCAGCAAATCTTGCTATCTCGCTCCCGAGCCCGTCAGGCGCCGGGGACAGAACGAAGAGGCCGCCGGGGCAAACACACTCTGTATATCTCGCGCTAGCGGCGAGCCGAAGGAGAATTGACAATGAGACCTGCGCAGGTCTTTTCATGCGTCCTCAGCATTCTTGCCATCTGTGCACTGGCACCTCGAATCTCCGCCCAGACGTTGGTGCCCCACCAACGAATCGCGATTGCCGCCAGCAACGTGCTCGATGGGAAGGGACACCAATTACAAGACGTTCGCATTGTGATCGAGGGCTCAACCATTGCTGCCATCGGTCCTACGGTCGAGGGCCCGGTCGACTACGATCTGCGTGGCCTCACGGTATTGCCGGGTTGGATTGACGCGCATGACCACATCACCTGGATCTTCGGCAAGGACGGCAAGAACGCTGACACAGAGGGGACAACCCAACCGGATGCCTATCAAGCCGCGTCGAATGCATGGGTCACGCTGATGGCAGGCTTCACCACTGTGCAAAGCGTGGGTGCGCCCAACGATGTTCCGCTTCGGGATGCGATTGCGAAGGGAATCATTCCGGGTCCGCGCATCCTGACAGCGATCGAACCGCTGGTAGGGAAAAACGATGCGACCGGCACCCCTGAGGACATCCGCGCTTTCATTCGGAAACAGAAGGAATCCGGAGCGGACCTGATCAAAATCTTCGCCTCGAAGTCCATCCGCCAAGGAGGGGGAATGACGCTTTCGCAGGAACAATTGAACGCGGCCTGTGATGAAGCGAGGAAGCAGGGGCTGCGTACGCTGGTTCATGCCTACAAGGAGGCGGTCCGGGCTACAACGCTCGCGGGATGCACCGAAGTGGAACATGGCACGCTGGCTACAGACGAAGACTTGAAATTGATGGCGGAAAAGGGCACCTATTTCGATCCACAGTGTGGACTGGTGATTGAGAACTACTTGCTGAACAAAGAAAAGTATCTGGGCACGTCCGGCTACACGGCCGAGGGATTTACGGCGATGGAAAAGATCCTTCCCGCCGATCACGAAATCGTACAACACGCAGCGAAGACTCCGGGACTGAAGATAGTCTTTGGCACGGATGCCGTAGCAGGGGCACATGGGCGCAATGCTGAGGAGTTCATCGACCGCGTGCGAGACTGCGGTGTGGACCCGATGGCCGCCATGATCTCCGCCAACTCGCTGGGGGCCGAAGCGCTCGGTATGGCCGACCAGATTGGCTCGATCGCCCCCGGCTTGCAGGCGGATATTATTGCGCTCGATGGAGATCCATTAAAAGACATAACGGCCGTTCGACGGGTCGTATTTGTGATGAAGGGTGGCGTTGTTTACAAGAATGCAGCCCGGAGCGCGATTCCTTTCTACGCCGGCGTCGAGCCTTGATTCGCGAAAGACAAGCCGTCTGCTGGAAAAGCGTTCGCCGCCGACGGTGTCCCAAAGGCCCGTTTACCAATGGTTAGATTCCTGGACCCAGGGTTGAACCTTAGTACTAAAATGAAACTAGCAAGCCAGGAGGACGCATGAATGCAAAGGCAATTCTGGCGCTGTCGTTGTTTTTGGCCGTCCGGGCTGCTTCTGAAGATTTGCCGAAACAGCCAACACAAGCACAATGCAAATTCTTAGACGGAGTGACGATCACCGTTGTGTACGCCTCCGACCAGACGAGGGCTCTTAAGCTAGAGACGGATGGACCCCTGATTACCGTTAAGGGGATCGATCTTCCTATAGGTGAATATACGGTGATCCCTGCCAGAGATTCTCACAACAACTGGACGCTCACGATGAAGAAGCAGACCGCGAGTGGCGAAACTAGGGTGGCGTTGCCCTCCTTGCCTATGTCTGTCACGACATCCAGGTTGCACGTCGGGAACTTCCCAGTTTCATTCGACCAATCAGGGGGAAGCTGCATGATGCATTGGAGTCAAGATAAATCAAACATCTTGCTCTCGCTCGAGTTTACAGAAAGGAACACAGACCTGCCTGCTCTAGCCCAATAGTAGCTGCTCGTGGGCCAGCCGAAACGGAGGAAACGAGGCGGTCCTATTTCAGACCAGCGCCTTGCGGGTGGTGATTACAGTCGGCCAGGCTTAGGTTGTTCCGCCTTGAGGGCAGGGCGCTGTGTTGGATGAGACCGCCGCTGTGACTGACCCATCGTTTTCCGTATGGATGGCTCACATACGCCTGAGCCTGGTGCCTGCTCGGTCTCTTCATCCAAATTTGCGCCGGGGTTGTAGTCACCCGTTTGACGTCCTAGGCAGCACTGCTCTACTCTGCCGCTCATGAATCGGCGTAGCTGGATCACCATGTCTGCTGGATGTCTCGCCACGCTGATAGGCGATCGCGTCGCGGCATCTTCTCTGAGTATCATGTTCGACGCCCCACTACGCGAAGCCAAGGATGCTTTCGATCACATCCTGCTCGGCGCACCTGATCTAGAGGCCGGTATCCGCTGGGTCGAACAGCGCACGGGCGTGCGCGCGAAATTCGGCGGCAATCATCCCGGGCGTGGCACGCGCAATGCACTGCTTTCGCTCGGCGCGCGCCACTACCTCGAGATCATCGCCCCCGACCCAGCGCAGGCCAACGTGTCCGACGAGCGTGGGCTTGGACAACTTTCGTCGCCCCGCATCATTCAATGGGCGATCCACACCGAGGACATCGCCGCCATAA